>Ga0129310_1000050_pt1 | contig 158363 bp, 146 predicted proteins | sample Go1ome_2_FD_94433 | JGI IMG/M metagenome (GOLD analysis project Ga0129310, IMG submission 94433) | Western lowland gorrila individual fecal microbial communities from Wisconsin, USA - Go1022A metagenome | ecosystem: Host-associated > Mammals > Digestive system > Large intestine > Fecal...
GCCAGTATGCCGAGAACGTGTTCTTCGGCAAGCCCTGCGGCCTGATGGACCAGACCGCCTGTGCAGTGGGCGGCGTGATTACCATTGACTTCAAGGACAATGCGCATCCGGTGGTGAATCAGGTGCCGTTTGATCTGGCCGGGCAGGGCTATGCGCTGTGCATCAGCGACACCAAGGGCAGCCATGCAGACCTGACCGATGATTATGCAGCCATCCGCCGCGAGATGGAGAGCGTGGCCGCCTTCTTCGGCAAAAGCGTGCTGCGCGAGGTGGACGAAGCGGATTTCTACGCGAACATTGCCAAGATTCGCCCTGTAACGGGGGACCGTGCGGTGCTGCGGGCGGCCCATTTCTATGCGGACAGCCGCCGCGCCCGGCAGCTGTATGAGGCCATTCAGGACGATCGCTTCCAGGATTTCCTGAAGCTGATCGTGGAGGGCGGCCACTCCAGCTTTGAGTACAACCAGAATGCGTACAGCCTGTCCAATTACAAGGAGCAGGGTGTTTCCATCGGTCTGGCGGTTTCTCAGAAGATCCTGGCCGGCCGTGGTGCATGGCGCTTGCAGGGCGGCGGCTTTGCCGGGACCATTCAGGCGTTTGTGCCGCTGGATCTGCTGGAAACCTACCGTAGCGCCATCGACGGTGTGTTCGGCGAAGGCTCCTGCTATGTGCTGAGCGTGCGCAATTACGGTGCCGTGCCGGTCACCGAGGAGATGTGAGCGCGCAGTCCAGAACATTTGAAATCGTAAAATAGAATACTAGAAAGATGGTCCAGGTATGGCAAGGTTTTGCTGTGCCCGGGCCTTTTTTCGTTGAACCTGCCTGCCCGCATATTGCCCGGCTCTGCATCATATAGATAGCACCAGAAACGCGCGAAAGGGGCGAAGGTATGGAATTGAAGGTGTTTAAGGACACCCTTGCCGCGGCGGGCGGCTGCTACGATGCAAAAGCAGAGCTGCCGGTGGAAACCGAGATTTTGATTCCGGATTATCTGCCGCAGGTGTTCAAAATTGTGAAGTGCTTTGTGCACTTGGTGGTGCTACAGAAGCAGATTCTCAACGGGAGAATAACGCTGGATGGCTATCTGCGCTGCACGGTGTGTTATCAGGCGGAGGAAGAGCAGAGCCTGTGCCAGACGGAACAGAAGCTGCCCTTTACCCGCACCATTGACCTGGCCCCGGCTCAGGCGGGAGACGGCCAGATTCAGGTGGGCGGCGAAGTGGAATATCTGAACTGCCGGGCGGTAAACCAGCGGCGCATTGACGTGCGGGGGGCCTACGCGCTGAACCTTCGGCTGGTGTGCACGGCCACGCAGGAAGTGGTAACGGCGGTGGCGGACTGCGGAGCCGAGCAAAAAACGGCGCTGCTGAGCGGGATACGCCCTGCCGCAAATCTGGATAAGCTTATCACCTGTGAAGAAGAGGCAGCCTTTCCGGAAACACCGGCCGCGGTGCTGGACATTGCCGGGGTCGACCTGGTGGAGGAAGTGAAGGTCATTTCCGGCAAGGCGGTGGTCAAAGGCAAGATCCAAACGCGGGTGCTGTACCGCACCGGGCCGGGCTATCAGCTGGAAACCCTTCGCCGGGAGGTGCCGTTCAACCACATTGTGGATATGGAGAATGTGGGGGAGGACTGCACCTGCTTTGCTGCAGTGGAACCGGTTGGTTGTACGCTGATGGCCGGGCAGGAGGGCCAGACGTCGCTCTCCGTATCGGCGCTGCTGCATCTGCGGGCTTGGCGGCGGGTGGAGTGCTACGGAGTGGCCGATGCGTTTTCCACCCGATATGAACTGAAAGAAACCCGGCAGACGGTGACCATGGAGCAGCTGGCGGCCAATTTGGACGAACTGATGGAGACCTCGGCCACCGGCACCCTGCCCGATGAAAACGCGGAACTGCTGCACTGCTTTGTGACGCTCAGCCCGCTGGAGTTGACGGAGGCGGGCGGTTTTGTACAGCTGCGGGGGCGGGCCATGGCCCATCTGCTGTGTATGAACAGCCTGGGCGAGATCGACTGTTACGACAAGGCCTTTGAGTATACGCTGCCGCACACGCTGGAAGGAGAAAGCGGGCAGTACCGGGCGGAATGCTGGGCGGCACCTGCCCAGGTGAGCTGGAGCCGCACCGGCGGTGAGGTGACCGTTAAGGCGAGCCTTCAGGTGACCGGGCTGGTGATGCAGCGGCAGACCGTGAGCGTTCTTTCGGACCTTGCCTGCGGCGACCCGCTGGAACGCCCGGACCCGGAGGTGGCCCTGCGCATTTATTACGCCAGAAAAGGGGAGACCCTTTTTGACATTGCAAAACGATACCATGTATCACCAAACGCCATTCAGCAGTGCAACCGGTTGGAAGGGCCTGCTCTGGAGCAGGATGTGCGGCTGCTGGTGCCCATGGTGGTGTGAAAAAGGGGGGGAGTGACCATGGAGACCGGCAGCCTGTATCGAGACATTGCCAGCCGCACCGGAGGCGATATTTATATTGGTGTGGTTGGCCCGGTGCGCACCGGAAAGAGCACCTTCATCAAAAAATTTATGGAACTGATGATTTTGCCAGGGCTGCAGAATCAGGCAATGAAGGCCCGCACGAGGGACGAACTGCCTCAATCTGCTGCGGGGCGTACCATCATGACCACGGAACCGAAATTTATTCCGGAAACGGCGGTGACGGTGGAGCTGGAAGGCGGCGGCAGCTTTCGGGCGCGGCTGATCGATTGTGTAGGGTATATGGTGGAAGGTGCCATGGGCCATGAGGAAAATGACCAGCCCCGCATGGTAAAAAGCCCCTGGTTTGAGGAGGAGATCCCCTTTGACCAGGCCGCGGAGACCGGAACCCGGCGGGTGATCCGGGAGCATTCCACCATCGGGCTGGTGGTGACCACCGATGGCTCAGTGAGCGACATTCCACGGGAAAAATACCAGCCGGCGGAAGCCCGCGTGGTGGCCGAACTGGAAGAGCTGGGCAAGCCCTTTGTGATTCTGCTGAACTGCGTTCACCCGGAAACGGAGGAAAGCCGCGCCCTGGCGGCCCGCATGGAGACGGAATATGGCCATGCGGTGCTTCCGGTGAACTGCGAAGACCTGACGGTGACACGCATCAACGAAATTTTGCAGAGTGTGCTGTATGAGTTTGATGTGCGGGAACTGGCCTTTGAACTGCCCCGCTGGGTGACCATGCTGGAGCCGGATCACTGGCTGCAGCAGGCTGTCTATCAGGCGGCATCCGAGTTTGCGGCGCAGGTCAACCAGATGAAGGACGTTGTGAACCACAGCGACCCGGTGAAGTGTGAGTACCTGAAGGGCTCCCGCGTTAAGGAAATGGAGCTGTCGACCGGCTGCGTGCGGTTGGAACTGGACCTGAAGCCGGATATTTTTTATCAGGTATTGGGCGAGACCACGGGGCTGGAGGTGTGCGACGAAGCCAGCCTGATGCCCTGCATTCTGGACCTTGCCAAGGCCAAAAAGGCCTATGAAAAGGTACGCAGTGCGCTGGAACAGGTAGAGGCAACGGGCTATGGGATCGTGATGCCGTCCATTGGTGAATTGCAGCTGGAGGAACCGGAGATCGTGCGGCAGGGCGGCCGATATGGCGTGCGGCTGCGGGCAAGCGCACCGTCCATTCATCTGCTGAAGGCCACCATCCATACGGAAATATCCCCCATTGTGGGCAGCGAGAAGCAGTCCGAAGAGCTGGTTCGGGGGCTGCTGCAGGATTTTGAGGCGGACCCCATTAAAATCTGGGAGTCCAACATTTTTGGCAAAAGCCTGCACGAACTGGTAAACGAGGGGCTGCAATCCAAGCTGCTGCATATGCCGCAGGAGGCCCGCGCCCGCCTGCAGGAAACGCTGGAACGGGTCATCAACGAAGGATGCTCCGGGCTGATCTGCATCATTTTGTAAATGGAATGCCGCATAGGCAGAGGGACTGAGAGATTAAACCCGCGCAGAGCAGACGATACTTCCCCTGAAACAGAATTTTCGGCCGAGTGCGTTCTCTTCCATCGGAGAAAGAACGCAGGGAAAGAGGGGGAAGAACTGCGTGAATGCAAAGCGGCTGCTGGCGCTGTTCGGCGCGTTCGTATTGGCATTTTCGGTGGTGTTGGGGCGCTGCTATGTGACGGCTGACAACCAGGCGTATGCCGCTGCGGCGGAGGGGCAGCGGATCACAAACCTGCCCCTGGAAGGAGAGCGGGGCGGTTTCTATGATGCAAACGGGGTGCCGCTGACCGGAAAAGAGCGGCAGGATTATGCGCTCTGCATCCCGGGCGAAAGCAGCTATGCGCGGCTGTTTCATCTGGCAGCGCCCAGTGCCCAGAACCTGCTGTACACCCGCCGCAACGCCGCAGAACCGTTTTTGATTCCGGTATCGGGCGATTTGAGCGGCACCGGGGTGTATACCTATGCGGTTCCCAAGCGCTATCTGAAAACGCCCATCGCATGCCATCTTTTGGGCTACCTGAATGGAGCAGGCGAGGGCGTGGCCGGGTTGGAACTGGCTTACGAGGAGGTTCTGCATCCGGCGGCGAGCAGCTACATTCAGTGCGTGACCAACGCGAAAGGGGCCTTGCTGAACGGGCAGCCGCCGAAGCTCTATTCCGGTGCCGAGCAGCGGGGCGTGCGGTTGGCCCTGCGTGAGGAAATCCAGCGGGCCTGTGAAGGCATTGCCAGCAGCCAGATGACCAGCGGCTGCATTCTGGTGCTGAAAACCGGCACGGGGCGGGTTCTGGCCAGCGTAAGCCTTCCGGAATTTGACCCGGAGCATGTGGCGGTAAGCATTCAGGCGGACGATACCTCACTGCTGAACCGCCCCCTTTGCGCCTTCAACGTTGGTTCCGTGTTCAAGCCGGTGCTGGCGGCGGCTGCGCTGGAGCAGGGGCTGGATTGGTTCACGCACACCTGCGTGGGCTATGTGGAAGTGGACGGCCATATTTATCGCTGCGCGCAGGGCATTCCGCACGGGAATGTCAATCTGCGGCAGGCGCTGGAACAGAGCTGCAACTGCTATTTTGTGCGGCTTGGGCAGCGGCTGGGCGGGCAGACTGTGTGGGAGATGGCGCGCCGCCTGGGGTTTGGGCAGGCGGTGTATCTCTCTGCCGGAATGAAAACCGTCGAGGGAACGCTGCCGGGGCCGGAGGTGCTGGAAAATACCGGCCAGCTGGCAGGGCTGAGCTTTGGCCAGGGGCAATTGACGGCAGCACCGCTGCAGATCGCAGCATTTATAGACACCATTGCCAGCGGCGGAAACTGGCACAGCCCCTTTGTGGTGGAAGGGCTGGTGAACGAGGCGGACGGCAGCCTGCTGGAGAAAACTCCGGCCCCGGCGGAACGGCGGGTGCTGGAACAGGCCGATGCAGAACTTTTGCAGGATATGCTGGCCACCGTGGTGAGCGACGGCATTGGCGGCGAGGCGCAGCCAACCTTTGGCACAGCGGCCGGAAAAACCGGCACGGCCCAGACCGGGCGGTACGATGAGCAGGGGGAAGAACAGCTCAATTTCTGGTTCGCGGGGTTTTATCCGGCCGAAGAGCCGCGCGTTACCGTGGTGGTGATGCAGGATGGTCAGGCGGCAGTTCCGGTCAGCTCGGCGGCGGTGTTCCGGCAGGTGTGTGATGCACTGCACTTTTTGCTGGGACTGCCGGAAAGCAGCACATCGACGGAATCCGGCGGAACGGCTTGACAATTGGAAAAGGGCTGATTATAATCAAACATGGAATAAGAAAAAGCTGTGAAAGGGCCAATGGCAGTGCCCAACGGCAAGAGAGAAAGGGCGCCCCGGCTGAAAGCGCCCTGCCGAATTGCTGCCAGAGCCACCCCGGAGCTTTCGCCTGAAAAGCGAACGCATCCGCTGCGTTAAAGCGGGAAAAGCGGCGGCATTGCTGAAGAATGCCGCAATTTGGGTGGTACCACGGAAGCTGACAGCCTTCGTCCCTTTTGAGGGGCGGAGGCTTTTTTCGTGGTTTACGGCTTTTTCTCAAGACAAGTTGTAAAAACACCGGCAGAGCGCCCGGCGCCGCAGGCCCGGGCTGCCCGGCAGGAAGTTTTGGCATGGAGGAGTTAGAAACTATGGAATGGACCGGACTCAACGAACTGCGTGAAAAATACCTGAGCTTTTTTGAAGGCAAGGGTCACCTGCGGCTGAACAGCTTCCCGCTGGTGCCGAAGAATGACCCCAGCCTGCTGCTGATCAACAGCGGCATGGCCCCCATGAAGAAATGGTTCCTGGGCCAGGAAGAGCCGCCCCGTCATCGGGTGACGACCTGCCAGAAGTGCATCCGCACCCCGGACATCGAGCGCGTGGGCATTACCGCGCGCCATGGCACCTTCTTTGAAATGCTGGGCAACTTCAGTTTCCAGGATTACTTCAAGAACGAGGCCATTGCCTGGGCTTGGGAATTCCTGAATAAGGAACTGGAGATCCCGGCGGAGAAGCTGTACATCTCCGTCTATCAGGACGACGATGAGGCTTACGACATCTGGACGAAGACCATCGGCATTGCACCGGATCACATGGTGCGCTTCGGCAAAGAGGACAACTTCTGGGAGCATGGCTCCGGCCCCTGCGGCCCCTGCAGCGAAATCTACTTTGACCGCGGCCCCGAGCACGGCTGCGGCAAGCCCGACTGCCATGTGGGCTGCGAGTGCGACCGCTTCATGGAGGTCTGGAACCTGGTGTTCAGCCAGTACGATTCCGACGGCAAGGGCAACTACGCCCTGCTGGAGCGGCCCAACATCGATACCGGCATGGGCCTGGAGCGCCTGGCCTGCGTGATGCAGGGTGTGGGCAACCTGTTTGAGGTGGATACCGTTCAGGCCCTGCTGCACCATGTGGAGCGGGTGAGCGGCAAGACCTATGGCCTGGACGACAAGACCGACATCTCCATCCGCGTGATCACCGACCACATCCGGTCCACCACCTTCATGGCCAGCGACGGAATTCTGCCCTCCAACGAGGGCCGCGGTTACGTGATGCGCCGCCTGCTGCGCCGTGCCGCCCGTCATGGCCGGATGCTGGGCATCAACCGTCCCTTCCTGACCGAACTGGTGGATACCGTGATCGAGACCAGCAAGGCCGGTTATCCGGAGCTGGAGGAGCATGCCGATTACATTAAGAAGGTCATCGGCACGGAAGAAGAGCGCTTCTACCGCACCATCGACCAGGGCATGACCATTCTGAACGGCCTGATCGACAACATCGAGCGTGCGGCGCAGAACGGCCGCGCCCGCATTCTGTCCGGCCTGGAGGCCTTCAAGCTGAACGATACCTTCGGCTTCCCTCTGGATCTGACCAAGGAGATCGCCGCTGAGGCGGGCATTAAGGTGGATGAGGAGACCTTCCGCGCCGAGATGCAGAAGCAGAAGAGCCGTGCCCGCGCCGAGCGTCTGGCCAAGGACATTTCCGGCTGGTCTGCGGACCTGTTCGGCGAGCTGACCGCCGAGCCCACCAAGTTCACCGGCTACACCACGCTGGAGGATACCGGCGTGATTCAGGCCCTGTCGGACGAGGAAGAGCTGCTGGATGCCATTTCCACCGACGACGGCCCGAAGGACGGCGTGCTGGTGATTCTGGATAAGACTCCGTTCTATGCCGAAATGGGCGGCCAGGTGGCCGACCACGGCGTGCTGCTGGTGGGCGACGCCAAGCTGACGGTGAAGGATGTGAAGAAGACCCCGAAGGGCTATTACGTTCACAACTGTGTGCTGGAGAACGGCATGGTGCAGGTCGGGCAGGAAGCCAAGGCCTGCGTGAGCCGCGGCCGCCGCAGCGCCATTGCCCGCAACCACACGGGCGCACATCTGCTGCAGGCTGCCCTGCGTGAGGTGTTGGGCAACCATGTGCATCAGGCCGGTTCTTATCAGGACGATGAGCGCCTGCGCTTTGACTTTACCCACTTCAGCGCGATGACTCCGGAAGAGCTGGCTCTGGTGGAGCACATCGTCAACCAGAAAATCTTCGAGGCTCTGGACGTGACCGTGCGCACCATGCCCATTGCCGAAGCCAAGAAGATGGGCGCAATGGCCCTGTTCGGCGAGAAGTACGGCGATGAGGTCCGCGTGGTGGACATCAACGGCTGGAGCACCGAGCTGTGCGGCGGCACCCATGTGACCAATACCGCACAGGTTGGCTGTTTCAAGATCGTGGGTGAGTCCAGCGTGGCGGCCGGCGTGCGCCGCATTGAGGCCACCACCGGCCTGGGCGTGATGCGGCTGCTGGACGAGCGCACCGCAATGCTGGAGGAGACCGCTTCTTCGGTGAAGGCCAACAACCTGAAGGATGTGCCCGCCCGCGCTGTTGCTCTGGCTGCCGAATGCAAGAGCCTGAGCAAGGAACTGGAAGAGCTGAAGGCCAAGATGGCTTCTGCCAAGATCGACGGCCTGTTCGAGAACGCTGTGGATGTGGACGGCGTGAAGATCATGACGGCGTATATGTCCGGCACCACGGCCGACGCACTGCGCACCATGTGCGAGCGCGTGCGGGATAAGGCCCCCGACGTTGTGGCGGCTCTGGTTGGCTCCAGCGAGGGCAAGCTGACGCTGGCGGTCACCTGCGGCAAGAACGTTCTGGGCCGCGGCCTGAAGTCCGGCGTGCTGGCGAAGAAGATCGCCATGCTGGCCGGCGGCAACGGCGGCGGCAAGCCCGATTTCGCCATGGCCGGCCTCAAGGACGCGACCAAGGTGGACGAAGCGCTGAACGCTGTGCCTGAAATCGTTCGGGAAGAGCTGAAGTAATTTAAAGGAAAATGGCCGATACGGGCGGGCCGCCGCCCGCCGCGTCGGCAAAGCATAGAAAAGCCGGTTTGTACCGGATTGGTTTGAACGATTTTGCGAAAGGAGAGAGTTCCATGGAGGATTGCCTGTTTTGTAAAATCGCAGCGGGCGAGATCCCCTCGAACAAGCTGTTTGAGGACGATCAGCTGCTGGCGTTTTACGACATTGACCCGCAGGCCCCGGTGCATTTTCTGGTCATCCCGAAAAAGCACATTCAGTCTGCGGCTGCCCTCACCGAAGAGGATGGCGCACTGCTGGGCCATGTGTTTGCGGTGATTGCCCGCCTGTGCAAAGAGCTGGGCTGCGACAATGGCTACCGCGTGGTGAGCAATGTGGGCGAGGACGGCGGCCAGAGTGTGAAGCATCTGCATTTTCATGTTCTGGCAAAACGCAGCCTTGCCTGGCCTCCGGGCTGATGCCGGAGGGCCTTGCTTGCTTTCCAAAGCAAACTGCGGAGAAAGTTCGGCAGTTTGCCTCGTGAAAAAAGGAGGAGATAAATCCATGTCTACCTACCATTTGGAGGTGGCCGGCCTGAGCCGTGAGCTGCCGATCTGCAAGATCAGCGATAAGCTCTCCATTGCCGCCTTTATTATGCTGGGCGATCCCGAACTGTGTGTGGCCAGCGCAAAAGCGCTGCTGGAGAAGTGCCCGGAATTTGATGTTCTGCTGACGGCGGAAACCAAGGGCATCCCTCTGGCCCATGAAATGGCTCGCCAGAGCGGAAAACGCTACGTAGTTGCCCGTAAAGGCGAAAAGCTTTACATGCCGAATCCTGTCGTTGTAACGGACAAATCCATCACCACCGCCGGCGAACAGAAGCTGGTAGTGGATCAGGCGGAGCTGGATGCTATGAACGGCAAGCGCGTGCTGATTGTGGATGACGTGATCAGCACCGGCGGTTCGATGCACGCGCTGGAAGCCCTGGTGGCGCACAGCCAGTGCCAGGTGGTGGCGGAAGCTGCCGTGCTGGCGGAAGGGGATGCGGCAAAACGGGAGGATATCATCTTCCTGGCACCGCTGCCCCTGTTCTTCCACTGAGCGCCCGACGCAGGCCGCTGGCTTGTTTCTGCTTCAGTTTTTTAGCGGCGCAGCTTTTGCTGGCCGTTTTGCCGCTGGCGGCCTGGGTGCTGCTGGCGGCTTTTTGCATCATTGGCCTTGGCAGAAAGCAAAGCCGCTTTGCCTGCTGGACAGCGGCAGCCGGAATGCTGCTGGGAGTTGCGCTGGCGGGAGCCCTCGGCCGGTTTGTGATTGCCCCGGTGGAGCAAAAGGCCGGGCAGACGGTGCAGCTTACCGTTTGCGTTGAATCGACCGCGCCCTCTTATCAGGATGGGATGTGCCGCGGCCTGCTTCTGGTGGAAGAGGAAAACGGAAGCCCGGTGCATTACCGGGTTTATGGCACGGCATTTCCGGAATCGGAACTTGGCGAACGCTTTTCGGCACAGTTTGCGCTGGAAGGGCTGGACGGCGAAGAGTACCGCCTGGCCGACTACGCCGACGGAGCTTATTTGCAGGCCGAGATGCAGGGAGACTACCAGCCGCTGGCGCCCAGCCAAGCCGTGCGCTTTGCCTTTGCGCGGCTTGGCCGGAAGATGGTGCGGAACCTGCTGGCGCAGCTGCGGCAGCCATACAGCGGCCTGCTGGCTGCGATGACGTTGGGCCAGACCGGTTATCTTTCCGCAGAAGCCAAAAGCATTTTTCGCAGGGCGGGCATTTCCCATTTGCTGGTGGTGTCCGGCCTGCATCTGACGCTGACTGCAGGCGTGTTCCTGAGCAGGGGAAAGCAGCGGCATTTCCGTGCGGGGGCCCTGGCGGCAGCGCTGACGGCGCTTTTCATGATGGAGCTGGCAGGGATGACGCCTTCGGTGGTACGGGCCGGTACGGCAATGCTGGTGAGTGTGGTTGGCACGTTCGTGCTGGCCGCGCCGGACCCGCTTACATCTCTTGGGCTGGCAGGGCTGCTGCTGTGCCTGGGAACCCCCTACGGTGTCTGTGATTTGAGCTTTCAGCTTTCGTTCTGTGCCTGCCTGGGCTTGATCGTCTGCCAAAAAGTGACTGTTCGGGCAAAGCAGAAACACAACGGGGGCGTCTGGCTGCTGTCGCTGCTTCTGCCGCCGGTTTTTGCGGCACTGTTTACCCTGCCAGTGCAGCTGCTGCAGGGCTTGACCGTGAGCGGCGTTTCGGTAATCGCCAATTTGGCCACGGTGTGGCTGACGGCACCGGCGCTCGGCTTTGGGCTGCTTGGCTGCCTGGTGGGGCTTTTGCCCGGCTGCCGGGTGGCGGCGGGCTTTTTGCTGGTTCCGGCCGGGCTGTGTGTGCGGCTGATGCTGGCGCTGGCGGCTTGGGCGGCAAAACTTCCCTTTGCGGTGCTTGTGCTGCCCCGCTGGGAGACCCTGGGCGTAATTGCGCTGTGCGCTTTGCTTGCAGGGGTGTGCCTGCACAAAAAGAAAGGGCGCCTGCTGTGGGTCTTGCTGCCGATCGTGATCGCGGTTTCGGCAGGCGGTATCTGGTGGCTGAATCGGGACGTGGTTCGGGTTCAGCTGGTGGGGCCGACGAACAACCCCTGTGCTGTTGTTACGGAGAACGGAACGGCGCTGGTGCTGTTCCGGGGCGGAAGCGCACAGCAAAACCGGACGGCGGAATATCTGGAACGCTGCGGCATATCCGAAGCGGAGCTGGTTGTGGATCTGCGACAGGACGGCGACACACTGCGCCTTGCCGCCCGGCAGGTCGTTGCGGCAGAGCAGCTGGCACAGGGCGTATCGGAATCGTTCTCCTGGAACGGGCATGAGGTTCTGGTGCTGAATCAGAAGAGGGGCAATCTGGCGCTGCTGATGGTGGATGGAAAGCGCATCCTTATGACGGCGGGGCGGGTGGAATTCTCCAGCCGATTCGATGCAGACTTGCTGCTGGCGCCGACGGGGACGATTCCAAAGGAACTTCAGGTGCAGCAGATTCTTTGCGGCCGACAGCGGCCGGAGCTTGAGGACGAGGCGACTGAGTTCCACTGGGGCAAGCGCGCCGCCGCCCTGCTGCGCCCCGGCGAAGAGATCAAATTTAAGGAGACAGCTCAATGAATTACGATGCGAAACAGCTGAAAGCCGCCCTGGAAAGCGGCTGCCCGGTGTTTTACTTCTATTCAACCGAGGAGTATCTGGTGCAGGCACACGCACAGAAGGTGCTGAAGGTGTTGGCCAAGGAAGACCCGGATATGACCCGGCTGGAAGGGCCGACTCCTGCGGTGGAGGAAATTCTGCTGGCGGCAGGAACCATCTCGTTTTTCAGCACCCGCCGGGTGGTGGTGCTGCCCCTTTTGCAGCCTGCGACCTATGGGGACAAGGATCTGGAACTGCTGTGTGATGCACTGCGCAGCACCGAAAACGCCGTGTTTGTGATTACCACCGTATTTGCGGACGAGAAGGGAAAGCTGGCCAAACGGGCAAAAAAGCTGATCGACCTGTGTAAAACGATCGGTTTTGCTGCGGAGCTGGCACGGCCGACTGCGAACGAGCTGGTAAAGGAGATGCAGCGCCGCGCCAAAGAGCAGGGAACCGAGCTGCCCCCAGACGCGGCCCGCGACCTGCTGGAGCGCAGCGGCCAGGATCAATTCCTGCTTGGAAACGAAGTGGACAAACTGGCGGCACTTTCGGGCTACACCACCATTACCCGGGAAATGGTGGCGCAGGCGGGCACGCGCAGCCTGGACGCCGATGTGTTTGATATGGTCAACCTGATTCAGGCCGGCCGCCCCGCTCCGGCCCTGAAAAAGCTGAACGAACTGCTTCAGCTTCAGAATGACCCCATCGCCATTACGGGGGCACTGGCCGGAAGCTACATGGATATGTATCGCACCCGCTGCGGCATGGCCAAGCAAAAGGCCTACCCGACGGTATTCAAGGATTTTGGATACAAAGGCAAGGACTGGAGGTTGCGCCGCGCCTCGGAAAGCGCCGGCCGTTACCGTTTGAGCCAGCTGGCCAGCTGCCTGGAGCTGATTCAGGACCTGGATGAAAAGCTGAAAAGCTCTCCGGTGGATGAAGTGGTGCTGATTCAAACGGCGGTTTGCCGCTTGGCAGAGATGAAGGAGAGACGATGAGCGAGAAAATCCGCGTGAAGCAGGTGCTTCTAGTGGAAGGAAAATACGATGCCGCCAAGCTGAGCAGCCTTGTGGATGGATTGATCCTCACAACGGATGGCTTCGGCATTTACAAAGACAAAGAAAAGCAGTCTTTGCTAAAGGAATTGGGCCGTCTGCGCGGGGTGATCATTCTGACCGATTCGGACGGGGCAGGCTTCCGCATCCGGAATTTTGTCAGCAATCTGGTGGGGGAGCAGTATGTGCGCCAGGCCTATGTGCCGGCACTTCCGGGCAAAGAAGCCAGAAAGGCACAGCCTGGGAAGGAAGGCCTGCTTGGCGTGGAAGGCGTTCCGGCTGAGCTGATCCGCCAGGCAGTGCTCACGGCAGCAGGGGGCGGCCAGGAAGCCCCTCGCAGTGGGCGGGCCATCACCTATGCGGATTTGTTCGACTGGGGGCTTTCCGGCACGGCGGGCAGCGCAGAGATGCGCCGTGCGGCCCTGCGCAGGTTGGGGCTGCCGCCGCGGCTTTCCAAAAAGGCACTGTGCCAGGTGCTGAATGAACTGTACAGCTTTGAAGAGCTGGATGCGCTTCTGCGCCCTTCAGGGGAAAATCGGATATAACGTGAAAAAAGCCCGGAGAAGCGATGCTTCCTCCGGGCTTTTGAAATGAAGCGGATGATTACCCAAGCGCGACATCCAAAACCATCATGATGCTGAACCCCACTGCGAAAAACAGCGTGCCAATGTTGGAGTGCATGCCCTGAGACATTTCGGGAATCAGCTCTTCCACAACCACATAAAGCATGGCCCCGGCCGCAAAACTTAAAAGATACGGCAGTGCCGGAACGATCAATTGCGCGGCCAGAATTGTGAGGATTGCGCCGATCGGTTCTACAATGCCGGAGAGAACACCGCTGCAGAAGGCTTTGCCTTTGCCCATGCCCTCGGCACGTAGGGGCATGGAGATGATGGCACCCTCCGGAAAATTCTGAATGGCAATGCCAAGAGACAGGGCCAGCGCACCCGCTGCGGTGATTTGTGCGCTGCCGGAAAGGTACCCGGCATACACCACACCGACGGCCATGCCCTCGGGAATGTTGTGCAGTGTGACCGCCAGAACCATCATGGTGGTGCGCTGAAGCTGGCTTTTCGGGCCTTCGGCTTGGCCGCTCTGCGCGTGCAGATGCGGAATAATATGATCCAGCGTCAAAAGAAACAGGATGCCGAACCAGAAGCCGAAAAATGCAGGAAGGAAGGACAGGCGGCCCAGAAATGCGGATTGCTCAATGGCGGGGATGAGCAGGCTCCATACAGAAGCGGCCACCATAACGCCGGCGGCAAAACCGGTCAGAGAGCGCTGAACCATATCACTCAGGGACTTTTTCATAAAAAACACGCAGGCAGCCCCAAGGGATGTGCCAAGAAACGGGATCAGGATTCCATAAAAAGCTTCCATTGAATGCTCCTTATACGATTTTTTTAATGCTTACTTTCGATGCTTATGCTTAAAAGCGGAAGGATAGTTTGTCTTTTTGATTAGCTTCAACTAACTTCTCGACTCGATTATATCATTCCAATGAAGCGGTGTCTATGTATCGGATATTTGTGTACAGATACAGGCGCGGACCTAGGGAGAGGCGAATGGCTTTTTGCAGGGGGCTGGTACGGCGGAAGAACAAGAATTCAAATATCCAGAAGATTTGTGCAAAAATGAACTGAATTTTGTATTCTTTTAGCATTGCGTCAAAAATGCCGGATTGTGTATAATAGAAGAAACGTTCCGATTGGCAGGAAGAAAAATCACACTGGGAAGGGGGTGCCTCTGCGATGACTTGTGTGCAGGAGCAGTTTCTGCATTGCATGAAGGCGTTTATGGAGGGTACAGCCCCGAACATGTGCATCACGCAAGCCCCGGCAGAATGGCAGGCGCTGTTTGTGTTGGCAGCGCAGCAAATGGCGCTGCCGATGGTATACGGAACCACGCGCGCTTTGCCGGAATTTCAGGCACAGCCGGAGAAATTTCGGCAGGAAGTGCGCCGGCAGACCATGGGGCAGACGGCGGCACAGATCCGCCGGACCCAGGCGTTTGCTGCCGTATATCAGGAGCTGCTCGCCCAGGAAATCCGGCCGGTAGTGGTCAAGGGGCTGGTCTGCCGAGAGTTGTATCCTTCGCCGGAGCAGAGAATCTCCGGCGATGAGGATTTGCTGCTGGACCCGGAAAGCTTTTGCCGCTGTGTGGAGCTGCTGCAACAGCGGGGGATGGAGCTGGTTTCCGGCGAAGGAACACCGGAGGGGGATGCCGCCCTTCTGGACCGCAAAACCGGCCTTTATCTGGAATTGCATCCGGACCGCATCGCAAAGCAGGACGTTGGAAACGGAGGGCTGGAACGCTTTTTTGAACGGGCAGCCGACCGGGCCATTCCCCTGCAATGCGCGGGGATAACGGTTTACACGCTGCCCCATACCCAACACATGCTGTATATGCTTCTCCATGCGTTCAAGCATTTTTTGCACAGCGGATTTGGAGTGCGCCAGCTTTGCGACATGGTGCAGTATGCCAACCGATACGGGGAGTGCATCGACTGGGCAGAAGTCGCCCGCTGCTGCACCCAATGCCGTGCACAGGAATTTGCCGCTGCACTTTTGGCCCTTGGAAGGCAGTGGCTTGGGTTGGATTTGGACCGGGCGGGCCATCCGGAACGCGCCTTGCAAACCGAGAAAGACGGGGCCGATCTGCTTCAGGATCTTTTGGAATCCGGCGCCTATGGGGATTCTTCTATGAGCCGCAGGCACAGCGGAACCCTGACCCTGGAAACGGTGCGGAGCGAAAAGCGCGGGCTGATGCGCACACTGTTCCCGCCGATCTCCGCCATGCGCCGAAAATACCCTTGGCTGGAGCAGCGGCCCTATCTGCTCTGGGCAGCATGGGGGCTGCGCGGGGCCGGATATCTGCGGGAGATCCGGGGTAAAGGGAAAGAAAATGGAATCGGGGAGAGCCTGGCCATTGCCCGCCAGAGAGAACAGCTTTTGAAAAAATACGGAGTGCTTCCGTAACAATTGGATTGGGTTCTGGCCGATAAAAAAGCGCCAATTCGATCGGATTTTCTTGCATACGACAGCAGGTGCCGCCATACTGAATCGTAAGGCGTACAAAGCAAACCCGGAAGCGCGAGCGGGGGAGAACGAGCGCAGAAAGGCCTGAATGCAGGCGATGGCGCCCCGGCCAAACGAGAAGCTTTCGTGCATACGAAAGCCAGCGGCCAAAATGAAATTGAACGTATATCTGCAAAATCAAAGCGGCGTATCGGAACGAATTTTACGAAAGTGCATTTTATACATAGACAGATGCACCAAAAAGACGTAAAATAATATGAACTGGCCCATTTTCTAATTTCTGGCCAGCAAAGGAGATCTCAATGAAGCACCCAATGCTCAAGGGATGGCAGCGAAAGCTGCTGATGTACCTGATGGATATGTGCCTGATCCTGGCAGCATACTTTCTTGCAATGCTGCAGCGATTGGATTTTAATATTGAAGCCCTTCGTTTTATGTATCTGGATCTGTGGATCCAGAATCTGCCCTGGATGCTGGCGCTGTTTACCATCAGCTTCTGGCTGGGCGGCCTGTACGATGTGATTTGGAAATACGCCGGTGTGCGTGACATGGTTCGCCTTACCGTGCTGACGGCGGTGCCCACGGTGCTGATCGCCGTGATCGACTATGTGACCCATCACGGATATGCGGTGCTGCACCGCTCGGCCCTGCTGGTGGGCGGCATCCTGATTATCTGTTTCGTGGGCGGCGCACGGTTTGTGTCCCGTCTGGCGCTGCTGTTCCGCCAGGCGAACGAAAACACCCAGAACAACAGCAGCCCGCTGATGATCGTGGGCGCCGGCAGCGCTGCCTCCTGGGCGGTGAACCTGTGCAAGGCCAAAACCAACTTCGGCAACCCGGTCATCCTGGTGGACGACGACCCCAACAAAAAGAACATGCGTGTGCAGGGTGTGCCGGTTCGCGGTACGCTGGATGATATTCCGGAGCTGGCGCGCCGGTACCACATCCGGGAAATCGTCATCGCCATTCCTTCCCTGAAGGGCGAGCGGCTGAATCAGGTGGTTGACCTGTGCCATTCCACCCATTGCCGGGTGCGGATGCTCAGCGACCCGCAGGCGATGGAGGAAAAGGGAGAGCAGACGGCATTCCGTGAACTGAACATTTCCGACTTCCTCTCACGGGATGAGATTCAGCTGGATACGGCCCAGATCAGCGGCTATTTGGAAGACAAGGTGGTTTTGGTGACCGGCGGCGGCGGTTCCATCGGTTCGGAGCTGTGCCGCCAGATCATGCGCTTCAAGCCCCGGCAGCTGCTGGTATTTGACATTTACGAAAACTGCGCCTACGAGCTGGAAATGGAACTGCGCCAGAAATATGGCAAGGACGTCCCGATTCTGGTGCTGGTGGGCAGCATCCGGGATAAAAAGCGCCTGGATGAAGTGTTTGAAGAGTATCACCCGTCGGTGGTCTTTCATGCGGCAGCCCATAAGCATGTGCCGCTGATGGAGGTCAGCCCGGCGGAGGCCGTAAAGAACAATGTGATCGGCACGAAAAACCTGCTCACCTCGGCGGCAGAGCACAATGTGGAGCGGTTCGTGCAGCTTTCCACCGACAAGGCCGTGAACCCGACCAATGTGATGGGCTGTACCAAACGCATCTGCGAGATGCTGATCCAGACGTTTGCGCAGAACACCGAGATGAAGTGCATGGCAGTCCGTTTCGGCAACGTGCTTGGAAGCCATGGCAGTGTGATTCCGCTGTTTGAGTCGCAGATCCGCAAGGGCGGCCCGGTCACGGTAACGCATCCGGACATTGTGCGGTACTTTATGACCATTCCCGAAGCAGCGCAGCTGGTGCTTCAGGCCGGCGCGCTTGCGCAGACCGGCAGCATCTATGTGCTGGACATGGGAGAGCCGGTCCGGATCATGGAATTGGCCAAAAAGCTGATTCGTTTTTATGGCTACGAGCCGGATGTGAACATGCCCATTAAGATCGTTGGGCTGCGCCCGGGCGAAAAGCTGTACGAAGAGCTGCTGATGGACAGCGAGCAGGACAAGATGCGCAAGACGGCCCATGATAAGATTTTTGTGGCGCCGCCCATGGAAATTGATCTGGCAAAGTTCTACGAGCAGATTCAGCAGTTAAAAGAAGCGGCAGCACACAACGACAACAGCGTTGTGAAGCTGTTGGAAGAGATGGTACCTACATATCATCCGAATCGAGGAATGATGTAACAATTCAGCCCACGTTGAGGGACGTGCGGCTGAATTAAAATGGCATCTGTTTCATTTGTAACAAAAATGATAAATAAGGATGCTTTGAAAAGGCGGTGAAGTTGGCATTGTGAAAAAGATTTTGATTGTGGCGAACGTGGCGAAGGAACACATTCTGAAGTTTCACGTGCCCCTGATCCATATGTTAAAGGAGAGCGGCTGGACGGTCCATGTGGCCTGTGCAGGGGAAGAGGAGATCCCTTACTGCGATCAGCAATGGCACATGGTGTACGAGCGCAATCCGGTCCGGTTTGCCACGCTGCGGGGCATTGTTCAGCTGCGCAGGATTTTAAAGCGGGAAAAATACGATTTGGTGCATTGCCACACGCCAACCGGCGGAGTGGTGGCACGTTTGGCGGCATTGGGGCTGAAAGACAAACCGATCGTGGTGTACACGGTGCATGGCTTCCATTTTTACAAAGGGGCGCCGCTGGTAAACTGGCTGGTGTTTTTCCCTGTGGAGTGGCTGCTTTCCTGGTGCACCGACTGCATCGTGACCATTGACGAAGAGGATTACCAAAACGCCCAGAGGCTGCATATGGGGATGAAGCAGCTGCGGCTTATTCACGGGGTTGGTGTGCGGCTGGAACGCTACAGCGGGCCGGTGAGCGAGGATGCAAAAGATGCCCTCCGGAAGGCGTTGCAGCTGGAGGGTGAACCGCTGGTGCTTACCTATGTGGCAGAGCTTCTGGAGAACAAAAACCAGACGGTGCTGCTGCGGGCCCTGAAGCGCATTCGCCAGCAGCGGAATGTGGGGGTGCTTTTGCTGCCCGGGCCGGATCACTGGAATGGATATCTGGAGCAGGAAGCACAGCGCCTGGGCGTTGCACCCTATGTGCGTTTTCTGGGGTGGCGAAGCGACGTGCGGCAGATTCTGGCCGTTACGAACATCTATGTGGCTTCCAGCCTGCGGGAGGGTTTGCCCTTGAACCTGATGGAGGCCCAGTGCGCCGGGCTGCCCATTGTGGCTTCGGAGAATCGAGGCCATCGGGAGCTGGTGCAGAATGGCGAAAACGGCTTTTTAGTGCCGCCCAAGGACGATGCAGCGTTTGCAGAAAAAATCCTTCAGCTGTACGACGATGCAGCTTTGTGGGAGCGCATGGCCCGGGCCGGGCAAAAGCAGGTGAAGAAATTCGCACTGGACCCGGTGCTGGAAGCCAACCGTGCGCTCTATGGAGAATTACTGGGAGAGACGCCGCAGCCTGAACTGGCCGCGAGCGCCGCTATTGAGTGAGCAGGAAGAAACGGGTCTAAAGCGGCGGAGAAAATGCTGTTTTGGGCCCGTTTGTCGGTTCCGGATTCGGCAGTTTCTGCCAAGTCAGGGGTTGCATCTTGCACGGGAATATGATAAACTCATCTGGATAAGGCTGTTTTGCAGACCTGCATATATCTGCTGGCTCCGAGCCAAACGCGCAGAGTTCGCCGGAGCATTTTATAGGGAGGATCATCCACATGTCTGGACATAGCAAATGGAACAACATTAAGCGCAAGAAGGAAAAGACCGACGGCCAGAAGGCTAAGATCTTCACCAAGGTTGGCCGTGAAATCGGCGTGGCTGTGCGTGAGGGCGGCGGCGACCCCAACGTGAACGGCAAGCTGCGCGACCTGATCGCCAAGGCAAAGAGCCTGAACGTGCCGAACGACAACATCATGCGCATCATCAAGCGCGCTGAGGGCGGCGAGAAGGAAAACTACGAATCCATCACCTACGAAGGCTACGGCCCCTGCGGCATTGCCATGATGGTGGAAACCCTGACGGACAACCGCAACCGCACCGCTGCCAACCTGCGCCATTACTTCGATAAGTTTGGCGGCAACCTGGGCAACATGGGCTGCGTGGGCTTCCTGTTCACCGAAAAGGGCGTGATCGTGCTGGACGGTGAGGGCCTGGACGAAGAGAAGGTCATGGAGGACTGCTTCGACGCCGGCGCCGATGACTTCGATATGGGCGACGATGTGGTTGAAGTGACCTGCAGCCCCGACGCCTTCAGCGATGTGCGCCAGAAGCTGGAAGAGAAGGGCTACACCTTCATTTCCGCTGAAGTTGAGATGGTGCCTTCCACCACTACCCCCATCACCGATCCCGACGCACAGGTGCAGATGGCCAAGCTGCTGGATGCCCTGGACGACGATGACGACGTGCAGAACGTGTGGCATAACCTGGAGAACGAAGAGGATCTGGATCGCTGAGTTTCAGCGTGCAAGATTCGTTCGGCCGCATTCGGCCGGCCTGCGGGCCTGTGCCGGGTGCGGCTTTTTCTTGCTAAGCAGGCAAAGGCCGGAATCTTGCCTGAATGCTGGTTGCCGGTGAAGCGCCTGGCCCATACTGACCATGCCGCCCAGGCGGCAGATAAGGAGAACGCATGAGTGAAAAAATTCTGTGTCCTTACTGCCTCTCTCCTTTGGAGGGACAGAGAAAGGAATGCCCCTTCTGCGGCAAAAGCCTGGAAAACATGAATCCGCCGGGCACGCTGCCGTTTGCATATTTGCTGGGCACTCGATACACCATCGGCAAGGTGCTGCAGGTGGACGGCGAGGGCATTCTGTATGCGGCGGTCGAAAATGTTTCCGGCTTTCGGGTGAACATCAAAGAATATCTGCCTGTAACGCTTTCATCGGGCCGGGACGAAAACCTGATCGTACATCCAAAGCAGGACAGCGAGGTGCTGTTCAAAACCACCCGCATGGATTTTGCGGATCTGTATAAGGCGGTGCAGCGCATTACGCCGGCCACCGGCCTGGTGGCGGTGCTGGACGTGCTGGAGGCCAACGGCACCGTGTATGCGGTGCTGGAGGTTACGCAGGGCATCCCGCTGGAACGCTACCTGGCTCTTCGGGGCGGCCCGCTGCTTCCGGAAGAAGCCCGCAGCCTGATGCAGCCGGTAATGGAAGGCGTAGCCGCTCTGCACAAAATCGGGCTGGTGCATCGGGGTGTTGCACCGGATAACATCCGCATTACCGAGGGCGGGCTGGCCCGCCTGGGCGGCTATGCAACGCTGGGCCTGCGTAATTTGGGAAGCGAATTGAAAGCCCAGCTGTATGAGGGCTATTCGGCGCCGGAACAGTATTTTCCAGAGCAGTTTGAAGGGCGCTACACCGATGTTTACAGCGTGGCGGCGGTGTTTTACCGGCTGATTACCGGCCAGGCACCGGTACCCGCCATTCAGCGCAAAGTGATGGACAGCCTGTCTGCCGCCCGCCAGGTGGAACACAGTGTGCCGGGGTATCTTTCGGCCGTGCTAGGGCGTGCCATGCGGCTGGAGCCTTCGGAACGCGTGCAGAACATTCCGGAGCTGATGGGGGCGCTGGCCTCGCAGAATGCAGCCAATGCTCTGATGGAACGTGGCCCGAAGGGGAAAGAGCCCACGGAGCGCCGCGGCCCCTGGGGCGCATTGACGGCGGCGCTGCTTGCCATTTGCATTTTGCTGATTTTGCTTGCATGGAGCATCCTGCGGTTTACGACGGATAAGCCGGCCGAGCCAATTCCGGAGAGCAGCGCTTCCGGCACCTCCTCTTCCAGCGAAGAAACATTGTATGTGCCCGGCTTTGTGGGGCAGATGTACACGGATGTGATGAAAAATCAGGATTATCAGGAAGTCTACCGCTTCCGGGCTGTGTATCAGCACAGTTCGGCCGAAGAAGGAACGGTCATTGATCAGCGGCCTGCACAGGGCAGTGTGGTGCAGGAAGGGGATATCATTGAGCTGATTGTCAGCCAGGGCAATGTAATGCCGGATATTCTGGGCTTTACGCTGGAAGATGCCGCCCGCGACCTGAACGACCTGAACATTCAATTTAATCTGCTGGAAAAAGTGGTCACGGACGGAAGCGCCGTCAATGGCTGTGTGATCAGCACCGAACCGGAGGCCGGAGAAAAAGTGACCGGAACGGTGAATGTGTACTATGCACTCACCGTAACCGATGGCGAAGGCACCGACGAGGACGGAAACGGCTGATCTGCGTTCGCATTGCCAACCGAAAAAAACAAGAAAGCCGCACCGCTGAAGCGATCAGCGATGCGGCTTTCTGCATTTTTCAGGAAAAATTATACCACCGGCTCGGCCGAAGCAGTCTGGTTCAGCTGCTGTTCAATGTAATCTTCCACCCGGCTCAGAGGCAGATTGAGCGCAACGGAGAGTTCCTGAAACAGAAGCGTCTGCGCTTGATGAAAAATCCGCTCGTCGGTGGAGTTCATTCGCCGGCCACGGGTCGCCGTGCTCTTTTTGGTGTACAGCATTTTCAGCAAAGCGGCAAGGTCGACGGTACGGTCAAAATGAAACAGTTCACGATAGCGGCTGTCCAATTCGGTGCTGTTGCGGGCTTCTACGGTGGGGTAGGTCAATTGGGGAATTGCCGCGATCAGTTCGTTGGCCTGCTGGGATGTGATGAGAGGGCGCATGGGAACTTTGGTGTCTACGGGAGTATAAATGGTTTCGCCGTTAAAAAGGTTCCGCAGCGTGTAATACTGCTTTTCGGGAGATACGCCGCTCATCTTCAGCGGCCCGATGGCCGTGACCTCACACACACCGGAAGAACCATAACAAACCTGCTGGCCAACCTGAAACATTTTCAATTCCTCCTTTTTCAAAGCCGCCGCCCGGTATGCAAGCCGTACAGAATGCTCAAAATAAGATGCATACAGCAGCGGGCAAAGCTCAATATACGATGTTATGTATCTATTTTAACATATTTTGCGCGAAAGATGTAAGCAAAAGTTTTTTGTGGTCTGCGATTCTTTCAAAATGTGACAGAAGAATCCGCCGCGCAAGGGAAAAAAGATGACTTTTGCCGGGCAGCGTGGTATAATACAAACCAGACATCCTTTCTGCCGCGGCATTGGCTGCAGCGAGAAACTGTGCGGAACATACAAACGGTGTTTGCCCCCGAATTCCCGGCGGGCAGCCGAGAAAATGAGGAGACAGTACCATGAAACAGGTGATCCTGACCGGCGACCGCCCCACCGGGCGGCTGCACATCGGCCATTACGTCGGCTCGCTGCGCCGCCGTGTTGAGCTTCAGAACAGCGGGAAATTCGATGATATCTTTATCTTTTTGGCGGATTCTCAGGCGCTGACGGACAACGCGGAAAACCCGGAGAAGGTGCGCCAGAATGTTATTGAGGTGGCGCTGGACTATCTGGCCTGCGGCATTGACCCGGCAAAGAGCCATATCTTTATCCAGTCGCAAATTCCGGAGCTGTATGAGCTGACCTGCTACTATATGGACCTGGTGACCGTTTCGCGCCTCCAGCGCAACCCCACGGTGAAGGCCGAAATTCAAATGCGCAATTTCGAGGCGAGCATTCCCGTAGGCTTCTTCACCTATCCCATCAGCCAGGCAGCGGATATCACGGCCTTCAAGGCAACGGTGGTGCCGGTGGGCGAGGACCAGCGCCCCATGCTGGAGCAGTGCTCCGAAATCGTGCGCAAGTTTAACAGCGTATATGGCGAAACTCTGGTGGAGCCGCAGATCTCCCTGCCGGAGAACGAGGCCTGCCTGCGTCTGCCCGGCACTGACGGCAAGGCAAAGATGAGCAAATCTCTGGGCAACTGTATTTATCTGGCAGACAGTGCCGAGGAAGTGTGGAACAAGGTGCGCGGCATGTACACCGATCCCGGCCATTTGAAGGTGTCAGACCCCGGCAAGGTGGAAGGCAACACGGTGTTTACCTATCTGGATGCATTCTGCCGCCCGGAGCATTTTGCCGCCTATCTGCCGGAATATCAGAACCTGGACGAGCTGAAAGACCACTATCGCCGCGGCGGCCTGGGCGATATGAAGGTGAAAAAGTTCCTGAATGCTGTTTTACAGGAGGAACTGGAGCCCATCCGGACCCGCCGCCGTCAGTTCGAGCAGGACATTCCGTATGTCTATCAGGTTCTGCGCGAGGGCAGCGAATACGCCCGCAGCGTAGCGGCGCAGACTCTGCACGAAGTGCGCGATGCAATGAAGTTGAACTACTTTGACGATGCAGAGCTGATTCAGGCGCAGACGGAGCGCTTCCGCCAGGGCTAAGTCCGAGAATCGGGCAGGGCCTTTCATTTGAATGAGATCCGGGCGGCGGAAAGCCGACCCGGATTTTTTGTTTGGATGAATGGGAAAACAGCTGAAATTTCCACTTATCCATGCTATAATAAAATTCACTGTGTATTTGGCCTGTTTTGCGGCGCTGCGGGCAGGCTTCAAAAAAGCGGCCGGGAGGGGAATGCCATGGAAGAAAGCCAGAGCCTTGAGGGCGTGGTTGAATATCTGATTTTTGAAAATGAGGATAACGGCTATGTGGTGTTTTCCGTAAACACCGGTTCGGAATTGGTAGAGGCCGCCGGTGTGGTGGGAGAAGTACACATCGGCGAGACGGTCAAGCTGGAAGGCCATTTTGAAACGCATCCCACCTACGGGCGGCAGTTTAAGGCCACCTCCTGTGCCTCTTCCGTTCCGCAGGCGGTGCAGGACATTAAGGCCTATCTGGCCAGCGGCGCACTGCCCTACATCGGCCCGGCCACGGCGAAGAAAATCGTGGCGATGTTCGGCTCCGATGCCCTGGACGTCATTGCCGAACACCCGGAACAGCTGACCGCCATCCGGGGGCTGAATGAGGAAAAGGCCAATGCCATTCATCAGGAATTCCGCCGCCAGTTTGGTGCGCGGGAAGTGGTGACCTGGCTTGGAAAGTACGGGATTTCTGCCCCGCGCGCCATGGAGGTATACCGGGCGTATGGCCCCCATACGCTGCAGGCCCTTACGGAAAACCCCTATCTGCTCTGCGGCGAGCCGCTGCATCTCCGCTTTGCGCAAGTGGATGAGATGGCGGCCGGGCTTCAGCTGCCGCAGGAAAGCCGCCTGCGGGTATGGGCGGCTCTGCTGTATGTGCTGCGGCACAACGCTGGAAATGGCCATACCTGCCTTCCGCTGGCCCGGCTTGTGGCCACGACCTCGGCCTTTATTGGGGTGGAACCGGACAAGGTGCAGGAAGAACTGGATGTGGCGGTGGAGGATGGAGAGCTTCGCCGGTGCGATCTGGCCGGAAGCGAATATGTGTACCTGCCGGATCTGTACAGCGCGGAGGAGGACATTGCGTTCCGCCTGGCCGACCTGACGAAGTACCCGGCGCCGCAGCCAAAGGATCTGGAACGAAACATTGACACGTTGGAGCGAGGTCAGGGCTTTGCCTACGCGCCCTTGCAGCGGCAGGCGATCCGTCAGGCACTCACCAGCAATGTGCTGGTGCTGACCGGCGGACCCGGTACAGGCAAAACCACCACGGTGAATGCCATTTTGTCGCTGTTCGAGCATCAGGCGGATCGAGTGGCCCTGTGCGCACCAACCGGCCGCGCCGCCAAGCGGCTGGCCGAGCTGACCGGGCGGAAGGCGTCCACCATCCACCGGCTTCTGGAAGTGGATTACAGCCAGGGGACGGTGCGCTTCATCCACAATGAGAAGAACCTGCTCAAGTGCGATGTCGTCATTCTGGACGAGATGAGTATGGTGGACGTCAAGCTGTTTCAGAGCCTGCTGTGCGCCCTGAAACATGGCTGCCGCATCATCATGGTGGGAGACGCAGACCAGCTACCCAGCGTTGGCCCCGGCAACATTTTGGGGGAAGTGATCCGCTCCGGCGTGGTGCCGACCGTTTGCCTGACGGAAATTTTCCGGCAGGCGGCCCAGAGCCGAATCGTTTCCAACGCCCACCGCATTGTCAGCGGGCAGGTGCCGGAAAACGGCGGGAAAACCGACGATTTCTTCTTCATCCGGTCCGCCGGGCAGGCCTGCCAGCAGTTGGTGTGTGAGCTGGTGGCCACCCGCCTGCCGAATACGTACCATTTGGACCCGGTGCGGGACATTCAGGTGCTCTGCCCCACAAAACTGGGCCCTTCCGGGACGCGCCAGCTGAACCCTCGTCTGCAGGAAATGCTGAATCCGCCCGATGCCCGGAAGCCCGAAATTAAAAATGGTGATACCGTGTTCCGCCTAGGAGATAAGGTCATGCAGGTGCGGAACAACTATGACATCCCCTTTGAGAGAGACGGTGGGGAGGCCGGTGTGGGCGCTTACAACGGCGACATCGGTGTGGTGATTGCGGTGGACCCGGCCCAGCGCACCTTGAAGGTGCAGATGGATGACCGGAAACTGCTGTACACGGCCGAGCACCTGCCGGAGCTGGAGATCGCCTATGCGGTTACCGTCCACAAGAGCCAGGGCAGCGAATTTCCCGCGGTCGTCATGCCGATCAGTGAAGTTCCGGAAAAGTTGTGCTACCGCAATCTGCTGTATACCGGGCTGACCCGTGCCCGGAAGCTGTGTGTCATGCCGGGGCAGCCGGCCACGGTGGCGGCCATGGTGCGCAATGTGCGCCAGAACCTTCGGTACAGCGGGCTGTGTGAGCTGCTTCGGCAGCAGCGCGGATGAGGCCGCCGATGATGCAGGTGCTGGACGCCCTGCGGGATTTGATCTACCCAGTGCGCTGCCCGTTCTGCGATGAGGTATTGGGCACATTGAGAGAATGCCCCACCTGCAAAGCCAGTGCGGAAACGCTGTTTCACCGCCCGTTTCGGCTGGAAGAAACCGAGCACCAACTGGAACTGGTGGAGGGCGCCGCCAGCCTGTACGAATACGACGGGTGCGTGCAGCAGGCCATTCAGCGCATGAAGTTTTCCGGCCGGCCCGGGTACGCCCGCTGGTTCGCCGATGAAATGGCGGAGAGGCTGTTCGGGTGTACTTTCCGGCAGGGGCGTGCTATAATAAACCTGCCGATCATCGGGCACAGACGGCACACGCAGGCCGAGGTGCATTCGGTGCGGGCCTATGATGTGATCGTTCCGGTTCCGCCAAGCCGCCCTGGGCAATGGTACAATTCCCCAACGCTGCTGGCGAAGCAATTGGCCCGGCGCCTGGAATTGCCCTGTGAGACTGGCTGCCTTTATAAACAGCGCAAAACGCCCAATCAGGTGGGCCTGAGTGCAGAACAGCGGCTTTCAAACCTGCACGGTGCGTTTGGTGTGCACAATTCACAGAGGATCGAAGGAAAACGGGTTCTGCTTGTGGACGATGTGATCACCACCGGCGCGACTTTGCATGCCTGCGCGCAGGCACTGCTGCAAAACGGAGCAGAAAGCGTGTTTGCGGTGAGCATTGCCGCATCGGAGCTGCATGAGGCGCCCTCGGCAAAAAATTCAGTGAACAAAGAATCAGAATAAAGCAAAGGAGACGTTCCCATGGCAAATTATGACATTGGTATTGACCTTGGCACCACCTCCATTATTGTGGCGGTGGCCGGCCAGGGCGTGGTTCTGAGCGAATCCAGCGTTGTGGCGGTGGATACGCGCAAGAACAAGGTGCTGGCAGTGGGCGATGAGGCTCTGGCGATGGTAGGGCGTACCCCGAATTATATCTCGGCCATTCGCCCTTTGAAGGATGGCGTGATTTCCAACCATACGCTGACCAAGGAGCTGATTTGCCGCTTTGTCAACAAGGCGTATGACGGCCGCCTGGTAAAGCCGCGGGTGGCGGTTTGTGTTCCTGCCGCCATTACCGGCATTGAGAGCGACGCCGTGGTGGAAGCAGTTGTGGCGGCCGGTGCCCGCCAGGTGTATCTGATCGACGAGCCCATTGCCGCCGCGCTGGGGTCGGACGTGGACATTCTGCAGCCGGAGGGCCGCATGATCGTGGACATCGGCGGCGGCACCACCGACATTGCGGTGATCAGCCTGGGCGGTAAAGTGCGGGCAACCAGCGTAAATGTGGCGGGCAATACGTTTGATGAAGAACTGCTGAAGTATGTGCGCCTGACGTTTAACGTGGCCATTGGCCAGCGCACGGTGGAAAACCTGAAAAAGGAAGTGGCCTGCTGCAAGCAGAAGGACTTTTCCGCCAGTATGGAGATCAAGGGCCGCAGCCTGACCACCGGTTTGCCCCAGCGGGTAACGGTGACCACACAGGACCTGTATGAGCCGGTGATGATGCTGGCGGAGCAAATTGCTTCTGCCGCCCATCAGGTGCTGGAAAAGACCCCGCCCGAGCTGGCAGGCGATATTTACCGCAACGGCATCATGCTGACCGGCGGCGGCTCGCTGCTTCAGGGTCTGCCGGAGTTCCTCAGCGAGAAACTGAAGGTGAGCGTGTACTGCTCTCCGGACCCCATCAACTGTGTGGCGCTGGGCACCGCAAAGAGCCTGACCATGGGCAACGAGCTGGAAACCGGCTTTGTGAACGCGACCCCGCGCATCGGGCGCTGACCCGCGAGGTGCATTATGGCTGCTGATCTGCATACGCACTCCACGTTTTCGGATGGCTCCAACCCGGCGGAGCTGCTGCCCTGGCTGGCAGCCCGTGCCGGGCTGACGGCGCTGGCCATTTCGGATCATGATGATCTGCACGGGGTGCGCTTTGCCTATGAACACCCCACGATGGAGGGCGTGGAGCTGATTCCGGCGACGGAATTGACCGCCATTGACCCGAAACGGGGGCGGCGCGTGCATCTGTTGTGCTATTGGCCGGATGACTGTGCAGCGCTGGAGAAGCATTGCGGCACGATGGGCACCCGCCGCATGGAATGTTGCACCCAGAGCGCGCAGGAGCTGGAAGCGATTTATCCGCAATTCCGCAAAGAGATGGCCCTGGCCTATGCGAAGGACAGCGGTGTACTGTATAAAGCGGGAATTATGCGGGCGCTGATGGACCTTGGACTGGCTTCTTCCCTGTATGGGGAAGAATATCGCCGCCTGTTTGGCAGCCGGCATGCGCCCGGGCCGGTGCTGCACAGCCCTGCCTATGAGTCGGTCGACGATGTGCTGAAGCTGGTTCAGCTCTGCCGCGGCGTGGTGGTGTTTGCCCACCCGAGTGTGTACCATAGCATGGAGCTTGTGCGCGAATTGGCCGAGCAGGGCCGCATTGACGGCGTAGAAATTGAACACCCGCGCAATACCCCGGAAGACAAGGCAGAACTGCGCCAGTTGGCACAGACTTATGGCCTGATCGTCACCGGCGGAACGGACTATCACGGGATGAATACCGGAAAACCGCACCCTCTTGGAACGTGCACGACCGAACCGGAGCAGCTGGAACGAATCCGGGCGCTGGCCCAGCAGCGCAAGGAACGCTGAAAGAAAAACGAAAAGCCCAAATAAAAGGAGAGGAAATTATGACCTATACGCGCAGAAATAAAGGAACCTGTTCCATGCAGACCACGGTGGAGCTGGGGCCGGATGGAACCATTCTGGACGTGAATGTTCAGGGCGGTTGCAACGGCAATCTGAAGGGGATCACCAGCCTGCTGAAGGGCATGAAGGCCCAGGATGCCATTGAGCGGATGGAGGGACTTACCTGCGGCCCCCGCCCGACTTCCTGCCCGGATCAGGTGGCGCAGTGCCTGAAAGAGGCGCTGGAGCAGCTGTAATCCACACTACCTAATAAAAAGCCGATGATACTGTTTGAATGAAAGCAGTACATCGGCTTTTTTGCATACAGAGAGAAAGCGGGAAAGACAGAACGGAACGATTGCCGGAACCCAAAGCCGCCCATACTGAAGAAGCATCATCTTACAGGAGGAGACCGATATGCTTCACTTCAAAGGGTTTTCCCGCACGGCGGGTCATACATTGGCGCAGGCGCTTCGTTTGGCGGGCAAACAGGGGCAGCCCAAAGCCAGCACCGGGCACCTGCTCATGGCCATTTTAATGCAGACATCTGACCCGGCGGCCAGCTTTTTGCGGGCGCGGCGCATCACGGCGGCTCAGGTGGAACTGCGGCTGCAGGGGCTGGGGCAGGGCAGACCGCTGCATCTGAAAGCAGGGGACCTTCTTCCGGAGACGCAAAAGGCATTGGATTACGCACTGCTGGGCGCGAGAGCCGCTCAGCGCAAAGAGGCGGACAACGAGCACCTGCTCTGCGCCATGTTGGAAGACCCGGCCTGCACTGCCAGCGTCTGGCTGCGGGAATTCGGGCTTGAACTGACGGAAACGGCGCGGGACTGCCGACGGCTGAGCGGCCAGCTGGTGCTTCCGGCTTCGCCGCGCCCGCTGGGGTACAACGCAAGAAGCGCCCGCTCCAGCGACAAATACGGACGCGATCTGACCAGACTGGCCGCGGAGCACCGCTTGGACCCGGTGCTCTGCCGGGAAATCGAACTGGATCGAATGATTCAGATCCTTTGCCGGAGGCAGAAAAACAATCCGTGCCTGATCGGTGAACCGGGGGTTGGCAAAACCGCATTGGCGGAAGCTCTGGCCCAGCGCATTGCAGAGGGTAAAGTGCCGCAGAATTTGCAGGGCAAACGCTTGCTCAGCCTGGATATGGCGCTGATGGTGGCGGGCACAAAGTATCGCGGCGACTTTGAAGAACGCTTTCGGAATCTTCTGGAGGAACTGATCCGGGAGCAGAACACCATCCTGTTTATCGATGAAATTCATGTGGTCGTGGGGGCAGGGGCTGCCGAGGGGGCGATTGATGCCGCCAGCATTTTGAAGCCGCTGCTGGCCCGGGGAGAACTTCAGCTGATTGGTGCCACCACGCAGGAAGAATATCGTCGCTGCATTCAGAAGGACGCTGCCCTGGAACGCCGCTTTGGAACGGTAACGGTGGAAGAACCGACCCCTTCCAATGCAGCAAAAATTTTGCAGGGGCTGGCCTCAAACTACGAGCGCTATCACGGGGTAACGCTGCCGCCGGAAACGATTCAGGCGGCGGTGGAGTTGAGCGTGCGGTACCTGCCCGGACGGTTCCTGCCGGACAAGGCGGTGGACTTGTTGGACGAGGCCTCGGCCGGGGTGCGCATTCGGGCCGGAACAGATCGAAGCCAGCCGCAAATTGTTGCCCCGGAGGATGTGGCGGAGGTGGTCAGCCGTGCAAGCGGCGTGCCCGTCAGCCGGGTGAATGAGGAGCAGCGGGAGCGTCTGGCGAGGCTGGAGCAGCGGATGGCGGAGCGCGTGGTAGGCCAAAGCCAGGCGGTACAGGCAGTTGCCGGGGCAGTGCGACGCAGCCGTACCGGATTGAGAGCCGAGGGGTGCCCGATGGGAGCCATGCTGTTTCTTGGCCCAACCGGAGTGGGGAAAACGCATCTGGCGCGGGTCCTGGCCGAGAGCTGGTTCGGTAGCCCGCGTGCACTGCTGCGTTTTGATATGAGCGAGTATATGGAAGCTCACACGGTAGCCAGACTGATCGGGGCACCTCCAGGCTATGTGGGCCACGAGGAAGGCGGGCAGCTGACGGAAGCCGTGCGCCGCCGCCCGTACAGCGTGGTATTGTTCGATGAAATTGAGAAGGCACACAGCGACCTGCAGAATATTCTGCTTCAGATTTTGGAGGATGGTCAGCTGACGGATGCAGCCGGACGAAAGACAAATTTTTCAAACTGCATTATTCTGCTTACCTCCAATTTGGGTGCGCGGCAATTGACAGGGCAGGGGGCACCTTTGGGCTTTAGTCGGCAGGAAGCTGCCTTTGAACGGCAGAAACAACTGGCCATTGCGGAGGCAAAGGCCTATTTCCGGCCGGAGCTGCTGGGCCGGTTGGATGAGGTTGTGGTGTTCCATCCGCTGGAGCAAAAGGACCTGACGGAAATTGCAGAACAGCTCCTGGACCAGCTGGAACAGCGCGCCGCGAAAAATGGCTATTGCCTGCATCACGCCCCGGAACTTCCGGCGGCATTGGCAAAACAGGCGAAATCGCCCTATGGCGCACGGGAGCTGCGCCGCACCGTGGCTCGTGCTGTGGAGCAGGCCCTGGCAGACCGCATTGCCAGCGGCGAGGCAATGCCCGGTACGAGCTTCACAGCCTGCCTGCAAAACGAACAGGTCGTGTTGGAAGCGGACAACACCGTCACACTGCATTGAACCGCCGGGCAAATAAAAAAGCAGGCCGTGCACCAAAGGAGACAGGCGCACGACCTGCTTTTCGCCTGGCGGAAAGAACCAGGCAAGAAGGGGTAGAGAATGGCATAATAACTGATTGACTTGCCTGGGCAGTGTGAACCGCCGCAATGGCTTTCAATCATAGAAAAGCATCAGACTGAAGGGCCGAATGCTGTGTTGAATGTTAAAAAATGCAAGAACCGCATCAAGAATTGAATGATGCATATACTGCGAAAAATCGACTCATTTTGCCTGTAAAGCCGATTAGCTTCACAGTACGGAAAGCGCGAATTATCGATTTTTGCGAATTTCGCTGCCTTGGGAAGAAGGACGCTTGATTTATAGCTTGTGGCCCTCTCCGGCCTGGCGCACGGCGGCCAAAATCTGCTCCACCGATTGCCCCATGGCACTGGAGATTGCGGCAACAATGGCGCCTTCAACCAGAGGGCCATCTGCCATTTGGATGTTCATGCCCTCAAATTGCTCCAAGACCATCTCCGTGGTCATAATGGCGCTTCCCATATCAAACAGGATCACGGCGCCATCCGGCCCGGCAACGGATTCAACAGCAGCATAAATGCGCTCGAAGTCTGTACCGATTCCGCCGTCCGGCAAACCGCCTGCTGCAGCAACCGGCGCAGAAGGGGCCATTTGAAGGGCCAGCTCGGCAGCACCTTCTGCCGCTTTGCAGCTGTGCGAAACGATTACAATGCCTACCATGTCAGCCCTCCTGTACCTGCTGAGCAATCACGCCCAGCAGCAGGGTGAACGAAGTAGCACCGGGGTCCTGATGACCAATGCTGCGTTCACCAAGGTAGCTGGCACGGCCTTTGGTGGCAACCATTGGAATGGTTGCCTTCATGCCCTCCTGTGCGGCGGCCAGACCTGCCGCCAGAGCCTGCGTCGGAGACTGCCCTGCGGCAGCCTTCATGGCTTCAAGGGCAGGAACCATGGCGTCCAGCATGGTTTGCTCGCCCACTGTGGCTTTGCCGCGCATTTTTACGCCTTCGATGGCGGCGTCCATCATATCCAGAAAGTCGTTCAGCTCCAGGCTGGATTTCCCGGCTGCTTTCCCGGATGCTCTCAGAAACGCGGTGCCATACAGGGGGCCGGAGGCGCCGCCGACGGTAGAGACCAGGGTCATACCAACGGTCTTTAAAATCGTTCCGATGTCTTTGTCTGCGACGGTGGGCAGCTTTGCCGTTACGGCCTGGAATCCACGGGCAAGATTGATGCCATGGTCACTGTCGCCGATGGGCATATCCAATTCGGTGAGGTAATCTTTGTTTTCCTGAATGACCTGCGCCATCTTTTCCAGAATTTGAATGACCTGTGCTGTTGTAACCATTCGGGCTTCACTCCTTTTTATTCAATGCGGAGACCGGGCGCTGTGGTTCCCGGCCTCCGGCATATCCGGTCGGGTTAAGCTTTGTACGCAGGGGTGTCTGCCGGGGCATCCAGCAAGGCCTTCAGCTCATCGTCCAAGCGCAGCAGGCTCAGCGAGAATCCGGCCATTTCAATGGACGTCATGTAATTGCCGACCAGCGTCTTGTAAACCTTGATTCCTTTCGCGGCCAGCACGTCGGCTACGTGGTTGTTGATGATGTACAGTTCCATCAGGGGGGTAGCACCGGAGCCGTTGACCAGAACCGCCACTTCGTGACCGGTGTAATCAATGTCCGCAAGAATCTTATCCAGCAGATGGTCCACGATTTCATTGGCCGTGACCATTTTCTCGCGGTGGGTGCCCGGCTCGCCATGAATGCCGATGCCGACTTCCATCTCGTCCTCGGCAAGCTCAAAGCCCGGCTTCCCGGCAGCGGGCACCGTGCAGGGCGAAATGGCCGCGCCCATCGTGCGCACATTGTCAATAACCTTCTGCGCAACGCGCTGAACTTCTTCCAGGCTGGCCCCTTCTTCGGCCTTGGCACCGGCGATCTTGTGTACAAAGATGGTGCCGGCCACGCCGCGGCGGCCCGTGGTATACAGAGAGTCCTGCACGGCCACGTCGTCGTTGGTGACGACCTGCGCGCACTTGATGCCGTCCATCTCCACCATTTCGGCGGCCATCTCAAAGTTCATTACATCGCCGGTGTAGTTTTTGACGACCAGCAGAACACCCGCCGGGGTGGCAACTTCGCGAATGGCTGCCTCAACCTGATCCGGGGTGGGGGAGGTGAACACGGCGCCGGCCACTGCGGCGTCCAGCATGCCCTTGCCGACAAAGCCGCCGTGGGCAGGCTCATGGCCGGAACCGCCACCGGAAACCAGCGCGACCTTATCGGTCTTCTTTTCAGCGCGGACCAGTACGTTGAAATCCGGCAGCTTCTTCAGTTGCTGAGGATGTGCTTTGGCGATGCCCTCCAGCATTTCCAGCTCGACGTTTTCGACCTTGTTGATGAACTTTTTCATGGTGCATTCCTCCTTGAACTGTGATTTTTCTGCCTGCGCATCCCGGCAGACATGGGGGAATACCAACGGAGCTGGCATTCCATTTGCCTACATTATAACCGAAATGCGGACAAATTTATATATACAAATATGAAAATTGTACAATTGAGAAGTTCCGTCTTCGATTGAATTTGTGCAGAATATGCCTTATAATAAAAAAGAAACCGGACAGCCTCTGAACCGCGAATTCGGCAAGACGCTTCCGGCAGAATCAAGCAGAGAAAAGCAGGCGCAAGTGCGTTCTGCGTGTTGATTGCAAGGAGGGCGGACAGATGTATTCTAAAGAAGTTACGGTTATGAACGCAAGTGGGCTCCATGCGCGGCCTGCCTCCAACCTGGTGCAGTTCTGCGCAAAATACCCCTGCAAGCTTACCATGACGGGCGGGCGCAGCCCGGTGGATCTCAAGAGCATTTTTGCAGTGCTTTCTGCGGCGGTCAAGGCCGGTACAACGGTAACCATCACGGGTGACGGCGCAGACGAGCAGCAGGCGGTAGAGGAGGTTTGCCGGTTTATCGAACAGCTGGAGGGCTGATCAATGGCTGTAACAGGAATCGCGGCCAGCGGCGGCAAGGCGCTGGCAACTGTATTTGTATACGTTCCCCCGGAAATGGCAGCGGAGGAAGAACGGGCCGAAGGTATGACTGCTGAGCAGGCAATGGCCCAGGTAAACGCTGCAATTGAATGGGTAGACCAGGCCATGGCCCGGAAGATCGAACATGCAAAGGGCCAGGGCCGCGAGATTCTGGAAATGCAGCGGGTGATGCTGAACGATTCCATGCTGCTTTCAGGCATTGAGGAAGCGGCGCAGGAGGGCAAAAGTGCGGCTGCAGCGGTAGCGATTTCCACAAAGAAGCTGATTGCCATGCTGGAAAGCCTGAACGATCCGCTGTTTACCATGCGCATTCCGGACACACGGGATGTGGGGCTGCGCCTGACCTGCCGCCTGACCGGGCAAAACTACCCGGATCTGGCGCAGGTGGAAGGCCAGGTGATTTTGACCGGCGAAGATCTTCCGCCTTCGCTGCTTGCCGGCGCAGACAGTGAAAAGATTGCCGGCGTAGTCATGGGCAGCGGCAATAAAACCTGTCATGCCGCCATTCTTTGCAGCGCACTGGGCGTTCCCGCTCTGATGGGCGCCGCGGGCTGGCAGCAGCTGCCCAGCGGGCAGCTGGCTTATCTGGACGGCGACGCGGGCCAGGCAGAACTGGTGCCAGACGAGCGGAAGGCAGAGTATGAATGCCGCCTGGCGGAGTGGAAACAGGAACAGACTGCTCTGGAAGCCTACCGTGAAAGACCGACGGTCACGGCGGAAGGCCACGTAGTAGGGCTGTACTGCAATATTTTCAGCACTGATACCGCAAAAAAGGCACAGGAACTGGGCGCGGATGGCGCAGGGCTGTTCCGCACGGAGTTTTTGTACACAGGGCGGCCGGATCTTCCCGGAGAGGAAGAGCAGTTTGCTGTGTACAAAGCGGCCCTGGAGGCCATGCCGGGCAAGGCAATTACATTCCGCACCATGGACATCGGCGGCGACAAACCGGTGGAGGCCCTGGGCCTGGAACAGGAACAAAATGCCTTTTTGGGCTACCGCGCGATCCGCATTTGTCTGGATCGGCCAGAGCTGTTCCTCACGCAGTTGCGGGCACTTCTGCGGGCTTCCGCCTTTGGCAAGGTGCAGATCATGTTCCCAATGATTGCAACTCTGGAGGAACTGCGCCGTGCAAAGGCGTATGTTGCACAGGCAAAAGAGCAGCTTGCCCAAAGAGGACAGGCCTTTGAACCGAATACGCCGGTTGGCATGATGGTCGAAGTCCCGGCAGCCGCCATATTGGCCCGGCGGTTCGCCAGCGAGGCGGATTTCTTCTCCATTGGAAGCAACGACCTGACCCAGTACACCATGGCGGCGGACCGAATGAACCCGAAGGTAGAGCACCTGTCGAACCCGATGGATCCGGCCGTTTTGACGTTGATCGCACAGACCATTCAGGCGGCAAAACAGGCAGGGATTCCCTGTTCGGTGTGCGGAGAGCTGGCTGGAATGGTGGAAGCGGTTCCGGTGCTTCTCGGCCTTGGCCTGGAGAAGTTTTCGGTCAGCCCCGGAAAACTGTTGGTGGTACGCCGTGCCATTGCAGAATACAGTGTGGAAGAAGCACAGCAGGCTGCCCGGCGAGCTTTGAACTGAAGCATTGTATAATGAAAAGCCATCTGTATGTACTACAGATGGCTTTTCGCATTTCGCAATCATTCAGATATCTCAGCCGACTTCCCGCTGCGGAAGCAGGGAAGCAAGATCGTCGGAAGCACCCATGGAAACCCAATGGTCATTGGCGTAGATTTGAACGTCCGCGCCCTCGAAGCACATCAGACAGCCACCGGAAGAGATGATCCGGTCAATAGTCAGCATATCCGTGTAGAAATTCACCGGGAACCAGGGAACCGTGGGTGCAGTCCGGAAGTTCGTTACCATTTCCTGCACAGCGGCGGTTTCCTGAGCTGTGCAGCCTGCCTGTGCCACAAAGAAGAGCAATCCGCTCTCATACTCTTCGGATTCGCCGCAATATCCTTCCTTTAACAGTTCCCGTACTTCTGCCGCACTGCTGTACGGCAGATACAAAGCGCGGGGGCTGCCCTGTTCGGCCAGAGCGCGCAGGGCTTCCTGCCAATGTTCCGGAATGGCCCGAACGAGGGTGAGCAAATTGGTGCATTCGCTGATTTGTTCCAGGACAGGAACCGTCAAAACTTCCGGTGAGAGCAAAAGCGAAAAAGCACAGTCCGGATGGGCTTCGATCACTTCAAACACGGCGGAGAGGGGCGTGCCCTCTTCTGCAATCAACGCGTAGGAAAAAACCCCAAGTGCCTGCCCCTGCTGCACCAGCGAGCTGAGCGAAAGCACGGCTTCCTGACCGTTCAGGCGGCAGGTAATCATCCAGGGAATCTCGCGGCCACTCTGTGCTTCCTGCTTGCGGATGGACGCGGCACCGCAGGTCCAGCTGTGGAAGCCCAGCGCAATGCCAAAATGTTTCAGTGCATCCCGCCGGGTGGTGCGCACAATGTTTTCGCAAAGGTTATAGTAAGGGCTGGAATCGTCCGCGAGCATGGTGCGGGCAAGCGACAGAAAATGCCGCTGGAAACGCCCGCGGGCCAGATGTGCCCCCAAATCCGCAATTTTGCGGATGCTTCGATGGGGATCATGTTCAATGTCATTCAAGCCGCGATCCACAAGGGCGTTCAGCAAAGCTTCATTGATGGCATTCCGTTCCATAAAAAGGCCTCCCGCCTTGAAACCGCATAGCGGTAAAAAATACGAAAACAGGGAAGCAATTCATTTCTGTTTTCGAATCTATCATATCGCAGGAAGCCGTGGGGGGATACGGTCAAATAAAAAAGAGTGTCCGGCGAATTTTTGCGGATTTACAAATTTTGTCGGAGGGTGAACCGGAAAAAGGCCTGTGGGCATTTTCAGTGCTGAAACGCTTCCGGAACGCAAGTGGAAATTCCCCGATGGAGTTAAATTGATTTTTCTTCCCGGATGGGGTACAATAAAAAAACGTAAATTTGGCGGGAGGATCGTTCATGTTTGACCCTAAGTTGAAAGAAGCGCTGGCCCACGTGCAAAAGCCGGGCCGTTATACCGGCGGCGAACCGGGCAGCGTATATAAAGAGAAGGATAAAGTGGACCTGCGGTTTGCTTTCTGCTTCCCGGATACCTATGAAGTTGGCATGTCCTTCTTGGGCGAAAAAATTCTGTATGAGATTTTGAACAAGCAGGAGAACTGGTGGTGCGAGCGCGCCTTCATGCCCTGGCTTGATATGAAAGCGGAAATGGAGCGGCTGCAGCTGCCGCTGTATACACTGGAAAGCAAGGACCCGCTCACCGCGTTTGACGTGGTAGGGTTTACCCTGCAATACGAGCTTTCCTATACCAACATTCTGGCAATGCTGGATTTGGCCGGCATTCCCTTTTATTCAAAAGACCGGGACGAGCACTGGCCCCTGATTGTTGCCGGCGGGCCTTGCGTCTGCAATGCTGAACCCATCGCAGACTTCTTTGATATGATGATGCTGGGCGAAGGCGAAGTGCAGCTGCCGCAGGTGTGCAAAACTGTGGAGCAGGCCAAAAAAGAAGGCTGGGACAAACACCGGCTGCTGCGTGCCCTGGCGCAGATCGAAGGCTGCTATGTGCCCTCGTTCTATGATGTGACCTATCAGGAGGACGGCCGCATTCAGGCCATTACCCCGAAAGAAAACGCCCCGGCGGTGGTCCATAAGGCCATCATTCGGGATATGAACAGCCAGCCGCTGCCCACGCATTTTGTGGTGCCCATGGTGGGTGCTGTACATGACCGTGCGTCCATTGAGGTTCTGCGCGGGTGTGTGCGCGGCTGCCGGTTCTGCCAGGCAGGCTTTTTGTACCGTCCGATGCGTCAGCGCCAGGTAGATCTGCTGGACAAGGCCGCGCAGGAGCTGTGCTGCAACACCGGCTACGAAGAAATCAGCCTGACCAGTTTGTCCACCTCGGATCACTCCCAGCTGGAGCAGTTGCTGGATAAGATGGACACCTGGACGGAGAAAGAGCACGTATCCATTTCTCTGCCCAGCCTGCGTGTGGACAATTTCAGCGAGAGCCTGATTCAAAAGACCACGAAGGTTCGCAAGAGCGGCTTGACCTTCGCCCCGGAGGCAGGTACGCAGCGCCTGCGGGATGTGATCAACAAGAACGTCACCTGGGATGAGATCGAAAAGACCTGCAACATCGCATTTAATGCGGGTTATACCTCGGTGAAGCTGTACTTTATGATGGGTCTTCCCACGGAGACCCTGAAGGACATCGAGGGAATTGCCCAGACCGCTCAAAAAATCGTAGAGCTGTTTTACCAGAACCCCCACAAGCCCAAGGGAAAGAGCGTGCAGGTGACCATCAGTGTGGCCTGCTTTGTGCCCAAGCCCCACACCCCGTTCCAGTTTGTGCCGCAGGATACGAAAGCACAGCTGGAGGAAAAGCAGCAGCACCTGCTGCACAGTGTACACAGCCGAAAGATCAATGTGAATTATCACGACAGCTCCACCAGCTTCCTGGAAGCGGTGTTCGCAAAGGGCGATCGGCGTCTGGCCCCGGTCATTCTGGCCGCCTACCAGAAGGGCTGCTATTTTGATGGCTGGGATGAATGCTTCAAATACGATGTCTGGATGGAAACCTTCCGGGAATTCGGCCTGGACACGGCATTCTATGCCAATCGCTACATCGGGCTGGATGAAGTGACCCCTTGGAGCCACTTGGATTATGGCGTGAGCCACGATTTCCTGGTGCGTGAGTACCAGAAAGCGCTGGCGGCGACCACCACAAAACCCTGCAACCGTGCATGCAGCGGCTGCGGCGCCAATAAACTGCTGGGAGGGCCTTGCTTTGAATACGGTACGGATCTGGTTCACTAAAACGGGGGAGGCCTCGTACATTTCGCTGCTGGACCTGCAGCGGGTGATGGGCCGTGCGCTGAAGCGCAGCGGCTTGCCGGTGTGGTATACGCTGGGGTTCAATCCTCATATTTATATGACGTTTACCTGCCCGCTGAGTTTGGGGCAGGAGAGCCTGGTGGAAAGTGTGGACTGCAAAACCGAAGAAGAAGCCCCCGACTATTCGGCGTGGCAGGAAGCGCTTAATCAGGTGATGCCTTCCGGCATTCATGTGTTCAAGGTCGGCCCGGTGGTTATGAAGCCCGCCCGCATTGCAAGCGCGGAATATCAGGTGCGCTATGAGGACACAGCGGCACCGGCGGCCCTGGATGCATACAATGCACTGCCCAGCGCGCCGGTCATTAAAAAGACAAAGCGCGGCGAGAAAACGCTGGAGCTGAAAGAATACATTCCTGCCGTAGAATACACGGTTGAAGGCAATACCACTTCGTTTACCCTCCAGCTCCCGGCGGGTGATGGGCTGAATCTGAACCCCACGCTGCTGACAGGCTTTCTGGCGGAAAAGTTTGGCCTGGCCGCTGAAGGGGCTGCCATTCTGCGCACCCGGCTGCTGACGGCCGAAGGCGAGGACTTCCAGTAAACGGATTTCATTGATGTACAAAGCCGAGAATGCAAAAAAATCAGAAAAGAATGCCAAAAATCGCTTGCATTCGGCGCTTCTTTATGGTATGATACTGGAGCGTTAGTATACGCTGGCTCCAACCAGCGGGGTTAATGCAGCAAGCATTGAACACAGACGGTCCTCTGCCGAGGGTTCGGGAATGAACGTCGCAAAAATTGGAGGAATAACCATGGACGCAATGAAGATTATCACCGAGGGCATGGTCAAAGAGAACAAGCCCCAGTTCAACGTGGGCGATACCGTGCGTGTGTCTGTCCGCATCAAGGAAGGCGAGCGCGAGCGCATCCAGGCTTTCGAGGGCACTGTGATTGCCAAGAAGCATGGCGGTGTTGCTGAGACCTTTACCGTGCGCCGCACTTCTTACGGTGTCGGCGTGGAGCGTGTGTTCCCCGTCAACTCTCCCTTCGTTGAGAAGGTTGAGGTTATCCGCAAGGGTAAGGTTCGCCGCGCAAAGCTGTTCTACCTGCGTGGCCGTACCGGCAAGGCCGCCAAGGTCAAGGAAATGCTCTGATAATCACCAAAGAACGAAGGGACAAGAAATTGTCCCTTTTTTCTTTATAATACCGGGCAGAGTTCAGCTTCTCCGCCCGTTTTTTAGTGGAGGCACGGCAATGAAAAAAGACCGTGAACAGAAAAACCAAAGTCTGCTGGAATGGTACGATTCGCTGATTTTTGCGCTGATTGTACTGGTGGTCGTGTTCACCTTTGTGGTTCGCGTTGTGGCGGTCAGCGGCAATTCCATGGTGCCCACCCTGCATTGGGGGGACCGGTTGCTGATCCAGAGCACATTTTACACCCCGAAAAAGGGGGATGTGGTGGTGCTGGACGGATACACCAATTTGGGCAAACCGCTTGTAAAGCGCATCATTGCCTGCGAGGGCGATACGGTGAAACTGGATACGGAGAATGGTCTGGTGTATGTAAACGGCCAGGCACTGGAAGAGTCCTATACGGCGGAGCCTACCTATGAAGCAGGAGATATGACCGGGCAGGTCACCGTGCCGGAAGGCTGTGTGTTTGTGATGGGCGACAATCGCAATCATTCGACCGACAGCCGCTTTTCCGATGTGGGTTTTGTGGACAGCAGGGACATCCTGGGGCGCGTGCTTCTTCGGATTTTCCCGATTGGTCAGTTTGGAGGGATCGAATGAGTCAGGAATTTGTCAATCGTCAGAACATCCAGTGGTTCCCTGGCCACATGGCAAAAACGCTTCGTCTGATGGAAGCGGACATCCGCAACGTGGATGCCGTTCTTCAGCTTCTGGATGCGCGCATTCCGCTCAGCAGCCTGAACCCTGAAATTGAGCGGATCACGGCAACGAAGCCGCACCTTTATGTGATGAACAAGGCGGATCTGGCGGACCCGGCCATTACGGCCCAGTGGGTGAAGTATTTCAAAAGCGCCGGTGCCGGCTGCCTGGCCATCAGCGCCAAACAGAAAGGCGGCGCGGCCGCGGTAAAGCAGGCGATCGAGCGGGAACTGGAAGATCTGACCCGCCGCCGGGCCAGCCGCGGCATGACGGGCGCCCGCATTCGCGTGATGGTTGTGGGCATTCCCAATGTTGGAAAATCCACGTTTATCAATACGTTTGCCGGTTCGGCGCGGGCCAAGGCTGCGGACAAACCCGGCGTTACCCGCGGCAAACAGTGGGTGACTGTAGATGGTTTTGATCTGCTGGATATGCCCGGTGTGCTGTGGAAGAAGTTTGACACGCTGGAAATCGCCACCAATCTGGCCTTCATTGGTTCCATCAAAGACGACATTCTGGACATTGAAGAACTGGCAATGGGGCTGCTTTCTCAGGTGCGTGAAATTTACCCGGAGAAGCTGGCTGCCCGCTATAAATTGACCGAGGAAGAACTGGCGCTGGAGCCGTGGCCTCTGCTCGAAGCCATCGGCCGCCGCCGCGGCATGCTGATCAGCGGCGGAGAAGTGAACACCGAGCGGGCTGCCATTATGCTGGTGGACGAGTTCCGCGCCAGCAAGTGGGGACGGATCAGCCTGGAGCGCCCGCCTCGTCGGCAGACAGAGGAGGATGAAGATGACCTCGACCTGTGATCACTATGCGTTCGATGCGCAGGTGCGCGCAGAACACGGGATTTTCTGCGGCGTGGATGAGGCCGGGCGAGGCCCCTTGTGCGGGCCGGTTTGCTGCGCGGCTGTGATTTTGAATCCGGATGACCCCATCGAGGGAATTGATGACTCCAAAAAGCTGAGTGAAAAGAAGCGGGAAGCCCTCTACGATGTGATTTGCGCCCGGGCACTGGCGTGGAACGTGGTTTTAGTCGGGCCGGATGTGATTGATCGGGACAATATCCTGAATGCAACCATGTCCGGAATGCGTCAGGCGGTGGAAGGGCTGGACATTGTCCCGAAGTTTGTTCTGGTGGACGGCAATCGCTGCCCGACCGGATTGACCATGCCCTGCGGCAGTCAGGTGAAAGGGGACGGCGTCAGCGCCAGCATTGGCGCGGCATCCATTCTGGCCAAGGTCACCCGTGACCGGTACATGATCCAGCTGGATCGGGAATACCCGCAATATCAGCTGGCAAAACATAAGGGGTATCCCACAAAGCTGCACTATGAGCTGATTGAAAAGTACGGCATCCAGCCCTTTTACCGCAGAAGCTTTTTGAAAAAGCTGGGGTATTGGCCATGAGCACCCGCGGATTGGGAGTACAGGGGGAGGCCATTGCGGCCCGCTATTATCAAAAGCTGGGTTTTCGGCTGTTTGCCCATCATTACGCGACACGTTTGGGCGAACTGGATTTGGTTTTAACCTGTCGGGATCTGGTTGTGATCGCAGAGGTGAAAACGCGCACAAATCCCGCAGCAGCGGCACCCCGTGAAGCGGTGGATGTGCATAAGCGGCGGCGGATTTTGATGGCAGCACGGCAGTTTTTGACCGATCATCCGGATTTTGCACAGCGGCAGATCCGGTTTGATGTGGTGGAGGTCGTGCCTTGCCCCGGGGGCTGGCAGGTACGCTGCTTTCCCGGGGCATTTGAAGCGAGCTGCTGAGTGGAAACGCGGAGGCTGTATTTGAACAAAGAACAGTTTGGCAATCCTGACGAAAAACAACCGTCCCTCACGGACACTTTTTTGTACCCTTCCGATTTTCACAGGCCTGTTTTTATTGTATAATAAAGATACTGTTTCGATATGGTAAACGGAATGAATTGGTGCTTTCTGCGCTTTTAAAAATGAGGAATACAGTATGGAATTTTTTAGCACGCGGAATGTGAATGAAAAGGTCAGCGCGTCGCAGGCCATTGCTCAAGGCTTGTCTCAGGAAGGCGGGCTTTTTGTCCCGGCATCCTTCCCCAAGGTGGACCTGGAAGCGGTTTGCCAAATGGAGTATGCACAGCTTGCTTCGCACATTTTGAGCGGTTATCTGGAAGATTATGACCCGAGCTTTCTGAAGCAGGCAACTGCGGATACTTATGGCGCGACGTTTGATGGCAAGGCTGGCCAGTTGGAGCATGTGGAAGGCCATACCTATGCGCTGGAATTGTGGCATGGTCCGACCTGCGCCTTCAAGGATTATGCCCTTCAGCTGATGCCCAAGCTTTTGGTGGAGGCGAAAAAGAATTTGGGCCGCACGGAGCAGACCCTGATTCTGGTGGCCACCTCGGGCGACACGGGAAAAGCCGCCCTGGAAGGCTACAAGGACATTCCTGGCGTGAAAATTCTGGTGTTCTATCCCGACAGCGGAACCAGTGAAATTCAGCGCCTTCAGATGGTCACGCAGCAGGGCGGCAACGTAGGTGTGTACGCCGTAAAGGGCAACTTCGACGATGCACAGACCGGCGTAAAGCGTGTGTTTGCCGACAAACAGCTGGCTGCGGAGTTGGCGGAAAAGAATGTCCGCCTTTCCAGCGCCAACTCCATCAACTGGGGCCGTCTGGTTCCCCAGATCGTGTACTACTTTGCCGCGTATGGCCGTCTGGTACGCAATCATGAAATCGAGATGGGGCAGCAGGTTGACTTCTGCGTACCCACCGGCAACTTCGGCGACATTCTGGCAGGCTACTATGCAAAGCAGATGGGCCTTCCGGTCGGCAAGCTGGTGTGTGCCTCGAACCGCAACAATGTGCTGACGGAATTCTTTGCGACCGGAACCTACAATGCCCGGCGTGAATTCTTTAAGACGACTTCGCCCTCCATGGACATTCTGGTTTCTTCCAATCTGGAACGGCTGCTGTACCACATTACGGGCAGCGATGCACAGGTGGCGGCCTGGATGGCCGATCTGGCTGAAAAGGGAAGCTACACGGTGGATCCGGCCACGCTGGAAACCATCCGTGCTGATTTTGCCGCCGGATGCGCCAGCGACGAAGAAGTTGCGCAGGAGATCAAGGCCATCTACCAGAAGGTTGGCTACCTGTGCGACCCGCACACCGCGGTTGCCTTTAAAGTGGCCCGGGAGTATCAGGCTGCCAGCCAAAGCAGCAACCCCATGGTGGTGCTGAGCACCGCCAGCCCGTACAAGTTCCCGCGTGATGTGCTGGCAGCCTTGGGGGCTGCGGTGCCGCAGAGCGATTTTGCTGCGATGGACGGCCTGAAGGAATTGACCAGCGTGCCGGTACCCAACAGTCTGGCTGCTCTGCGCGGGCGGCAGGAGCGGTTTAACCAGGTGATTGAGCCTTCGCAGATCGGCGAAATGGCTCGAAAGAGCTGTGAAGTATAACCACTTTACAGAACGATAATACGCAAAACAACCGCCGTGTTGCGGGCTTAAACCGCCTGTTTCTGCGCGGCGGCTGTTTTTTGCTGTTTCATGACGAAATGGCTTTTCCTAAACGGGCAGGAGGGGAGATATGGCACTTTTTGCAATCGGTGATCTTCATTTGTCTTCGGGCGCATCCAAGCCCATGGACATTTTTCCCGGCTGGGAAAACCATGTGGCTCGCTTGGAGGGACATTGGCGGCGGCTGATCGGCCCGGAAGATACGGTGGTGCTCGCAGGAGACATCAGCTGGGCAATGCGGCTGGAGGATGCGCTGGAGGATTTTGCGTTCATTCACAGCCTGCCCGGCCAGAAGCTGATTTTGAAGGGCAACCATGATTATTGGTGGACGACGGCCAATAAAATGAACACCTTTTTTGCCAGCAACGGTTTTGATTCGCTTCACCTGCTCCATAATAACAGCTATACGGTGGAGGGCTATGCCGTGTGCGGAACCCGAAGCTGGCTGTTTGAGGCCGGAGAACCCCATGACGAAAAGATCATGAACCGGGAGCTTGGGCGCTTGCGCGCGAGCCTGGATGCAGCCGGTGAAGGGGAGAAGCTGGTGTTCCTTCACTATCCGCCGGTCTATCCGGGCACCAGCGCACCGGAAGTGATTGCCTTATTAAAGGAATATGGCGTTCGGCGCTGCTATTACGGGCATCTGCATGGAAATTTTATTCGTCATGCGGTGCAGGGCAGCGTAGATGGCATCACATATCGGCTGATTTCAGCGGATGGTTTAAATTTTTGCCCGTTGAAAATTGAAAAACCTATGGAAATCACAAAAAGCCTGTGATATAATACCAAGGAATGGCTGTCAGCGTCGGCCAGGGCCGCGGCGACTTTTCCGTGCGCCAGGCGCAGGCCGGACGGTTCCAAGGATAATTCTTGTTTGGAGGAAATAGAATGAAACTCATCAAAAGTGAAAAACTCGAAAAGAGCATGTACGAGCTGCAGTTCTCCATCGATGCGGAGACCCTGTGCGCCGCTGCCGACAAGGCGTTCAAGCGCGAGGGCAAGAAGTATACTGTGCAGGGCTTCCGCAAGGGCCATGCTCCCCGCAAGACCATCGAGAAGATGTACGGCGAGGACATTTTCCTGATGGATGCCATCAACGATCTGTTCCCCGACGAGTATGAGGCTGCCGTGAAGGAAGCAGGCCTGGAGCCTGTGGGCAACCCTCAGCCCGAGGTGGTTTCCCTGTCTGCTGCGGACGGCGCTGTGCTGAAGGCCGTTCTGCCTGTGAAGCCCGAGGTCACTCTGGGCGAGTACGTCGGCCTGAAGGCCACCAAGACCGTACATCCCGTGGACGACGCTCAGGTTGAGGAAGAGATCACCCGTATGCGTGAGCGCAATGCCCGCATGATCACCAGCGAAGAGCCTGCTCGTTTGGGCGATACCGCCGATCTGGACTTCGAGGGCTTTGTGGACGGCGTTGCCTTCGAGGGCGGCAAGGCTGAGCATTACAACCTGGAGCTGGGCTCCGGCACCTTCATCCCCGGTTTCGAGGATCAGGTTCAGGGCCATTCTGCCGGCGATGAGTTCGACGTGAACGTCACCTTCCCCGAAGATTATCAGGCTGCTGAGCTGGCTGGCAAGCCCGCCGTGTTCAAGATCAAACTGCACGAAGTGAAGAGCAAGGAGCTGCCTGAGCTGGACGACGAGTTCGCGAAGGACGTGAGCGAGTTCGACACCATGGACGAACTGCGCGCCAGCATCCGCAAGAACATGGAAGAGGCCGATCAGCAGCAGGCCGACCTGGACGTGGAGAACGCCCTGGTCGATCAGGTGATCGACGGCATGCAGGCTGAGATTCCTCAGGCCATGGTTGATAACTCTGTGGATGAGATGATCCGTGACTTCGGTTACCGTCTGTCTCAGCAGGGCCTGAAGCTGGAAGAGTACCTGAAGTACGTGGGCGAGGATATGGCTGCTTTCCGTGCCAACTTTGCCGAGCGTGCTGAGAAGCAGGTGAAGATCCGTCTGGCTCTGGAGGCTGTGGCTGCCAAGGAGAACATCGTGGCTTCCAACGAGGAGTTTGAGGCTGAGGTCAAGCGCATTGCGGACCAGTACAAGATGGAGCCCGAGAAGGTCAAGGCTGTGGTGGACGCTGAGGCTGTGAAGAAGGATCTGGCCATCAACAAGGCCATCGACTTCATCAAGAGCAAGGCCGAGATCACCGAAGAGACCGCCAAGGCTGCGGATGCTCAGTAATTCCTAACCCAAAGGCGTTTTAATTGACCGGTGCGCAAAGGCGTATCGGTCAATTTTCACAAATCAGAAACAAAAGCATATAGGAGGCGAAACTCATGAGTTTGGTACCTTACGTGGTGGAACAAACCGCTCGCGGTGAGCGTTCCTATGACATTTTTTCCCGTTTGCTGAACGATCGCATCATCATGCTGAGCGATGAAGTAAACGACAGTACCGCCAGCCTGGTGGTAGCCCAGCTGTTGTATCTGGAAGGCCAGGACCCTGACAAGGACATCAGCCTGTATATCAACAGCCCCGGTGGTTCCATTTCTGCCGGTATGGCCATTCACGACACGATGAAATACATCAAGTGCGATGTGTCCACCATTTGTATGGGCATGGCAGCCTCCATGGGTGCATTTTTGTTGGCCAGCGGCACGAAGGGCAAGCGCCTGGCGCTGCCCAATGCGGAAATCATGATTCACCAGCCTTTGATGCAGGGCCTTCAGGGGCAGGCTACGGACATTAAGATCCATGCCGACCACATTGTTCATCTGAAAAACAAGCTGAACGGACTGCTGAGCGAGTACACCGGCCAGCCTTTGGAGACCATTCAGATGGATACCGAGCGGGACAATTATCTGACCGCCCAGCAGGCGGCTGAGTATGGCCTGATCGACAAAGTGATTACCAATCGTTAACCCCGTTGCCGAGCATGGTTCGGCGAGTGATCAAATAGGGAGTTTTATGGCTAACAACAATTCCGGAAAAGACAAAACCAAAAGCGCAATCTGCAGCTTCTGCGGCAAAAGCCAGGAATCTGTGGAGCGCATGGTCATGGGGCCGGGCGTAAACATTTGCAGCGAGTGCATTGAACTGTGCTATTCGATCGTGCATGACGATGATCCCATGCCCCGCGCGGGCGCACGTACCCGCCGCCCCGCCAATTCTCCTGCGATTCCTTCGGTCAACATCATGACCCCGGCTGAGATCAAAGCAGGGCTGGATCAGTATGTGATCGGGCAGGATGACGCAAAAACTGTGCTGTCGGTGGCCGTGTATAACCACTACAAGCGAATCCTCAGCGGGCAGGACAACGATGTGGAGCTTCAGAAGAGCAATGTTCTGCTGCTAGGCCCCTCCGGCGTCGGCAAAACGCTGCTGGCCCAGACGTTGGCTAAAATGCTGGGCGTTCCCTTTGCCATTGCCGATGCGACCACGCTGACGGAAGCCGGTTATGTGGGTGAGGATGTGGAAAACATTCTGCTGAAGCTCATTCAGGCGGCGGACTTTGACATTCCGAAGGCTGAAATCGGTATCATCTACATTGATGAGATCGATAAGATTACCCGCCGCAGCGAGAATCCGTCGATTACGCGCGATGTTGGTGGCGAAGGCGTGCAGCAGGCGCTGCTGAAGATTCTGGAAGGCACCGTCAGCAATGTGCCGCCTCAGGGCGGCCGCAAGCACCCTCAGCAGGAGTTTATCCAGATCAACACCAAAAACATTCTGTTCATCTGCGGCGGTGCGTTTGATGGGCTGGAGAAGCACATCCAGCGCCGTACCGATACCTCGGCGCTGGGCTTCGGCAGCCATCTGCGGGATACCGGCGACAAGGCATCGCGCGAGCTGCTGCGCCAGGTGGAGCCGCACGACCTCGTGAAGTTCGGCTTGATCCCCGAACTGATCGGCCGTGTGCCGGTCATCACCGTTTTGGATGACCTGGATGAAGATGCGCTGGTGCGTGTGCTGAAAGAGCCCAAGAACAGCCTGATTAAGCAGTATCAGGCCCTGTTCAAGATGGACAATGTTCAGCTGGAGTTTACCGATAAGGCTCTGCGTGCAATTGCCCGCAAGACCATCGAGCGCAAGAGCGGCGCACGCGGACTGCGCAGCGTTGTGGAAAATCTGCTCACCCCGGTGATGTATGAGATCCCCAGCGATCCGACCATCATTCGCGTGGTGGTGGATGAGGACACCGTAAACGGTGAAAAGCCTCATTTGGAGTATGGCGCTGCCCGTAAGCGCTACAAGAACCAGTTCCCCGCGGAACAGTAATTGAATCTGGAGAAGAGCAGGCTTTCCGGCAAAGTTCGGAAGGCCTGCTTTGCATTACCACCGGCGAAGTACTCGACAAAATTATGTGCGATATGATATAATTACTATTCAAAGCCCTCGCCCTATTTTTCTTCGAGGGTGAAAGCGGCTGCCCCGCCGCCAGCAAAATTTTGCGGGCAGAATTCGACCAGCCGCTTTCGGGAGGTTTTCAATGTCTGAACGAGTTACCATTAAGGTAGACCACGATGTGCTGCGCATGCCGACCATTGCATTGCGCGGGCTGGTGGTTTTCCCGAATAACGTTGTTCATTTTGAGGTGGGCCGCTCCAAATCGGTGGCCGCTGTGGAATGGGCGATGAATAATACAAACGCAGTGTTTTTGACTGCCCAGCGTGAGATGGATACGGAAGAACCCGGTATGGGCGATCTGTACCCCATCGGTGTGGTTGCCGAGGTGCGCCAGGTGCTCCGCGTTTCGGATGATCTGGTCAAAGTGCTGGTGGAAGGCAAGTATCGTGCCTGCTTGACGTCTCTGGATACGGAAGGGGATTTCCTGCAGGCAACGGTGAAGCCGGCCCCCGTGCGCGGCTTGAACGACTGCGATGAAATTGAAGTGGATGCTGTGATGCGCAGCATTCGGGAAGCCTTTGAAGAATATCTGAACTTGAGCCCGCGTTTGGCCAAGGATGTCGTGTACAACATTCTCAGTTGTGAAAATGCTGCACAGCTGTGCGATTATCTTCCCGCAAACCTTCTGTTCCGGTATCAGGATAAGCAGTCCATTTTGGAGGAAGATACCCTGATGGGCCGGCTGGAGCACATTCTGGCATTGCTGCGCCGTGAATGCCAGGTCCTTCAGGTGGAAAAGGAAATCGACGACAAAGTCAACGAGCAGATGGACAAGAACCAGCGGGATTATTACCTGCGGGAACAGATGCGCGCCATCGCCGATGAGCTGGATGAGACGGAGGATGCCCGCGCTGAGGCGGACACCTACCGCGGCCGGATTCAGGCCCTGCCGCTGCCGGAAGAAGCACATGAAAAGCTCATGAAAGAGACGGACCGGTTGGCCCGTATGCAGGGGAACAGCCAGGAAGCCGCTGTGATTCGGACCTATCTGGACACCTGCCTGGATTTGCCCTGGGGCAAATCCACTGTGGACAATCTGGACATCAAACGCGCACAGTCGATTCTGGATCGGGATCATTACGGCCTGAAAAAGGTGAAGGATCGGATTCTCGAAATTCTGGCCGTGCGCAAGCTCAGCCCGGATGTTAAGGGGCAGATCATTTGCCTGGTTGGTCCTCCGGGCGTTGGCAAAACGTCCATTGCCCGCTCCATCGCGGAATGCATGGGCCGCACCTACGCCCGCATGAGCCTGGGCGGTGTACGAGATGAGGCCGAGATTCGCGGCCATCGGCGTACATACATCGGTGCAATGCCCGGCAAGATCATGAGCGCGTTGAGTACCGCAAAAACGTCCAACCCGCTGCTGCTGCTGGATGAGATTGACAAACTGGCCGGGGACTTCCGCGGTGACCCGGCCGCGGCTTTGCTGGAAGTGCTGGACCCTGAGCAGAACAAGACGTTCAAGGACCATTATCTGGACATCCCCTTCGACTTGAGTGACGTGCTGTTCATCACCACGGCCAATGACGCTTCGGCCATTCCCGGCCCGCTGCTGGACCGCATGGATCTGATTGAGCTGCCCAGCTACACACGTGTGGAGAAGTTCCATATTGCACGGAACCATCTGCTTCCCAAACAGCTGAAAAACAATGGGCTGGAGGAAGTCGTTGCGCTGACCGATGACGCCATTTACGGTGTGATCGATGGCTACACCCGAGAAGCGGGTGTGCGAAATCTGGAGCGCACTCTGGTGGATGTGCTGCGCAAGTGCGCCCGGACGATTGCCGCCGGCGATGCAGAGCAAGTAACCGTTTCGGCCGAGGATTTGGAAAATCTGCTTGGCCCGCGCCGCGTGAAGCCGGAGTTCCTGAACCGCACCCAGATGGTTGGCGTTGCCAACGGCCTTGCGTGGACCAGCGTAGGCGGCGAGACGCTTCCCATTGAAGTTCAGGTGATCGAAGAGGGAAGCGGTAAGATCGAATTGACCGGCAGTCTGGGTGATGTGATGAAGGAAAGTGCACAGCTGGCGCTCACGTATACCCGCGTTCACGCCAAGGAGTATGGAATCGATGCGGCAAAGCTCAAGACCGTTGACATTCACATCCATGCCCCGGAAGGCGCTGTGCCCAAGGATGGACCGTCCGCCGGTGTAACGCTGACGACGGCGCTGATTTCCTGCCTGTCCGGCCGGCCGGTGCGCGGCGATGTGGCGATGACCGGTGAGATCACGCTGCATGGCAACGTGCTGCCCATCGGCGGCCTGCGTGAAAAGAGCATGGCGGCCTATCGCGAAGGTATGAAAACGGTATTGATTCCTCAGGACAATGTGAGTGACCTGTATGATGTGGACCCTGTGGTTAAAAAGACCATCCATTTTGTGCCGGTAAGCGACCTGTCTCAGGTGCTGAGCGCAGCGCTCGTCTCCGAGACGGTTCTGGACAAGCGCCGCAGAGGCGGAAAGCAGTCTCGCGCAAAGAGTGCGCCCTCCATTTTGCCCGCAGATACGGAACCTTCCGGCTCGATCATTCGCCAATAATTGCTTATGGACGGCAGGCCGAACCGGCCTGCCGCCTTTGGCATATAGCAGCGGCTGAAGAACAGATTTACTGCCATTCTGATTCTGCAGCCTAGGGACGGTTGAGCGAATTAAAAGAAAGGAACCCAAATGATGAATTACAACCAGGCCGACTTCAAAGCCTCCTATGGCTTGTTCAGCCAGCTTCCGGACAGTGACCGCCCCGAACTGGTCTTTTCCGGGCGCTCCAATGTGGGAAAATCCAGCTTGATCAACAAGCTTTGCAACCGCAAAAAGCTGGCACGCGTCAGCTCCACCCCGGGCAAAACCGCGACCATCAACTTTTATGAGGTTGGCGATGTCTATTTTGTGGATTTGCCGGGCTATGGTTACGCCCGCACCTCCGCCAGCGAACGCAAACGCTGGGATGAATTGATCAACGGCTATTTCGAGTCGGATCGGCAGCGCACTGTGGTTGTGCAGCTGCTGGACTGCCGGCATGCCCCTTCGGCTGATGACATGCAGATGATGGAGTATCTGCGCTACCACCAGATGCCTTTTGTTGCCGCGCTGACCAAGGCCGATAAGCTGAAGAAGAGCCAGTTGGCTGCAACCTGCGATGAATTCAAGACCATCTGCGGGCCATATGGTTGTCAGGGTGTGGTGTTGACCAGTGCGGAAAACGGCTACGGCATTGAGGAATTGAAAACGGTTTTGGAGAGTTTCCTGATTCCGGAGGTATGATCGATGGCCTATAATGAATTTGCGTATTTTTACGATGAATTCAATGGGGAAGCGGACTATGACGCCCTGTTTCGATACGTGGATGGGGAACTGCGGCGCCACGAACAGACCCATGGCATCGTACTGGATCTGGGGTGCGGAACCGGAGACCTTACGCTGATGCTGACGCAGGCCGGGTATGACATGATCGGTGTGGATCAGTCGGAAGAGATGTTGGCCGTTCTGCGGGACAAAGCCGATCAGCTCGGCTTGCTGGACCGCCTGCTTCTTTTGAAACAGGACATTCTGTCACTGGATCTGTACGGAACCATTGGGGCGGCCATTTCAACCTTTGACACCTACAACCACATCCCGCCGCAGCAGTTCCAGGCTGCTATTGCCAAAGCCGGCTTCTTTATGGAAAAGGGGGGCGTATTCGTGTTTGACCTGAACACCCCTTACAAACACCAGAAGATTTTGGCGGATGGGCATTTTTCTGTGGAAACACCGGATGCATGCTGCCAGTGGGACAGCCTCTATGACCCGGACGTGGGCCGCGTGGATTTGAACGTGCACATCCATTACGACGAAACGGATGAATCGTTTGAGGAGCATATCTGCGAGTACACCTATTCTCTGCCGCAGGTGCGCAGCGCCCTGGAACAGTGCGGTTTTCAGCTGGAACGGGTGCAGGACGGAGAGACCTTCGGCCCTCTGCGGGAGGACTCCCAACGGATGATTCTCACCGCAGTCAAGCAATATACGCAGTTGCAGTCGGGCAGGCAGTAATGCCGTTTCATCGATTTACAGGAGAATACAACAATGGAAGAAAAGAATATGGTACGCGCCCTGTCTGAGGACGGCGGCGTTGTATTTTGCGGAGTAGACAGCACGGCACTGGTGCAGCGCATGGAGCAGATCCACCACACCGGAGCGGTGGCAAGCGCGGCGTTGGGCCGCCTGCTGACGGCTGCCAGCATGATGGGCATTATGCTGAAAAGCCCGGATGATTCCATCACTCTGCGGGTAAAAGGTGACGGCCCCCTTGGAATGCTGATTGCCGTGACCGATGGCATGGGCTGCGTAAAGGGCTGTGTGAGCCACCCGCTGGTGGACCTTCCGCCCCGTGCCGATGGGCATCTGGACGTGGGCACCGCGGTGGGCCGGAACGGCACGCTGAGCGTTGTGCGGGACCTTGGCCTACGGGAGCCCTATGTGGGGCAGATTCCGCTGGTTTCCGGTGAAATTGCGGAGGACATTACCTCGTACTATGCCACCAGTGAACAGATTCCCAGCGCCTGTGCCCTGGGCGTTTTGGTCAATCCGAATCTGACCATTGCCTGCGCGGGTGGCTACCTTGTTCAGCTGCTGCCCGGTGCCACGGATGAGGAGATTACCCAACTGGAGAACAATTTGGCGGAGGCGCCCAGTGTGACAGAAATGCTGCGCCAGGGAATGACGCCGGAAGATGTGATGGAACGGGTCATGAAAGGCTTTGGTCCGCAGATTCTGGACACCCATCGGGTGGACTACCGCTGCAATTGCAGCCGGGAACGCACGGAACGCGTGCTGATGAGCCTTGGTTGGGATGAGCTGAAGCGGCTGGAAGAGGAAGAGCCGGACGGCACCGTAGAAGTGTTGTGCCAGTTCTGCGACAAGAAGTATCACATTCCGCTTGCACCGCTGCTGCACGAAATTGAGCGCAATGCAAAGGCTTGAACCTTTTTGAACTAGGATGTAGGAAAGAAGGAGAATTATGACCCACGAGCAATTCTCGGAGGGCTTTCGGGATGGTTTGCCCATCGCAATGGGCTACTTCCCGGTCAGTTTTACATTTGGTATGAAGGCGATTGCCTGCGGGCTGACCGCCTGGCAGGCCGGCCTGATTTCCCTGACCAATTTAACGTCGGCCGGGCAGTTTGCCGGCTTGACCATCATTGCCGCCGGCTCATCGCTGACGGAAATGGCTTTGACCCAGCTGGTCATCAACCTGCGCTATGCCCTGATGTCCCTTTCGCTTTCGCAAAAGCTGAGCACCCGAGTGACACCGCTTCAGCGCTGTATCATCGCATACGGCAACACAGATGAAATTTTTGCGGTGGCCAGCAACAAACAGGGGAGTGTTGGGCTTCTTTATATGCTGGGGCTGGCTTTCGGCCCGATCATCGGCTGGGTAAGCGGTACACTGGTGGGTGCAATCGCAGGGGATGTGCTTCCTCTCGTTTTGCAAAGTGCACTTGGAATTGCCATTTATGGTATGTTCGTGGCCATTGTCGTTCCGCCCATGCGGAAATCACAGCCGGTATGCGCTGTTGTGGCGATCGCGCTGGTCATCAGCTGCTTGTGCCGCTATACGGCACTGGTTCAGTGGATCACACCCGGCTTTGCAATCATCATCTCCACCGTGGCTGCCGCGGCGGTCGGTGCCGCAATGTTCCCGTTGAGTGAAGAGGAGGCTGCCGCATGATTTACTGGTACATTCTGGTGATGGCGGGTGTGACCTACCTGATTCGCGTGGTGCCGTTGGTGCTTTTCCATAAGAAAATCGAAAACCGTTTCGTCCGCTCATTCCTGTACTATGTTCCGTATGCCTGCCTGACGGCTATGACCATCCCGGATGTGTTTCACTCCACCTCCAACCTGTATTCGGCTCTGACGGGGCTTGTGGTGGCTGTAATTCTGGCATTGCGCCGGAAGAGCCTGTTGGTGGTGGCCATTTGGGCGTGTGTTGCGGTATTTGCTGCTGAACAGATCTTGCCGGTCTTTCTGCCCCTCTGACGCCGTTTCAGTGCGTTCACAGCCAGGATTGACTGCGCAGGTAGTATCTGGTACGAAAAATGAAAATATCACCCCCTTTTCATGAAACTTTGCTTTGAAGTTTTAGAGAAAAGGGGGTGATGTTTTTGCGTTAGCGGCCAAAGCCCGGGGCAGGGGAGATCCTTCATTGCGCCGAAGAAGCGGATTCCTCGAAAGATTCCGCATGCGTTTTCACTCGGCACACCAGCGCATTGTCAAGGATATAGCAGACGCGGGCACTGGCGCGGTCTCCGATTTTGTCGTAGAGTCGGCCGGCGCTCATGCATTCGCCTTTTACGGTGTACGTGCTGTTGGCAACATACCCGACAAGGCCAAGCCCGGGCAACTCTACGCGAATGGCCTCTTTGTCATGGCGGTTTTCCGGCTCTTTGACCAGCGTTAGCTTTTGGCCCTCATGGAACGGGGCCGTGCCGTAATAAGAATTCAACCCAACGATTGTGATAAAAGCCTTCATCGTTTGCTCCTCCTGTTTTTCTAAATCTGCAATTCCGAACACGCGGGACCTTCCTTTGCGTTAGTATCAGTATAACAGATGATATGTCCTATAATCAGGACTTTCAATGTGCTGATTTGATTTTTGCGCGGCGGATATAGAGAAGCAAAAGCAGGGGAGAGCGCATACAAAAAAGCGTCCAAAGCTTACGAAAAGCTTTGGACGCTTTCTGGTGCCTCCGATCGGAATCGAACCAATGACACGGGGATTTTCAGTCCCCTGCTCTACCGACTGAGCTACAGAGGCAAATGGCGACCCGGATCAGGCTCGAACTGACGACCTCTAGCGTGACAGGCTAGCGTTCTAACCAACTGAACTACCGGGCCAAATGGTGGGGACTACAGGGCTCGAACCTGTGACCCTCTGCTTGTAAGGCAGATGCTCTCCCAGCTGAGCTAAACCCCCATGTGGAGCGGCTTACGAGGCTCGAACTCGCTACCTCCACCTTGGCAAGGTGGCGCTCTACCAGATGAGCTAAAGCCGCATGGGTGAGAGTTTTTTCGATGCCGCACTCTCGGGCGACGAGTGTTATTTTAACCCATCTTGCAGGTTTTGTCAACACTATTTTTGAGCTTTTTTCAAAAATTCGAAATCGATTTCAGAAAGTTACAATGCTGCGCGATAAATATTTTCAACATCGTTCTGCTGCAGCGGTTTTACTTTTCCGGCAGGGCCCTTTGTGGCAAGAATGCATTTTCTCGCCATTTCCTGAATCTGTTCTTCAGTGGGAGAAATGCCCAGTTCCCGCAGCGAGGTCGGCATTTGAATGGAGTGATAGAACTGTTCCATGGCGGCAATGCCAGCGAGTGCTGTTTCCTGATCGGTGGCCTGCGGTGCCACATTCAGAACCTTCATTGCAAAACGGGCGAAGCGGGCATAATCTGCATTGCAGACATACCGGGCCCAGCTGCCCCAGATGGCGGCCAGGCCAGCGCCATGCGCCACATCAAACAGGCCGCCCAATTCATGCTCCATCTTATGGGTGGCCCAATCGCCGTGGTCACAGCCGCAGTCGGTCAGGCCGTTGTGAGATAGGCTGCCGGCCCACATGATTTCGGCGCGCGCGTTGTAATCGTCCGGGTGCTGCATTACGATCGGTGCATTGCGGATCACGGTCTGCATCAGAGCCTCGGCAATGCCGTCCGTAATTTCCATGCTTCCGCTGTGGTTAAAGTAGCGTTCCATGGTGTGCATGAGGATGTCCACGCAGCCGCAGGCCGTTTGATAAGAGGGAAGCGTCATGGTCAGTTCCGGATCCATAATCGCAAACACCGGCCGGCAATAGTTGCTGCTGTAACCGCGCTTCACCCAGCCATCTTCGTTAGTGATAACGGAAGACTGGCTCATCTCGCTTCCCGCCGCGGCAATGGTCAAAACTGCACCAATGGGAAGGCAGCCCTTGGCCTGGCGCTTAAAGTCGTAAAAATCCCACACGTCGCCGCCATTGAACACCCCGTAGCCAATGGCCTTTGCCGAGTCGATCACACTGCCGCCGCCCACGGCGAGGATAAAGTCAACGCCCTCGTTGCGGGCAAGCTCAATGCCCTGATAGACCAAAGAGAGGCGCGGATTGGGAACCACGCCGCCCAATTCGACGTGTGCAACGCCGGAAGCGTCCAGCGATTGCTCCACGCGATCCAGCAGGCCGGAGCGACGAGCGCTGTGCCCGCCGTAATGGATCAGGACCTTTTTGCAGCCCTGCGCCTTGACTAGTTCACCGACCTTTTCCTCCGCTTTGCGGCCAAAGACCACTTTTGTAGGGGTATAGTAGACAAAATCTTCCATCGTTGCATCCTTTCATCTTGAAAATTTATCATGGTGGAAATCCGTCAGATTTTCTTTAGTATAGCGATGTTTACCAAAAAAAGGAAGAGTTCTTGTGAATTTCACAAAAACTTTCTGAGGAAATTTGTCGTTCTATACTTTTTATTCAGAACCTGTTATACTAATTATAGGAAAACTTGAAATGAGGTGTGCTGTTTATATGTGGACAAGAAAATTGTTGAAAGATAACGCCAAGATCGTTCTTCAGCGCCGCTTCAGTACATTGCTTCTAGCGGTCATTATCGAAAAGCTGATTACCGGAATCACGGCGGAACTAAGTGGGAGAACGTTGTTGTTCCGCTTGAATGACACACTGTTCCATTCATCGTCCGGCTGGCATCTCACCGGGCTGTTGGCCATCGTTGTGTTTTGCCTGACGGTAGTCACACAGTTTTTTATTGCCCCGTTGCTGGAGGTTGGCAAAAATCGCTTCATGATGGAAAGCCGACAGGGCAACGCCCCTCTTTCCACGCTGTTCAGCGTGTTCCAGGATGACTATTGGCATGTTTTTTGCGTGCAGTTTGTTGTGTCGCTGCAAATTGCGCTTTGGTCGCTGCTGCTGGTCATTCCCGGTATCTACAAATGGCTTCAGTACAGCATGGTTCCGTATCTGCTGGCGGAGAATCCGAATCTGTCTCTAGCCCGGGCAAAAGAGCTGAGCGCCCAGATGACCGAAGGGGAGAAGTGGAACATCGTACTTTTGAATCTTTCCTTTATTGGGTGGGCGCTCCTTGTTGCACTTACTGAGCAGATTTTGGGCCTGTTCCTGTCGCCCATTGTGACTGGAGTTGTGGGCTGGCTGCTGCTTCCGTACATAGAAGCTACCTGGGCAGAACTTTACGCCGTTATGCGCGCCAAGGCCATTCAATTGGGCTTTTCAAACACAGACGAGTTGGGCGGGTTTATTCGTTACTGAACACTTAGTGCCGCATTGGAACATTGGAATAAGATAGTTAAAAGAGAGCCTCTTTCACATTGCACCGAAATTGAATTCGGATGCAGTGGAGAGGGGCTCTCTTCTTGTTCTTTTCAAGCCAACGGCTGCATAAAAATGGAGACAAACAGAGCAGGAGGTACAAGCTTTATGTGGACTTATCGAACAGCAGCCGCTGCACTTACCGCCCACGCCGCGAATGCAGTGAAGCCGGGGCCATCTTCCGGGGCGGCAAAAACGATCGTCAAAGAGCGTTCGGGGCAGCACGGAAGCAACCGGCGTCTGGCGGCATTTTACTTTGCAGGAATGCTGTTTGGCGGGATCACATTTTCACGCTTGACCGGAACCGCCGGGCTTTTTCTGCAATACGAAGCAGCCTCGGTTGCAGCGCTGTATCAATCGGCCGGCGGCGTTTTATTCAGCAATCTATTCTTGGCCACGTTCGTGCAGATGACCAGTGCCGTTGTTCTGGGGCTTTGCGCATTTGGCTGCCCGCTCATTCTGCTGCTTCTGATTGGCAAAGGGGCTTGGAGCGGCTGCTTTTACGCCTGGCTGTATCAAACTTATCGCTTAAAGGCCGCGGCTTTATCGGCGGGTCTGTTTTTGCCAACGCAATGCCTGATGGACGTTTTGATGCTGAAGTTATGCTCGTTTGCGCTTCGCTGTTCCGTCGGGCTTTTGCGGGGTACACTTGGAAAGCAGCCGATTCTTCTGCGGGTGCAATCCGCACGGCTTGTGCGAGTTTATTTGGTGTTGACGCTGTGCGATTTGCCTCTTTGCCTGCTTTCTATGGCATTGGCGCGCGTGTTTGGCGGGATGCTGTAACAGCAGCGCTTAAGTTTCGTCGGAGCTGTCTTTTTCATTGGCTTTTTCCGGCAGGCTCTGAGAATCCGAAGGCCGCGGCATTTTTACCCCGGCCAGCGGAGAGGAATTCACCACATCGTGCAGCTTTTTGGTATCCAGGTGGGTATAAATCTCCGTGGTGGAAACATGTTCGTGCCCAAGGATCTCCTTCAGCGTGAGCATATCGGCCTGCCCGTGCCGGTACATCAGGGTGGCCGCCGTGTGCCGAAGTTTGTGCGGAGAGTACCCATAACCATCCAAACCGGCGCATTTCAGCTGATGGTTTACGATTTGCTCTACACGGCGCGGGCTCAGGCGGCGGCCAGTGCGGCGTGAGACGAACAGCGCCTGCTTGTCCTTCAGATTTTCCAGTTTTGCCCGCGCTGCCAGATATTGTTTTACGGCGTCAACACAAGCCGGATTCAGATAAACCAGCCGCTGTTTGCTGCCTTTGCCTGTAATTCGGATGGTGTCATCTTTAAAATCGGACAGATTGATGGAAACAAGCTCGCTTAAACGCATGCCACAGTTTAAAAACAGGGTCAGCATGCAGTATTCACGCTCGTAAAAATCGCTCTGAATGTCCTTCAGCAGCTCAAGGCTTTCTTCCAGTGAAAGATATTTTGGCAGGCTGCGCGCCGGTTTTGGAAGGTCCAATTCTTTGGACGGGTCATCGCTGATTTTGCCCATTTTGGTAAGGTACCGGAAAAAGCCTTTGATGCTGCTGACTTTGCGGCAATTGGTCGCCCGGCTGTTGTTTCGCTCATTCTTCAGGTAGATGGTGTACTCCAACAGATCTGCATAATTGATGGTTCGCCAAAACGTAGTATCCAAATCGTGAATCACCAGTTCGCTGTCCGGGATTTTCTTGTCGATCTGCTGCTGATAGCGGACCATAAACCGCAAAAAGATGCGCAAATCAACATAATAGGCATTAACGGTGCGGGGAGAGCGGCGAAGCGTGCTTTCCAGATAACGCAAAAAGGCCTGCACATCCTCCGGAACATCGCTGTAATCGCCGTGCTTTTCCGGGTAACGGGGGTCGAGATAGGTACTCATAGGGCAAAACTCCTTGCAAACGCTTGCCGCGCTGCTAATTGAGGCTGTTTTAAGCTGGCTTCATTGATTGAATGAGAATTCTTTTGAGCTTTAGTATAACACGTTTAAGGCGCGAAAAGAAGAGACCTCAAAACCAAGGATGTAAGAATAAGAAAGCGGGTAAGTGACAACAGATGATAGTGTGGCAATTGATTGACAATAAAATAACAGTCTGTAGGCTTTGATGAGCAGAATGGATTTGCTCAACACGCACGATCAACCTAAAAGCAGCTTGAACTATTTGAGAGAGTGGTTTTCTAATCCTGATAAGCACAATGGCTGTCACGCTGAATCATTGCCCGTGACGCCGATGCCCATTTTCTCATTTGCTCTTTGGACATTCTTTCGATGTGTAAATCAATCGTTGAATGAATGATGAATGCAGATATATAAATTAGAGGCATCAAAACATCCGACATCCGCGAACAAAGGACAAAATGTACGGTAACAAGAGGCGCGAGAGTCATGTGGGCGCACAAGCGCACCAGCAACAGCAGTACATCGAATCAGCAAGCGCTGGGGTTCAGACAAAACGAAGATAGCTTCAGCGAAAGCAAAGCACCAAGAAATACGTGCAGGAGCATTCGATAAAAAGAATAACGGAGTGCGCATTCTTAAAGCACAGGAAAATATCTAAGACATTAAAAGCACTAAGGCAGCGCAAGTTGTGAACCGTAAGCAACATATAAGAACCATAGGCGCGATTCAAGCGTTTCTGGCCATCAGGCCCAGCAGACCGGCTGAGCCGGGCGTGGCTGGGTGCTAGGTACATTTTTTATATTGTACCCCTTCCCTTAATTTCGCTAAATTTTTATTTAGCGAAATAGCAGATGCTTTTAAAACACTCCCTTATGCTTACGGCTTTTGCTCATACCGCTCGTCTCACAGCAAGCAAAAAGCCAAGCAGCCGAGTTGAAAAACTCGAGCTGCTTGGCTGCACGATTCGTTTATTTGAACTGTATATCAAACGAGCCGCATAATGAGTTTTCAATTGTTGTTGCGGTTGCGGCCAACAAAACGCAGAACATACAAAAAGATGTTGATGAAATCCAGATACAGCTGCAATGCACCGTAAATGGAAGCCTTATGTGCCATCTCCTCATTCCCGGACGTGGTATAATAGAATGCCTTCACCTTCTGCGTGTCGTAAGCGGTCAACCCCATAAAGATGACCAGGCCCACCGCACCAATCAGAATGTTCGCAATCGAGCTTCCCGCAAAGAAGAACGCGCTCAGCAGAGAGAACACCAGCAAGGCGATCAGGCCGCAGAACAGCATGCTGCCCATGCCGGAAAGATCCTTCTTGGTTACAGAGCCATAAACCGCCATCACACCAAAATACAGCGCCGCCACAGCAAAGGCGAAAATCATTGTAATGGCATCAAAAACCAGGAAATAAATCGAAAAGACCAGACCGTTCAATGCAGCATAGGCAAAGAACAACGCGGTCGCCGTCCCCGGCGCCATCTGGTTGATGCGGGCGGACAAGTAAATCACCACGCCGAACTCCGCAATGGTCAGCAGAATCATAGCAGGCCCGCTCAGAATGTTCCACACAAAGCCGGTGGCAAATCCCAGGTAGGATACGGCAAAGGTCAGAAGCAGGCCCAGAAACATCCAGCGATACGTGCGAACCAGATAACCGGACACATTCTCCCTGGATGCCTGCACATCATAATAGTTGTTCTGGTTTCCGTACATAAATTATGCACATCCTTTCTCTGCAAGCAGATAAACCATGAGCCGAAATTTCGTTCTCGTACTCTTACTTTAATAGGATTTGGCCGCATTGTCAATGCGGAGCGCTTTTGTTGCGCCTACCCCAAAAACGAGGTATAATTCAGCTGTTATCTGCTCTTTGTGTGGTATCATACTCTAAAACAAACAGCTGTTCAAGCACGAAATATGAATGGCTTGAGAAAAAATTGTGAAAAGAGGTTTTTATGTCCCTCGGCTTATATGTTCATATTCCCTACTGCTTGTCAAAATGCCGATATTGTGATTTTTATTCTTTGGGCGGAAGCCGCCAGGTGCCGGATTCTTATATTGATGCTCTCCTTTCGGAGTGGCACCGTGCCAAGGACACGTTTCACCTGGGCCGGCCGGATACCCTTTATTTCGGCGGCGGAACTCCCAGTTTAATGTCGCCTGCTCAAGCTGCCCGCCTGATTGATGCCTTCTCCCCTCTTGCGGGCGCGGAGATCACCCTGGAAGCAAACCCGGAGACGGTCACCCCGGAATCTCTGCGGGCGTTTCGTACAGCGGGCGTAAACCGCCTGAGCATCGGCGTACAGACTGCACGGAACGACAGCTTAAAGCGCTTGGGGCGGCCGCACACGGCGCAGCAAGCGCGCGCAGCCCTCGAAGCCGCCCGTACAGCGGGATTCGAAAACCTCTCCGGCGACATTATGATGGCACTACCCAATTACAGCCGGGATGAATTCGACGAGACAATGAAGCTGATCGCTGAGTCCGGAGCGGTTCATATTTCCGCATATCTGCTGAAAATTGAAGCGGGAACGCCGTTTGGCATCCACCCTCCTGCCGGACTGCCCACAGAGGATGAGGCAGCAGATTTTTACCTTTACGCCGTAGACCAGCTTGAAAAGGCCGGGTTTGCCCAATACGAAATCAGTAATTTCGCCCGCCCCGGTTATGAAGGACGGCACAACCTGATTTATTGGAACTGTGAGGATTATCTTGGCCTTGGCCCGGCGGCACACAGCTGCATTCAGAATCGACGGTTTTATTATGCCAACCATCTTGCTGACTTTATGCATGGCCAATGCACATGGAAGGAAGAAGGCGTTTGTGACGTCTCCGATTACATCATGCTGCAGCTTCGCCTGCGCAGCGGATTGAACCTGAAAAAGCTGAAGGAACTCTATGGGGGCGTTTTCTCTCCTCGTCAAATGAAGTTCATCGAGCAGTGCGTTCGCGCCGGATATGCAGCCCTGAATGGGGACATTCTGGCCTTAACGCCAGCCGGGCTGATCATCCAAAACAGCATTCTATGCGAACTGCTGGAGGAATAATCAACCATATAAAAAGCAGCAAGCTGCAGGCCATTCGCCATACAGCTTGCTGCTTTTCGTTTATGGTTCGCCAAAATGAAGCACCGGCCCGCCGAAAAATTCTGCCGTAATCGGATTGTGCGTTGCCAGGATCAGAGTTCGATGTTGGGCTTGCTGTTTGGTAAAGAGCATCGCCTGTCCCAAAGCGGCGTCATCCAAACCGGTAAACGGCTCGTCCAGAAGGATGTTCTGCGCAGGTGCAAGCAGTGCCCGCAGCAGTGCAACCCTTCGCCGCTGCCCGCCGGAGAGCAGCTCAGCCGGGGTATTCCAAATCTCTTCCGTCAGGCCAATCTTTTCCATGGCAGACCGTACCTGTTCCGCCGACGGTCTCCCGGGAAGAACCAGGCCGATGTTCTGTGCCGCCGTTAAATGCCCGCAGAGCCGGTCTTCCTGAAATACGGCGGACATCGCCCCTTCCCGGTACACAGTTCCACTGTCCGGGCGCTCCAGCCCCAGCAGGATTCGGAGCAATGTGGTCTTTCCGCTTCCGGAAGGGCCGTCAAGGCGTAGAAAAGAGTCTGCGCATCCGCTTACGTTTTGAAGGACCTGCTGTGTGCCGTAACGCTTGCAAATGTTTTCAAACCTCAGCATAAGCCATCCCCTTCCATCAGCTTCGTTCCGATTCGGCGCAAAAGCCACAAAAAGCACCGTTCAAACAGGGCGCTGGCGCAAACAATGACGAAGGTCCACGCGAACAGGTCGTCCGTCTGTAGGTAGATTTTCGCCTGATACAGCGCATCGCCCAGGCTGCCGGAAGGCAGGCCGATCACCTCGGCGGCAACCCCGCTTTTCCAGCAGATACCCAAACCGACACGACAGCTCTGCATCAGGTAGGGCCAAATCTGCGGCAGCCAGATGTAGCGCACCCGCCGAACCCATGGAATGCAGAACACCTGTGCCATCTCCCCCAGCTGCCGGTCCAGATTTGAAAGCCCTTCCAGAATGGAAGAATACACCACCGGCAGCACCATGAGAAAGCTGATGAGAATCGACAAGTTTTTGCTGCGAATCCAAAGCAGCGCCAAAATGATAAAGCTTGCAACCGGTGTGGCTTTTACCAGCTGTATGACCGGGGCCAGCAGTTCACGCAGAAACTGGCTGGTGTGCGCAAGAACCGCAAATAAGCAGCCCGCCAACAGCGCCAGTGAAAAGCCGGTCAGAATGCGGCCGGCGCTGAACCCGATTCGATGCCAAAAGGCCCTGGTGGGCACAAGCCTTGCCAGAGCCTTTACGGTATCGATAGGAGAAACTAAAAGAAGTCGCTGATTAATCAGCCCTGCGGCAGCCTGCCATACGATCAGCCAGAAAAAGATGATCAGCAGGCCTTGCAGTCTCCGTGAGAATTTCATATGCTTCCTTTTGGTTTTATTGAAAAATTGCGTTACGCACCATAATAGAAATCATCGCCGGGCATTGCACCGCCCACTGCCTTGGGGTTCTGATCAAACAGAACCTGCAGATATCCGGAGAGCTTTGCCTTCATTTCAACCCCATCCACATAGGTGATGTTGCAGGCGGGCAGCGCCTTCTGCGCCAGGGGTGCCTTGGCCACAATGCCGTAGTTCGCAACCAGTTCCGCTGCATCGGCGGTGTTGCTGTTCACCCACTCAATGCTGGCCTGATAATCCTTCAGAAATTCCTCAAAGGCAGCCTCATTCTGCTCAACGAACTCGGTGCGGGCCACCAGAACGCCCGTAACCAGTTCCGAGTCGGTGCTCACCTTGTTCCATTCCTCCGTCAGGTTCAGCGCGACATTCAGCCCTTCAATCTGGCTCTGTGCCGCCGTTACATAGGGCTGCGGCAGCACGGCGATCGCACCTTCACCGGCAGCCTGCAGGGCAGCGGCAACCTCGGTGGCTTCGCTCTTGTATTCCACGGTCAGATCCTTTTCCGGATCAATGCCGTTTTCCTTCAGAATGTAGTTCAGCACATACTCCGGGGTGGTTCCCTTGCCGGTCGAATAGATGGTCTTCCCTTTCAGGTCTTCCACGCTCTTCACGTCGTCTCCGGTGGTCACCACATACAAAACGCCCAGCGTGTTGATGGCCGCCACCTGAACCTTCCCCTCGGTCTGATTGTAGAGGTTTGCGGCCAGGTTTGCGGGAATGGCAGCCAGATCAACGTCGCCCTTTACGAGAAGCGGCACGACTTCATCGGCCGCACCATACATGGTCACCTGATAATCCTGGTGGGTCTCACCGGCTTCGGCATCGCTCATCAGCTTTACCATGCCCATGGTCGTCGGCCCTTTCAGCCCGGCGATCCGGAACGTGGTCACTGGTGCCTCTGCTTCAGGGGCAGCGGTGGGTTCTGCCGTGGCCGCAGCGGAAGAAGCTGCTTCGGAAACCGAGCTGCTGCAAGCCGCCAGACTAATCGCCAGCACCAGAGAAAGCCCCAGGCTCATCACGCGTTTCATCATAGTTCAATCCTCCTGTTTGCAATTACGCGGTTATTCTACTATAATTACAATAAAATCTCTGTTGCCGGGGCAACACAGCCATTGAGAGAAAGGCGATGAATTCATGGATGAGTATATTCCCCTGTTGTTGAGCACCCGTTTGCTTTCCGGCTTGGATGTACCCGGCCTGCAGCAGCTGCTTCGCTGTTTTGCGCCGGCCAAGCGGAGCTTCGCCCGGGGTGAAATTCTGCTTCTGGCCGGCTATGAAAATCGGGAGATCGGCATTTTGCTGGAAGGCCAGATCGAGGCGGTAAAAACCACCGCGGACGGAACCAGCGTCTCCATTACCCACATGGGGCCCGGCGGCATTTTCGGCGATGTGCTCTCCGGCAGCCACCAAAAAAGCCCGGTTACCATTTTGGCCCGCACCGAGTGTACGGCCCTGTTCCTGCCGTATGAAAAGATTCTGCACCCATGCAAGGAGCTGCACAGCTGCCACAGCCTTCTTCTGCAAAATCTGGTGTCTACCATCAGCGACAAGTACTTTACGCTGAATCACCGCATTGATTTGCTGATCTTAAAAAGCCTCCGGGCAAAACTGTGCGCCTACTTGATGGATATGCGTATGCGCGCCGGGCAGGATACCTTCACCATTCCGTTTACCCGCACGGAATTGGCCGAATATCTGAACTGCGAACGCAGCGCCTTAAGCCGAGAGCTTTCCCGTATGCAGGCCGAAGGTCTGATCGAGACCTATCGCAGCAGTTTTAAAATTCTGGACGTAAACCGCCTGAGCAGCCAATGCCCGCAGTAATTCTTTACAAATAGCCACAGGCACGAAAGGAGTTCCGTTTATGGCAAAACAAACCTGGAAAGGCAGTACCCTCTTGAACCCGGAGCCGCCGGTTCTGGTAAGCTGCGGCAGCATGGAGGCTGCCAATCTGCTCACCATTGGCTGGACCGGCACCATTTGCACCCAGCCCTCGATGGTTAGCATTAGTGTGCGCCCGGAGCGGTACAGTTACCAGCTGATTAAGGACAGCGGCGAATTTGTCATCAACCTTCCCACCCGAAAACTGGTGCGTGCGGTGGACTGGTGCGGCGTAAAAAGCGGCCGTGACTATGATAAGTTTGCCGAAATGAAACTGACCCCGCTGCCCGCCAGCACGGTGAGCTGCCCGATCCTTGCGGAAAGCCCCGTCAATCTGGAATGCCAGGTCACGCAGGTGATTCCACTTGGCAGCCATGATTTGTTTTTGGCAAAGGTTACCGCCGTAGATGTGGACGAAGCGCTGCTGGATGAAAAAGGAAAGCTCTGCCTGGAGCGAGCCGATCTGATCGTATACAGCCACGGCGAATACTTTGCGCTCGGAAAGCAGTTGGGCACCTTCGGGTATTCTGTCCGTAAAAAGGCTGCACCACAGCGGCGCAAAAAACGCGATTGACTTCAAGCGGCTGGATTTGCTCTTTATTCCTTATATAAGATATAAGACAGACCAACTCAACCAAAAGCAGGCAACGAACCAAAGAAACCGCCTCTTGGCTCATTGCCTGCTTTTTACTATACATTTGCCATTTGCTCAGGGATGCTTGATCCGCTGCCAGTAAGCGCGGGCTGCCTGTTCATTTTTATTGTCACCGTATTGGTAATACACACGGCCCTTCAGGGCATCCGGCAGATATTGCTGTTCGACCCAGCGGTTCGGATAGTCATGCGGATACAAGTAGTGCTGGCCTTTTACCAGGGCATCTTCTCCATCGTAATGCTTGTTTTGCAGCTGGCGCGGAATCGGCCCGCTTTTGCCGCGCTGCACATCGGCCAAAGCCTTATCAATCGCGGCTTCTCCGGTGTTGGACTTCGGGCTTGTGGCAACCAGAATCACAGCATCTGCCAGAGGAATTCGTGCCTCCGGCAAGCCCAGCATCGTGGCGGCATCCACGGCAGCCTTCACGATGGGAATGATCTGCGGATAAGCCAGGCCAACGTCTTCACAGGCGCAAACCATCAAGCGGCGGCAGGCGCTTACAAGATCACCGGCCTCCAGCAGCCGTGCAAGATAATGCAGCGCTGCATCCGGATCAGACCCGCGCATGGATTTTTGATATGCAGAAAGGATGTCGTAGTGGTCATCCCCTTCCCGATCGTAGCGCATCGCCGTGCGTTTGGCCACCTGCTGCACCATATCCAGGGTCACATGGCGCCCGTCCGGCCCTTCTTCTGCGGCGGCTACGGCAAACTCCAGGCAGCCAATGGCTTTGCGCATATCGCCCCCAGCCGACTGCGCAAGATAATCCAGCGCGTCTTCCGGAATGTGCACCGGGCTTTTGTCTTCTTCACCCAAGCGCCTGGCCGCCTGTTTCAGTCCAGCCTGAATGTCTGCCGGCTCCAGTGCCTTGAATTCAAACACCGTACAGCGGGACAGCAACGCGTTGTAGATATAAAAGTATGGGTTCTCCGTTGTGGACGCGATCAGCGTCACGCTTCCATCTTCAATGCATTCCAAAAGACTTTGCTGCTGCTTTTTGTTCAGGTATTGAATCTCATCCAGATACAGCAAAATCCCGCCAGCGGCGTGCAGGGTGCCGATTTCTCCCAAAACCGCTTTGATGTCACTGGTCGAGGCGGAGGTGCCATTCAGCTTGTGCAGGCGCATTCCGCTGCCCTCCGCAATAATTCTGGCCACCGTCGTTTTTCCAACGCCGGACGGCCCATAAAAGATCATGTTCGGCACGCGGCCGCTGTCGATCGTCCGGCGGAACACCTTCCCCGGGGCCAGCAGATGGCGCTGCCCCCATACCTCATCCAGGCTTCGCGGACGCAAGCGCTGTGCAAGCGGTTCTGCCATGTGTTATCCCTCCTTTGCCGGGGCTGCCCAGTCACCCAGCTTTTTGGCAGCATAACCCGGGTTTACGAAACGGTCGATGGCGTAGACCAGACTGCGATCCCAGAAATTCCATTCGTGTACGCCGTCCCATTCCAAATAGGTGTACTTGGCGGGGCCGATCTGCTTCATGGCATCTCGGAAATTCCGGTTTTGCTCCAGAATATAATAAGGTTCCTGATCCTGCAGCCCGGCGGTGCACAGAATGTCCGGCTGCGCCTCCGGCGCAAGCGCGGCCACCTGTTTGGCAAGCTGCACGATGTTTGCCTGCGGTGGAATCTGAAGGCCTTCGCCAAACACCGGGCCAAAGATGGCGCGCGCCGCCTCCGGGCCCATTTTGTCCATCATCATCGGCAAATCCACACAGCCGGAAAAGCTTGCCACACCGGCATACCGCTCCGGGTGTGCCAACCCAATGCGCAAAGCCCCGTAACCGCCCATGGACATTCCCGCGATGAAATTTTTCTCCCGCTCCTCAGGCAAGCGTACCATCTGCCGCAGGAGGGCTGGCATCTCTTCCGTCAGCCACGTGTACCAGGCCTGCCCCCAGGCCATATTGTTATAAAAACTGTTCCCTGCGTCAGGAATGACCAGGGCCAACCCATTGTCCGCTGCATAGCGGATGGCCGCCGGGAAATGCACCCAATCGTCGCCATCGTTGGAAAAGCCATGCAGCAGAGTGAATACGCCTTTCACCTGATTTCCGACTTCCGGCGGAAGATCGCATGGATAATACAGCCGCACACGGGTGCTGGCAGCCATTGCCGCACTATACAGTTTACAGGTAAAAAACGCCATAACTTTCCCTCAACTTTTTATACATCCGAAATCGCTCTGCCCCATCGGCAAAGCAGTAATTTTCATTATAGACAAAATACCGCCCCGCCGCAATGCCTTTGTGCAATGCGGCGGGGCGGTTGTTTCAAAAAACAGATTATTCGTACAGCGGGAACTTCGCAGTCAGGGCGTCCACGCGGGCAGCCACTTCATCCTTCTTGGCGTCAAAGTCAAAAATGCAGTCGGCAATGCAATCCGCAATAACCTTCATTTCTTCCACGCCGAAGCCGCGGGTCGTCACTGCGGGGGTGCCGATGCGCACGCCGCTGGTCACAAAGGGGCTGCGCTTCTCGCCGGGCACGGTGTTCTTGTTCGCGGTGATGTGCACCTCGTCCAGATTGTGCTCCAGCTCCTTGCCGGTGCAGTTCTCATCGGACAGATCGATCAGCATCAGATGATTGTCCGTGCCGCCGCTCACCAGCTTCACGCCGCGGGCCGTCAGCTCTGCGGCCAGAGCCTGCGCGTTCTTGACCACATTGCGGGCGTACTCGGCAAACTCCGGCTTCAGGGCCTCACCGAAGCAAACCGCCTTGGCGGCGATCACGTGCTCCAGAGGGCCGCCCTGGGTTCCCGGGAAGATTGCGCTGTTGATGCGCTTGGCCAAGTAGGCATTGTTGGTAAGAATCAAACCGCCGCGAGGACCGCGCAGAGTTTTGTGCGTGGTGGTGGTCACCACATCTGCGTAAGGCACGGGGTTCTGATGCACGCCGCCGGCGACCAGGCCTGCGATGTGGGCCATATCCACCATCAGCATGGCACCGTAGCCGTGGGCAATTTCGCCCAACTTTTCAAAGTCGATGGCGCGGGGGTAAGCAGACGCACCGGCAACCAGCAGCTTCGGCCGAACCTTTGCCACCTGCTTGGCCAGGGCATCGTAGTCGATAAAGCCCTCGTCGTTTACGCCGTAAGCCACAAAGTTGTAGTTTTTGCCGCTCATATTCACGGGGCTGCCGTGGGTCAGATGGCCGCCCTGCGAGAGGTCCATGCCCATCACGGTGTCGCCCACATTCAACAGCGCAAAATACACGGCCAGGTTGGCCTGTGCACCGGAATGCGGCTGCACGTTGGCGTATTTGGCGCCGAACAGCTTGCAGGCGCGGTCAATGGCCAGCTGCTCAACCTGATCCACATACGCGCAGCCGCCGTAATAGCGGTGGCCCGGATAGCCCTCGGCATACTTATTGGTGAGCACCGTGCCCATTGCGGCCATTACCGCGGGGCTGACAATGTTTTCACTTGCAATCAGCTCAATGTTGCGGCGCTGGCGGGCCAGCTCCCGGTTCATGGCGGCGGCCAGCTCTTCATCCTGAGCGGCAACGCAGCCAATATTGTCCATCATATCCTGATACATGGCGTTTTCCCTCCTTGGCCGGTCACATAAAGTGGCCCGACCTTGCCCGTTGATCGAATGGTTCCATTATACTCCCTGCCTTTGCACAAGACAAGTGGGCATGAAGATAAGTTCTGTTGTGATTTGTTCGGATTAGCCCCTCGGCTCAAGGCCTATGAAAATTGAATTTTCTTCTGCATCATGGTATAGTGAAGCAGATGAAATTTGCAGCGGCAAACAAAAAAGGAGCTTTACAATGACAAAGCAGGAACTGGCCCTGGAAGTAATTCGGCGCTTAAAAGCAGAATACCCATTGGCCGATTGCACGTTGGATTATGAACACGCCTGGCAGCTGCTGGTGGAAGTGCGGCTGGCGGCCCAATGCACCGATGCCAGGGTCAACATCGTGGTTCAGGATCTGTTTGCCAAATACCCCTCGGTGGATGCGCTGGCTCAGGCATCGCCGGAAGAAATCGAAGCCATTGTGCGCCCCTGCGGGCTGGGCCGCTCCAAAGCGCGGGACATCAGCGCCTGTATGCAGATGCTTCGGGACGAATTCGGCGGTCATGTTCCGGATACCATGGAGCAGCTGCTTCGTCTGCCCGGCGTGGGGCGCAAGAGTGCCAATCTAGTGATGGGCGATGTGTTCGGCAAGCCGGCCATTGTTACCGACACCCACTGCATCCGTCTGTGCAACCGGATCGGCCTTGTTGATGGAATCAAAGACCCGGCAAAGGTAGAAAAGGCCCTGTGGAAAATCATTCCGCCGGAAGAAGGCAGTGATTTCTGCCATCGCCTGGTTTACCATGGGCGGGCTGTGTGCGATGCCCGCAAGCCCAACTGTGCCGCCTGCTGCCTGAAAGACATTTGCGCTGAGGGCAGCCGAACGGCTGTTTCCGGTGAAAAAGGTTAAATGAGGGAGAAATTTGGCTCAGTCCACCCCGCCGGGTTTCGGTCGGAGATATAAAAAGAAAGGCCACCAAAGCGTTTGCCTTGGTGGCCTTTTATGGAGCAGGTGATGGGAGTCGAACCCACGTCCTCAGCTTGGAAGGCTGATGTACTAGCCGTTGTACGACACCTGCATTTCGATGCTTGTTTAGTATAACGGCTCTGGGTGAATTTGTCAAGACCCTGTGCTTTCGCTTCACAGCCTTTTTGTAGAACTACAATACATCTTGGACAAGAAAATAAAAATATGAGGAATAAGGCCTCATGGGTTAAAGTCGAGTTGTCACGCAGCAACTTCACGAAAGGAGGCCCTATTCCTCATAAGCAAAAGGATAACGCAAAATATGGCTTATAGGCAATTACTAGTGACGTATACGAAGAAATACAGAGTCAGCCGGGCTGGTCGGGAAACAGCATACGCTGAATGACCTGCGGTGTACGCATTCATTGTATTTATGTAGTCTGATTGCGCCCTACGCCAGTTCCACCAGATAGATAAAATCCGGCAGGGGCTCTCGGCGGCTTTATCCGCACTGCTGACCGAAGCAACTCACCTAGCCCACTGTACCGATTGATCTGACTCACATTGCGTACCATGGCCACCACCGTGTCCGACTGCCCCAGCATTACGCACAGCTTCCGGGCACGGGTCAGCCCGGTATACAGCAGATTGCGGTAGCACAACTTCTCCGGAACTTCGATGACCGGCATGACAACCGCGGTGAATTCACTGCCTTGGCTTTTATGAACAGTAATCGCATAGGCGATTTCCAACTCCGACAGGTACTCAGCCTTGTAGAGCAGTTTCCGGCCATTCATCTGCACCTTAAGGGTGTGCTGGGCTGTGTCTACCTCAATCACTACGCCGATTTCACCATTGTAAGCACCCTTACCGGCCTCCCCGCCGTCTCTCTCGAAAGGAATGTTGTAGTTGTTCCGCACCTGCATGACCTTGTCCCCCTGGCGGAATACGGTAGCGCCATTCATAATTTCTGGCTTCCGGGCATCGGGCGGATTCAACGTTTTCTGCAGCAGGGGATTCAGCTCGTCTGTCCCGGAAGGGCCCTTTTTTGTGGGACAAAGCACCTGAATGTCCCGCACTGGATCCCAAGGATATGCATTCGGCAGGCGGGTGGCCACTAGTTCACATATCAACTGCTGGCATTCCTGCCCGGTGGACTTGATGAAAAAGAAATTGTCGTTTATTTCGCCACTTTTCGGCATCTGCCCACCAACAATGCAGTGGGCATTAGAATCAATTAGGCTCTTACGCGCCTGACGGAAATTTTCCGTCAGGCAGACGGTCGGTACCACGCCGGAGCGGATCACTTCCCCCAATATGTTGCCGGGGCCTACGCTGGGCAGCTGGTTTTCGTCTCCCACCATGATGATGCGGCAGTCGTGCTTCAGGATACGCAAAAGGCTTTGAAACAGCTTAACGTCCACCATACTCATCTCGTCCAGAATAACGACGTCGCACTTGAGCAAGTCCTTCCCACTGTGAATAAAACACTCCGTTCCTTGGTTGCAATCCATTTCCAGAAGCCGGTGGATGGTGGATGCCTCTCGCCCAGTCAGCTCGGCCAGCCGCTTGGCGGCACGGCCGGTGGGGGCGCACAGGGCCACTCGTTTTGCCTGATTCTCGAACAATTTTAGAATGGCATTCACCGTGGTCGTTTTGCCCGTGCCGGGGCCGCCGGTCAGCACCAGCACATTGCTGGTGAGTGCCTGACGGATCGCCTGCCGTTGCAAGGGTGCATACGCAAAGCCCTGCACCCGTTCCAGCGCATCAATGTTTCGTTCCAGATCCTTGGGCTGCGGCGCCGGGTACTTCGTCAGGTCGGCCAGGCGAAACGCAATATCCTCCTCGGCGCTGTACAGATCCGGCAGGTACACATATTCGCTTCCTGCCAGATCATACCAGTGGAGCTTTCTGTCCTTAACCGCCATATACAGCTCTTCCTGCACCTTATCTTGTCCTATCTTAATAAAGTATGAGGTGGTATTCACAAGATTTGAGGTGTCATTCACGAGCTCGGCAAGAGGAAGGCAGGTATGGCCTTCTTGGACTTTTTCCTGCATCACATACAACAGGGCCTCCCTTATCCGCAAGCGGCTTTCCTGCGGCAGCTGCAGCCCGGCCGCCATCTCGTCCACCTGCGCAAAGCGGAGATGCAGCGGTTCACCGCAGAGCAGATAGGGATTTTCCGTAAGGGCCTGCAGCGTATGAGGGCCATACGCCCGGTACACCTCCATGGCGCGCGGGGCGGAAATCCCGTACTTTCCAAGCCAGGTCACCACCTCCTGCGCACCAAACTGGCGGCGGAATTCCTGATGCATGGCATTGGCCTTTTCCTCATTCAGCCCCGGAACGGCAGTCAGCTGTTTCGGGTGTTTAGCAATGATATTCAAGGCATTCGAACCAAACATCGCAATGATTTTTTTCGTCATAGACGGGCCAGTGTTGGGCAGTGCGCCGCTGTCAAGATAGGCCTCAATGTCATGCATCTTCTGTGGAGCATAAGGAACGCAGGTGGTAACTTTAAACTGCCGCCCATGGGTATGGTGCGTTTCAAAACGGCCTTCCAATTTGACTATCTCTCCGATGTGTACTTCTCCCACCATACCTGCAACATCTACAGATTCTGAACCGGTGTTTATTGAAAACACCATATAGCCGTTATTCTCATAAAGCACATATACAACCACGCCTTCAAGGTTCTGCTTTTTTTTTCATGGCATTCTCCCCCCGGCCGCTTTTTCAATCCTGTTTACAACGCCGCAAAGCAGGCAAATTACAGAGCAAATTTTATTATAGTACCAGTATTTATTATACCACAAATAAATAAAAATTTAGCTGGTTTTCCATTTCTCTAAATAAAAATTTATAGGATGACGATATGCTTTTGTTCCATTTGCATTTAATAGTTGCTAATCTTCCTTTATATATCTGTCCGATTTGCAGGCTGCGAAGGAAATTCGTCCTTCAGTCGCGTCTGGCACGCACGAATCAACTGCTGCGCCGCGCTGGTTTCGGACTTAGGCCCGAGCAAATGTGCCTGCTGCAGCGGCACCCAGCGTGCACTGTCCACCTCGCCGGAAAGCCGAAACTCTGCTTTTTGCACCCGTGCCAGATACCCAAGCATCAGCATATCTTTTTGCGCAAGATAATAGGTATGAATGGGGGTCAGGCTTTGCACCTCCAGGCCCAGTTCCTCGTGGATTTCCCGCCGGGTGCATTCCTCTGCGGATTCACCGGATTTCAGATAACCGGATACGCACACATACCGTTCTGCGTTAATGTAATTCTGCCGCAGAAGGGCCGCTTCCCCCTGTTCGTTTACCGCCAGTGCAATAATGCAGACGGCTGGCTGGTCAAACACCGGCTTTTTGCAATGTTCGCAATAGTTCATGAGGCCTTCGTCGCCGATTTCCCGCTTCACAAGCAAAGCGCCGCATTCTGGGCAATGGATAAATTTCATATTCGCTGCCGCTCCTTTTCACAATTTCTTAGCTGATTATATCATAAAGGAAGCGAAGTGCGAAAATTTTACGGCGCTTTTTCGCGATGCGGCATCTGAGCTGATTTTGTTGCGAATTTTTTCAAAAAAGCGGTTGACATTTTTTGCTTTTGCCCTATAATAATATATGTTGCCGGTTGGAACAACGGTAACATCCGGGTGTAGCGCAGTTTGGTAGCGCGCTTGAATGGGGTTCAAGAGGCCGTGAGTTCGACTCTCGCCACTCGGACCAAATGCCATCGACTGGAAAGTCGATGGCATTTTTGTTTATTTCTCTGTTGGTCTTTGTTCCCCTGATTTGACAGATCAAACAACGATGCGGTATGATAAGCAATATCCCTGCATTTCACAAAGAACGTTGTCTTGCCCATTGTTGGCAGAAAGGAATTCCCATGCTTTATTCCCTGATCATTGGTGCATTGGCCGGGTGGATCGCCAGCAACATTATGAATGTCTCCGGAGGTTTGCTGCAAAACATTGTAATCGGCATCATCGGCTCCTTTGTCGGCAGCTTTGTGTTTAACGCCATCGGCTTTTATGCACATGGTTTGTTTGCCACGGTTGTGGTTTCGGTTGTGGGCGCCTGCCTGTTCATCTGGTTGGGGCGCAAGCTGTTCCATTAAAAATCAAGTCTCAGGGCCTTCGATTCTGTATGAATCGGAGGCTTTTTGTGTATTTTTATGGAACAATCTGTTGTGCCGCTGCCCGGTTTGCGGTATACTAAACTTTAGATTGTTGCATTTTTAAGCACGATACGCCCAACGATATGCATACATTCCATCGTTTCAAAGCAAAGGAGCACGTTTTATGTTCAAGATTGTTGAGAGAAGGGCGCTGAATCCGACCGTTACAAAACTGGTCATCCATGCGCCGTTGATCGCCAAAAAGGCCCAGCCCGGGCAGTTTATCATTGTTCGCCCCTTTGAGGATTCCGAACGAATCCCTCTGACGGTTGCGGATTACGACCGGGAGAACGGCACCATCACCATCATTTTCCAGGTGGTGGGCGGCACCACCATGGAGCTGAACAGCCTGAAGGAAGGCGAATCTGTCCATGACTTTGTTGGCCCTCTCGGTACGGCCAGCAAACTGGATGGGCTGAAACACGTTGCCGTTGTGGGCGGCGGCGTGGGCTGCGCCATTGCCTACCCCATTGCCAAAAAACTGCACGCAATGGGCTGCAAGGTGGACAGCATTGTGGGCTTTCGCTGCAAGGACCTCGTGATTCTGGAAGAAGAATTTGAAGCCGTCAGCGATCGCCTGTGCCGCATGAGCGACGATGGCACCTGGGGCGAAAAGGGCCTGGTCACCGCTGCACTGGAAAAGCTGATTCAGGACGGCAACCAGTACGATGAAGTCATCGCCATTGGCCCGCTGGTCATGATGAAGTTCGTCTGCGCCGTCACCAAAAAGTACGGTGTGAAAACCACGGTTTCCATGAACCCCATTATGATCGACGGAACGGGCATGTGCGGCGGCTGCCGTTTGACCGTGGGCGGAAAGACCTGCTTTGCCTGTGTGGATGGCCCGGATTTCGATGGCCACGAAGTGGACTTTGATGAGGCCATGAAGCGCGGAAGCATGTACAAAGAGTTTGAAGCCCATGCACGCGAAGCCACCTGCAACCTGCTTCAGAAGGAGGTCAAGTAATATGCCTGTAAGAAATATGGACCCCAAGAAGTGCCCGATGCCCAGCCAGGATCCCCTGGTTCGCAGCCATAACTTTGATGAAGTGGCGCTGGGCTACACCTGGGATATGGCCGTCAACGAGGCCAAGCGCTGCCTGAACTGCCCCAAGAAGCCCTGTCAGAGCGGCTGCCCTGTGGGCATTGACATTCCCGCCTTCATTGCAAAGGTAGCCGAAGAAGATATGGAAGGCGCTTATCAGGTGCTTTCTGCTTCCAGTGCGCTTCCTGCCGTTTGCGGTCGTGTCTGCCCCCAGGAGAATCAGTGTGAGGGCAAATGTGTGCGCGGCATTAAGGGCGAAAGTGTCGGCATTGGCCGGCTGGAGCGCTTTGTGGCCGACTGGCATCGTGCCAACTGCAAGCAGGCCCCGGAAAAGCCTGTCTCCAACGGGCACAAAGTTGCGGTGATCGGCGCCGGCCCCAGCGGCCTGACCTGCGCCGGCGATCTGGCCAAGAAGGGCTATCAGGTGACCATCTACGAGGCTCTGCATCTGGCGGGCGGCGTGCTGGTTTACGGCATTCCGGAATTCCGTCTTCCCAAAGCCATTGTGCAGGAAGAGATCGATGGACTGAAGGCCATTGGTGTGGACATTGAGACCAACATGGTCATCGGCAAGGTTCTGACCATCGACGAGCTGATGGAGGATCTGGGCTTTGAGGCCGTGTACATTGCTTCCGGCGCTGGTCTCCCCCGCTTTATGAACATCCCCGGCGAGAGCCTGAAGGGTGTGTATTCCGCCAATGAATATCTGACCCGCACCAATCTGATGAAGGCTTATAAGCCTGGCAGCAAGACCCCCATCAAGGTCAGCAAAAAAGTCGCGGTCGTGGGCGGCGGCAACGTGGCCATGGATGCCGCCCGCTGCGCAAAGCGTCTGGGCGCCGAAGAAGTTTACATTGTCTACCGCCGCGGCATGGCAGAACTGCCTGCACGTGCCGAAGAGGTGGAGCATGCACAGGAAGAGGGCATTGTGTTCAAGACCCTGACGAACCCTGTGGAAGTTCTCAGCGATGCGGACGGCTGTGTTTGCGGTATGAAATGCGTTGAGATGGAGCTGGGCGAACCGGATGAAAGCGGCCGCCGCCGCCCCGTTGTCAAAGAGGGCAGCGAGTTCACGCTGGACGTGGACACCATGATCATGGCCATCGGCACCAGCCCCAACCCGCTGATTCGTTCCACGACGCCCGGCCTGGAAGCCAACCGCCATGGCTGCATCGTCACCAATGGCGAGGATGGCCTGACCAGCCGCCCCGGCGTATATGCCGGCGGTGACGCAGTGACCGGTGCTGCCACCGTAATTCTTGCCATGGGCGCCGGCAAACAGGCTGCTGCTGCCATCGACCGTTACATCCAGGAGAAATAACAAAGTTTGAACTGAATGGGACTTTTCCACACATTCTGTGGTAAGTCCCATTTTTGTGGATGTTTCTTGACTGCCTTCATATTTGTGCTATAATAGCGCAAGGTGTGCGGCAGATCGAATGATCATGCAGAAAAGGAGGCGGCATACATGGCAGGAACGCGACAGCACCGTTCATTGGGCGGCTCTCTGATCTCTTCTCAGATCGTCAGCCGCCTGGTCGAAGAGCTTCGCGACGGCTGCTATGCCGAAGCCACCCGCCTGCCCCCTGAAACCGAGTTGGCCGCCGCCATGGGAGTAAGCCGAACCGTCATCCGTGACGCGCTCAGTGAGCTGGAGCGGGAAGGTCTCGTGGAACGGGTGCGGGGCATCGGCACGGTGGTAAACCGCTCGGTCGTTGCACTGAAACATCGCCTGGATCAGAAATTCGAGTACTGCGCAATGATCCGCTCTATGGGGTACACACCATTTATCGACCAGGTGCAGGTGCGTCCCATCAGCGCAAACGAAGATTTGGCCGCCTCCCTGGGGCTTCGGCCCGGCGCTCCGGTGCTGATGGTGCGCAAGCGGGTTCGCGCCAACGAACACCCGGTAATTGCTTCGGTGGATTATCTCTCATCGGCACTGTTCCATGGGCAGGATCTGGGCCGCCTCGATTTTTCCCGCCCGATCTTCGACATTCTGGAGGATATGGGGATTCAGGCGGTTACGGCCGTGGCACACGTAAAAGCGGTGTACGGCGATGCACCCACCCGGGCCATGCTGGAGCTGAATGCTTCGCAGGCTGTGTTGCTGTTGGATGAGGTGAGCCATTCCCGGCTGTGCCAGCCGGTGCTGCGCTCGCTGAGTTATTATACAGATTTTTTCGACTTTTCAATTCTTCGCAAGAAACTTTGACAGGAGGTTTGTATGCGACATCTGATTGATCCGCTTGATTTCTCCAAGGAAGAGGTAGAACAGCTTCTGGATCTGGCCGACCGTATTATCGCCGACCCCACCGCGTACCAGGAGGTCTGCACCCATAAAAAGCTGGCGACCCTGTTCTATGAGCCTTCCACCCGCACCCGCCTCTCCTTTGAAGCTGCCATGCTGAATCTGGGCGGCAGTGTGCTGGGCTTTGCCAGTGCCGATTCTTCCAGCGCTTCCAAAGGCGAAAGCGTGGCCGATACGATCCGGGTCATCAGCGGCTATGCCGATATCGCGGCAATGCGCCATCCCAAAGAAGGCGCTCCCCTGCGTGCCAGCCGTTATTCCGGCATTCCTGTAATCAACGCCGGTGACGGCGGCCATCAGCATCCGACCCAGACGCTGACGGATCTGCTGACGATTCGCCGCCGCAAAGGGCGTTTGGACCACCTGACCATTGGCCTGTGCGGCGACTTGAAATTCGGCCGCACGGTGCACTCCCTCATTAAGAGCCTGGCCCGCTATGAGGACATTCGCTTTATCCTGATCAGTCCGGAAGAACTGCGTGTACCGGACTACATCATCAACGATGTGCTGGTCGCCAAGAACATTCCCTATACGGAGGTTCGCAGCCTGGAAGACGCCATGCCGCAGCTGGACATCCTGTATATGACGCGGGTTCAGCGTGAACGGTTCTTCAACGAAGAAGACTATGTGCGTTTGAAGAACAGCTACATCCTCACGGAAGAGAAGATGAAGCTGGGCCGCCCGGATCTGGCGGTGCTGCATCCCCTGCCCCGCGTGAACGAGATCGCACTTTCGGTGGACGATGACCCCCGCGCCGCTTATTTTGAGCAGGCACACAACGGTGTGTATGTACGCATGGCCCTGATCATGACCTTGCTGGGTCTGCCGGACCCCAAACAGCCCAAGGAGGTATAAGCGTATGTTGAACATTGATGCCATCCAAAACGGAATTGTGATCGACCACATTACGGCCGGAACCAGCATGACGCTGTACAACCTGCTGGGCCTGGACAAGCTGGATTGCAGTGTGGCCATCATTCGCAACGTGCGAAGCAACAAAAGCGGGAAAAAGGACATCATTAAAATCGAGGATTGCCCGGCAGATCTGAATCTGGATATGCTGGCCTACCTGGACCCCAGCATCACCATTGTAACCATCAAGGATGGTGCAATCGTCAAGAAAGAGCGCCCGACTCTGCCCAAGCGCCTGGTCAACGTGGTCAAGTGCCGCAATCCCCGCTGCATTACCAGCGTGGAAGAAGAATGCGATCACATTTTTGAGCTGAGCGAAAACGGGAAGTATCGCTGCATCTACTGCGAGCAGGAGCTGCATGTGAAGCCGAACTGAATTGCTTTACCATACTTATAAAGTAAAAAGGTGCGTGCCCTCTGAATCAATCTTCAGAGGACACGCACCTTATTTTTTTGTGTGTGAACGCGGCTGCTTTGCGCAGCGTTTGCTGCCGCTCTTTTACAGAGACACCTTATGGTAAACCTTCTGGCCTTTCTTGATGACGATGCCCTTGCGCAGCTGCTCTTCCGTGAGGAACAGGCCAACCTCGGTCACCTTTTCACCATCCAGGGCAATGCCGCGCTGCTGAATGATCTGGCGGGCTTCCCGGTTGCTGTTCACCAGCTTTGCCTTGACCAGCAGGGTCAGCAGGCCGATCTTACCATCGGTCAGATCCTCTTCCGTCAGCTTGGTGGAGGGCATGTTTTCGGTATCCATCTGGCCGCTGAACAGGCCGCGGGCCGTGGCCTGGGCCTTCTCGGCCTCTTCCTTGCCGTGAACCAGGCTGGTCAGCTCGTAGGCCAGAATCTCCTTGGCCTTGTTCAGCTGCTCACCCTGCCAATGATCCATCTCGTCAATCTGCTCCAGCGGCAGGAAGGTCAGCATACGAATGCACTTCAGCACATCAGCGTCGGCCACATTCCGCCAGTACTGATAGAACTGGAACGGAGAGGTCTTTTCGGGGTCCAGCCATACGGCGCCGCTCTGGGTCTTGCCCATCTTCTTGCCTTCGCTGTTCAGCAGCAGCGTGATGGTCATGGCGTGCGCATCTTTGCCCAGCTTTTTGCGGATCAGCTCTGTGCCGCCCAGCATGTTGGACCACTGATCATCGCCGCCGAACTGCATGTTGCAGCCATAGTGCTGGAACAGGTAGTAGAAGTCGTAGCTCTGCATGATCATGTAGTTGAACTCCAGGAAGGAGAGGCCCTTCTCCATGCGCTGCTTGTAGCACTCGGCGCGCAACATGTTGTTCACGGAGAAGCAGGCGCCCACATCCCGCAGCAGTTCCACATAGTTCAGCTTCATCAGCCACTCGGCGTTGTTCAGCATCAGGGCCTTGCCCTCGCCAAAGTCGATGAAACGGCTCATCTGCTTTTTAAAGCAGTCGCAGTTGTGCTGAATGTCCTCGGGGGTCAGCATTTTGCGCATATCGGTGCGGCCGGAAGGGTCGCCCACCATGCCGGTGCCACCGCCCAGCAGCGCAATGGGCCGGTTGCCGCCGGCCTGCAGACGCTTCATCAGGCACAGCGCCATAAAATGGCCCACATGAAGGCTGTCCGCCGTGGGGTCAAAGCCAATGTAGAAGGTGGCCTTGCCCTCGTTGATCATTTTGCGGATTTCGGGTTCGTTGGTCACCTGGGCAATCAGGCCGCGGGCAACCAATTCATCATACAGTTCCATTGAAGTTCCTCCTTGGTGTGTAGCGGCAAAGCGCATTTTGCACGCAAAAAGCCCTCTGCCAATTTTAGAATTGGCAGAGGGCGAATCGTATCGCGGTACCACCTCTGTTTACCGGCTCCTCACGGAGCACGGCCTCACGAGTGCATGCACACTCATGCGCTGTAACGCGCGCACGCGGCCCCGCCTACTGCGTTTTCGTTTCAGAGGGCTGCTCCGGGATGTATTCGCCCGGGGCGGCACTCCTCTTTTCACCATCCAGAGGTTCTCTTTGCTGCCGCACATCGGGTTACTGGTTCCCTTCATTGCATTTGACGTGGTCTATTATACTTCTCAATGGTGCGGATTGTCAAGCCCGCGCGCTTTCTCCAGCATTTCTTTGGCGTTGGCCAGGCTCAGTTCCGTCACCTGATCGCCCGAAATGATCCGGGCCAGGGCTTTCATCCGCCCGATTTCGTCCAGCGGATGAATTTCCGTGTAGGTGCGCTGCCCTTCCACATTTTTCTGAATCAGCAGATGGTGATCCGCCATTGCCGCGATCTGTGCGGTGTGGGTGATGCACAGCACCTGCCGCCCTTTCGAGCTTTGATGAAGCTTGCGGCCAATGCGGCTGGCGGCCAGGCCGGAAACACCGGTGTCGATCTCGTCGTAGATGATGGTCGGAATGTCATCCTTTTCCGCCAGCGCCGTCTGAATGGCCAGCATAATGCGGGAAAGCTCGCCGCCGGAGGCAATCTTTGCCAGCGGTTTCGGCTCCTCGCCAGGGTTGGCCGAAATCAGAAATTCCACAACGTCCTGCCCCGCGCTGGCCAGCGGACCTTTTCGGATGCTCAGGGCAAAGCGCACCCCAGGCATGTTCAAAAAGTCCAGTTCCTTCGTGATCTGCTTGTTCAATTGGTCGAACGCCGTTACACGGGTCTGCGTCAGTGCGTCTGCCAGTTTCCGTGCTTCCCGATAGAGCTTCTGCTTTTGCTGTTCCAGCTCCTCAAGGCGCTCGGTGGAATGCTCCATGCTCTCCAATTCCTGGCGCGCCTTTTCGCCGCAGGCAATGACATCCGCCACCGTTGGGCCATACTTGTGCTTGAGTCGATACAGTTCATCCAGGCGGCTTTCAATCTCATCCAGCTCACCCGGATCAAAGCTATACCCTTCCAGACGGCTGGCCAGTTCGCCGGTTAGCTCGCGGGCCGTATAGTACAAACTGCTGAGCTGTTCGCTCACATCCGCCAGCGATTCGTCCATCTGCGCTGCACTTTCCAGAGAATTGGAAGCCTCCCCCAAAAGATCGGCTGCACCGCCTTCTTCATCGCCGCCGGACAAAGCGCCATGGGCGCGGCTCAGTGCCTCCAAGAGGTCCTGCGCATTGGTCACCACTTTGCGCCGAGCCTGCAGGCGGTTTTCTTCCTCCGGGTCCAGCTGCGCATTCTCAATTTCGTCCACCTGAAAGCGCAAATAATCCATGCGCTGCTGGCGCTGAGCTTCGTCCATGGCAAGAGCGTCCGCTTCCCGTTTCACCGCCACAAGCTGCCGATACACCTGATAATACGCCGCATGGGCCGCCTGATTCTGCGCGTAAGCGTCCAGCAGTGCCAGGTGGCGGGCAGGATTGGTCAGCGCATGGCTGTCATGCTGGCCGTGAATGCTTACAAGCCCGCCGCAAATATCCCGCACCACGGCAGCGGTGACCGGCATCCCGTTCAGCCGGCAGCTGCTTTTGCCCTCCGCCGAGATTTCCCGATAGAGCAACAGGCTGTCTTCCGCTTCGTACCCGGCCTTTTCCAGCTGACGCTTTACCCGTTCCGGAATTTGCTCAAAGGTTGCCCAGATGCACGCCTTGCGCGCGCCGGTACGAACCAGATCCCGGGAGACCCGGCTGCCCATGATTGCCTGGATGGAGTCGATCAAAATGGATTTGCCTGCACCGGTCTCACCGGTCAGCACATTGAAGCCCTGATCGAAGTGGACCTGTGCTTTTTCGATCACGGCTACATTTTCAATCTTCAATTCGGCAAGCATGGCTCCACCCTCTTTTCTACTTTGGCTTCTCAGTGCAGCATCACATAGCGGTTCAGCTCTTCGCAGATTTTCCCTGCCGCCTGTTCGGTGCGCATAATTACAAGAAACGTGTCATCGCCGGAAAGCGTGCCGACCACATCGGCCCAGCTCATTGCGTCAAACACTTCGCAGGCCGCATTCGCCATGCCGGAAAAACACTTCACCAGCACAATGTTGCCCGCGTAATCGACCTTTACCACAGATTCGCGAAAAATCGTCTCAAATCGACTGGCCGAATGGCCGGTTTTTCCGCCGTGGGCGCTGGAGGAGACGTAGCGATAGCCGCCCTTTCCGTCGGAGGATTTCACAAGACGAAGCTCCCGGATGTCCCGGGAGACGGTGGCCTGGGTTACATCAAATCCAATGCTGCGCAAATGGCGCAGAAGCTCTTCCTGCCGGTCGATGGAATATTGCTCAATCAGTTTCAGAATCGCTTGGTGTCTGGCACTTTTCATGATGCTCATCTTCCTCTCAACTTTTCATCAATGGCCCGGAACTGATCGCCCGGCTGAAATTCCACCAACTGAACGGAAAGATCCGATTTTGTGATGACCACCGTTGCTCCGGCGGGCAGCTGCTGCTCTTCGGCTCCGTCACAGGAAACATAAACCTCTTCGTTTTTGTCCGGCTGTGCCTGCAGCACAAGCCGCCGGTCGGCCGAAAATACAATCGGCGGGCAATGAATGCTGTGCGCGCACACCGGCGTCACAATCAGGCCGGAAATTCTTGCATCCAGAATCGGGCCGCCTGCCGAAAGTGAATAAGCCGTAGAGCCGGTGGGGGTAGCGACCACCACACCGTCGCCCCGAAAATGGTTGACCTTCAATCCGTCACAATAGATATCAAAGGGGGCCGCCTTCTGCCGGTCACTGGAGTACATGGAAATGTCGTTCATTGCCGTTCGCTTCCAGCCGTCCAGCCCCTGAATGCAGGCATCCAGCAGCATCCGATCGTCCAGCCGATACTGCCGCTTGAGCAGCAAATCCAGCTTTTCCTCCAGCTGATCCACCTCACAGGTGGCCAAAAAGCCGGTGCGGCCCAGATTGATACCAAGAATCGGCTTGTGCCATTTCAATCCGGCCCGGGCCGCGTGCAGAATGGTTCCATCGCCGCCTACGGTCAGCACCACATCCCCGCGGGAATATCCATCCCGCGCTGCCAGATGCGGAAGCTCCAGCAATTCTGCGGCCTCTTCAGGCAGCAGCACCTGCGCGCCTGCATCCAGTAAAAAACGAACGGCGTGGTCCGTTACCTGTGCGGCCCGGGCTTTATTCAAATTTGGAATCAGGAAAATCGTCATTCTTTCCACTTTCTTCCCAATCGTCAGCTCTCATGGGGTTTGTCCAGGCTTTCATGGGCCGCCTGTGCAACCTGCTCAAAAAGCGCATAGTCCGGCACCACAGGCGCATCGCTCTTGCGCACGAACATCAAGAACTCGATGTTCCCCTCCGGCCCCTTGACCGGCGAGAAATCCATGCCTTCCACGGCAAACCCATTGGCCGCGGCGTAACCGGCCGCTGCCTCCATCACCTCAATGTGTGTGGAGATTTCGCGCACGACGCCTTTCTTGCCCACTTTTTCGCGCCCGGCTTCAAACTGCGGTTTTACCAGGCAAACGCCGCAGGTATCCGGTGCGGTAATGGCCTGCGCCACGGGAAAAATATGCTTCAGTGAAATAAACGAGACATCCACACTGAAGAACTGGATCGGCTCTTCCAGCATGTCCAAGGAAACATTGCGGATGTTGGTGCGCTCCATGTTCACAACGCGTTCGTCGGTGCGCAGCTTCCATGCCAGCTGGCCGTACCCCACGTCCACCGCGTACACTTTCACGGCACCGTTCTGCAGCATGCAGTCGGTAAATCCGCCGGTGGAAGCGCCGATGTCCATGCAGACCTTCCCGGCAGGAGACAGCGGGAATACTTTCATCGCCTTCGCCAGCTTCAGCCCGCCGCGGCTGACAAATCCAATGTCATGGCCGCGCACCTCCACTTTGGCATCCGGGGGCACAATGTCACCGGCCTTATCCGCCTTTTGTTCATTCACAAACACAATGCCGGACATGATGAGTGCTTTTGCGCGTTCCCGGCTTTGCACCATGCCATTCTGCACAAGATATTGATCCAGCCGAACTTTATTTACCGCCATGCTTCCTCCACTGCTTCTGCCAGTTGTTCACCCGTCAAACCCAGCACCTGCCGAAGCTGCGGCACGGTGCCATGCGGCAAACAATTACGATCGATCGCTCTGTAAAGGTATTTACCTTGCCAGCCAATTTCCAGCAAATTCTCCGCCAGATAGCTGCCGACACCGCCCCTGCGGATGCTGTCCTCCGCGAACAGAATGCAGGAATGGGTCGCCAACTCGCTTGTAAATCCCTCCGGCAACGGGTACAGCTTTGTCAGCTTGTACACATCGCAGGCAATCCCTTTTTGTTCCAGAATCTTCTCCGCCTTCAAAACTTCTTCGGTCAGTGTGCCGTAGCTTACCAGAGCAACCTGGGCGCCTTTCTGATGAAGCAGCCGATCAAATTCCTGCCCCGTGCAGCCCAGTTCGGCCAGCGCCGCGGGCTCCGCTCCGCGCGCATAGCGAATGGCGCGCGGGCCGCTCCACTCCTCTACCAGTTTCTGCAGCCAATAGCGAAGCTCTGCATAGTTGCAGGGGCAAACCGTCGGAATCCCAATTTCGCTCAGGAACGGTACATCGTGAATGCCCTGATGCGTTTCGCCGTCGCCCGGCACCAGCCCCGCGCGATCCACGGCCAAAATCACGGGAAGTTCCATCAATTTCACGTCGTGAATCAGCTGATCGTAGGAGCGCTGCAGGAACGTGGAATAAATTCCGACCACCGGCAGCATTCCCTGGCTGGCCAAACCGGCCGCAAAGGTCACAGCATGCTGTTCGGCCATGCCCACATCGAAAAAGCGCTTGGGGAATTCCCGATAGAAGAACTGAAGCCCGGTGCCGTATTTCATGGCCGCGGTAATGGCACACAAGTTTTCATGCGTTTTCCCGAGTTCGACCAGCTTCTGGCCAAATTCGGTGGAAAAGCTGGCCGAAGGCGCAAGGTCCGGGTCCAGCACATGCTCCGGGTCGAACGCGGAAACCCCATGGAATTCTCCAGGGTTCTCTTCTGCGGGCTTAAAGCCTTTTCCCTTTACAGTCACCACATGGATGAAAAGCGGAGCCGTCTGCTTCTGCAGGTTGCTGAATGTGGAGGTAAGCCCCAGCACGTCATGCCCATCCAGCGGACCAACGTATTGGAAGCCCATCTCCTCAAACATTGTGGAGTTATAAATGTACCGACGCAGAAGCTGCTTCGTCCCCTGCACGCCCCGTTTGATGGGCTGACCCACCAGCGGAACCGAGTCCAAAAAGCCCTCCACGTCCTCTTTGGCCTTAAAATAGCGCGGGTTGGTTCGCAGCGCGGTAAGGTAGCGGGCCATATTGCCCACATTCTTTGAAATGGACATCTTGTTGTCGTTCAGAATGACCACAAGATTGTTGAGGGTATCGATGTTGTTCATTCCCTCATATACCATGCCGCCGGTAAACGCGCCATCACCTACAATGGCAACCACCTTGCCCGGTTCACCCTTCAGCTTTTTGGCGCGCGCCATGCCAATGGCCGTTGAGATGGCCGTGTTGCCGTGGCCGGCGACAAACGCATCGTGCTCGCTCTCCTTCGGCGAAGGAAATCCGGAAATTCCATCAATGGTCCGAAGCGTTCCGAACTGCTTCCAGCGGCCGGTCAGAATTTTATGGGTGTAGCACTGGTGCCCCACGTCAAACAGAATCTTATCCTGCGGCGTGTGCAGCACGCGGTGCAGGGCCACCGTTAACTCAATGGTGCCCAGGTTGGAAGAGAGATGCCCGCCGGTGTGGGAGACGCTTTCAATCAGGAATGCGCGAATTTCTGCGCAAAGCTCCTCCAGTTGATTTTCCGGGATCTTTTTTACATCGTCGGGCGAAGCAACCTGTTCCAACAGCGGATACTTCATCAGTCGCTCCCTCCTTTTCTAGAATTTCACATCAGCGGAATGATGAAGCCCATCACAACCCCCAGAATTGCACCGCTGAGCACTTCAATGGGTGTATGCCCCACCATTTCTTTTAATTTCCGATCTGCAAATACCGGATTGCTGTCCGCAAAGACATCCATCCAATCGCTGATCATACGATTCAGTACTTTCGCCTGCTCACCGGTCTCACGTCGAACCCCCATTGCATCGTACATGACAATAGCGGCCAGCACCAGCGCAATTGCAAAGGTGGGCGAATGCACACCAACGTAACGCCCGCAGGCGATGGTCATCGAACACACGGTGGCCGAATGAGCGCTGGGCATTCCGCCCGCACCCCACATGCGCTCAATGTCAAATTTTCCAATCATGACAAAGTTGATGATGGTTTTTAACACCTGCGCCACAAGCCAGGAGGTAAGCGCCACACTGAGAATGTAATTCCAGGAATAAATTTGTTTCAGCAATTCCATTGGCCCTGCGTTTCACTTCCTCTCAGTGGTTTCGTTCCACCAAACGCTGTGCCATCTGGCACAGGAACTCCGCCTTCTGCCCATAACGGCCGGTCAGCCTCTGACAGGCGCGCTCCGTCATTTCCTGTGCAAGCTTCTGGCAGGCTTCCACTCCATATAAGGTCACAAACGTTGTTTTTCCGTTTTCCGCATCGCTGCCAACGGGTTTCCCGAGCGTTTCCTCTGCGGCCGTCACATCCAGCACATCATCCACGATCTGAAACACAAGGCCCAGATCGTAGGCATACTGCTCCAATGCGGCTGCGTCTTCCTCGCTGCCGTCGGCCGCAGCCACACCCATCTGCACCGCGGCATTGATCAACGCCCCGGTTTTATTGCGGTGAACCAGCCGCAGCTGCTCCTCCGTCGGGTCGTGTGCTTCGTAATACAGATCCAGCTCCTGGCCGTACACCATGCCGTAAGCGCCGGCGCCATGGCTCAGGGCCTTGGCTGCCCGAACGCGCGCCGCCGGGCTCAGGTCCGCGCTGGCCACCACCTCAAATGCCTCGGTCAGCAAAAGATCGCCGGCCAGCATTGCCGTAGCCTCGCCAAAAGCTTTGTGGCAGGAAGGGCGGCCCCGGCGGGTGTCGTCATCGTCCATGCAGGGCAGGTCATCGTGAATCAGAGAATAGCAGTGCAGCATCTCCACCGCACCAGCCAGATCGGCGGCTTTGGCCTCATCTCCGCCCAAAAGCCCGCACGCGGCCAACACCAAAATGGCCCGTACCCGCTTGCCGCCGGCCAGAAGGCTGTAACGGGCAGCCTGCGCCGTCGTGGAATTCTCTGGCAAATACTGCTCGCACAAACGTTCCAATCGAGATTGAGTCAAGGACAGATAGCGCTCATATTCTTGTGCGTAATTCATTCTTCATCCTCGCTTGCCTGAACCGTATGCGGCATACGGGCATCAATTTCTTCCATCTGAAGCTTGGCCTGTGCCAGGGTTTTGTCGCACCAGGCAAGCAGTGCAGCAGCATCTGCATACAGTTTCAAAGCTTCCGCAAGCGGCGTTTCCGGGTCGTTCAATTTGGCCAGCGTCTCATCCAGCCGCTGCATTCCCTCTTCAAACGTCTTGGGATTTCTCATCGCATTCCGTCTCCTGTTTTTCCAATGCCAATACCTGACAGGTCGCCTGCCAGTGGGCATCCTGCAGCAAAACCTTCTGTTCGGCGTGCAGCTTTTCCAGGCGAACCGGTGCACCCTCTTCTGTGCGCACCATCGCGTAGCCGCGGGCCAGTACCTGATAGGGGCTTAACCCATCCGCCAATGCCGCTGCGTTCTGCAGGCGCGCCGCCGCATGATTCAGCTTTGCCGCCATTGCGTTTTGAAATGCCGGTGCCTTCGCTTTCAGAACCGCCTCGCGCGCAGCACAAATCGTCTGCGGCGTGACTGCGTTCCATTGCTGGGCGCATTCGGCTTTTTCATTATAACATATTCCCAGACGATCATGCATATTTATTTGAATATCTTCAGAAATTTTGCATATTCTTTCCCGCACATCCCGTGCATCCGGGAAAATCAGTTCCGCAGCGGCGGAAGGCGTGGGGGCGCGCAGATCGGCCACAAAATCCAGAATGGTGTAGTCGATTTCGTGCCCGACGGCCGACACCACCGGGATTGGGCATTTCGCCACGGCGCGGGCAAGCGCCTCGCTGTTAAACTCCCACAGGTCTTCCCGGCTGCCGCCTCCGCGTGCGATCAGAATCACATCGCAGCACCCTGCCGCTTCCAGTTTGGCCAGCGCGTTCAGTATGCTGGGAACCGCCTGCTCCCCCTGCACATTGACCGGAGCAAGCAGCAAATAGGCCAGCGGCCAACGCCGCCCGCCCACATTCAGGATATCCTGCAGGGCCGCGCCACTCCGACTGGTAATAACCCCCACGCATTTGGGTACCAGCGGCAGAGGGCGTTTGCGTTCCTGCAAAAAAAGGCCTTCCTGCGCCAAACGTTCCTTCAGCTGGTCAAAGGCCATTTGCACTGACCCAATGCCATCCGGGAACAGGTCCGTCACATAAATCTGATAGGAACCGATCTTTTCATACAGCCCTACCCGGCAGCGCACCACGACCTGCATGCCTTCGTTCGGCTCAAAGCTCAGGCGCTGGGCGTTCTGCCGAAACATGACCGCCTTTACGCTGGCGTTTTCATCCCGAAGCGTGAAGTACAGATGCCCGCTGCGATGATGCACAAAATTGGCGATTTCTCCGCGCAGTGCCAGGTCCTGAAGCAGCTCGTCCTCTTCAAAGCGCGCCTTCACATAGCGGTTCAGGGCAGAAACGCGAATCACTTCTGCCATGCCGCCACCTCCCTTGCCGCCATAACCGCCACACCGATGGCGTTGTCGCTGGAGAATTTTCCGGGCACAAACGTCACATCCGGCAAGCGATGGCTCACATATTCCGCGATCAGCCCGCTGCTCATTACGCCGCCGGCGCAAATCACGGGGAGGCCCGGATATTCTTCCAGTGCCGCTTTCGCCATGCGCACTACCGTTTCGCCCACACACAGCAGGCAGTATTTGCAGACATAGGCCGGCGACTTACCGTCCTGCAGCAGGCGGTTACACTGGTTCTCCAGGCCGGACAAGCTGCAGGTCATCCCTTTTACGCTGGTTTTGGGGCGAATGAATTCATCGCATTCCGCCGCCGTGCGGGAGACCATCTCCCCGGCGGGGAAGCCGAAGCCCAATGCAACGCCGACCCGATCCACCGCCTGCCCGGCATACAGATCGGAGCTTGTGCCGATGGTCGTAAGCTTTTCCACGCCCTCGCACAAAATCAGGTCGGTCGTGCCGCCGGAAACATGAAACACCAGGCAGGGCCGATGGAACAGATTCGGCCGGTGCGCCGCATACAGGGCGGCCGCCATGTGCCCCTGCTGATGGGTGGTCTGCACCACCGGAAGCCCCTTGGACGCAGCAAACGCCCGGGCTGCCCCCTGCCCAACCAGGAAACAGGGCATGTACGAACCTTCAACCGGGCGCGGCTTTACCGAAACGCCCACCGCTTCCACACGGGTGAGATCCGCCTGCTGCCCCAACTGTTCCAGCAAACCGGGGAGCGCTTCGGTATGATGAAAGACTGCATCGCTCTGTCGAAGCCCAAGCTGGCCCGGCTTTACCGGAAGAAACTTTTTCTTATCATAAACAACCTCCCCGGCGCAGGTGTCAAACACCGCCAGGGAGGTTGCATAATTGCTCGTATCAAAGCCAAGGACCCACATGGCCGCTTACTCCTGTGCAGGCTGTTCTTCGGCCAGCCCCAGATCGCGCACCACGGCGCCCAGCACACCATTGACAAACTGGTAGTCATCCGCTGCGCCATATTTCTTGGACAGCTCCACCGCCTCATTGATCACCACGCCGGGCAGCTTCTCTTCGCCGTACAGAATTTCTGCCAGCGCAAGGCGCAGCACCGTAATGCTCACGCGGGGTACACGATTGATGGTCCAGCCCTTCAGCCGGGCCGCGATCAGATCGTTCACTTCCGCCATATGCTCGTAATAGCTGTGGATCAGCTGCTTGCCGAATGCATCCAGCTGGCAGCCGCCGTCCTCTTCCAGCGTATCCAGAGTTGCCTCCAGATCCGTATCATCAAATGAAGCAGCAAAAGCCGCCAAAAATGCGTGTTCACGCGCTTCGCGCCGGGTCATTTTTTGTTCCATGGGTTCCTCACAAATTGCGGCGGGCCTTAACCCCGCCGGGATTTTTCAAGCCGAAATCGGCTGCTTCTTCTTTATTCAGCGGTCTGGGGCACAACAACCCCGCGTACCACAACATTCACGCGAGAGACCGTAATACCGGTCATATTCTGAACCGTGCTCTTCACGTTTTCCTGCACCTTGGCGCACATGGAAGGAATGCGGCTGCCATAGGCCACCAGCAGATTGACGGTGAGCTGAGCCACACCGTCCTCCATCTGAACGGAAACCGCTTTCATGGTATTGCTGGCCTTCTGCCCCAGGATGCTGCGCATGGAAGGCGCGACGGCACTCACGTCCTGCACGCCGTCCACTTCCATTGCGGCGAGTTTTGCGATCTTGGCGATAACCTCGGTCGAAATTTGCAGGCTGCCGCCCGTTTCACCGTTCTTTTGCACTTCCATCAGTCGGACCTCCTGTATCTAACACCCGGTCAGCGGGCAAAACCCACCTTCGGTGAACATTTATGAGTATTATAGCATCTTTTTCCGGGTTGCACAACTCCCCCGGCAGGCTGTACCTGTAATTTTCTCTCCAGCCGCCCGGAAGGCCTTCGTGCAGGGCTTATTTCACCTCGACCACCGTGATGTTCTGCGCGGTTACATTGCACTTGCTCAACACGATGTCGCGAATCTGCGTCACCTCATCCGCCGTTAAGCGGTCGCCGCTGGTCATCACGGTGATGTTTGCCTTGCCTTCGCTCACATACGCCACGCAATCCACAAAGCCCTTGGCCTTCACCAGCGCTTCCACATCGCTTTCCTGGGTGATCGCGTCCACCTCCTGGGTAAGCCGGGCCGTCAGGTCGGTTTTCTCCTGTTCCGTAAGGCTGGCCTTTTTCAGGCTTTTCTGCAAGCTGTCCATAGCCTCGTCCCGGGCCTTGGTTCGGGCCAGCCTGGCTTCCTCGAAAAAGCTCTGGCTGCTGGCCGCGCTGGCACTGACCAGCTGCGCCTCTCCATACGTCCGGCTGGCGGAAGGCTGCGCCTGCACCGGCAGTTCGTCCACAACCGGTTCCTCCGCAGCGCTGCCCGCTGCCGGTGCGGCTGCGTCCAGTGCGAGGTCGGCGCTCTTCGCGTACTCCCAATTCAGATAAACCGCCACCGCCAATGCGACCACCAGAGTTGCCAGAGTCATTTTGCGGTTTGTTTTGGCTTTTCTCATGAGCGTTCCCTCCTGCTAATTCATTTTTGCAACGCTGATTCGATTGGTCGTGATTCCCAGCAACACCGAAACTGCTTCGGTCACACGCGCCTGCACCACAACGTCATCGCCCCCCTGGCAGAGCACCGCCACCCCCTGCACCGTCGGCATCAGCATTTCCCGGGTGACGGGCTGCCCGCCTGCCAGAACGTGTTCGCTCTGGGTGCTGCCGTCCTGGCTGATGCGCTCATCCAGTGCGTAAACAGTTTCCCCGGTGGCCTCAAACGTGACCATGACCTGCGCCTGGCCGGCGCCGTCCATCCGTTCGATCAGCTCCGTCAGGCGCCGTTCCATCTGCGCCTCATACGCTTCGATCTGCGTCGATGCCGCAGGTTCCTGAGCAGCTCCGGATGTTCTGCCCGCGCTGTCGCTGAGGAAGATCAGCCCCAGACCCAGCAGCCCCGCCAGGATCAACAGGCTGGAGGGCCGCTTCAACGCGCCCGCAAGCCTTTGTGCATCCAGTTTCATTCCATGGCCTCCTGAAATTCAATGGCCGCATCGTCTCCCAGCTGGGTCTGCAGCAATTGTCTGGCCTGTTCGGCATCGTCCGCGTCCACCGTCATTACAGCCGTCAGGCGGGTTCCGTCGGGGCCTTCCAGGGCAATTTCCGCACTGCCGTTGATTCCGGCCTTCGCCAGAGTGCGGTTGGCCCACGCCGTCAGCTGCTCTTCTGCCGTGTGCTGAACCAATTGCTCCCACGAAATCGTCGGCGTCTGCCGCAGCTGACTGCGCATCTGCCCCAGATCGATCTTTCCCGGAGATGTGAGAATGCACAGTACAATATACACGGTAAACACCAGATTTATGCCTTTATTCCGGCTTTCATCCGGCACCAGCGCCCGAAGCATTCCGACCAGGATGCATCCAATGCAGAGATTTGCCGCCCACTGCCGAATTGCCTCCATCAGCTGCCTCCCAGCAAAATCATGAACGCCGTAACCAGCACCACCATCAAAAAGAACAGAATCGAAATGGCCATGCACAGCCCTACCCCTTCCGCCAGTCCGTTCAGCACATCCCGGCTGCTTTCCAGCCCCAGCGCCTCAGCCAGTGCACCGGCCAGGCGCAGACACAGTTCATACACCGTACACTGAAGCATCACCGGCCCGAACTGAATGATCAAAAAGCCAATGGCCGCTGCACCGAGCGTTCCTTTCAGCACCCGCAGCCCGGCCAGTACGCTGCCTGCCGCAGAGCTGGCCAGCTGGCCAACGATCGGAATACTTCCGGTAAGAAAGCGGCCGGTCTGCAGCGCCAGGCTGTCGCTGCCCTGAGCCAGCAGGCTTTGCAGGCCCAGAACCCCGCCCAGCAGCATGGAGATCAAGCTGACCATCCATTTTGCCGTTTTCAGCAGCAGTTTTGCTGCATCCGGCATTCCTTCCAGACCGCAGATGCAGGCCGCCGCGTAGACCGCCAAAAACACCTGCAGAATGGGAAGAACAACGCTGGATATTGCCTGCGCCGCCAGATTTGCTGCCCCCAAAAACATGCCGCCGTACAGCGTTGCTGCACTGGGCTGCCCGCAGCTGGCCAATACACCGGCAAATGCCGGCACAAAACCGGAAAGATACACGGCGCATTGCAGCACCTCATCTCCCACCCGTTCCAGCAGCTGTAACGTCGGCGAACCGGCCTGCAAGAAGGTGCAGGCGGCCAGCACCGGTTTCAGCCCACACGTTTCTTCACCGGCAAAGCCGGAAATTCCGGCGCACAAGAACAGCACGGCGGCAAGACGGGCGAAAAGTTTCAGCGGTTCCACCGCCTGGCTGCGTACCGCTTTGGTGAGCTTCTCCAGCAGCGTCTCCAGCGAAAGCCCCTGCACCCAGGCAGAAAATCCCGCGCCTCCATCTGCCCACAGGGCTTCTTCCTCAAATGCCGCATGGGCAGCGGGTGCAAGTACGGCAGCCCCAAACAACAGCAGCACCAAACAAAGCAGCCTTATTCCATTCTTTTCAATTCGTTTCATTGCAGCAGCTCCAGCAGCACATCCAGCGCGCGCTGCATCATCGGCAGGGCCGTCAACAGCACCAGGCACCGGCCGGCCAGATCGGCGGCATAGGCCAGCGCCCCCTGCCCGGCATCCCGGCAAAGCTCCTGTAAACATTGGCTGACCAGTACGATCCCCGCTGCTTTCAGCAGATACTTGAAATTTTCGCTTTGAGGAAAGTCCGGCAGAGTTTGGATCCAGTGCAAAAAGGGTTCCAGCCATCCTGAAATCACTACCAGCAGCCCAAAAACAGCCGCCAGCGCCGCAACTGCGGCATAAACCGGAAGATACTGCTTCAAAAGCACGACCAGCACCAGCGCCGTCAGGCAAAACCCGCAAATCCGCAGCAATTCCATAGGCATCTCACAGGTCAAACAACGCTTTGATGGTGACGAACAGCTCGCTGATCTGCTGGCACACAATGGCCAGTACCACCACAAGCCCTGCCAGCGTGGTCATCATTGCCTGATCTTCCCGGCCAGAACGGATCAGCAGCTGATTCAACACCGCCACAATGATTCCGATGGCCGCAATTTTGAACACAAGGTCGATGTCCATGTGCCTTCTCTTCCTTTCTTTTGGTATAAGCGTGTCGCTTCTGCCCGCCGGGAAGGTCCAGTCAGAGCGCCAGAAGTGCAGCGAGCACCCCAAAACAGATGCAGGCAGGCAATTCCAGTTTTGCCGCCATGCTGGCCCGCTGTCGGGCATCCTGCAAAAAGCATTCGCATTGTTCTTTCATGTACGAGAGTTGAATGCAGGTTTCTTCTGCATTTTCCTCTCCCAAATGAGCGAAGAAGTGCTCAAACGTTCTGCGTTCTGCCTCCGTTAGAACCGTCGGTAGGCATGGTGTGCGCAGGCTGTGCCACTGAGTAAGATTGAGGGCCGTTTCACATTTCTCCAGCTGTTCGTAAATTTCGTCCAGAGGAAGCGCCCGGTATTGAATTTCCCGCTGAATCCTCTGCAAAAGCCGCAGCAGTTTTTCCAAAGCCCGAACCCGCGCAAGTGCCGCCTTCTGCCGCGTTATGCCTCTCCCTATACCACTTAAAATCAAAAGCAGCGCCCCCAGCAAACGCATCTTCATGTCAGTGCCATTGCTTCTGTGATCCGCCCGGGGGCCTGATTCCCTTGCAGGAACACGGCATGCTCAAAGCCCCCTTTCCCCAGCAGTGCTCCACAGCGAAGGCGCAGGTCCTCTCTGGTTTCGCCGTGAATGCTGGCGACAAAGCGCACCCCGCACCCCAGGCCCTGCTGCACCGCGGCCATATCTTCCGCACCGCCCAGTTCGTCACAGAGCACATCCTGTGGGCCAAGGCTGCGCACCGCTGAGAGAATTCCTTCCGCCTTGGGCATATCCGAGAGCACATCGCAATGATATGGGACCGGAAGCGCAAACCCGCGACTGGTACAGGGGAACAGCTCACAGCGCTCGTCCACCACTACCACCCGGCGGCCCTTTTCGCTGAGTGCATGGGCCACCTGCCGAAGCAACGTGGTCTTTCCGCTTCCCGGCGGGCCAACCAGAATCCAGCTGCCCGACGCATCGAGCAATGCCGCCATCTGCCTCGGCAGAGGTGCCGATACTGCCCGTGCGATCCGAATGTTCAGAGAAGTAACAACGCGCCACCCATCCTGAGTTTCCCCGGTCCAATGGGCAATTCCGGCCACCCCGACCCGGTGCCCACCCCGCAAGGTAAAAAAGCCGCGTGCCAGCTCCCGCTCCACGCTGTGAACGGAATAGCCGCACAGAGAATGCCAGGCGTCCAGCAGCTCCGTTTGCCCCAGCCTCAGGCCCTGGTCCGGTGTTTTGGTCAGCGTTCCTTCCGGTGTAATAAAATAAGCCTGTCCCTGCAGGGTTACCGCCGCCGGGCGGCCGCTGCGCAGGCGTATTTCCTGAACCAGGCACGCTTGCGCCGGGTCCAGCTTTGCCAATGCCAGCCGTAAAAAAGCGGGCAGCAGGCGGATTGCATCAAAATACTCGTCCATCGTTGTCTCTCACTCCTTTGCCCTACTCTATGCGTCAGGCCCGGCGGGTATGCCCTTCTTTCTTTAAAAGAATCCCGGCTGCTTTTTGAATTCAAACTTCCGCCTGGTTCGTATACATATTCAGTGTCCAAATCCGGGGGATTCACCCTGCCTTTTCTGAAGAAATCTGAGGATAAGGAGTTTGGCGCGAAATAGAATTGTAAACCAGTTCACTTCCCGTTATAATGAGTTTATCAACAACAACTGATGAGGAGGTCTCTCTATGTACCAGATTCAGCAAAGAAGCATTCCCATGTGCATCATCCTTTCCCTGATCACCTGCGGCATCTACGGCATTTACTGGGAGTACTGCATCGTGCAGGACAGCAACGTGGCCAGCAATGACCCCTACGCGACGTCCGGCGGGATGGTCATCCTGCTCTCCATCGTAACCTGCGGCATCTATGGCCTGTACTGGGCCTACAAAAACGGCAACCGCATGAACGATGCAATGGCGCGGGTCGGCATCCCCTGCGACACCAACAAAGCGCTTCTGTATGTGATCCTGAACATCTTTGGCCTGAGCATTGTCACCATGGCGCTGATGCAGGACGACCTGAACCGCATGGCTTCGCTCTCCTCCGGCAACTGAAGCAAAACCCGATGAACGAACTGGTTCATACCCGAATCCGAAAACTTGCATCGGTTTTGATCGGCGTACTCGCCGCAGGCGGCATTCTTTATGCCTTATGGGCGATTGGCCGCCCGGTTCCCTGTCTGTTCCGCTGGCTGACCGGCTTGCGGTGCCCGGGGTGCGGGGTTACCCACATGTGTGTTGCCCTGCTGCACGGGCAATGGGCGGCGGCCTGGCAGGCAAACCCCTGTCTGCTGCTGCTCTCCCCCCTCCTTGGGTATTTGCTGGCCCGCATGGCCGCAGGTTACCTGAAAAGCGGTCACCAGCGCCTGAACAAGCGGGATGAACGCATTGCGTTGGCACTTGTGGTGGTTCTGATCGCATGGGGCATTTTCCGCAATCTTTTCGGATATTGATTCAAACAAAAAGCAGGCAACGCTGCAAATCCCGAGAAACCCTCGTGATTGCAGCACTGCCTGCTTTTGTTTTGCTTTATTCAGCGTTTTGGCCGTTTTCGGGTTCAATCATCCGCAAAAATTCCGTTTCATCGATCACCGGCACGCCCAGCGTGTTCGCCTTGGTCAGTTTGCTTCCGGCGGCCTCGCCTGCCAGCACATAGCTTGTCTTTTTCGAGACCGAGCCGCTGGCTTTGCCGCCATTTTTCACAATCAGCTCTTCCGCCTGAGCGCGGCTCAGGCTGGGCAGCGTACCCGTTACAACAATGGTCATGCCTGCAAGCAGGGTGGTCTTTTCTTCACCGGTCCACTGCATATTGACCCCGGATTTTTCCAGGCGCGCAAGCAGGTCTGCGGTGCCCTCCCGGGCAAAAAATGCAAGCACACTCTCCGCCATTACGCCGCCGAAGCCGTCGATCTCCGCCATTTGTTCCGCCGTTGCTTCCCGCAGCTTTTCCATGCTGCCGAAATGTTCTGCCAGCAGCGCGGCGGCTTTGTCGCCGATGTTCCGGATGCCCAGGCCAAAAATCAGCTTGTCCAGATTGTTCTGCTTGGAGGCCTCAATGGCTGCCAGCAGATTGTCCGCACTCTTCTCTTTAAATTTGTCCAGGGTAAGCAGCTGTTCCCGGGTCAGGTCATACAGGTCCGCCGCGCTGTGCACCAGCCCTTTGTTCACCAGCTGCTCCGCCACCTTTTTGCCCAGGCCGTCAATGTCCATGGCGCCCCGGCTGGCAAAGTGGATCAGATTCCGCAGCGCCTGGGCCGGGCACTCCGGGTTGACGCACCGCAGCGCGGCTTCGTCTTCCAGATGAACCGCCTTTGCCCCGCAGGAAGGGCAGACCGTCGGCATCTGGTACGGCTCTGCATCCGGCGCGTGGTGCGCTACGGCCACCACCTCCGGAATGATGTCGCCTGCTTTCCGTACCCGGATGGTGTCGCCAATGCGCACATCCAGCTGCCGGATAAAGTCCTCATTGTGCAGGATGGCGCGTGCTACCGTGGTGCCCGCCAGCTGCACCGGCTCGAAGATGGCCGTGGGGGTCAGTACGCCGGTGCGCCCCACCGTAATGCGGATGTCCTTCAGTACGGTTTCCTTTTCCTCCGGCGGATATTTGAACGCAATGGCCCACCGCGGAAATTTGTTGGTGCTGCCCACCATTTCCCGCTGATCAAACCGGTCGGTTTTGATCACCGCGCCGTCAATGTCATAGGCCAGCTTGCCGCGCGCCTCGCCGATCCGCTGAATTTCCCCAATGGCGTCCTCGATGTTGTCAAACCGCCGATAACGGGGTGACACGGGAAACCCCAGGCTCTTCAGATAATCCAGGCTTTCATGGTGGCTGGTCAGGGTTTTGCCCCGCACCTGCTGGACATTAAATACAAAAATGGACAGCCCGCGCCCCGCCGTGATTTTGCTGTCTTTCTGCCGAAGGGAACCAGCCGCGGCATTGCGCGGATTCTTAAAAGGTGCCTTATCGTTCAGTTCCTGCTCTTCCACCAGCCGGCTGAACGCCGCATGCGGCATATAAACTTCTCCGCGCACCTCCAAAAACTCCGGTGCGTCCTTCAGCTGTTTGGGAATGGCCTTTACCGTGGCCAGATTGGCGGTCACATCTTCGCCCACCACACCATCGCCGCGGGTGGAACCGCGCACGAACCGGCCATTTTCGTACTCCAGACTTACCGACAGGCCGTCGATCTTCTCCTCCACCACATACTGAACGTCGTTGCCGGCTTCCTCACGCATCCGCCGGTCAAAATCACGCAGTTCCTCCAGCGAGAAGGCATCCTGCAGGCTCTCCATTTTAACGGCATGGATCACCTTCTCAAATTTTCCGGAAGGCGTTCCACCCACTTTCTGGGTGGGGGAATTCGAGTCAACCAGCTGAGGGTATTCTGCCTCCAGCGCTTTCAGCTCCCGGGTGAGGGCATCGTATTCAAAATCTTCCAGTTCCGGGGCATCCTGGTCGTAATAAAGCTTGTTGTTGTATTCGATGATTCGCCGCAATTCCTGCACACGCCGGCGAGCTTGTTCCAGTTCCATACATCCACCTCTCTGTAAAACGTTGGCTGCACGTTTTACCCACGGCAATTCCGAAATTTCATTTTATTATATCACGTTCCTGCCGAAAAATCAGCCCCTGCGTACACCTGAGGTACCTGCCCCACCAGCAGGATCTGCGCCAAAAGCAGTTCGTGTTCCACCTCCACCTGGGTGACCGCATTTCCAAACAGAGCGGCCATGGTTGCCCGAAACGCAATGCTCACGTCCAGCTCCGTCTGGTTGATGCCGGTATGGCTTACCCGGGTGTTTACGCTGCTGGTTACATAGGCGTCCTGCAAATAGCGATAGGAAATGCACGGCCCGCGCTCTGCCAGCACCTTCCATCCCAGCAGCGTCCCCACCGGGACCCGAACCGATCGACTTTTTCGGGCCCCAAATCGGTCAATCACCTCCTGGGTCAGGCGAAGCTGCACGCGGCTCATGGCCTGCGGGTCCGCGCGCACGGCAAGAATCGTTCCGTCGTCATCCTGGTCGTACACATACAGCCCGCGGCATAGCTCCGGCTCCCGCGCAAGCACATCCTGTACCGACTGGTTGATGATCTCCAGGCAGCTGCTCCGGCACTCATATCCGGCCAATGCATTTAAAGTGGGCTGCACATTTTGCCCCACGCGAAAGAGCAAGAAGCACGCAAGCGCCGCCAGAAAAAGGACCGGCGCCAAGAGCGCCCGATGGCGTTCTTGGCGGTCTGCCTTTTCTTTTGGCGGTTGGGGCTTCTTTCTGCGGTTTGCATGGTACATTTTCTCACCTGCTCCTCAATCACTTTTCAAATTGCTTTTGGCTCCCGCGGGCAAAACAAGGCTCTTCTAGCAGTGTATGGGGCAATGCATTCATTTGTACCAGATTTGCAGGGAACTCTTCCGGTCTGCGGTCATAACGTTCCGGCTGACCCCGTTCGGCAGCAAGTGCTTTGCGCCAATTGCAAGAGGCCTTCAGACGGCAGCTGTGCGGCAAATGTAAGAACGCATGGTTTCTTTTTGGTAACTGGGTAATAAAAAAGTGCGTACTGTTCAAGCCAGAAAATTGCGGTTACAATCAAAAGCGTCAAGAGGAAACACCCCTTCGAGCAAAGAACAAAACATCATTTTGGAGGTTTTATTATGAACAAGGTCGTTGAATTTCTGAATTCCAATCCCGTGCAGTATCTGGCTACCGTGGGCCGTGACGGCAAGGCCAAGTGCCGCCCCTTCATGTTCGCGGGCGAGTTGGAGGGCAAGCTGTGGTTCTGCACCAACAACCAGAAGGATGTCTACAAGGATATGCAGGCGAACCCCGAGATCGAAATTTCAGTTTCCAGCCCGGAGTACGCATGGATCCGCCTGCATGGCAAGGCCGTGTTTGAGAACAACATGGCGGCCAAGGAGATGTGCATCCAGAACCCCATTGTGAAGGGCCAATACGGCGAGGCCACCAACCCCATCTTCGAGGTGTTCTATCTGGAGAACCCCCACGGCGTCATCGCAGACTTCTCCGGCAACCCTCCCTACGAATTCTAAAAAGCAAACCATGATCTTCAGGGCGGGGTGAAATCCCCCACCGGCAGTACAGCCTGCGAAGCGCAATGCGCCTGACGCGGTGAAATCCCGCGGCCGACGGTTACAGTCCGGATGAAAGAAGATGTGAGAGAACAGCCCCGCAGGAATCCCCGCCTGTGGGGCTGTTCTTAAATCCAAGCATGTCTTTCTCAAGGAGCAACCATGAACACCCTTTCCCCCGCAAAAAGCAGAAAGCCCTCGTCGCTTTCTGCCCGCACCATCTCCATGACCGCAATGCTGGCCGCAGTTTCCTATCCGCTGGCCTTTGTGGAATTTCCTGTTCCGCTCTCACCTGCTTTTGCGCGAATGGACTTATCCGACCTGCCCGCCCTGATTGGGGCATTTGCCTTCGGGCCGCTTACCGGCCTGCTGATTGAGCTTATTAAAAACGCCCTTCAGCTTTTCACCTCCTCCACCGGCGGTGTCGGCGAAATCGCCAACTTTCTGATGGGCGCTTCCTATGTGGTTGCTGCAGGTTTGATCTACAAGCGCCGCAAAACCAAGAACACCGCACGGTTCGCCTGCATTTTTGCAAGCGTTGTCATGGGCATTGCGGCGGCGCTGGCCAACTACTTCATTCTGCTGCCGCTGTTCGAGAATTTCATGCCCCTTAATCAGCTCATCGCCTCTTTTGCTGAGTTTTTACCTTTCATCCATACAAAGCTGGATGTGGTGCTCTTCAATGCATTCCCCTTTAATTTGCTCAAGGGTCTTGTGATCGGCGGCGTGACAATGCTAACCTATAAGCGGCTTACTCCCGTATTGAAAGGTCGATGAAATGATGAAGCGCAATGACTATTTGAAGCTGTTGGTGGAGGGCATCCATTCCACCACCGTGGCCACCATCGGGGCAGACGGACACCCCCAGACCCGCGTGATCGACATGATGCTATGGGATGAACAGGGTGTGTATTTTCTGACCGCAAAGGGCAAGGCGTTTTATACACAGTTGATGGAGCAGGGGTTTATTGCTCTGTCCGCCACGAAAGACAAGGTTTCGATTTCCCTGCGGGGAAAAATCAAAAACATCGGCAGCGAAAAGCTGGACGAAATTTTTGTGAAGAACCCCTATATGCAGGCCATCTATCCCGACGATACCCGCGCCGCACTGGAGGTGTTTTGCCTGTACGAAGCCGAGGGCGAATATTTCGACATCAGCGACCCCGCCCATGTGACCCGGGACAGCATCGTGATCGGCCACGCGCAGACCGTGCTGACCGGCTACTTCGTAGGGAACGGCTGCATCGGCTGCAAGCTGTGCTATTCCGTCTGCCCGCAGAAGTGCATCGACATCACCCAGAAGCCGGTGGTTATTGGCCAGCACCGCTGCCTGCACTGCGGGCGCTGCGCGGAAATCTGCCCCAAACAGACCATTGTAAAAAAAGGCTAAACACAAATCCTCACGAACCGCTGCTGCATTTGATTCAAATTTTATCGAATGCGCGTTTTCCCTCAAAGGCGCTGAGATTCCGGACTGCATCTACCGCATCTTTTCAATAAGGCACGTGCCGCTCGGATTCATCCAGCTAAGTTGCGGTAAACCTCGCCCCTACAAAATCCCCAAAAAACAATTTCAATATCTACAAGAAAACGGCCGATGGGCTTCACCTGCTTTTGCAAATGCAGATGACGTCCACCGGTCTTTTTGTTTCAATGTAAATCAATTTTTGTCATACTATCGCCTTAATGTTTGTTGCTCGGATGGACAGATTTTACCTGTGTTTTACGCAGTTCCGGTCGCACAATTTACATTTCTCGTTTAGAGTGTTAAGCATAGAAAGGAGGAATGCTATGGAAATCCGATTAAAGGGGATCACCAAGAGCTTTGACAAAAAGCAGGTAATCCACCCGACAACGCTGACCATTGAAAGCGGCAGTTTTACAACGCTGCTTGGCCCCTCCGGCTGCGGCAAAACAACGCTGCTGCGGATGATCGCCGGGTTGGAAACGCCGGATGACGGCGAGATCTGGTTGGATGACACCTGTGTGTTTTCCAAACATCAAGGCGTGAATCTCCCGCCGGAAAAGAGAAATCTCGGCTTTGTGTTTCAAGACTTTGCCCTGTGGCCGCACATGACGGTATTTGAAAACGTTGCGTTTGGCCTGCGTGCAAGAAAAGATACAAAGAACCTGACCAACCGCGTGCGCGAGGCACTGCGAACCGTACATTTGGAGGACTTTGAAAAGCGGTATCCGCACCAGCTCTCCGGTGGGCAACAGCAGCGCGTCGCCTTCGCCCGCGCCATTGCTGTACAGCCGGGGTGCATCCTGTTTGATGAACCGCTTTCCGCGCTGGACGCCCTGCTGCGGGAAGAAATGCGGCACGAGCTGACGGAGCTGACCTCCGCGCTGGGCATCACATCGGTTTTTGTCACCCACGACCAGACAGAAGCCATGAGCATGAGCGACCGCATCGCCGTTCTGAACGGCGGCCATGTGGAGCAATACGATGTGCCCGAGGTGATCTACCATGACCCGGCCACCGAATTTGTGGCGCGTTTCATCGGCAAATCCAACTGGTTGAGCCGCACCGAAATGTTCCGCCCGGAGGCGGCGACACAAACGCCGGTAACTGGTGCACTGCATTTTGAACTTCCGGTTCAAAGCGTGCAGTACCTTGGCAGCGACTATGAAATCACCGTTCCCTATCAGAATGTAATCTGGACACTTCACAGCAGGCAGAAAGCAAAGCCCGGTGAAACGCTGTCCGTTTACATAGACCCCAATCAAGTCATCACGTTTCAAAAGAGAGAGGTATTATCTGCATGAAAAAGCGTATGGTAAGTCTGCTGCTGGCGCTGAGCCTTTGCCTTGGCCTGGCCGCCTGCGGCGGAAATCAAACCCAGGAAACTCCCGCCTCGTCTGAGGTTGCATCTTCGGCTGCCGCCGAAACCGCCAAGCCCGAACTTTCCGGCAAGGTGACGGTTTATATGCCCAGCCCCTCCGGCCTTGCCGACAAGCTGGCCGCCACCTTTACCGAAAAGACCGGCGTGGAGGTCGAGCAGTTCCAGGGTACCACTGGTGAAATCCTCGCCCGTCTGGAAGCCGAGCAGGCCAATCCCGTGGCGGACGTTGTGATTCTGGCTTCCTGGTCCGACGGTCTCAGCATGAAGGCAGACGGCCAGCTGGTGAGCTACATCCCCGAAAATGCCGACAAGGTCAATTCCGGCTGGATTGACAGCGACAACATGCTCTTTGGTTCCAGTGCTTCCGCCGTCGGCGTTATCTACAACACCACGGTCGTGCCCGAACTGAACGCCGACTGGGCCGAGCTGGCCGACGCGCAGTACAAGGACATGATCGCCATTCCTGACCCGGAAAAGTCCGGTGCCTGCAAGGACTTCCTCGCTGGTTTCGTCACCGGCATGGCGGACGGCGAGTCCATCCTGCAGAGCTGGGCGGACAACGGCCTGACCGTTCCCGGTGCCAACAAAGCCGCGCTGGAAGCCGTCACCACCGGTGAAAAGGGCATCCTGATCGCGGGCGTGGACTACAACGCCTACTCCTCCATGGCCAAGGGTGAACCCCTGAACATTTACTATCCCGCCTCCGGCACGGTGGTCAATCCCCGCCCCGCGATGATTCTCAAGACCGCCCCCAACATGGACAACGCCAAGGCCTTTGTTGATTTCCTGTTCAGCGATGAAGCGCAGCAGCTGGTTGCCGACGCCTATCTTCTGCCCGGCCGCAGCGACGTGCAGTGCGAGAACCGCACCAACCTTGCCGACATCCCGCAGATTCCCACCGACTGGATCAAGATGATGGGCGTTGCTTCCGATACCGCAGCCAAGCTCAACAGCCTCTGCCAGTAAAACCGGAGGGCTTATGAGACAAATCAATCTGAAAAAGGATCTTCCGCTGATTCTTCTGCTGGTGCTTCTGGCCGGTTTGATTCTCTGCCCTCTGATTACAGTTTTCGTCAAGGCGGTCATCGTAGATGGCCGCCTTGACCTGTATCAGGCGTGGAGAACCATCGCCAGCATGGAAAACGTGCAAACGATCTGCAATTCCCTGCTGCTGGGCGTATGCGTTGTGCTGTGCTCGACCGTCATCGCGGTACCCACAGCGTTTCTGCTGGCGCGCACGCAGCTGGCCAGACACAGCTGGCTGGACATTGTTTTTATGGTTCCGTTCATGACGCCGCCGTATATCGCGTCCATGGGCTGGATTCTGTTCATGCAGAAAAAAGGCCTGTTCCAGCAGCTTTTCCCCGCAACCGGTTCGTGGTCCGAGGGGTTCTTCTGCTTCGGCGGCCTTGTGCTGGTCATGAGCCTGCACGTATTCCCGTTTCTCATGACCATGCTCAAGAACGCCATGCTGAACATCCCGGCCAGTCTGGAGGAAAGTGGCGCGGTGTTTGGCGCCGGGTTTGGAATGCGGCTGCGGAAAATCTTTGCGCCGCTGCTCACCGGAAACTACGCCATTGGCGCACTGCTGGTGTTTGTGAAAACCCTGTCGGAATACGGAACGCCCTACACGTTGGGTCGGCGCATCGGGTTCTATGTGTTTACGACGGACATTCATCGCTATTCCACCACCGCGCCCATCGACTTTGGCCGCTCGGCAAGCCTCTCTTCGATTCTCGTCTGCATCTGCATGGCCATGTGGCTGATGCAGAACTACATCACCAGCAAAACCAGCTACCGGCTGGTGAGCGGCAAAGGCAGTCGCCCGGCGCGTACCGATCTTTCCGCCGCCGGGCAGATCGGCGCATGGGCCTGGGTGATGTTGGTCATCCTGGTTGCCATCGGGGTTCCGTACTTCTCCATCATCTCCACGTCGCTCATCAAGCTTCGCGGTTATGGTCTGGCAGCAGGCAACTTCACCTTCGACCACTATAAGGAGCTCCTGACCACGCCGAAGGCGCTGGCCTCCATCTGGGAAAGCCTGTTCCTTGCGGTTTCTTCCGCCACCATCTGCTCTGTGATCGGCACGGCGGTGGTGGTTGCAGTGCGCAAAACCAAAGGCTTTTTCAAAAAAGCTCTGGAGGGCATCAGCCTGCTGCCCGAAATGCTGCCGAGCATCGTCCTGGTCATCGGCATTATGCTGTTCTGGAACACCATTTACAAAATTATTCCGCTCTACAACACCATTGGCATTATGGTGCTGGCTTACGTGGTGCTGTATCTGCCCTACACGGTGCAGTACGTTACCTCTGCCTTTACGCAGATCAACGAGAGCCTGCTGGAAGCCGGGCGTACCTTTGGCGGCACGCCGGCCTATGTGTTCCGCCGCATCACGCTGCCCATGATCTCCCGCGGCATTTTTGCCGGATGGATGATGATTTTCATCATCGCCTTCCGAGAGCTTGTTACGGCAAGCCTCATTGCACCACCCAACACGTTGGTGGTTTCCACCTACATCAACCGGGAGTTTGAGCAGGGCAGCGTTTCCCTTGGTATGGCCATGGCGGTTCTGTGCGTGCTGATCACAACCACAGCGCTGCTTGTATTCAATCGTTTGACCGGCAAAAAGAGCGATGCCTGATCGCAACTTTTCATTTCAAACGACGTGTACGAACTTGACTGCAGCCATTAAAAGCTGCCAGCGCGCACGCATTGGACGGTCCAGAAGAATAGCTTTCTGCGTGGCAAACTCTGGGGAAACAATTCAGGCGTTCCATGTATTCCCCCCATCCTGGCATTCTGGCCAGAGGCGGACCTGCCAATCTGCCATAATCATGGCTCAACACACGGATTCCATTCGCCGATTTCAAATGGCACAACCAAAGAATTCGTAAATGCAAACGGCTTGTACTAACCGTTAAGCATTGCATTCAAGCGAGGAGTTGGAGTAACATCCAACTCCTCGTTTTTTGCTGCTTGTCTGTTTTCGCGTTCGGTCCTGCATTGAATGGCAATCGTAAATCATACCCCTTCCCGAATAGACCATCAATAAAAAGCATATTCACACGCCATTCTTTCACTGTTGTTCAGTATCTTACAAAATGAAATGAATTTTACTTGGTGGCTCGTCATTTGCAGTTTCGTAAACGCCCGCCCGCTTGACAACCTACCGTTCGGTAGGCATAATAGAAACAGATACGAAATCAGGAGGAACGTACAATGACCGCGAAAGGAACGACAAAGCAGGAAATTCTGGATGCGGCGCTGGAATTGTTTTCTGTGCAGGGCTATGAGGCCACCTCTATTTCTCAGCTGGCCGAAGCAGTGGGCATCCGCAAAGCGTCGCTGTACAGCCATTTTGAGAACAAGCAGGCAATTCTGGATGCTTTGATTCAGACCACCATGGAAGAATACGAGAAGCATTCCATTTTTGCAAAAGCGGATTGGGACGACCCCGCATTCACAAAGGATAAGGAGAATCTGACGCCGGAGGCAGCCACTCAGATGTTTCTCGGCCAGATTCGCTACATTCTCCACGATCCAAAAATCAGCCGTGCGCGAAAGATGCTGACCATTGAGCAGTTTCAGAACACGCAGATGGCACAACTGCAAACCAAGCAGAACTATATGGATGTGATGCGTTACTTCACCGGGCTCGTGCGGTTTCTCATCCGGCAAGGGCGGCTTGCCGACCTTGACCCGGAAATCATGGCGGCACAGCTTTGCTTACCGATTTCCATGTGGATCAACCTCTGTGACCGGGAGCCGGAGCGTGAAACTGACGTAATGAAGCTGGTTGAGCGGCACGTCCGGCAGTTTTTTGAAATCTATCAGGTGAAATGAGCACATGGTGCCATTGCTGCGCATGAAACGGGTGAACGAATGCTTACGAAAACGCTGATTACCTACGGCAGCCAATACGGCTCGGCCGAACACTATGCGAAAAAATTTGCTGCACTTACCAGCTTCCCTGTTTTCCCGTACCGTGAAGCCAGGTGCATGGCAGACTATGACCGCGTAATTCATTTCGGTGCCCTTTACGCCGGCGGCGTTCTGGGGCTGCGGCGGATTGTGCAACTGCTCTCACCAAAAGCCAGCCTTATCCTTGTGACAGTCGGCCTTGCGGATGTACAGGATGCGCAAAATGTTCAAAACATCCGGCATTCCATCCAGTCACAGCTGCCGGCGGATGTTTTTCAGCGTGCGCGGATTTTTCATTTACGGGGCGCGATCGACTATGGCAAATTGAGTTTGAAACACCGAGCCATGATGACATTGCTTTATGCCAAAGCCAAGGGCCTGCCCGAAGAAGCGAAAACGTCAGAGACACAGGCCATGATCGAAACTTACGGAAAACAGGTGGACTTTATGGACGATGCAGCGCTGCCCGCACTTGCAGCCAGCATTGAATTGGAGGGAAGCGTATGAAACTCAAATCAAGATTTCAAACGGCACGGCATTTTCTGATTTTCTGGACGCTGTTTATCGGCATCAGTGCCGTAGCGGGAGCGCTGGCCATGCTGTATGACCCTTCAGGGAAATTTATGGGCATGGACGAAACACTGCCCTATTTTCAAGTACTGCCTTTTGCTGACCGTGTTTTTCAGGATTTCACTTTTTCCGGCTGGGCACTTCTGATCGTCAATGGCCTGACCAATCTGACGGCGGCCGGATTGCTGCTGGCAAAACGAAAATCCGGTATTGTGCTGGGCGGGGCGTTCGGTGTGACGCTGGTGCTATGGATCTGCATTCAATTTTGCATTTTCCCGTTCAATTTTATGTCCACGAGTTTCTTTATCTTCGGCGCTGCACAGGCAGCCACCGGTTATGCCGCATGGGTTTTTGAAAAGCAGGAAGCCTTTCGTGTTGATCGTTCCGATTACCCCCACATCGGCACCAACAAAAAGCGGCTGGTCGTATTCTTCTCCCGCATGGGATATGTCCGAAAAATCGCCTATGAAGAAGCAAACCGCAGTGGTGCTGAACTGTACGAGGTAACATCCACCGAACGGACAGAGGGCACCCTCGGCTTCTGGTGGTGTGGACGCTATGGGATGCACAAATGGAACATGCCGATTGCACCCATCACCGTGGATTTATCCGCCTATGACCATGTAACGATTTGCACGCCGATCTGGGTATTTTCCGTGGCCGCAACCATGCGCAGCTTCTGTGCGCAGGCAGCCGGGAAAATCAAAGAAGCCGACTACATTCTCGTCCATCACCAAAACAGCACCTATGCAAGCGCTGCAAACGAGATGGATCAGCTTCTCGCTCTGCATCGCACAGGCCTTTGCAGCATACGGTGCAGAAAAGGAAATTTCAACGTTGTTCACAACGATACACACGGAGAGAAGTAACCATGCAGATTCGATTGGAAGAAATGCTCTGCTATCCCCTTCTGACGCTGATCGTGCTGGCGATGTTTTATAGCATTTACTTTGGAAAGATGCTGGTGCAAAAACGGCACGGCATTCGTACCCATCAGATCGGGTGCAGGAAGGAAAAAGTATTACACACCGTGGAAACACTCATGAGCATTGCAACGCTTGGGGCACCCATTGCTCAATTGATGTCCATTGCTTCTGGCTGGAGTCATCTTCCTGCCAATGCCCGTTTCACCGGCTTTCTCATTGGAATGCTGGGAGATGGCATCTTTTTGCTTGCCGTTCTTTGTATGAAGGACAGTTGGCGGGCGGGTATCCCAGACAAAGATAAGACCGAGCTTGTTTCCACCGGTATTTATCGGTATAGCCGCAATCCGGCATTCCTGGGCTTTGATTTTATGTATGTCGGCGTGCTTTTGATGTACGGAAATCTGCTGACCCTCGGCTTTTCCGTTTTTGCTATGGTCATGCTGCATCTGCAAATTTTGCAGGAGGAACGCTATCTGGAAAGCACCTTCGGCGCTGATTACATTGCATATAAACAGCAGGTTTTCCGTTATCTTGGCCGGAAATCATTTTGAGAAGGTATTCCCGTTAAAAGCACGTGGAACACATCTTCCTCCGACACTTCTGTCGGAACTCCAATCAAGACAGAAAAATAGGCACGGGTGATTCTTCTCCCGTGCCTATTGTCGCATATCAGCTTCTCTGTCTTATATTTAGAACACAATATGTTGTCTGGAATCAAATCCATCCTTTTTAAAGTCAGAATTCAAAAAATCTGCGCTGACAGGCTGAACCTTAATCAGATTCATCGGCGGATTCAGCTTCTCGAGAGCCGCCAGCGGAATCTTTTTCACCGCTGCATGAGCATTGTACTCTGCTGAAAATGGCTCAACAATGCTCGCAATTCCCATCACCTGAAGTCCTTTCAGACTTCCAAATCCCGCATACTTGTCAAAAATTGCAATGCAGACATTCGGATTCTTTTCCAGCCCCACAAACTTCTCGCCGCCCTCCGAGAACATCCAAAAGCAGCCATCGTGGTAAGAATATTCGATCGGTGTGTTGCGGATAAAGCCGTCTGCACCGGTGGCCAGCGCACAGGTATCGTTCGCAGTGATGTATTCTGTGATTTTTGTCAGTAATGCCGAAGCGTCCATTTTAACGGATGCCGCTTCTTTTTCTTTCCAGTAGTTCTGAGCTTTCTTAAAATCCATTGATTAACGCCTCTTTCAAATCCGTCATCGTTATACTCTCTGCAGCTTCCGCCATGTCCGCAAAATCCCCATTTTCAGTCATGTCCATGACCATACTGCCATTGCCATGGCATTGCCTATCATCAAATGCTGCATCAATCATTTCCAATTCGTCTTTTTAGCGTTATTATCCGAAATTCGAGCCAATCGGCAAACAACCCACTACCTTTTGGGCCTATAAATCTCTCAGCATCCCCGTTTATACGCAAGTATAAACAAGTCCGCCTTCCTCATTCCGCCAGCAATGCTTTTCCAGCCTGAGCCAACGCCTGCACCCGCTCTTCGGCCTGCTCTGCAGTGGCCGCCTTGGCGGAAAGGTACAGCTTGATTTTCGGCTCGGTGCCGCTGGGCCGGATCATCAGCTTTGCATCCCCTTCCAGGCGGAACTCCAGCACATCGGCAGAAGGCAGGCCGGTGACGTCTGCATTCCGGTAGTCGACCACCTGCTGCACCGGCAGCCCGGCCAGCGCCTTCGGCGGCTGCTTTCGCAGCTGGTCCATAAGGCGGCGCATAGTCTCCATGCCATTCTGGCCCTCAAACGCTTCCGAGAGCAACCGATTCTTATAATAGCCGAACTCCTGGTACAGTGCGTCCATTGCCTGGGCCAGCGTCCTTCCCTGTTGCCGATACCAGCGCGCCATCTCACAGATCAGCATCGATGCGTTCACCGCATCTTTATCCCGCACATGGCTTCCGGAAAGGTATCCATAGCTCTCTTCAAATCCAAAAATATACCGCTCTGCCTGGCCCTGGGCTTCCAGAATGCCAATCTGCTCGCCGATGAACTTAAACCCGGTCAGTGTGCGCCGCAGCTCCACTCCGTACTTTTGAGCCACCGGGGTGGCCATATCCGTGGAAACAATGGTCGTTACAGCCACCGGATTCTTCGGCATGGCCCCCTGCTCGTTTCTGCGGCGGCAGACATAGTCCAGCAGCAGCACACCCACCTCATTGCCGGTCATCAGCTGATATTGTCCGCCTGCGGGAACCGCAATTCCCACCCGGTCGCAGTCCGGGTCCGTTCCCAGCAGAAGGTCAGGCTTCACCGTTTCGCACAGGGCCAGGCCCCGCTCCATTGCCTGCCGAATTTCCGGGTTCGGATACGGGCAGGTTGGAAAATTGCCGTCGGGCTTTTCCTGCTCCGGCACCACGGTCACATCCGTGATTCCGATTTCCTTCAGAATTCGGGTCACACACTCCAGGCCTGTACCGTTCAGCGGCGTATATACCAGCTTCAACGGCTGAACGTTCTTGCCCTTTTCGTCGGAATGCTCCAGGGCCTGCGCCTTGACGGCCTGGATGAAGCGGTTCAGCGTATCCTCTCCGATCATACGGATCAGGCCGGCCGCCTTGCCGTCCTCAAACGACATTCGCCGAACCCCTTCAAAAATATCCACCGCTTCGATGCAGTTCTGCACCGCGGCGGCCACCTCCAGGGTTATCTGGCAGCCATCCTCGCCGTACACTTTGTAACCGTTGTACTTGGCCGGATTGTGGCTGGCGGTGATGCAAATGCCCGCCCCGCAGCCCAGATCTCGCGCAGCAAAGCTCAACGCCGGAGTCGGCTCAAGGCGGGGATACACCCAGGCAACAATTTTATTGGCCGCCAGCACACAGGCCGCCTCATGGGCAAAAAGTTCGCTTCCAATGCGGCTGTCATACGAAATGGCAACCCGCTTGGGTAGCGTGGTGGCATTCAGATAATTCGCCAAGCCTTGTGTGGCCTTGCGCACGGTGTAAACGTTCATCCGGTTGTCACCGGGCCCAAGCACTCCGCGCAGGCCGCCGGTACCAAACTCCAAATCCCGATAAAAGCAGTCGCTCTGCTCCTCGTCCTTCATGGCACGCAGCGCTGCTTTTGCGTGTTCGTCCACCTCAGGGCTTTCCAGCCAGCGCTCCAGCTTCTTTTGGCAATACTCCGTCATCTGTGTCTCAATGCCTCCTTTGTGGTTTTATTCCGCTTTTGAAAACGTCCGGCTTCCTTTATCAGGGCAGACTGCTCAATTTCACTTTTTTGCCTTTGCTGCAGGCAGAGCCTGATACAGCGTTTCCATTAAAGCTGTCAAAAACGCCGAGTCGTCCACTTCTTCCACCAGCAGCATGGGCTTGGCCCCCTCATAAGGCAGGTGTTCCCGCCCGGTAGGCAACATTGCCTGTGCGGCCGGAACCTTCTTCACCAACAGTCGGTCATCGTACAGGCCGCCCACCAGTTTTTCCCGCACATACAGCAGATACTCGCCCATCATCGGGCGCATTCGAATCCCCGGCACGTCAGCCAATTGATCCAGAATAAATTGCCGATATTCGTTTCCGGTTGCCATTGATCCTCTCCCGGTTCGGTCAAACACAGCTCACAGCAGTTCGGTTCGTCCCTGCCGTTTCAATTCTTCCACAATGCTTTTTACATCCTGGGCATGATTGCGGTCGCATACCATAACTGCATCTGGGGTTTCCACCACGATCAGATCTTTCACGCCCACCGCGGCCACCAGCCGCCCGGAAGAATAGCCGATCACGTTCTCGCAATCAAGGGGCAGGCAATCGCCCACCGTCACATTGCCCTGCTCATCCGCCGGATGCAGCACCGGCAGCATATCCCAGCTGCCCACATCGTTCCAGCCAAAATCCCCGTTTACCATCCACACATCCGAGCTGCGTTCCAGAATGCCATAGTCCACACTGATGGACGGAATGGTCGGATACACCTCACGCAGGACCTGCTGTTCGTCCGCGGTGCCCATGGCATTTGCAATGCACTCCAACGGTTCATACACCTGCGGCAGATAACGGCGGTACTGTTCCAGAATCACAGAGGCCTTCCAGATGAACATTCCACTGTTCCAGGCATATCCGCCCTGAGCCAGATAGCGCTTTGCCGTGGCTTCGTCCGGCTTTTCCTTAAATTGCAGCACCTTGTGGGCCGCGGCGGACTCCTGGGAGGCGTACTGAATGTATCCATATCCCGTGGCCGGGAAGGTCGGCTGAATGCCGATGGTGACCAGCTGATTTGTCTGCTCGGCCGCCTTCACCGCTGTTTCCAGCACCGCCGCAAAGGCCGGCCAGTCCCGAATGTACGCATCCGAAGGAGCCACGCACAAAATGCCGTCCCCTCGTTTTTTCAGCACCTCAAATGCAGCGTAACCAATGCAGGCTGCCGTGTTTCGGGCTGCCGGCTCCGCCAGAATCTGTCCCGGCAGCACCCGGCCGTGAACCGCCTGTTCCATCGCGGGTGCCTGGGTGCAATTGGTCACAATGTACATGTTTTTGCCGGGGATGACCAGCCCCATCCGGTCCAGCGTTTCGTTGACCATCAGGTCTTTCCCGGTCAAATTCAGCAGCTGTTTCGGGGTTGCCTGGCGGCTTAACGGCCAAAAGCGTGAGCCGCCGCCGCCCGCCATGATAATGCCGTAAACGTCCATGTTCTGCTCCTCAGCGTTCCGCGCGCATTTCACTGTGAAGGAAATCATCGTAGGTCAGGCGAATGCCATCTTCCAGCTCGGTTTTGTAGTGCCAGCCCAGTTTTTCCAGCTTACTCACATCCAAAAGCTTGCGGGGGGTGCCGTCCGGCTTAGTGGGGTCCCATTCGATCGCTCCGGTGTATCCCACAACCTTGGCCACCAGTTCCGTCAATTCTTTGATGGTCAGCTCTTTGCCGGTACCCAGGTTCACAGTCTCATTGCCGGAGTAGTGATTCATCAGGTACACGCATGCGTCGGCCAAATCATCCACATACAGGAACTCACGCAGCGGTGCGCCCGTTCCCCAGCAGGTGACCGTCTTTGCGCCGCTCACTTTTGCCTCATGAAAGCGCCGGATCAGCGCGGGCAGCACATGGCTGTGCTCCGGGTGGTAGTTGTCGTTCGGACCATAGAGGTTGGTCGGCATCACACTGATGTAATCGGTTCCGTACTGGCGATTCAGATATTCACAGTATTTCAGGCCGCTGATCTTCGCCAGCGCATAGGCCTCGTTGGTTTTTTCCAGGCTGCTGGTCAGCAGGCAGCTCTCCGGCATGGGCTGCGGCGCCATGCGGGGATAAATGCAGCTCGAGCCAAGGAACATGAGCTTTTTTATGCCATGGTCAAACGCCGCCTTGATGACATTCATTTCCAGAATCATGTTGTCGTACATGAAGTCGGCCGGGTGCTTGTCGTTGGCCAGAATGCCGCCCACCTTCGCCGCAGCCAGGAACACGTACTCCGGCTGCTCTTCTTCAAAAAATGCTTCCACCAGATCCTGACGGCGCAGGTCCAGCTCCTTGCTGGTGCGTTTCACCAGATTGTGATAGCCCTGGCTCTCCAGCGCCCGGCAAATGGCGCTTCCCACCATGCCGCGATGGCCTGCCACATAAATCTTTGCATTCTTTTCCATCATAATTTTCGCCTCTGAATGACCGTATCCATTCACATCAAACTCAATTGTTCCGCTTATCCGCCCGTTTTATTGCTGTGCGGCCTTTTCAGCTTGCGCCAGCTTCCGGTCGTGCTCTGCCATGATCTTCGCCAGCTGCTCGTAGCTGGTCTTGCGGGGGTTCCAGCCCAGCACCGTGCGGGCCTTTGTGGGGTCGCCCCACAAATTGACCACATCGGTGGGCCGGAAGAAATCCGGGCTGACCTCCACCAGAACCTTGCCGGTGGCCTTGTCGATGCCCTTCTCTTCCAGCCCGGTTCCCTGCCATTCCAGCTCAATGCCGTTGTAATGGAAGGCCAGCTGCGTAAACTCCCGAACCGAATGCTGCTCCCCGGTCGCAATCACGAAGTCGTCCGGCTTATCCTGCTGCAGCATCAGCCACATGCATTCCACATAGTCCTTTGCATAGCCCCAATCGCGCAGGCTGTCCAGATTGCCCAGATACAGCTTCTCCTGCAGTCCGCAGGCAATGCGCGCAGCCGCCAGCGTAATTTTGCGGGTAACAAAATTTTCGCCCCGCCGCTCCGATTCGTGGTTGAACAAAATGCCGTTGCAGGCGTAAATGCCGTATGCTTCGCGGTATTCCTTCACGATCCAGTAGCCATACTGCTTGGCAACCGCATAGGGACTATACGGATGGAAGGGCGTGGTCTCCCGCTGCGGGCACTCCTCCACCTTGCCGAACAGTTCGCTGGTGGAAGCCTGATACACCCGGCAGGTTTTTTCCAGCCCCAAAATGTGAACTGCCTCCAGAATGCGCAGCACACCCAGGGCATCCACATCGCCCGCATATTCCGGGGCATCAAAGCTCACCTGAACATGGCTCTGGGCGGCGAGGTTGTAAATTTCATCCGGCCGCACCGCGCTGACAATTCGGATAATGCTGGAAGAATCCGCCATATCGCCACCGTGCAGTGTAATGCGTCCCGCGCGGATCAGGTGGTCAATGCGCTGGGTATTGCTCACCGAAGCGCGGCGTACAATGCCGTGTACTTCGTATCCTTTTTCCAGCAAAAACTCTGCCAGATAGCTGCCATCCTGCCCGGTAATGCCGGTGATGAGTGCTTTTTTCATTGCTGCCTCCCAAATGCCGGGGGAAAATCATCCATGACCCCGGCGGTATTTTCAAAAAACAATTGCAGAATCCTGCTCTCTTTTTTCTGCTTTGTAATCAGTATAATTGGTTTTTCATTCAGATGCAACCCGACGGCCCCATTACCGGCGCCGACGGCCGCCCTGCCCCGCCAGCGCCAGGCCAAAGGCGCCGCCGCACAGGCCGCCCACAATGTGTGCAAAGTGGGACACGTTGTCCGCCAGCGTCATACCGCTGACAAATTCGCTTCCGATGTACAGGGCCGCCACAACCACCAGCGTGAGAGGAATTTCCCCTTTTTTAAAGTTCGTAGCCGAGCTGAGCACGATCATCATATAAACAATGCCGCTGGCCCCCAAAAGGCCAGTTGAGGGAAACAGCACGACCTGCATTACGCCGGTAATGAGTGCCGTTACCGCCATCATCCCCACCAGGCGCTTTGTTCCGTATTTTTCCTCCACGCCGGGGCCAAGCATCAGAATGTACAGGAAATTGCCGGAGAAGTGCGAAAAGTCCGCATGCCCAAATACATGGCTGACCAGCCGCAGGTAGGTCAGCGGGTCCGTCGGGCTGCCGCGGTACACCATAAAAAAGCGATAGGTGCTCTGATTGTTCGTCAGCTGCCCCAACAGCAGAACTGCAAACGAAAGCAATGCAAACGTCAACACGGCCGGTGCATTGTAAACAATACGGTACTTCAGTTTTTTCATGATCGTTTCCTTCCCGGTTTTCAAACGCTTCTGCGCAGGCAAACAAAAAAGTCGCGGCAAGCAAATGTTAAACATTGCTTGCCGCGACTCTGTGGAGGTGCTGACCAGATTTGAACTGGTGAATGAAGGTTTTGCAGACCTTTGCCTTACCACTTGGCCACAGCACCATATGGAGCGGCTTACGAGGCTCGAACTCGCTACCTCCACCTTGGCAAGGTGGCGCTCTACCAGATGAGCTAAAGCCGCAGAAAAATGGATTTGCGTCTCACTTTTCTGTGAGCCGCTGCCAAACAGCTCTTTTTGACAATCGCTTTTGCAAGCATTCAGAAGTCGTTTCTCAGCTCCGTGCCGCTTTGTTTTTGTCTCAGTGCCCTTGGCGTGATATTATAATACCACCGGTTTTGGAGTTTGTAAAGCCTTTTTTCAAAAAAATCGGCAGATTTTCTCTTGTTTGTGAAATGCGCTTCTGTTTTATCCCCAATCAGCCAGTTTTCTGTGCCACATTTCCATGTTTTTCCGGTTTGCATCCACATTCTCTGCTTGATTCTCGCTCTCTTCTTTCAAGATAGAGAATTATCGCATAAGATATTCCGCATTCACCGGGGTCATTCCCCCATTTGAGCAAGCAGCTTCTCCACGAAAAAAGCGGCGGAAACCCAAACCGGGCTTCAGGATCTCTCCCTTTTGCCCCATTTGGTATTTCCGCCGCTTGGTTTGCGTGCAGCACCGCAGCTGCATTTCGGCTTTATTTTTATCGTCGGCCTAGGTTCAGCTGTTCTTTAAATGGCGGATGTCCTCCCCCACAAACAAAATCGGTTCACAGCTTCCGCCCAATCGGCTGGCGATCTTTTCCGTATAACGCTTCTCGAACAGGGTACCATCCACAATGTTCGAGGTGTAAATGGTCGGCTGCCCCGCACTCAGCCGGGTGTTGACCAGCGTGTAAAAGCAACTGAGCATATAGCTGGTGGCATACTCCGTGCCCAAATCATCCAGAATCAGGAGGTCTGCCCCCAAAACGGCTTCCATCATCGTATCGCCGTCCTCAAAGCGTGTTTTCTCCAAATGGCCGAACAGCTCCTGCGAGCTGATGTAGATCACATCGTAGCCGCGCTCCAGCACAATGCCGGCAATGGCAAGGGCTGCATGGGTTTTCCCGAGGCCCGCGTTTCCGGTAATGAGCAGATTGCTGCTTTTCATGTCAAAGCTCTCTGCATATTCCCGCAGCGCCCCGATCACCTGCCCCATGTATTCCCGCACCGACATCCCGCACTCCGGGTCGTACCGGTCCGGATACAAAGACAGGTCCATCGTGTCAAAGCTGGAGATATTCAGCGCCGAGGCCGCATTGATCTCCTGGCGGCGCAATTCCCGGCTCAACCGCAAAACACAGCTGCACACCTTTCCATCGTGTACGCCGGTGTCCCGGCATTTTGGGCAGGCGTAGCGCGGCTCCAGAGATGCAGAGGCGTAGCCATGGGCTTTTAAAAGCTCCTCCCGTCTGGCGCGGGCCTGCTGCTGCCGCTGCTTTGCCTGAGCCAGCGTTTCAGCAGTGGCCCCTTTTGCCGCCAGCTGCGCGCGCTCAAACCCAAGCCGGGTGATCTCATCTTCGCAGGCTCTCAGCTCCGGGATGGCCTGATGCGCCTGCTCGCTCACCTGCTGGGCCAGAGTCACGGCCTGCTGGCGGCGAGCCGCCACCTGGCGCTGTGCTTCCCGAAACAGTTCCTCTCTGCTGTGCATGGTTTAATCCTCCCGTTTCAGCCGTAGCGGGCGACCGGTGTTCCGCTTCAAGATATCATGGCCGGACGGCACGGCACGGTCCACCCGCAGGCTGCCGCTCTCCGGTGCATCCAGCGTGCCGCTGCCGCGCACCTGCGCCACCGTTTGCAGCCCTCGCCCATGCCAGGATTTCAGAATGCCGTTCACGTAGCGAACCTCTTCTTTTCCGTTGGCCTGAAGGATGGCCTCGGCCACCATGGCGTCGTCAAAGTTCATTTCCTCGTACCAGCGGCGGATGCAGCGCCGGTCGGCCAGATTCAGGTCCTTGACCGGCATGTGCAGAAGTTCCGCCACCCGGCTTTCCCGCTGGCTGCGCAGCTGCAATAGCTTCAGATACCGCTCCGCGTCCTCTCCGCTTTCCACGCCAGCCAGCCGCCATTCCCGCAATTCCCGGTCCAGCGCGGCCACCGTGTGCTTATCCTGCGTTGCAATGTGCGCCGCGCACAGCAAAATGACCTCCACCGAAAATTCTTCCTGCAAATACAGCCCTACCAGCCGCTGCATATCCCGGTGGCTCAGCGTCCGGCCCAGATACATCTGCGTTTCCGTCGTCAGCATCGATACCATCGGGTCACGCAGGGTGCTCAAATCGATCTGCGGGCGCTCGGCCGGCTCCGCCAACGGCGCCTGCGGGGCACGGTCTGCCTCCAGAAGGCCGGCACCTGCCCACCATCTCAATGCGTTTTCTGCGGTACGGACACTTTTCAAGCCAAGCGCATGAGCAATCTCTCGGGGGTCCGTCACACCGGTGGACAGAATGTACAGGGCTACCCGAATGGTGCTCTCATCCGCACGGCTCAAATTGGTAAACACCAACTGGGGCACTGCAATGGAGTCTCCGTTCTGCGGGCAAAGATGATAGGTCACGGCACACAGCCTCCTTCCTGAACCAGACGCCTGCGGCCCCCGCGGGAAGCTGCACCTGGAATGGGAAAGCCTCCCCGCCCAGGGCAGCCCCTGCGAGGGCCGCAATATGCCTGGTAATTGGTTTTAATCTCTTGCCGGTGGGCAATCAGCGGCCAATGGCCTCATGCACCCGCTGGGCAATGTGCTCGGCCGTCAGGCCGTACACCTTCAGCAGCTCTTCGGCAGGGCCGGACTGGCCGAACTCGTCCATCACGGCCACAGGCAGCACGCGGCAGCCTGCGCCGTTGACCAGCAGCGACTCACACACCGCGCTGTACAGACCGCCGATGACGCTGTGCTCTTCTGCGGTCACAATGGCGCCGGTTTCGTTGGCCGCCTTGCAGGCCGCCTCCACGTCCATGGGCTTCAGGGTGTGGAAGTTCAGCACACGCACATGAATGCCCTCGGCAGCCAGCATATCGGCAGCCTCAAGGGCACGGGCAACCATCAGGCCGGTGGCTGCGATGGTGGCATCGGTGCCTTCCCGCAGGGTCACGGCCTTGCCGATTTCAAACTTATAGGTAGCGGGGTCGTTGATTACGGGCACCGCCAGCCGGCCCAGGCGCATATACACGGGGCCGACATACTCAGCGGCAGCGCGCAGGGCCAGAGCCGTCTCGGTGTCGTCCGCAGGGTTCAGCACCACCATGCCGGGGATGGTACGCATCAGGGCCAGATCCTCATTGCACTGATGGGTCGCACCGTCCTCGCCCACGGAAACGCCTGCATGGGTCGCGCAGATTTTCACGTTCAGGTGAGGGTAGCCAACCGAGTTGCGGATCTGCTCAAATGCACGGCCGGCGGCAAACATCGCAAAGCTGGAAGCAAACGGAACCATACCCGCCGCCGCCAGACCGGCAGCGATGCCAATCATATCGGCTTCGGCAATGCCGCAGTCAAAGTGGCGCTCAGGGAAAGCCTTCTTGAACACGCCGGTCTTGGTGGATTCCGCCAAGTCTGCATCCAGCACCACAATCTTATCGTTCTCTTTGCCCAGCTCAACCAGGGTGCGGCCATAGCTTTCGCGGGTCGCAATCTTCTTTACATCCGACATTTTCAGCCCTCCATGGCAGCTTCGGCCGCCTTCAGTTCTGCCATTGCCTGCTCATACTGCTCCTGGCTGGGCGCCTTGCCATGCCAACCGGCCTGGTCTTCCATAAAGGAAACGCCCTTGCCCTTCACCGACTTCTGGATAATGACCGCAGGCTTGCCCTGCACGGCCGTAGCCGCAGTAAAGGCTGCATCCAGGCTGTCAAAGTCATGGGCATCCGCAGTGAACACTTCCCAGCCAAAGGCGCGGAACTTCTCATCGATGGGATACACCGAGCACACATCCGACACGCGGCCGTCGATCTGCAGGTTGTTGTTGTCCACAACCGCCACCAGGTTGTCCAGCTTGTGATGGGCCGCAAACATGGCAGCCTCCCAAACCTGGCCTTCCTCGATCTCGCCGTCGCCCAGAATGGTGAACACGCGCCAATCGGCCTTTTTCAGCTTTCCGGCCAGCGCAATGCCGCAGGCAGCCGAAATGCCCTGGCCCAGCGAACCGGAGCTCATATCCACGCCGGGAATGTGCTTCATATCCGGGTGGCCCTGAAGCATGGCACCCACATGGCGCAGGCTCTTCAGTTCACTCTTGTCAAAATAGCCCTTCTCGGCCAGAACCGAGTACAGAGCCGGGCAGCAATGGCCCTTGGACAGAACCAGCCGGTCCCGATCTTCCCACTTCGGGTTGGCCGGATCCACCTTCATCTCGTTGTAGTACAGGTAGGTCAGGGTATCCGCAATGGAAAGCGAGCCGCCGGGATGGCCGGACTTCGCATGATATACCCCTTCGATCACGCCCTGACGGACATGATTCGCAATGCGCTGAAGCTGCACTTTTTTAGTCGTTTCCATGTTCCCTCTCCTGTTAATATTCTCGCGTTTATGCGATTTCTCTGCCTTTTGCGGCCTGATGGGCCGTTATTTCAGCAGCGAGTACAAATATTCACCGACCCCGCCATCACGGCTGGGCCAAAGGATTTTTGCGGCACGGTACCGCACCTCATCCGGGGCGTCCGCAACCGCCAGGCTCTTTCCGGCCAGTTCCATAACCGGAAGGTCCTCTTTACTGGACGCAATAAACACAGCGTCCTCCGGCGGCACCTTCTGCAGGGCGCACAGCCGCAGAAACGCTGCCTGCGGCGTGGCCTCTTCCCGGCTCATCACCAGGCACCCGGGCCGAATGCTGTGCAGGGCGCAGCCCACATAGCTCCGCTCGCTCAGGTAATCATCCAGCTGGGCTACGGCTGCCGTGCTGCCGTGGAAGCGCACCTGCACCCAGGGGGCGCTGATGTCCTCCAACTCTGCCATTATACAGCCAATCGACTCTTCACGCAAGTGGGCATGCAGATAAGGATTTCCTCTTGGCACATACACTTTTCCGTTTGCGTGGATGATCTGGGCCGAAATCTCCGGGAATTGATCCAGCGCGTCCCGCACGGCTGCTCGGGCGGCCCCTTCTTCCAGCCGGGCCGCATAGGTCACAAGGCCGCTGGCCGGGGAATATACCAGGCTTCCGCCGCAGCAGGCGCTGGGCCCGATCCGGTTCTTCCCCGGGAACAGTGCCTCCAGCCCCTGCGGCGTGCGGTAGGTCAACGCCGAAAACTGCCCGCCCATGGCGCAGTACAGCCGAATGGTCAGCTCGTCGCAAGCCAGCAGCCTGCCGTGCTGCCCCAGCAGTGCTCCGTCCACAGAGCACACTACAAGCGGCAGTTCTTTGTTTTGGCTCATGGCTCCGGCTCCTTTCGTAGTGTTGCAAGAAAATCTGTAAAATAAGCAGGCAGCGGAGAATCAAATTCCAGATACTCCCCCGTTGCCGGGTGAACAAAGCCAAGTGTCTTTGCGTGCAGGCACTGGCCGTTCAGGCTTTTGATTACATTGTGCGGGCCATACACCCCGTCTCCGGCCAGCGGATGGCCAATGCTGGCCATGTGCACCCGGATTTGATGCGTGCGGCCGGTTTTCAGTTTGCACTGGATGTGCGTAAAGCCCTGATAACGGGTCAGCACCTGCCAGCCAGTGTATGCGTATTTGGAATTGGTGGGCGTAATCGCCATTTTCTTTCGGTCCGCCGTGCTTCGGCCGATGGGCGCTTCCACAAAGCCCTCATCCTGCCGGAAGCCACCGTACACCACCGCCTGATACAGCCGATGAATGCTGTGCACCGCCATCTGTGCCGAAAGTGCGGTGTGGGTCGGGTCATCTTTGGCCACCACCAGAAGGCCGCTGGTGTCCTTATCAATGCGATGCACGATTCCGGGGCGAAGCTCCCCGCCAATGCCGGAAAGACTCCCCTTGCAATGGTACAGCAGAGCATTTACCAGGGTGCCGTCCGGGTTTCCGGGGGCGGGATGCACCACCATTCCCTTGGGCTTGTTGACCACCAGCAGGTGCTCATCCTCATACACCACATCCAGCGGAATATCCTGAGCAACGGCTGTGGCCGGCTTTGCATCCGGCACGGTCAAAATCAGGCGGTCGCCCTCCTTCAATTTGCGGCTTTTCGCGGCAGGCTGGCCATTGCACAGGGCGTGCCCCTCTTCGATCAGCTGCTGCAGCGCGTTGCGGGTCAGGCCAAGCTCCCGCTCCGCGAGGAAACGATCCAGACGCTGGCCTGCATCCCCTGCCTCAATCAGAAACTCAAGTGTCTCCATGGTTCTCATCCTCATGCTTTGCGCTGTGCGCGTGAACCTCTTCCAGAATCAGGGAGAGAATCAGCAGGCCCACGCCGGTGCACACGCACACATCGGCAAAGTTGAACACCGCAAACGTCATGAACTGTACGTCCAGATAGTCCACAACCATGTGGTTGGCCACCCGGTCGATCAGGTTCCCAATGCCGCCTGCCAGAATCAGCAGCCAGGCCGCACGGTCCAGCCCTTTGGGGCGGCGAATGACCAGATAAGCGGCCACTTCAGCCAGCGCCACACCGGTAAACGCAATCAGGAAGCCCTGCTTGCCTGCCAGCATACTGAACGCTGCACCGTCATTCAGCACGTAACGCAACTGAATGATTCCAGGCAGCAGCGGCATTGTCCCCACCGGGGCAAGCACGGCCGTCGCCCAGGCCTTGATCAACTGGTCAACCACCACAAGCACTGCACAAAGCAGCACAGAAACAATCCAATTCATCAACGGGCTCTCCTTTCACGCCGCGGGTGTTTGTTCGTTTTCATCCGGGAGAACTCATTTCTCCCGGCGAGACCCGTCAAGCAGGAAAACAGCGGCGCTTTTTCGGAAAAGCGCCGCTGTTTTTCAACGGTTTAAATGGAATTTCAGCCTTCCAGCGCAGCGGCGCAACGGGGGCACAGGCCATCCGCGTTCACCGCAGGCACATACTTCCAGCAGCGGGGGCACTTCTCGCCCTGCACACGCTCAACCTTCACGCCCAGGCCTTCCACCAGGCCCTTGACGCCGCCTTCACCGCGCACCACATCGGCACGGGAGACGATGAACAGGTCGGCCAGCTCATCCATGGGAATCTGGTTCAGGAAGCCTTCCAGCTCCTCATTGCAATACAGGGTGATGTGGGCCTCCAAAGCTGCACCAATGACCTTTTCGGCACGGGCCTGCTCCAAAGCCTTCTTCACATCATCGCGCACCGCAATGATCTTGTTCCACTTGGCCTCGAACTCTTCGCCCTGCAGATAGGTACCGGCCTTGCCCATATCCTCAAACGCCACGTACTTGTTCATGCCGGGCATCTTGGGGATGAAGCTCCAGATCTCCTGCGCGGTGAACACCAGCACAGGGGCAATGATCTTGGTCAGCTGCACCAGAATCTTGTACATGGCAGTCTGGGCAGAGCGGCGGCCTGCTGCGTCCGCCTTGCTGCAGTACAGGCGATCCTTGATCACATCCAGGTAGAAGTTGGACATCTCAACCACGCAGAAGTTGTGAACCTCGTGGTAAACGCGGCTGAAGTCAAAGTTCTCGTAGGCCTCGGTGGCGGTGGCCAGCAGTTCGTCCACCGCATCCAGCGCCCAGCGGTCGATCTCGCACAGCTGATCGTCCGCGACCATATCCTTATTGGGGTCAAAGCCATTCAGGTTGCCCAGAATGAAGCGGGCGGTGTTGCGGATCTTACGGTAAGCCTCGCTCAGCTGCTTCAGGATCTCCTTGCTGATGCGCACGTCCACCGTATAGTCGGAGGACGCCACCCACAGACGGATGATATCAGCGCCGTAGTCCTTAATGATCTCACTGGGCTCCACGCCGTTGCCGGCAGACTTGTGCATCTGCTTGCCTTCGCCGTCCACGACCCAGCCGTGGCTCAGCACAGCACGGTAGGGTGCAACGCCGCGGGTGGCAACGCTGGTCAGCAGGCTGGACTGGAACCAGCCACGGAACTGGTCCGCACCTTCCATATACAGGTCAGCAGGCCAGCTCAGCTCCGGGCGCTCTTCCAGAACCGCCACATGGGTAGAACCGGAATCGAACCACACGTCCATGATGTCGGTGTCTTTGCGCCAATCGCTGGCACCGCACTCGCACTTGATGTCCTTGGGCATGATGTCGTTGGCCTCGTACTTGTACCAGGCGTCGCTGCCCTCCTTGCGGAACAGATCGCTCACGGCCGCAATGGACTCATCGGAAATATGATACTTGCCGCACTTGGTGCAGTAGAATGCCGGGATCGGCACGCCCCAGGTGCGCTGACGGCTGATGCACCAGTCGCTGCGGTCGCGCACCATGCCGTGCATCCGGTCATGGCCCCACGCAGGCTGCCACTTCACGCTGTCAATGGCCTTATAGACGTCCTCCTTGAAGGCATCCACAGAGCAGAACCACTGTTCGGTGGCGCGGAAGATGATGGGGTTGTGGCAGCGCCAGCAATGGGGATACTGGTGGCTGATGTGCTGCACGCCCATCAGGTGGCCGGTCTCCTTAATGTGCTTCAGGATGACAGGGTTTGCCTCCCACACGCGCAGACCGGCAAACTCCTCACCGGCATCGGCAGTCAGATAACCGCCATCGTCCACAGGCACCACAATGGGCAGCTCAGGGTACTTCTGGCAGACCAGGAAGTCGTCCACGCCGTGGCCGCCAGCGGTGTGAACACAGCCGGTGCCGCTTTCCAGCGTGACATGGTCGCCCAGAATAACCAGGCTCTTGCGGTCCAGGAAGGGATGCTGCACCTTCATGTATTCCAGCTCAGCACCGGAAACAGGCTCGCCCACGATCTCATACTCAGTGATGCCGCAGGCTTCCATGGTGCTCTTCACCAGGTCTTCGGCCATCACATGGTAATCGTCGCCGATCTTCACGAACACATAGTTGAAGGTGCCGTTCAGGCAGACGGCCACGTTGGCGGGCAGAGTCCAGGTGGTGGTGGTCCAAATCACGAACCAGGTGTGATCCGCAGGAATGCCGCGCTTGGCCAGCACGCCATTGGGGTCATCCGTCACGGCAAAGCGAACGTAGATGGAGTCGCACTCGTCCTGACCGTATTCGATCTCCGCTTCCGCCAGCGCGGTGCGGCAGTCCGGGCACCAGTACACGGGCTTCAGGCCCTTATAAATGTAGCCCTTCTTGGCCATCGTGCCGAAGATCTCGATCTGCCGGGCCTCGAACTCGGGCTTCAGGGTCAGATAGGGATGCTCGAAGTCGCCGATGACACCCAAGCGCTGGAACTGCTCGCCCATGATGCCGATGTGCTCCGTGGCGAAGTCATGGCAAATCTTGCGCAGCTCCAGCTTGGAAATGGTGCTCTTGCGGTCGCCCGCTTTGGCCAGCGCCTTCAGCTCAATGGGCAGGCCATGGGTGTCATAGCCGGGAACATACGGGGCCTGGTAGCCGGTCATGTTCTTGTAACGGACAATGATGTCCTTGATGATCTTGTTCAGGGCCGTGCCCATATGAATATTGCCGTTGGCATACGGAGGGCCGTCATGCAGCACATAACGGGGCTTGCCCTCGTTGTGGCGCATCAGCTCCTCATACAGATGGTTCTCCTGCCAATCCTGGAGCAGTTTGGGCTCCTTTTTAGGCAACCCGGCACGCATTTCAAATTTGGTGCTGGGCAGGTTGATGGTTTTGTTAAAATCCTGTGCCAATGGTCCTACACTCCTAATCTATAACTTGTTGCCCTGAGGCAGTGCTCGGTTCAGTCGCTGAACTTGATTCCCTGGAAGCTGTCCAGAATGGACGCCTTTGCAGCGGCTTCCTTCTCTGCGTCGTCGTCCTCATCGGATTCTTCCATCAGGCCGCTCAGATCCAATGTGAAGGAAGGCGAGGCCTCCGGCTCCTGTGCCGGCGCTTCTTCCGCAGGCTGCTCGGCCGGCTGTTCTTCCGCGGCAGGCTCTTCCTGAGGTTCTGCCGCAGGAATCGGTGCAGGCTCTGCCGCCGTCTCTTCCAGCGGTGCCGGTTCCGGCTCCGACTCCGGCTGAGGCTCTTCCTGAGGCTGGGCCGGGGCGTCCGGCAGCGTGGCCAGAGACTCAATGTGCTGGCGGTACAGGCTCATCACGTCCGACTTGAACTTGGCAACTTCGCCCTGCAGGCGCAGCAGCTCGCTCTTCTCGTCCTCGACCTGCTCGCGGGCCGCCTGCACCACATCGTCCGCTTTAATGCCGGCCTGACGCAGAATCTCTTCCGATTTCTTCTTGGCTTCCCGCACCACACTGTCCGCCATACGCTGGGCGTTCAGCATGGCCATCTTCACATTGTCCTCGTCCTTGCGATAGGTCTCGATTTTGTCGGCAAGCACATAGAGCTTGCTTTCCATATCGTCTTTTTCCTTCTGAAGCTTCTCCATTTCATCGGCCATCTGCTTCAGAAATGCATCCACATCGTCACGACGGTAACCGCCCATCTGTTTTTCAAAGGTAACGGTACGAATTTCTTCAGGCGTCATGCTCCCGGTTCCCTCCCTCGGCAATCCTCAATACTGATAATATTCGATCCACTGCCGGTCTTTTCGGCTCTTTCCGCCCAGCTTCTCCAGGCGGAAGCGCCCTTTGCCCCGTACAGTAAACAGGTCCTGTTCATACACCGGCGCACCGGCCTTCTCCTGGGGAATGTGGTTGATTTCCACATGGCCGGTTCGTACATATTCCTCCGCTTGACTGCGGCTGCAATTCAGAAACGCCGCCAGAACGGCATCCAGCCGCAGTGAGGCCACACTGGCCGTCTGCAGCTTCGGCGGCGGCCGCATCGGAAGAACGGCCTCCCCCTCTTTGCATAAGGTGGTGCGCACCGAAACCCGGCCTGCCTGCCGAAGTTCCCGGCAGAGCACACCGGCCATTTCCTGCAGCACTGCCACATAAATGCAGTGTTCCTCCGGCGAAGGAATCAAATCTCCAATGCAGCTGCGCTCCACCGCAAGTCCAAGAATGGCCCCAAGGCAATCGCGATGGGCGGGCGGCTGTGCGCAAAGATGGCTGTACGCCACCTTCACAAAGCAGATCGGCGGCTCGCATTCCATGCCGAACGGCGCCAGGCAGAGCAGCTTCCGCTCCGCCCCATCGTACCCTCCGTCAAAGCGGTACCAGTCGCAGTCCAGCCGGTTCAGCGCAGCCGCGCACAGATCCTGCTCCCGGTCCGAGAGGAACCCCGTGTAGCGGGCACTCCAGCGCTTTTGGGCACTGGCACAGAGATCCTCTGCCCGGCGCATCACCATGCGCTCCTGGTCGTTGCGGGGCGGCACAAAGCCGCGCACCTGCGGTGCTTGTGCATCAGAAGTAGACACCGTTGTTCTCCAGCTCGTCCAGCAGGTCTGCGCCCATAATATCAACGTTGTACGGCGTAATAATGAAGGTGCTGGCCGCTACGCGCTTGATCTGGCCGCTGTTGGCATACGCCACACCGGACAGGAAATCCACCAGACGGCGGGAAACTTCCTTTTTCGTGGACTCCAGATTCAGCACCACCGTGCGCTTGGCATTCAGATGGTCGGCCACCGTGGTCGCATCCTCAAAGGCTTCCGGCTTCACCAGAACCACCTTCAGCTGCGTGGTGGCGTTGATGTTCACCACTTTATTGCGCTTGCTTCCGGAAGCAGCGGCCTGAGGCTCGGGTGCATCATAACCGCTGTCCTGCTGTGCATCATCGCCGCGGCTTACAAACGAAGGGAAGTCTTCCCCTTCGTAATCTTCCTCTTCCTCGTCAACGCCCAACGCTTTTTTCAGCTTGTCGAACATAGCGTTTTTCCTCCTTTTATACGAAATCCGAAGCCTTTTACAGCCCCGAAACTCCTGCTGATCTATGATACATCCATCCATGGGGCATGGATGCACACAACTTATTATCCATTGTTTCGTGCCAGATGTCAACCAACGCCGGGTATTTTATAGCATTTACAACAAAAATTTTCTGGGATTTTGCGGTTTTGCCCTCTGCCTTCAAGCCAGCCGACCGTCCCGCAGGCCGCGCCCGCGCACAACCACCTCATCGTACAGCTTCAGTTTGCTCTCTTTATCGCCGCCGTTCGGTACCAGAATGTAATTTTCATTCTCGTACAGCTTCACGATCGGTCGGAACTCGATCAGCTGGCCGGACCGGACATACACACCGTTTACGTCATCCACAATGTGAACGGCGTCTTTGCTGATGCGCAGGCCGGTGTAGCTGTTCAGATCCAGCCGCGCCGTCTGCTGCCCCAGCGCCAGAATCTGTGCGCTCATGTATTCACAATGCACCACAATTTTTGCAAGGCCGCTGTCCTCGTCCTGCGTCACTTCCTGAATGGTGGCCGGCAGGGCAGTTTCCGCCCGGCCGGGGAAGCTGATCTGAATTTTGCGGCCGCCCTGCTCCACCTTCTGGCTGATGCGCTCTCCCTCTTCTTTCGGGCAAACGCCGTAAAAGTCCCATTGGTAGCTGGTCACGATTTTTCCCGCCTTGCCTTCCAGCGACTCATCCGCACCCTGATCCAGCATTTCCCGCAGCTCGGCCGGGGATGCACTGTTCAGCGCGTCCGCTTCCACCGTGAGCATCCGGGCTTCCTGTGCTTGAACGAAATATCCGCCCACCGGTGCCGGAATGGTCTGCGGCGTGCCCAGCTGTTGGGTCAGGCTTTCCGCCTGTGTGTTCAGTTCTGCCAATTGGGTATCAAAATTGGCAACACGGCCCGTCGTTACCTGCAATTTGTTGGCCGCCAGCAAATAGCTCTCCTGCCGGCTGTTCAGGTTTTCGTAGTCTTTCCGGTCCAGCGCTTCCAGCAGGTCGTTTTCTGCATTCTGCTCCTGATTCAGCAGTACGCCGATGTCGGTGCCGACGCTCTCGGATTTTTCCAACAGCGCGATCCGATTCTGCAGGGTGGTCAGCTGGTTGCGCAGGCTCGCCTGCTCACTGCTGGTATAAATCTCCGCAACTGCGGTTCCGGCCGAAACGCGCTCGCCCTCTTCCACAAGATAGCCAAGGCTTCCCTCGCCGTCCACCGGCTGCTGGGCAAACAGCAGCACGCCGTCCAGCTGTACGCTGTCGGTCAGCGTATCCTGAATGGCGGTTTCCGTCTCGTAGCGATTGTCCAGAACCGCCACCAGCTGAATAGTCACATAGAGTGCCAACAGGCCAAGCGGCACAAACATCAGCCATTTCGGCGGCCGTGGAAAAGAATCATTTGCTTTTTTCTCCTGCATAGGCTCACCTCCGGGCCACTCAGTCGCTCTGTGTGTATTCGGGTCGTTTTTTATGGGCTGTGTGCTCACAGCTCCCCATTCAGGAAGCGTTCCACCAGCTGCCGGGCCTGGGCCGGGGTTTCCGGGTCTGAAGCATCCAGCCAGTGGGCGCCTTCCATTCGGCGAAACCAGGTCAGCTGCCGTTTTGCATACCGGCGGGAAGCCTGCTTCAGGTCATTCAGGCAGGGCTCCAGCTCTGCCTCCCCTTCAAAATAGGGAAACAGCTCTTTGTATCCGATGGCCTGGGCCGCCGTATGCCAGCATTCCCGGTTCTGCCACACCCGGCGTGCCTCCTCCAGAAGGCCCTGCTGAACCATTCGGTCCACCCGGGAATCAATGCGGCGATACAGGGCCTCCCGGTCCGGGTCGTTCAAAATCAGCAGAAGTGCACGATAGGGCGGCGTCTGGGGCCGTGATGCCGCTTTCTGCTGGCTCATCGTCCGGCCGGTGGTGCGGTACAGCTCCAGTGCACGCAAAAGCCGCGGCGTATTGTTGGGGTGTACGCAGGCCGCGCCCTCCGGGTCCAGTCGGCAAAGCTCTTCGTAGAGCGCCTCTCTGCCCTTTTCGGCCAGCTCCTGCTCCAGGGCCGCGCGAATCTCCGTCGTCGGCTTGTGCGGGGTGAACTGAACCCCGTTCAGCAGGCTGGAAAGATACAGCCCGGTGCCGCCCACCACAAAGGGCAGATGGCCTCGCTGCGCAATCTGTTCTGCACAGGTACGTGCGGCCTGTACATAATCCGCCACGCTGAAGCTCTGTTCCGGCCCCACGATGTCCACCAGATGATGCGGCACTCCCTGAGTCTCCTTCGGGGTAACTTTGGCGGTGCCCACGTCCAGGCCGCGGTAAATCTGCATGGAATCCGCCGAAATGATCTCGCCCTGAAACTCCAACGCCAGCTTCACCGACAAAGCGGTTTTTCCGCTGGCGGTCGGCCCGCCGATGGCAACGATCCGAGGTTTATCCAAGCCTTCCAAACTGCTTTTCCAGCTCCTTCCGGGTCAATTTCAGTACGATTGGGCGGCCATGGGGGCAAAACGGCGGCACTTTGCCCGCCATGATCTGCTCCGCCAGCCTCAAAAGCCCCTCCGGCCGGGTTTTGTCTCCGGCCTTCATGGCAGCCCGGCAGCTGATGGAGTGCAGCACCCATTCCGTTTTTTCGCTGAGTGCATCCTTTGCGCCCCTGGCCAGCTTGGCCGCCAGTTCAATCGCCAGTTCTTCCACATCGTCTGCCTGCACATCGGCCGGTACTGCGCGAACCATAATGGTGTTTCCGCCGAAGTCATCCAGCTCCACACCCGCGTCCCGCAAAAGGTCCAGATTTCCGAGGAGCGCGTTCTTTTCTTCTGCGCTCAGCTGCACCGGAACCGGCATCAGCAGCATCTGGCTGGGCACATTGCCATAATTCCTGGCCAGCTCTTCATAAATCAGGCGCTCGTGGGCCGCGTGCTTGTCGATCAGGCACATCTCTTCCCCGCGCTGGGTAATGATGTAGGTTTTGAACACCTCACCCACATAGCGCAGCGGCTCAATTTCCGGTTCCGGCTCCAAGGTCAGCTGCCGGGCAGGCATCTGGGCCGACTCCGCCGGTTGATTCTCCGTTGCCGGGGCACCGGCCGGTTCGACCGGCGGGGCAGCCTGTACCGGCTGGTCATCCGTCCAGCTGGCCGGCTCTTTGGGCGGTTCTTCCGCCGCCGGGGCCGATTGCTGCAGGTGCGGCACCTCGTCCTCAGTGGGGGCAATGTCCAGCATTTCTTCCCGCGCCGGGCGATAGCTTTTCGTCAGCTGCAGCGGCGCAGAGCGCAGCAGCCCCTCCGTCTCCGGCTCACTGGGCAGCGATTTCCACACATCCCGGGCCGGCTCTTTCGGCGCTGCTGCCGGTGCCGGGCTGCCTGCCTGCACCGACAGGCGGGAAGCCGCATACGTGCGCACCGGCACTTCCTGCGCGGCCGGGGCCGCCGGATGCATCACCGACGGCACAGGCTCGTTCGGCCGGGCGGGCACCGCGGAACCGGCCGGTGCGGCTGCACCCGTGTTCTTCGTGCCGTCCGCCGGGGTTTCCTCGGCGCTGTCCGCAAACTGAAAGCGCCGCTCCCCGCTGGCGGGCAGCAGAACCACGCTCTTCACCGCACTGTACACGGCGTCGAACACGTCCTTTTCCCGGGCAAACCGCACTTCCGTTTTTGCCGGATGCACATTGACGTCCACCAGCTCCGGCGGCATTTCCAGCATCAGAACACAGCCCGGGAAGCGCCCCTGCATCAGAGTGCCCTTGTAGGCATTTTCCAAAGCGGCCATCATCGTGCTGTTTTTCACATAGCGGCCATTGATGTAAAAGTGCTGCATTCCGCGGCTGGCCCGGCAGGCCGACGGCGGAGTGACCAGGCCGTGCACCCGATACAGCCCCACCGTTCCGTCCACTTCCAGCAGACTTTTGGAGAACTCTCTTCCCAACACCCCATAGGCAGCGCTGCGCAGCGTTCCATCCCCGGGGGTCTGGAACTGGGTCTTTCCCTCGCGGATGAATTTCACCGCCACCTCAGGGTGAGACAACGCCGCCCGGCTGACTGCATCCGCCACATAGGTGCCCTCGCTGGAGTCCTTTTTCAAAAACTTCATGCGGGCAGGCGTGTTGTAAAACAAATCGCGCACCGTGATGGTGGTGCCGACCGGCCGGGCATCCGCCTCCATTCCCCGCTCGGTGCCGCCCTCAATGCGGTACCGGCAGGCGAACTCATCCTGTTCGGTGCGGGTCAGCACTTCCACCCGGGCCACACTGGCAATGGACGCCAGCGCCTCGCCCCGGAACCCCAGCGTGCAGATGTGATCCAGGTCCGCTTCGGTGCGGATCTTGCTGGTGGCGTGGCGGATAAACGCCGTTGCGATGTATTCCGCTTCAATGCCGCTGCCGTTGTCGGACACCTGAATCAGCGAAACACCGCCCCGCTCAATGGAAACGGTTACCTGGGTCGCGCCTGCATCAATGGCGTTTTCCACCAGCTCTTTCACCGCAGACGCCGGGCGCTCCACCACCTCACCAGCGGCGATCAGCTCCGCCGTGTGCTGATCCAGTACATGAATGACGGCCATTTATTCCACCTGCCTCTCGTTTTCTTTAAAACAGCTTTTTCAGTTCATACAAAAAGTTCAATGCTTCAATGGGGGTCAAGGTGTTCACATCCAGATCCCGAAGCTTGTCCATCACTTCGCTGGGGGCCTGCGGGGTGTTCAGCTGCTCCACCGCTTCAAAATCCAGCTGGGTCACCTGATTGGCACCGGGGGCCGAAGCCTCCAGCGCCCGCAGCACCTGATGGGCACGGCGCGTTACCGCGCCCGGAAGACCCGCCAACTTGGCCACCTCAATGCCGTAGCTGTCATCGGCCGGGCCTGCAATGATGCGCCGCAGAAACGTAATGTCCTCGCCGCGCTTTTTCACCGCAATGTTGTAATTCTTCACGCCGGTTTCGCACTGCTCCAGATCCGTCAATTCGTGATAGTGGGTGGCAAACAGCGTCTTGCAGCCAATTTTTCGGGTAATGTGCTCCACCACAGCGCGGGCAATGCTCATGCCGTCAAAGGTAGAGGTTCCGCGGCCGATCTCGTCCAGAATCACCAGACTTTTCGGGGTGGCGTTCTGCAGGATCTCCGCAACCTCGGTCATCTCCACCATAAACGTGGATTGGCCCGCCGCCAGATCGTCGGAGGCACCGACCCGGGTGAAAATGGCGTCCACCACGCCCATTTTGCAGGACTTTGCCGGCACAAAGCTGCCGATCTGCGCCATCAGCGCAATCAGCGCGTTCTGCCGCATGTAGGTGGATTTACCGGCCATGTTCGGGCCAGTGAGCAGAATGGTGCGGTTTTCGCCGCAGTCCATTTTGGTATCGTTGGGCACAAACAGGCTGCCCTTCAGCATCTGCTCAATCACCGGGTGGCGGCCCTCTTCGATCACCAGCACATCGCTGTCATCCACCTGGGGCTTTACGTAATTGTTGTCGCTGGCCACCTGCGCCAGGGCCGTGTACACGTCCAGCTGCGCCACAGCCATGGCAGTGGCCTGAATGCGCATCAGCTGGTCCGACACGGCGCTGAGCAGCTGGTCAAACAGCTCCCGCTCCAGAGTAAGCACCCGCTCATTGGCACCCAGAATCTTGTTTTCCAGCTGCTTCAGGTCGTCCGTAATGTAGCGCTCCGCATTGGCCAAAGTCTGCTTGCGTACAAAGTTGGCGGGCACCTGATCGGTGAAGGACCGGCTCACCTCAATGTAATAGCCAAACACGCGGTTGAAGCCGATTTTCAGCGTGCGGATGCCGGTTTCTTCCTTGAGCTTGGCCTCCAACTGAGAGAGGTAGCCCTTGCCGCCGTGCATGATGTCCCGCAGTTCGTCCACTTCCGCGTTGTAGCCCGCCTTGATGACGCCGCCCTCCTTCAGGGTGGAAGGGGCGTTTTCATCCACGGCGGAAAAGATTTTATCCCGGATGTCCTCCAGCGGGTCGATGCGGTCCGCCAAGGCAGCCAGCTGCGGGCAGCCGCTCTCCCGGGCCTGCTTCTGCAGGCCGGGCAGCTCCCGGCAGGTGCAGGCAAGGGCGTACATTTCACGCGGCGTTGCAGAACCATACACCGTGCGGGTCATCAGGCGCTCCATATCAAACACGCGGGAAAGGCTGTCCGCCAGATCTGCTCGAAGAATGCTCTGTTGGTAAAGGGCCTCCACGGCCGCAAGCCGGTCGTTGATGGCTGCCGAGCTGACCAGCGGCTGCTCGATCCAGCTGCGCAGAAGGCGTTTGCCCATGGCGGTCTGGGTTTTGTCCAGCACCCAAAGCAGCGTCCCCTTCTTTTCCCGCCCGCGCATAGTCTCGGTCAGCTCCAGGTTGGCCCGGGTGACCGGAGAGAGCTGCATATACTGCGCTTCGGCGTAGTTGTGCACGGTTTTCAGCCGCTCCACGCCCTTTTTCTGGGTGCGGTGCAGGTATCCCAGCAGTGCGCCCAGCGCCACCGGGGCCAGGCCCGCCTTTGAAAGGCCGCTGGCCGCCGCCCAGTCGGCCCCGAACTGTTCCTGCAAAAGGCCGCTGACCTGTTCCGGCACATATTCTTCTTCGGTCATTACCTCCACCGAACAGGACATATGCTGTTTGATGTAGGCAGTCACCGCCTTATGCTTCAGCATCTCGCTGTTCATCAGGATCTCGCTGGGCGTGTAGCGGCACAGTTCGGTAATGATCTGGTTGTCCAGCTTTTCCGCCGTCAACTCCGTGGCGTGAACTTCGCCGGTGGAGACATCCGCAAAGCAGATGCCGGCGGCCTTGCCTTTTACAAACACGCTGCACAGATAGTTGTTCCGGTCATCCTTCAGCATGCTGCTTTCAATGACCGTACCGGGGGTCACCACCCGAATGATGTCCCGCTTTACCAGGCCCTTGGCCTTGGCCGGGTCCTCCATCTGCTCGCAGATGGCCACCTTGTAGCCCTTGGCGATCAGGCGGGCCACATAGCTCTCATAGCTGTGGAACGGCACCCCGCACATGGGGGCCCGCTCTTTCTGGCCGCAGTCCCGCCCGGTCAGGGTCAGTTCCAGTTCCTTGGACGCCAGAATTGCATCGTCGTAGAACATCTCATAGAAATCCCCCAGACGGAAAAAGAGGATTTCATCCTTGTGCTGCTTTTTGATCTCAAAATACTGTGCCATCATGGGCGAAAGTTCAGCCATACTTCACATCCTGATTCTTTGCAGTTCGTTTCATCGTTGGGGCTTAAGGGGCCTCATGCAGCCCCTCAAAAGCCATGGAAGGCCGGTACGCTCCAAAGAGCGCCCGGCCGTTGTGTGGCAGAGACTTTTTCTGCCGCTTTGCTGTTTTTTCTGGCTGCAGTGGCTTAGTGGCAGCCGCCGCAGGTAGAGCAGCTGCCGGTGCAGCCGCCGGCAGCGGGCTCCTGCACGGTCATGGGGTCGCCGCCGTTCATGGCGGTGTTGATGATGGCATCGATATAGTTCACCATCGCCTCAGCGGCAGTCTTGGCCTCGTTGTAGGCAACCATGCCGGGATGGTTCATGATCTTGCCGTACAGGTCGTTCACCTGGCCGTTCAGCTCGGCAATGCGCTCGTCGTCCCGCTCGTCCTTGGTGATCTCGTTGTTCAGGTCCATCCGGGCCAGGTTGAACTCACCGATCATATCCTGCAGTTCCTTGTTCTCATCGTTGGCGCGGCGGGCAGCATCCAGTGCCAGATAGCGCTCGTCCGTCTGCATGGCAGCAGCAGCTTTCTTAAACAGTTCAATGGCATCCATGGTCATACTCTCCTTTTTTCAGTCGGCTCACAGCCGGAATGATTTCTTTATCGGTAAGCCCGCCGCGCGCCGCTAAAACCGAACGCACGGCCGGCAAAACCTTCTTTGAATGAAATGGGCTTGTGCAGTCAAGCCAGCTCTGCGGTCAGCATCGCGGCCCGGCTGCCGGTGATGTGCAGCTGTACCTCGCTGCCGATGAGGGCCGGATCCCCGGCAAATTCCGCCACCAGGTTGTTGCGCAGGCGGCCGTTCAGCAGGCCCTCGCCCCGGCCGTGGCCCTCCACCAGGGCCACCTGGGTCTGCCCCACCAGGGCCGCCGTCTGTTCGCAGGCAATTTCCTCCTGCACCGCCAGAAGGCGGCCCATGCGGTCGGCCTTCTGCTTGTGGGTGTAGGGGTCCGGCATCTCCGCAGCCTTCGTGCCCGAGCGCTTGGAATAGATGAAGGTAAACAGCTGCATATACCGTACCTTTTTGATCAATTCCAGCGTCGCCTCGAAATCCTCTTCGGTCTCGCCGGGGAAGCCCACAATGATGTCGCTGGAAAAAGTAATGCCGGGCACCGTGCGGCGGGCATACTCGATCAATTCCAGATAATGCTCCACCGTATAGTGGCGGTTCATCTCTTTCAGGATGCGGTTGCTGCCCGACTGCACCGGCAGATGAAGGTGGTTGCAGATCTGGGGGTGCGCCGCGATCGTGTCGATGAGTTTATGGCTGGCATCCTTCGGGTGGCTGGTCATAAAGCGAATATGATAATCGCCCGGCACCGTGCACAGCAGCGCCAGCAGGTCCGAAAAATCCACGTTTTCGTCCAGGCCCTTGCCGTAGCTGTTCACGTTCTGGCCCAGAAGAGTGATCTCCTTATAACCGGCGGCTACCAGCCCCTTGAACTCCTCCAGAATGGCCGCTGGGGTACGGCTGCGCTCGCGCCCGCGCACATAGGGCACAATGCAGTAGGTGCAGAAGTTGTCGCACCCATACATGATGGGCAGCCAGGCGCGGAAGGAAGAATCCCGCCGGATGGGCATTTCCTCCACGATCTCGGTGCGCTCCACCGGCGTCTGCAGCACCCGTTTGCGGCCCTCGATCTTCTGGGCCAGCAGACTGGGCAGCGTGTCAATTCCGTTCACGCCGAACACCAAATCCACAAAGGGATAGCTCTGGCGGATCTTCTCCACCACCTGCGGCTGCTGGGCCATGCAGCCGCACAGGCCGATGAGCAGCCCCTTATTCTGTTCCTTCAGCTTTTTCAGCGCGCCGATGTTGCCGAACACCCGCTGCTCTGCGTGCTCACGCACGGCACAGGTGTTGAACAGGATCAGATCGGCCTGCTCGGGGCTGTCGCAAATGCCATAGCCCACGTCCATCAGCACGCCCTTGATCTTTTCGCCGTCGTTCACATTCTGCTGGCAGCCGTAGCTGCGCACATAGGCCATCGGCGGGGTGTCATAAGCCGCCGCCAGTGCGGCAGCCGCCGTACCGTCATGATTGTATCCAATTCTGTCGATTTTGTTCACAGATCCAGTTTCTCCAATTCTTCACCGCCCTGCCGGCGGAAAAATAAACCAATAGAATTTATTATAACCGAAAGCCCGCCAAAGCACAACGCCTCTTCGCCTTATTCCTGGCCGGTTTCGCCCGATTTTACCCGATCCCGCTTCAGAATGGGGCCAAGGTACTGGCCGGTGAAGCTGGCGGGGTTGGCCGCCACCTCTTCCGGGGTGCCCTCGGCCACGATCTGCCCGCCGGCACTTCCACCCTCCGGGCCCAGGTCGATGATGTGATCGGCCCGCTTGATGACGTCCAGATTGTGCTCAATGACCACCACCGTGTTCCCGGCATCCACCAGCTTGTCCAGTACCTCCACCAGCCGGTGAACGTCCGCCACATGCAGGCCGGTGGTCGGCTCATCCAGAATGTACACGGTCTGGCCGGTGCTGCGCTTGGCCAGCTCCAGCGCCAGCTTCACGCGCTGGGCTTCGCCGCCGGAAAGCGTTGTCGCACTCTGCCCCAGCTGCACATAACCCAGGCCCACATCGCACAGGGTCTGCAGCTTCCGGTGAATTTTGGGAATGTTGGAAAAGAACGTCGCAGCTTCTTCCACCGTCATGTTCAACACATCCGAGATGCTCTTGTCCTTGTAATGGACCTCCAGAGTCTCCCGGTTGTAGCGTGCGCCCTTGCACACTTCACAGGGCACATAGATGTTCGGCAAAAAGTGCATGGCAATTTCCAGAATGCCGTTGCCCTCACAGGCTTCGCACCGGCCGCCCTTCACATTGAAGCTGAACCGCCCTGCCCCGTAGCCGCGCATTTTGGCGTCCTGCGTCTGGGCAAACACGGTGCGGATGTCGTTGAACACCCCCGTGTAGGTGGCCGGGTTGGAGCGCGGCGTGCGGCCGATGGGCGACTGGTCAATGCCGATGACCTTGTCTACGTATTCCAGCCCTTCCATCGCCTTGTGCTTGCCGGGGCGATGCTTGGCGCCGTTCAGATCCGCGGCCAGACGCTTGTACAGAATCTCATTGACCAGCGAGGACTTGCCCGACCCGGAAATGCCCGTAACCACCGTCATCTCGCCCAGCGGAATGTCCACCGTGATGTGCTGCAGGTTGTTCTCATAGGCATCCACGATCCGAATGTGCTTGCCGTTGCCCGGGCGGCGGGTGGCCGGCACTTCAATGCGCTTGCGGCCGAAAAGATACTGCCCGGTGATGCTGCGGGGTTCCCGGCAGATGTCCTCCACCGAACCGGCCGCCACGATCTCGCCGCCGTGAACGCCTGCACCGGGGCCAACGTCCACCAGATAGTCCGCCTGGCGCATGGTGTCTTCGTCGTGTTCCACCACGATCAGCGTATTGCCCAGGTCACGCAGGCGCTTCAGGGTGGCGATCAGCTTGTCATTGTCCCGCTGGTGCAGGCCGATGGACGGCTCATCCAGCACATACAGAACGCCGGTGAGGGCACTGCCGATCTGCGTGGCCAGGCGAATGCGCTGGCTCTCGCCGCCGGAAAGCCCCACCGAGCCGCGGGCCAGGGTCAAATAATCCAGGCCCACACTCTGCAGGAAGCCCAGCCGTTCCCGCACTTCTTTCAGAATTCCGTCGGCAATCATATGCTCCCGGTCGGTGAGGTCCAGCTTGTTGATGAAGTTCAGCTCTTCCCGCACGCTCATGGCGCAGAACTGGCTGATGTTGATGCCGCCCACGGTCACGGCCAGGCTGGTCGGCTTCAGGCGCTGGCCATGGCAGTCCGGGCATTCCACCCCGTTCATCACCGTGGCGATCTCTTCCTTCATCCACTCGCTGGAGGTATCGCGGAAGCGCCGCTCCAGATTCGGCACAATGCCCTCAAAGTCGTTCAGGTACCGGCCGGAGCCGAATTCGTTCTGCCGATGCATCTCAATGCGCTCGCCGCCGGTGCCGTACAGGATCGCATTCAGCGCCTCTTCGCTCATTTCTTTGATCGGCGTATCCAGTGTAAAGTCATATCGCTTGCCAAGGCCTTTGTAGTACATTTCGCTCACAGAGCCTTCGGCATAGTACCATCCGCTTGCCTTAATGGCCCCTTCACGGATGGAAAGCGCCTTGTTCGGGATGATCAGCTCCGGGTCTACCTTCATAAAGGTGCCAAGGCCAGTGCAGGTCTCACAGGCACCAAAGGGGTTGTTGAAGCTGAACATCCGCGGCGTCAGCTCCTCCACCGAGATACCGTGCTCCGGGCAGGCATAGCTCTGGCTGAACTGCATTTCCTTGCCGTCCACCACGCTGATGGTCACCAGGCCGCCGGTCAACCCGATGGCCGTTTCCAGAGAATCTGCCAGGCGGCTCTGCCCTTCTTTGCCGTGTTTGATGGCCAGACGGTCCACAACGATCTCCACGGTATGCTTCCGGTTCTTTTCCAGCGTGATCTCTTCGTCCAGGTCGTAGATGTTTCCATCCACCCGCACCCGGGCGTAGCCGCTTCGCCGGGCCGCCTCAAATTCTTTCTGCTGGGTGCCCTTGCGGCCCCGCACCACCGGGGCCAGCACATAAAAGCGGGTTCCCTCCGGCAGCTTGTGGATCTCATCCACCATTTCATCCACGGTCTGCTGGCTGATCACCCGGCCGCACACCGGGCAGTGCGGAATGCCGATGCGGGCGTACAGCAGACGGAGATAGTCATAGATCTCCGTCACCGTGCCCACCGTGGAGCGGGGGTTGTGGCTGGTGGTTTTCTGGTCAATGGAAATGGCCGGCGAAAGGCCGGTGATCTCATCCACGTCCGGTTTTTCCATCTGCCCCAGGAACATACGCGCATAGCTGGAAAGGCTCTCCATATAGCGGCGCTGGCCATCGGCATAAATGGTGTCGAACGCCAGGCTGGATTTGCCCGAGCCGGACAGGCCGGTCATCACCACCAGCTTATCCCGCGGAATGGTCAGGCTGACATTTTTCAGGTTGTGTTCCCGCGCGCCGCGGATGACGATTTTATCGTTGCTCACTTTTTGCCTCTCTTACGCTTCGTCTTGGGTGCATCGCCTTCCGTTGTCGGGTTCTCGCCCCGCCGCAGCCGGTCGATCTGATCCCGCAGGAACGCCGCGTGCTCAAACTCCAAAATACGGGCCGCTTCCTTCATCTCGCGGGTCAGGCGCTCAATCGCCTGCTCCCGCTCCACCTTGCTCATGCGTTTGCCGCCGAACAGGCGCCCGTTCTCTTCCTTATCGCTGATCTCAATGCCCTCGCGAATCTCTTTCTTAATGGTGGTGGGCACGATTCCGTGGGCTTCGTTGTATGCCATCTGAATGGCACGGCGGCGCTCGGTCTCCGTGATGGCCCGCTCCATGCTGGGGGTCACCTCGTCCGCGTACATGATCACCATGCCGTCTGCATTTCGGGCCGCGCGGCCGATGGTCTGAATCAGGCTGGTCTCGCTGCGCAGGAAGCCCTCCTTGTCTGCGTCCAGAATGGCCACCAGAGACACTTCCGGAAGGTCCAGGCCCTCCCGAAGCAGGTTGATGCCCACGATCACATCGATCGCCCCAAGGCGCAGATCCTTGATCAGCTCCATGCGTTCAAAGGTATCCACCTCATGGTGCATGTACTTGACCTTGACGCCCTGCTCGGTGAGATAATCGGTCAGGTCCTCGGCCATCTTTTTGGTAAGCGTGGTCACAAGCACCCGCTCGCCGCGCTGCGTGCGCTGCCGGATCTCGCCCAAAAGATCTTCGATCTGGCCTTCCACCGGCTTCACCACAATCTGAGGGTCCAGCAGGCCCGTGGGGCGAATGACCTGCTGGGCGATCTGGCTACTGTGTTCTCGCTCATACTCGCCGGGGGTGGCGCTGACGAACACCATCTGGTTCAGCTTGGCTTCCACCTCTTCAAATTTCAGGGGGCGGTTGTCAAACGCCGAAGGCAGCCGGAAGCCGAAATCCACCAGTGTTTTCTTGCGGGCATAGTCGCCGCCGTACATAGCCCGAAGCTGGGGCAGCATCACATGGCTTTCGTCCACAAACAGCAAAAAGTCCTTGGGAAAATAATCCAGCAGCGTGGTGGGGGTCGAGCCGGGCGCCCGGCCGCTGAGCACGGCGGAATAGTTCTCGATGCCCTTGCACATGCCCACTTCCGTGAGCATTTCCATGTCGTAGTTGGTGCGCTGGGCAATGCGCTGGGCTTCGATCAGCTTGCCTTCCTGGGTGAATTTCTTCACCTGCTCGTCCATTTCCTCGCTGATGCGCTTCAGGCCCGCCTGCATCTTTTCCGGCGAGACGATGTAATGGCTCGCCGGGAAAATGGCCACATGCTTTACCACATTTTTTCGCTCGCCGGTCAGCGGGTTTGTCTCGGTGATCCGGTCGATCTCGTCCCCGAAGAATTCCACCCGAATGGCCAGGTCACTCATATAGGCCAGATTGATCTCCACCACATCGCCCCGAACGCGGAACTTGTTGCGAGTAAAATTCACATCGTTGCGTTCGTATTGCAGCGAAACCAACCGTTTGCACAGCTGCTCCCGGCTCATTTCCATGCCCGGCCGCAGGCTGATGACCATGCTGCGGTAATCAATGGGGTCACCCAGGCTGTAAATGCAGGAAACGCTGGCCACAATGATCACATCCCGCCATTCCGACAGCGCCGCCGTGGCCGAATGGCGCAGGCGATCGATCTCATCGTTGATGGCGCTGTCTTTTTCAATGTAGGTGTCGGTGGACGGGATGTACGCCTCGGGTTGATAATAGTCGTAATACGAAACAAAATACTCCACCGCATTGTCCGGAAAAAACTCGCGGAATTCCGTGCAGAGCTGGGCCGCCAGAGTTTTGTTGTGGGCCAGCACCAGCGTGGGGCGGTTTACCCGGGCAATCACGTTGGCCATGGTAAATGTTTTGCCGCTGCCGGTTACACCCAGCAGGGTCTGGGCCCGGTCACCGGCCTCAATGCCTTTTACAAGGGCATCAATGGCCTGGGGCTGATCGCCGGTCGGCTGATACGGTGCCACCAGCTTGAATTTGCCTTCCTGCATTTCCTGCTGCATCTTTGCCCTTCCCGCCCGATCGGCCCCTGGATAAACCTGTTTTCGGATCATTTTTTGATACGGATTTATTATATCCCATTCTGCAACAGGTTTGCAAGTACGGCCCTCTCTGGCCGCTCACTTTGCTGTATAAAAGCAAACGGCCCGTGCGCAGAAAGACCTCCCTGCGCACGGGCCATTCCTGTTTCAGCTGTCTTTTTTCGGTGCATCTGCAAAAGCTGCCGGTTCCGGCTTTTCTGCCCCGCACCGCCGGATCGGGCGGACATACTTCCAAAAGCGCTTGCAGTCGTGATAGAAATAGAACACCCGCCCGGGCGTTGTATCCAGGCAGCAGCCGGCCGCCTCGTAATCAAACGCCTTCATAGCCTGCTCCATTTGGGCTTCGACCGCGCGGTTCTCCGTTTCAAAGTCAAAAGGCCCATGCTCGAACACTAGGTATTCCCCTTCCGGCACCACCATCATCTGCATCTGTTCCGGCACTGGGCCTGCATAGTCCAGCGGAAGGCGGACCCCATAGCTTTCGGCCAGCGGAATTCCCCAGCTGCAGATCCGCCCGGTCGGCTCGTTGATAAAGGCCATCAGCTGGCCGCTGCCGCTGTCGGCCTCTTCCCCGCCCAGGTCGTCCAGCTTGCCCGGAATGCCCTCCAACAGCCCGCAGATCGTATCACAATCCCGCCCGGGAATGCGGCTCTGCTTTTGCCAGAAGTCCCAGTATCCAATGCTTTCATAATTGCGGATGTGCAGATATTTGTGGGCCGGAATCGTCACAAAATACGTTTTTACGTCTCCCTGTGCCGGGTTCATCTTCAAGCCGCCGGTTTCTGCCAAATAGCAGTCAAAGGGTTTCAGCATCGTGCGCAGCACCACCGGGGTCGGGCAGTGCCGGTACTCGCCCGGCGAAACGCCATAGGCCTCTTTAAAGGCGCGGGTAAACGCCTCATGGGAAGAAAACCCGTAGTTCAGCGCGATTTCGAGAATGCCTTTCTCAGTATCCCGCAGTTCCTTCAGAGCAAAGGCCAATTTGCGCTGGTGCAGATATTCCCGCAGCGGCACACCGGAAATCTCGCGGAATTTCCGGGAGGTGTAACATTCCGAGTAGCCCAGCTTTTCCGCCAAATACGTCAGTGTCAATTCCTCACTGGCATTCTGGCGAATGCACTGGTCAATCTCCGTTACGATCGTTTGAACATTGCAATACCACTGGCACATGGTGAAAGCTCTCCTTTTCACAATTCATTTTCTGCCTGGCTTCTTACCTGTAAGTATACAGGTTCCCGCCGGGCAGCCGCTTGATGGTTCTTGCGCTCTTCATAAATCGTGTCTGTGTGCCGCAAAGCCGAAGCTGCAGCAGTCTATTGGCCATTACAAAAAGCCCGCAAAACAAAGCAGCTCTGTTTTGCGGGAAAATAATTCTGGCTTGCCGTTCAGGCCTTATAGCGCATATCTTTGTCCGTCAGGGTTTCCAGCACGGCCACATACGCCGCCGCGTCCCGGCGGGCCGCTTCCAGGTCCATATCCCGGTAATTGCCGCATTCCACCTCGCTGGCGCCGGGGATGTCCCCTTCAAACGAAGCCACAAACCGGTAGCTGTCCAGCACCAGCTTCAGTGCCTGCGCATCGGTCAGCCCGCGGGTGAGCAGGTAAAACCCGGTACGGCAGCCCATCGGCCCCACATAGATCACCCCGTCCGAAACGGCCGAGTTCCGGGCATAGGTGGCAAACAGATGCTCAATGGTGTGGGCGCTGCCCGTGGACAGATACTCGCCGGCATTGGGCTTTTTCATCCGCACGTCCCAGGTCCTCACATCGCCGTCCTGGCGGGAAAGATACATTCCCGGCTCCAGCTTGGTGTGGTCTACGCAAAAACTCGCGATTCGTTCCATGTTTTTTCTCCTTTTTTCTTTGCTGTCCTGCAAGTGACTGCGTTCCCGATCAGCCGGGCAGCGCCTGCACCGTTCCGTGTTCGCAATCCACCGAAACCATGGTGCCGTCTTTCAGGCGCCGCACGGCCCCCGTGGCCCCGACGATCACCGCCAGGCCCAGCGCCAGGCCCACAATGGCAGCATGGCTGTTCAGGCCGCTCTCCTCCACGATCAGGGCCGACGCCTGCCGCATCAGGTCCAGAATGCTGTTGTCGGTATAGGGCGCCACCAGCACGTCGCCCGGCTGGAATTTGCCTCTGGCCTCCTCCAGCGTGCGGCAGACGCACAGCACGCCCTTGGCATTGCTGTGCCCGACGCCCACGCCGTTGATGAGGGAATCGCCCACCACATGCACCTTGATCATGTTGGTGGTGCCGGAAACGCCAACCGGCACACCGGCGGTCAGAACCACCAGGTCGCCGTCCTTAATCAGGCCGGCGTTCCGGGCGCACTCGATGGAGAGGTCGATCATCTCATCCGTACTGTGCGCATAGGGCATCAGCAGCGGGGTCACGCCCCAGGAAAGAGAGAGCTGCCGCTGCACCGACTCTTCCAGCACGCAGGCAATGATGGGGGTGTCGGAGCGGAACTTGCTCAGCAGGCGCGCAGTCTCGCCGCTTTTGGTCACCGTGATCACCGCATCCGCCTTGATGTCGTTGGCCGTGGTGCAGGCCGCATGGGCCGTTGCGCCGGAGATGCTCAGGTGACTGTCCACATTTCCGCGGCGCATCCGGCTCAGATACGAAACATCCTGCTCCGTGCGCTCCGCAATGGCGGCCATGGTGCGAACGGCCTCCACCGGGTATTTTCCGGCCGCCGTCTCGCCGGAAAGCATCACCGCGCTGGTGCCGTCGTACACCGCATTGGCCACATCGGTGATCTCCGCACGGGTCGGGCGGGGGTTGTTCTGCATGCTTTCCAGCATCTGGGTGGCGGTGATCACCGGCTTGCCGGTGGAAAAGCTGTGATAAATGATGTTTTTCTGGATGGCCGGAATTTCCGTAAAGTCGATTTCCACGCCCATATCTCCGCGGGCAACCATAATGCCGTCCGCAACGGCCAGAATGGCGTCCAGATTGTCCACGCCCTCCTGGTTCTCCAGCTTGGCAATGACGCGGATGTTGGAGTGATTCTCATCCAGAATGTGCCGGATCTCCAGAATGTCCTGCGCGCTGCGCACAAAGCTGGCCGCAATGAAATCAAAGCCGTTCTCGATGCCAAACAGGATGTCCTCCCGATCCTTGCTGCTCATATACGGAATGCCCAGGGAGACGTTCGGCACATTGACGCCTTTTTTATCCTTGATGACGCCGCCGTTCTCCACCCGGCAGTGAATGTCGGTGCCGGAGACGCTCTCCACATGCATGCTGATCAGGCCATCGTCCAGAAGGACCTTGTCCCCCTCATGCAGGTCGCCGGGAAGCTCTTTGTAGGTCACCTGCGCAATGTTGCTGTCGCCCAGCACCTCGCGGGTGGTCAGAATGAATTCCTGGCCATCCTTCAGCACGGCACGGCCCCCATCAAACTTTACCAGGCGAACCTCCGGGCCTTTGGTGTCCAGCAAGGCGGCAACCGGGCAGTTCAATTCTGTTCTCAGGCGCTTCAGCATCTCCAGGCGGCGGGTATGCTCCGCATAATCTCCGTGAGAAAAATTAAAACGCGCCACGTTCATACCACTGAGGATCATATCCCGCAAGATATCTTCCCGGTCCGTAGACGGGCCGAGCGTGCAGATGATTTTGGTTTTCCGCATAGGTTCCTCCTTTTTTCGGGGCGCGGCAGAAGGTCTCCCGCCGGGCCTATGAAAGGGCGTCTTTTGCTCTCAGCGAATCTCACCGGCCGCAGGGGGGGGGGGTGCGTCAAACCGCCTGCCGCCGGGAAATTCCACATTTATTATACACACTTCCCCCCGCCGGACAAGTATAAAATATTGAGGGGAACTGTAAAAAATCAATCATCGTCGTTTCGTGCATTTTACTCGTCGGCAGATTGTACAGAAACATTTTAATTTTGCCCGAAATACGGTATAATAAGTACAGAAAAAGCCGCCCGTTCAGCTGGCCGGGCCAAGAGCTTTCTTGCCTGGCTGCGCGGCGGCCGCTTGCGAAAGGAGCCTGAAGCAATATGGCAAAGCGGGTGTTTTTGATCGTTCTGGACAGTTTTGGCATTGGGGAAGAGCCGGATGCCGCCAAATTCGGCGACCACGGGGTAAATACCCTGCGCTCTGTATCCGGCAGCCCCGCCTTTGCTGCCCCCAATCTGACCCAACTGGGGCTGTTCAACATTGACGGGGTTGGCTGCGGCACGCCGGTGAGCGCCCCCTCCGGCGCATTTGCCCGCCTGCAGGAGCGCAGCAACGGCAAAGACACGACCATCGGCCATTGGGAAATCGCCGGACTGGTCAGCCCCAAAGCGCTTCCCACCTATCCCAACGGCTTCCCGGATGCGGTGATCCGGGAATTCTCCCAAAAGACGGGGCGCGGCGTTTTGTGCAACAAGCCCTATTCCGGCACCGAAGTGATTAAGGACTATGGCGAAGAGCACCTGCGCACCGGCAGCCTGATCGTCTACACCTCGGCCGACAGCGTGTTTCAGATCGCCGCGCACGAAGAAGTCGTGCCGCTGGAGGAATTGTACCGCGACTGCCAGATCGCCCGGGAAATGCTGCAGGGTGACCACGGCGTAGGCCGCGTGATCGCGCGCCCCTTTGTGGGCACCAATGCTTCCAACTTCCAGCGCACTTCCAACCGGCATGATTTTTCCATCACGCCGCCGCGGGCCACCATGCTGGACGAAATCAGCGCCGCGGGGCTGGATATGATCGCCGTGGGCAAAATCAACGACATTTTCGCCGGGCGGGGCGCCACCCGCGCCATCCGCACCAAAAACAACAACGATGGCATGCGCGTCACCATGTCGCTGGCCGCCGAGGAGTTCCACGGTCTGGCCTTCATCAATCTGGTGGATTTTGATATGCTGTATGGCCATCGGCGGGACATTCCCGGATATGCCGCGGCCATCTCGTCGTTTGACCGCTGGCTGCCGGGCTTTCTTGCCCAGTTGAAGCCGGACGATCTTTTGATGATCACGGCCGACCACGGCTGTGACCCGGCCTACCTGGCCACCACCGACCACACCCGTGAGTATGTTCCCTGGCTGATCACCGGGCAGGCGGTACAGCCGGGCGTCAATCTGGGCACTCTGCAGGGCTTCGGCAACATTGCTGCCACCGTCTGCGCGGCGCTGGACGTTCCGACCCAGGCGGAAGGCGTAAGCCAGCTGGCGAAACTTTTGAAATGACCGGGTTTTAGCCCTTAAAAAAGCACTCCGAACGCTTCTTTGTTTCCACGGTCTTTGGCCCTGGAGCAAAGCGGTTTTTGGAGTGCTTTGTTTTTCTCTGATCGCTGCAATATGGTCTCGCTTGCGGTTCATCCCCTGCCCCGATCACTTCTTGCGATGTGCAGCATACGGTTTCCGTCCAATGGGCCGAACGGCAGCAGGTTGAATGCACCGACGCAGACATTTGCCGCCGCAAAAAATGCAGGGTAATAGCCGGCGCGGATCTGCGTCACCCAGGCCCACGCCCCTGCCGCCCACAAAAAATTGGTGCATGGCCCTGCGGCCGCAAGCAGAAATTGCTCTCTCGGGCAGAATTCGGTTTCCCCGATCGCAAGCGCGACCCCCAGCCCGGACCAACGCAGCCGCGGCCAGTGCCCGCTCAGCCGCCGGTAGACCAGAATGTGCCCCCATTCATGCAACAGCGCCGCCAACAGCCCCAGCCTGGCAAACCCGGTATGGTCCGCCTGCAAAACCAGATACAGACCCGTCAACGCAGCCGCCGGGGCACTTGCCGCGCACCGCGCTTTCTCGCTCATGCCAGCGAGAAGCTCTTTTGCGGGTCGTAACAGACGTCGTTCCATTGCAGCTCCAAATGCAGATGCGGGCCTGTGGCCGCCCCGGTCTGCCCCACGGTGCCCAACCTATCCCCCTGCTTCACAAACTCTCCCGGATGCACAAAGATGTACTGCATATGGCAATACCGGGTGGCCAGGCCATCTCCATGCAAGAGCTTGACGCAATTCCCATAGCTTTGGCTGCGCCGCGCCTCCGTCACCGTTCCATCCGCGGCGGCCACGACCAGTTCTCCTTCCCCTGTCCCCAAATCCACCCCTGTGTGGAACTCGCCGGTTCTCTTTGGCGCAAGAGGCGCATTTCTCCACCCGAACGCAGAGCTGACCTGCCATGCACCTGTCAGCGGCGCAATGGGATGAAACTCCGCCGGAAGTGCCTCCTGGCTACTGCCCTCCGACACGGCCTTTGATTTCCCGAAGATCGCCGCAAGGTGGGTGCTGTCCCAATCCGGTGCGCGGGAGGCATCGTTTTCGGCCGTGCGTTCCGGAGTGCTTTCCTGAAAGAACTCTTCCGCCTTCTTCTGCACCCCGGCCGCCAGGCTGCCCGCAAACTGAAGCAGCTGGGTTCCGTCGGCCCCTTCCTGCTGGGTCAGCGCCGCGTATTCCCGGCGGAATTCTTCATACGCAGGCTGGTTCAATTGGCGAAGCAGCAGCACCGCCCCCACCAGCAAAACGCACAGCTCCACCTGCATGCGCAGCAGATGGTTCGCCTCCGCCTTTTTTGCCTTTGCTTCTCGCGGGGGCGGGGTCAGCGCCTTTTTCCATGCACTGCCGGGCGGAAACAGCTGCTCCCTCTTTTCACCCTGGGTCTGCTGCCACATCGTTTCCAGCCTCCTTCCCATGGACTTTGTTGTTATCTTATGCGAAGTGCGCCGCAAAACATGCAGAATTCCCGCCATGCCCGCCCAATGGGCCGCAACAAAAAAGGCAGCGGGCCTTTTTTAAGGTCACACTGCCATTTTGCTGATTCTATGGAACCTGCTCACTCTGCCTTGCCCGCTTTGCGCAGCGCGTAAGCGCCCAGCACGGCACTGCCGGTGCTCAGCGCCAGCAGGGCGGTGTTGTCCGCCACGCCCGTTTTCGGTGCAACCGCAACAGCGGCCGGTGCCGGCGTAGCGGTCGGCTTCTTCACACTGTCCTTTGCATAAGAAGTGCTCGCCAGCGCGCACATCATCACCAGCGTAGCCAAAAAGGTCACCCATTTTTTCATCGTGGTCTTCCTCCATCCGTTTTTGTAGTGTTCACTCTTCCACTTTATCCAGCACCGCAACGACCAGCAGGCGCTCCGTGTCCACATTGGTGCATGTGGACAGCACAAGCAGCTTGTCGCTGACGGATACTTTCTGATCAGCATCCACCTTTGCATTCATATCCCGCGGTTTTTCGCATTGCTCCAGAAAAGCCTGCATTCCCTCTTCCGTCGAGAAGTCAAAGGCGTACATCAGGTGCTCATCGCTGTTGTTGTACACCGAGAACACCTTATAGTGCAGAATTCGGCCGGGCTGATAAATCAGGATCTCCCGGTTTGCCTCAAAGAACTCCGCCGATTCAAATTTGTGCAGGTCCCGGAACATCGTCTGCGCGGCGGTCTCCTTCATGTTGTGGCCATACAGAATGGTCACCGGGTCCTCAAAATCCGTGTGGTTGTAATTTTCGCTGTAAATGCATCCGGGCAGTCCGGCGCTGCCGTCCAGATTGTGCTCCAGATAATAGGCGTTGTCCGTTTCCGAATGCAGGATCGGGTAATCAATGCGGGTGTTCGGGATGGTGATCCATCCATACACGTCCGGGTTCAGCCCCTGCCAATAGGAAAAGTCAATGGGGATTTCCGGTGCTGCCGCTTCCGATGCAACCGCTGTGGGGGCCGGTGCAGGGCTGTATTCCGGCTCCTGCCCTTCTGCGGCCTTTTCCGAAGCCATATAAGCCGCACCGAACACAATGGCCATTGCAATGAAAACGGCCGCTGCGATGAGCCATCGCTTCTTGGCAGTGCTCACGCTTCCACCTCCGTATAAAACACATCCAGAATCAGACGATAAAGGTCCTCATCGTCCGCGTAAAATTCATCGTATTCTCCGCTGTACCGGTTTTCGCCGGGCATTGCGTGAATGTTCTCCTCGCTGAAATCCAGCTTCAGCGCCTGGCTGGCAAGATACACCGCCTGCGAGGCACCCACATTGGTCACCATGGATTCATTCAGCGTCTGATACAGCTGTAGCAGCGCCGCCGGGTTCTTTGCCACGGTCTGCTTCAACGCCCCGGCAAACCCAGTCAGGTACTGCTTCTGCCGGGCCATGCGGCTGTTGTTGCTGCCGTCCGTTCCTGTATCGCGCCCCTGCACATACGTCCGTGCCATTTCGCCCACAAGATGCACCTGCTCGCCCGTTTTCCAGACCCGGGTGGGGTCGTACTGGTTCAGGTCTTCGTCCAGCGTCGTCACCGTTACGCCGCCCACCGCATCGTTCAGCAGCGGAACCGCGTCCAGATCAACCGCTGCATACAGGTTAATGGGCAGCCCGTAAAACAGCCGGGATACATTGTGCACCATCATCTCACAGCTGGCCTTTCCGCCGTCCCCGTACAGATACCCCAGCGACAAATGGTCGTTCACCGTGCCAAGGTAGGTGCCGTCTGCGTCATAGGCCTCAATGGGCGTCATCGTATCGCGCGAAATGGCAATGAGATCGACCCGGCCGCTCTTCTGGTCAAAGGCCGCTAGAAAAATGCTGTCGGCCCGACCGGATTGCCCCCATTCCGTGCTTTCCTCTTCGGGAATGCTCTGGTCAATGCCCATGAAAAGCGCCGTGATCAGATCTTCATTGTACCGATAGCGCTTTCCCTCATAGGTAATGTACTCTTCCTGCGCCGGCAGATCGGCATCGGATTCTTCCGCGGGAAGCTCTGCCGCCAGATTCTTTTTCATCCCCTGGCGGCCTCCCAGCCAAAGGCCGACCACCACCGCCAGAAGCAAAAGCAGCAGCAAGCCCAAAATCCACAGAATTCGTCGTTTCTTTTTTCCTTGCTCCATTTAACCACTTCTTCCGACAATTTTGAACCCATATCAGATGCTGTACGTTGCTATTATAGCAAATTGTTTCGCTCTGGGCAAGCAAATTCAACGAATGCCCTTCATAAATTTCAAAATTCAGAGGCAGCTTGCCTCGGGCTGCCCGCGTTTTCTGCCGCCAAGCAGCTGCACCGCCAGCTGGTGAAGCCCCAGCGGCAGCAGAAGCAGCAGGTACACCCCCGCCGTTGCGGTGCACCCCACCGCAAGCTGCCATTTGGCCCCATTCAGTGCAAACCGGGCCATTGCGCACTGAACCGCCCCGGCGCTGAGCGCAAAAGCAGCCACCGGGGCCACCAGCCAACGGAACCAGTGTGGGTGCAGCTGCGCCGTTCGCTCCATGCAGCGATAGTTCAGCCCGCAGGTGAACAGATTGGAGCAGATCATCACAAACAAAAAGCCTTTTATCCCAAAGCGTGGCAGTAAAATCAAAATGGCAGCAATGCGCAGAACGGAATCCCAGGTGGAATATTTAAAGGTAGAGATCTGCTCATCCATTCCCTTCAAAACCCCATCCACCATGCTTTCCAGGTACAGAAAAGGCATGACCGGCCCCAGAATGCGAATGTACAGCCCGACCTCTTCGTCGTGATAAAGAAGCTGGGCCAGGGGCTGCGCGTACTGCGCAAACAGGCCCCCTGCCAGCACCGCGACGGTGCCGGTCAGCTGCATCATGCGGTCCAGCAGGCGGTTCAGCTGCTCGCCGTCGCGGCGGATGTACGCGCGGGTAACCTCCGGCATCAGCAGCGTTGAAAGGGTGTTCAGAAACGAAAACGGGAAGAACATCACCGGAAGCGCCATTCCCTTCAGTGCCCCATAGGCCGCCAGCGCCCGGTGCCGCTGCCCCATGGAGATCGTCAGGCAAAGGGGCACCAGAACATTTTCCGCCGCCGAAAGGCTGCTGGTCAGGCAGCGGCTGGCTTCCAGCGGAACCAGAATGCGCCGCAGCCGACGCCCGACTTCCTCCGGATGCGGGTACGGCCCCGGGCCGAACTGCCGGTGCACATCGCGCCGGTAAAAGCAGGCCATGCACAGGCAGGAGACCACTTCGCTGACCAGATTTCCCAGCACAACAGCGGCGCAGCCCTGTGCCAGCCCCCGCCCGGCTGCCGCCGGAAGAAACCGGACGATCAAAGCGATCCGCACCGTCTGTTCCAGCAGCTGTGCCTGTACGTTGGGGCTGACCCGCCGCCTTGCCAGAAAGTAACCCCGCATGGCCGCCCCGAGGGCCATAAACGGCAGGATTCCCGCCAGAATCAGCAGCGGCAGCGCCGCCCGCTCATCGCCCAGCCACCACCGGGCTGCGGGCTTTGCCAGGGCAAGCTGCAAGCCGCAGGCCGTCATACCCAGGCCGGCCGCCGCCAAAAGCACCCGCGCCATTGCCGCCGGTACGGTGGCCGAATGAGGGCCGCTGATCTGCTCAGCAGTCAGCCGGGCGGCGGCAACCGAAACGCCGGAGGTGGCCAGCGCGATGGAAAGCCCGTACATCGTAAAAATCAGCTGATACAGCCCCATGCCTTCGCTTCCCAGCAGCCCGGCCATGTACACCCGCAGGCCCATTCCGGCCGCACGCAGCAGCAGGCCGGAACCTGTCAGGATGACCGCGTTTCCCAGATAGCTGCTCATGTCACGCCCTCCTTTTCCGGCTGCTCGTCAGGCCATTGTTGCATTTTACGCGGCTTTGTTTTTGCATATGTCCGTCCAAGGCACATAAAACACCGAACTATTTGTATCCTTGCACAGTTTGTGGTATAGTTAATACGCTCCGTTGGCAGTGGAGCCGTCCGTTTGCTTTCCCCGTAATCTGGCGAAACGCACGGTGCGGCCCTCAGCCCGCCGGGCATCGCGGTTATGCGCGCCGCACAAAACATAAATCTGGTTTTACCAGTGAAAAAGGAGAGATTTTCAATGAGTGAATGCACCCATGATTGCAGCACCTGCGGCCAGAATTGTGCCAGCCGCGGGAAGCCGCAGGACCTGCATGAAGCCCCTCATAAACTGAGCCACATTAAAAAGGTCATCGGCGTGGTCAGCGGCAAGGGCGGTGTCGGCAAAAGCATGACCAGCGCCATGATGGCGGTCACCATGCGCCGCCTGGGCTATAAGTGCGGCGTGCTGGACGCGGACATCACCGGCCCCTCCATTCCCAAGCTGTTCGGCATTCACGCACGGGCAGTGGGCGATGACAAGGGCATCTGGCCCATCAAGAGCCGCACCGGCATCGACATTATGAGCATCAACCTGCTGCTGGAGAACGAGGAGGACCCCGTTGTCTGGCGCGGCCCCGTCATTGCGGGCGCTGTAAAGCAGTTCTGGCAGGACGTGATCTGGGAGGATGTGGACTTCCTGTTTGTGGACATGCCTCCGGGAACCGGCGATGTGCCCCTGACGGTGTTCCAGACCCTGCCTGTGGACGGCATTCTGGTGGTGACCAGCCCGCAGGAGCTGGTGAGCATGATCGTTGCCAAGGCCGTTAAAATGGCCCAGATGATGAACGTGCCCATTTTGGGCGTGGTGGAGAACATGAGCTATGTGCTCTGCCCCGACTGCGGCCGTCACATTCAGGTGTTCGGCGACAGCCACGTGGATGAGATCGCCGAAAAATACAACCTGCCGGTTCTGGCCAAGATGCCCATCGACCCGGCGCTTGCCAAGAACGCGGATGAAGGCCTGATCGAGACCTTTGCCGGCGATTATCTGGACAATGCAGCGCAGAAAGTGGCTGCCCTGCTGAAGTAAATCAAAACAGGAGATGCACTTGTCATGAAAAAGTTTCTGGAAGAATTCAAAGCCTTCGCCATGCGCGGCAATGTACTGGACATGGCCGTCGGCGTTGTCATCGGCAGTGCGTTCACTGCCATCGTGAACAGTCTGGTTGCAGACATCATCACCCCCCTGCTCTCTCTGCTGACCCGCGGCATCAACCTGGCCGGTCTCTCCATCACCCTGGGCCAGGGGGAAGACGCCGCCAAATTGGCCTACGGCAATTTTTTGCAGAGCATTCTCTCCTTCATCATCATTGCCTTTGCGGTGTTTGTGATGGTCAAGGCCATCAACAAGCTCTCTCATCTGCGCAAGGAAGAGGAAGCCAAAAAGGAGGAAGCCCCCAAAGGGCCTACCACCGAGCAGCTTCTGGCCGAAATTCGCGATCTGATGAAGGCCCAGCAGAACGAAACCAGCAAGCAGTAACTCTGCGGGCAGTTTCTGCCAATTGATAAGAGGCTTTTCCCCTTAAAATTCTCTGCGGCTTTGTCGGCCGCTGCATCAAAAAACACCCCTCCGCCCTGAGGGTCGGGGGTCATAAGAAAGTAATATCGTATTTTCTCAGGAACGGCGTGGCTTCGGTCACGCCGTTTCCTGTTTCAGCAGTTCTTCCACGGGGATAAAGCCCACAAGGTCATAGGAAATGCGGATGCCCTGATGCCGCTTGCCGCTGGATTTGTCCGGGGCTTCAATATAGATCGCCTTGACAAGCTCCCGCAGCGCATACGGGGTAAGCTCGTCCAAATCCTCATACTTGCGTACTCGCTGGATAAACTGCTCCAAGTTTTCAATCTGTCGTTCCTGTACTTCAATTTCCTGCTGCAAAGTCTGGATTTCCTCTTTAAGCTGTGCCTGTTCGTCCTCATAGGTCTTGCTCATCATAGAGAACTTTTCATCTGTGATGCGCCCCACCACATTATCCTCGTAAATGCGGATAAACAGACGGTCAAGCTCTCCCAGCCGCTTTTCAGCCTGTGCCAACCGCTTCTTGTGTCCACGGATTGCGGCCTCGCTGGACAGCCGGAGCTTCTGCTCCATGACGGCACGGAAATGATCCTCATACCGACTGACATAGGAAATCACAGTTCTCATGTGCATCCAGACCAATTCTTCCAGAACGACCGCACGGATAAAGTGTGCCGAACAGCTTCCCGTATTGCTGCGGTAGTTGGCGCATACAAAATGATCCTGCCGCTTTTCAAAGTAGTTGGTAGTGCAGTAGCGCATTTTTGCTCCACAATCAGCGCAGTAGACCATACCGGAAAACAGACTGCTCTTGCCCGTCTTTGTCCTGCGGTGACGCTGCTGGCGAATCTCCTGCACCTTGTCAAAGACCTCCTGCTCAATGATCGCCGGGTGGGTGTTGTAGAAAACTGCCTGTTTTTCAATGGGCGTTTCCCTCTGTTTCTTGTCCCAGATGGAATTGGTGTAGGTCTTAAAATTGACGGTGCATCCCGTGTATTCCCGCCGTTCCAGAATATGAACGACCGTGTTGGTGTTCCAATGGTACGGATCAGCGGTTTCCGGGCTGGGTGTTTTGATGCCCTCGCGCTTCTTATAGGCTGTGGGATTAAGTACCTTTTCCTCCTGCAAGAGCTTTGCAATCTGCATTGGGCCTCGCCCTTCCATGCACAGCTTGAAAATGCGCTTGACTACCAATGCTGCCGCTTCATCTACGACCCACTTTGTCTTGTCCTCCGGGTCTTTACGGTAGCCGAACGGAACATTGACGGTCAGAGGAACGCCGCGCTCGCCCTTTGCCTTGTTGACGGCACGGATCTTGCGGCTGGTGTCTTTGGCGAAAAACTCGTTGAACCAGTTTTTGATGCCCGCAATATCGCTGTCGGTGCTGTTAGGGTCGATGGTGTCAAAATGGTCGTTGATGGCAATGTACCGCACATTGTACTTCGGGAATGTGAAGTTGATATACAGCCCTGTCAGCGAGGAATTACGCCCCAGTCGTGATAGGTCTTTCGTACAGCAGACTGCCACTCTGCCCGCTTCGATTTCCGCAAGCATGGCTTGAAAGCCGGGGCGGTCAAATAATGAGGTGTGATAGCGATAGCGGCAAAAAGCTAATAAAATCAATGGTTTTGCGGACAGCGGATAGACAGGGAATGTGTTAAAAACTGAATACGCACACAAACGGCGTTACCTTAACCCC
>Ga0129310_1000051_pt1 | contig 154646 bp, 115 predicted proteins | sample Go1ome_2_FD_94433 | JGI IMG/M metagenome (GOLD analysis project Ga0129310, IMG submission 94433) | Western lowland gorrila individual fecal microbial communities from Wisconsin, USA - Go1022A metagenome | ecosystem: Host-associated > Mammals > Digestive system > Large intestine > Fecal...
CACCGGTTCCCGCGTGATGGGAGGCGGCTTCGGCGGTTGCACCATCAACCTGGTCAAGGAAGAACTCTATGATGGCTTTATCGCTGCCGTCAAGGAGCAGTTCCCAGCCAAGTTCGGCCACGATGTGAAGATCTACGACGTCGTCATCAGCGACGGCGCGAGGAAGGTCGAATAAGGATCAGCCGAAGAAACGGGCTACCCAAGCCCGGTCTACAATAGGGAAGCCTCCGGAAGGCTTCATTGAGGGATTGCGTCGGATTATTCCGGCGCAATCTACGTAAACATTGAACCCGATCCTGACGCCCTGCATCGTTCCGTCCTTTGGATAGGAAAACTCGAGGTCTCCGTCTGGGCCGTCTGTCCTGAAGAATTTCATCTGGACGTCGACAAGATCTTTTGCGCCGCCCTTTTCCGCCAGTTCCATCTTGGTGACGTACTTGCACATCTCTATGACAGTGTCGTCCAGTCCGGCGTCGAAGATGTTGACTTTTTCGATGAGGGATCCGACATCGGTTACCCTTCTGAAGACATATCCTTCAGGCAAATCAGAAGATGCTTCGATCTGATGCCCAAGAGCCTCCACCTTCTCTTCAGGAATCAAGCCTTCTGGAAGGAGCCAGATCATGAGTTTCTCTTCTGGGTCATGATAAATAGTCTGCCAGGTGGCCAGGTTGGCCTTGCCGCAGGAAGGGCATTCCCAGAGGAAGAGGGAGCCATCCTTGACCTTGGGTTTCAAGGAGGGATTCTCTCCGACATTTATCCCGTTCAGGACAGTTATTTCCTTTCGGCATCCGCAGTTGGAGCAGGATGCCATCATCTTGGTGTTCATTTATTTACGTTTATCTATCCAGATCCATAGCCGGTACATCAGCCATCCCCAGGCAAGGAAAAGGACCACATGGACCCAATATGGAACCTTGGTTTGGTAGACGTCGTCCCTGAAAATCTTTTCGTAACCGGGAATGTCTGCATAGTAATAGGCTCCGGCCCCGAAATCATATTCCTGGGCGAGGCCAAGCCTGTTTGCCATTATCCAGATAGCGCAAGCCAAAATGGCCACCACCGCGACGATGGTGACCACTTTGAAAGTTTTGTTCTTGCCTGAACCCACGGTTACTTGTAGAGGTCGAGGACGGGGATATCGAAGACAACGCCGGAAAGCAGGAACCAGACAGCGAAGAAGGTAAGGGCGATGTTGAAGGTCTGGCCGATAATGTAGAGCCAGAGGACCTTGCCGCCCTGCATCTGCTTTGCGATCTCCTTGAAATTGGTGTCGAGTCCGATGCTTGTGAAGGCAAGGACGAATGCCCAGTTCTTGTACTGGTCGAGAACGCCGTTGATTTCCTTGACTGCTCCACTGCCGCAAAGGGGCTGGATGATGAAGGATGCGATCAGGGAAGCTGCGAAGAAACCGAGTATGAACTTCGGGAAGCGGTTCCAGATCTCGCCGGCACCGACTTTCTTGTCGGAATTCTTGTCCACGCGGGTTGCGAAGAAGACGGCGACGAAGAAGGCGATGAAGCCGATCAGGATGTTCTGGATGCTCTTCACGAGGACGGCAGCCTGCTCGGCCTCAGGTCCAAGGGCATTACCTGCCAGGACCACGGCACCAGTAGAATCGACGGTACCTCCGATGAGGGCACCGCCCATAAGCTGGGTCATTCCGGAAGCCTTTATGATCATCGGTTCAAAGACCATCATCAGGATGGTGAATATGATGGAGATCGAGATAGCGATAGAAAGATCGTCTTTCTTGGCTCCGGAAGCGGCTCCTGTAGCGATTGCAGCAGAGGTTCCGCAGACTGAAGTCGCGGAGGCCAGGGTGATGACCAAGGGTTTGTTGTCCATCTTCAGGACCTTGGTTCCTAACCACCACATGAAGAGTATGACGATAGGTGTCACGATCCATGCGATTCCAAGTCCGTAAAGTCCGAACTTTGCTATGTTGGAGAACAGGACGGAGAATCCCATGATCACGAGTCCTGTCTTGATGTAGAATTCAGTCTTGATTGCGGGTTTCAGCCAGTCCGGAACACCTATGGTGTTGGAGATCAACAGACCGATGAGGAGAGCCCAGAAAGCCCACTCAAGGTAGCGGTTGAGGGTGAATTCGGCACTTACGAAACGGACTACGAGCGCGATGACGAAGAGTCCGAGGAAAGCGGGGATGTATTTCTTTACGCTTCCTCCCTGCAGTTTGACTCCGAGGGTGAACAGGGTTCCCAGTACCACTACGGTCACTATGAGCTTGCGCCAGAAGGCCCAGGCACCAAGTTGCTGTGCCAGGGGGACGGCCTTTGTGGCTCCTGCTTCACCGACTGCCCATGTGGAGAATTTGACGGCAGAAAAATCGAATGCCTTTGTAAGGACTGCGATGCAAGCGAACAGGATGATAATGAAACCAATCCAGATTGCCTGCCAGTCCTCCTTGCCCCAGAAGGCTGGGACGGTCTTTGCTTTTTCCATATAAATTGAAAAATTAGTAAAATGTTCTACTAATTTGCAAAGATAGGAAAAAAATCACAGAGAGACACTGAATATGGCACCGAAGTAATGATGATCGAGTCCCTTTACAGGGAAAGAATCAATATTTTTCCACGTATTCCAGGCATATCTTAAGCCTATGCTTGAATCGTAAGGAAGCCAGAGGAGGTTTCCAAGATGAAAGACAATGTCGGTTCCGAAACTGGCAAGCGACCCGGACCTTACTTCCTTAATGTTGATCAGGTATTCCTCAAGGACAGTGAATTTCTGGAAAGAAAAGTCCGCAAACGGCACTACCTCTATGTTCTTGAAATAGGCGATAGGACAAAGCCAGGACCAGTCCAGATTGATGAGTGGAAGGGAATAGTCGAAAGAGACCTTATAACGGAAGGGAGAACAGGAGTTTGAGATGGAAGAGATGTTCGTGCCTGCGAATCCGCGCGGAATGAAAGATGCCGGCATGTCAGGATAGCTGAACCTTCCGCCTCCGAAGTCCGTCCCTACGACAGCCCCCAGCTTTATTCCCTGATCCTGAAGAACGCCAGGGAGATAGCCGTAAAGGTACATGTAAGCCGTGTTGCTGAAATAGGCCATGTGACCAGGCCTTGTGCGGACACCGGCCTCGGCTCCTATTCCCAGCCTGGGCCAGGCCTGGGAAGGAGCCCTGTCCTTCATTATGAATCCCCTGAGAGAAAGATCAATGGTGTAAAGCATGGATATGTGATCCTTTCCCAGGGAACCGATCTCTTTCCATGATGGATTGTCCTCTGTTCCGAAGACTTCCCTCAGGCTGATCCTGTCATGATAGATGTCGTTTGTGAACCTGAACCTGAGTTGTGGGACCAATCCTCGAGAAAGTCCACCTGAGTTGAACCTCAACGGGACATACAGCCTCAGGTTTCCTTCGAAGAAAGGTGCGTTCTTCCTTTCCCTGGAAGTGAATATGGCCACCCTTCCTCCAGTGACATCAGACTGCTGAACCCTCATGATATCTTTTGATGACCTGTCTCCGAAATCGGCCGACAATTCAATTACGGGAAAGAGTCCTGTGTATATATACTTGAAATGAGCAGAATGTCTCAAGGATCTGATCCTGTCGCAGGTGATGGCATCCGGATCCTCGTGGATGTTGTATCCAAGGAAGCCGTAACCGTCTCCGACAAGGTTCTGGAACAGCACTGTTGCTCCTAGCGAAGCCGATTTGTAGCTCTCGTCTCCGCTTATGTTTTCGACATTGTCGTAGTTGAAGTAAAACGGAGCCCATGAGTGGATTGCCGGAATGAGTTTCCTGAACCTTTTGGGTTCTGAGAATGCCAGGCCAGGAATGTCGGGAAGCAGTTTTTTATCATTTCCTGCAAGTTCTTTTTCCTGGGCTGAAAGGGCATCAGCGATCTTCCAAGGATGGGTTGCCTCAAAAGAAACTTCTTTCTTTGGGAGGTCTGCTGCCGCCGTTGAATATATCATCAGTCCTTGCTTGTAAGCTTCAGGTCTGTCTGATGGAGCAAGGGAACTGTAGTAGAGAGTGTCGCCATTATCCGAAAAGAAAGGTGCACTGATTCCGAACCTGGTGGAAGTGACTTGAAAAAGTTTCCCGGAATCGACATCCAGGATGTACATCTCGTTTACTCCCGTACGGTCGCAGAGGAAGGAAAGATCCTTCGCTAGCGGACGGAGGTCAGACAGTTCAACCGGTTGGGGCGCCAATATGGGTCGTCCGACAGACCCTCCGAAAGTCCCGGGGTGGAAATCATTTACCGGGTAGATTCCAATTCCGTGGTCGGAAAGGCCTGCGGCAAAAAGCCTGTTTCCCACCCATGCTGACTCAGTAAACTGTACGGAATCAGGTGCTTCGACAACGGACATGATTTTCCCGTTCCGGCTGTCGAGAAGCAAGAGGCGGGAGCCTCCCGTAGCAGGATATTCAGTGACACAGACCAGGCTTCCGTCAGGGGAAGGAGCTGGATTGAAATACTTTCCTTCCTTGGTCAGGTCATGGATATTCTTCGGGTCTGAAAGGTCTATGAAGCGTATCCTGGAATCTCCTGCAAGGGTCCATCTGGGGTGGGCGATGGTTTCCGACCACCAAAGCCTTTCACCGGCTTTGTCGAAATTCAATTTTCCGATTGTGGTGGAAAAAGGTCGTATTGTACTGATTTTTCCATCTGGATCAAGCCTTACCAGTGCAGGGGAGTCTGTGAGTCCGCTTCTAACTGTCCAGGCTCCAGTTTTTCCGGCCATGACCGAACCAGTGTAGGCCGTATGTCTCCATGGAGATGGGGTTACTTGGTTTGATGGCATGAAAGGCCCCCTGGCAAACGCTTCTTCTGCCCAGATACTGGCATAGCTTTCCTCGATCGTGCGGAATGTCCTAAGAAGACTCTTCCCGCTGGCCGCCCTGACAGTTTTCTGCAAATTGAAAAACAAACCTCGTCCGGAAGTCCTGTCAAAATATTCCTTTGTGAACAAGGGGTCGTCATAGAAGACCCTGGTTCCCGAAATGAGCATGTAGCCGGCCCTGTAGTGATCCGGAGAATAGTATTTGTGTGAGCCGAAGGACCATTTCCAATAGTCTCTCCAGTCACCGCTCTCGAATGCCGGCATCATGTAGGACAGGAATGAAGCCTGTCGTCCCCTTCCCGAGGAAGTCAGGGCAGTTTCAGTGACGACAGCATCTCCTTCGAGAAGCGTAGGTCCCGGATACAGGCCAGCAAAGGCACCGGCAAACAATTCTCCGGTGAGGTATTTAAAAACCTTGTTGCGTCCTGTCACGCCGGCGTTCATCTGGCTGACATGCCTGCCTTCATGAATTGCAAGAAGTTTTTCCCATGGAACAGGAGTAGGTGAATAGGCATCCGGGGCCGTGAAGAAGTCCATCCTTCTAGGAGCCCACGCCACAGAAGCATTAGGAATCGTGTTGAAACTATGGAGTACGACAGGCATCCTGCTCTTGTAGTTTTCACCAGCAAGCAGGCCGGAGGAGCGGCTTACTCCGATCCTGGCCTTTTCAAGCCAGGTTCCGTACACCCTCGCAAGGGAGTCTTCTCCTTCAGGGTAGATTATCCTGAATTCCGGAGAACTCATCTGCATCCATCTTACCTTGGAAGGATCGCTTCCAGTAAGGGAGAATTGTGCCTGCACACCCGTGCAAACAATGAGGAGAGAGAGCAGGAGGACAATTCTTTTCATTTCTGCCTACGAAGATACAGATTTAAAAGAAGATTAAGTAAATTTGTAGGAATATGAGTAGATTTTGCAGAAGGTTTTTTGTGCAGATATTCACTGTCATCCTCTGCCTGTTGCTGGTTTCCTGCGGCGGGAAGAAGGCCGGGTCGTCGGTTGGCAGCGAAGAGATCCGCCAGATGCCTCCTGTACCTTCTGCTCCTTCGGTAGTTACCGATGGCGGCAAGGCTGTCGAATACATGGTTTCACATTTTTGGGATGAGTTCCTGGATGGGAATTACCTCTGTGACTCCACACATGTCAACGGAGTCGCCGCCGAAGATGTTGAGACTGCCCTTGGGAAGTATTTGACCCTTCTTGAAGGAAACTGCCGGAAGGATTTTGCCCAGAAAGAGATATCTTCTTTCTTTGAAAAGGTTGAAGGATATTCTTCCGGGCATCCTTCTTCAAATGTATTCTCTTTTTTCGAGAAAGCTGTTCCGAAATATCTCTACGACCCCAATTCTCCGGTCCGGGATGAAGATCTCTATCTTCCCTATGTTTCAGGTCTTGCCGGGTCAAAACTGGTCTCTGATGACATGAAGCCGGCTTACGGACATGATGCGGCCATGTGTGCCCTCAACCAGGTCGGAACAAAGGCTGCAGATTTTTCGTTCACCGACCTTTCCGGCAAGAAACACACTCTTCACGGGGTCAAGGCGGATTACACCCTTCTCATGTTCACCAATCCCGGCTGTGACGCCTGCCATGAAGTGATTGAAAGCATAAAGGCCAATGCCATCATTCCCAAGCTTGTCAAGGAAGGAGCCCTGGCCGTGGTGAATGTCTACATAGATCTCGAGAGGGAGAAATGGCAGGCTCTTGCGAAGGAATATCCTACCGAGTGGTACAATGGCTATGACCAGGATTTCGCCATCCGCCAGGATCTTACCTACAACGTGAGAGGCATTCCTTCCCTTTACATCCTTGATCACGACAAGAACGTGATCATGAAAGACGCTCCGACCGACAAAGCGATCATTTATCTTCAGAATATTCAAAAACACTCATAAGATGAAAATCAACAAGGAAATCTGGGGCAAGGCCCCTTCAGGAGAAGACATCCTTCTCTACACCATCCAGAATGAAAGCGGAGCCTTTGTACGCCTTTCAAGTGTAGGAGCCGGAATTGTCGGAATCTCCGTTCCTGACAAGGACGGAAAAATCGCCGATGTTGTCCTTGGTTATCCGGAGCCGGGCAGCTATTTTGCTGACGGTCCCTGTGCGGGGAAATGCCCCGGACGTTTCGCCAACCGCATAGCCCTTGGAAAGTTCACACTTGACGGTGTTGAGTATACTCTTCCGATAAACAATGGTCCGAATCACCTTCATGGAGGTCCTGATGGATTCCAGAACAAGGTTTGGGAAAGCAGGATAGACGGCGATGCCGTGGAATTCATGTATTTCTCGGAAGACGGAGAAGCCGGCTACCCTGGCAATCTCAAGGTGGTCGCCCGTTATGAATGGAGCGAGGACAACGCCCTCAAGCTTTATCTCACGGCCAAGACTGACAAGACAACGGTTGTAAACCTTACCAACCATGCCTATTTCAACCTCAACGGAGAAGGCAACGGGGACATCCTCGGTCATGAGCTGAAGCTCAACGCTTCAGTCTATCTCCCTACAGACGAAACCCTGATCCCTGTCGGAGAAGCCGATCCGGTTGCCGGAACGCCTATGGATTTCCAGGAGTTCAAGAAGATCGGAGCCGAGATAAAGGAAGATTTCCCGGCTCTCAAATACGGCAAGGGTTATGACAACTGCTGGATGATCAATGGCTACGAGCCCGGACAACTCCAAGCTGCGGCAAAGCTTTATTCTCCCCAGAGTGGCCGGATGCTGGAAGTATTCACCACCCAGCCGGCAGTCCAGGTCTACACCGGCAACTGGCTCGCCGGCTGCCCTGTAGCAAAATGCGGACGTAGCTATTTCGACTATGAAGGAGTTGCAATAGAGTGCCAGCATTGCCCGGATTCTCCGAACAAGCCGGAGTATCCTACGACCGTACTCAGGCCTGAGGAAGAGTTCAAGGAGGCGATAATCTGGCAATTCTCAGTGGCATGAGACAGTACCTTGACTTGCTGAAAAGGATCATGGACGAAGGAGTGGTCAAGCATGACCGCACCGGCGTCGGCACCAAGTCCGTCTTCGGCCACCAAATGAGGTTCGACCTTTCGGAAGGCTTCCCTCTCCTGACCACGAAGAAGGTCCACCTCAAGTCCATAATCTACGAGCTGCTTTGGTTTATTTCCGGAGATACGAACATCAAGTACCTTAAGGACCATGGTGTCTCGATCTGGGACGAATGGGCGGACGAGAACGGTGACCTCGGTCCTGTCTACGGTCACCAGTGGCGTTCCTGGCCTGCTCCGGACGGTCGTTCGATAGACCAGCTGAAGCAGGTGGTCGAAACCATCAGAAACAATCCGGATTCCCGGAGGATGCTGGTGTGTGCATGGAATCCAGGAGAGGTTGACAGGATGGCCCTTCCACCCTGCCATTGCCTCTTCCAGTTCTATGTTGCCGACGGAAAGCTTTCCTGCCAGCTCTACCAGAGAAGCGCAGACACCTTCCTCGGAGTTCCGTTCAACATCGCATCCTATGCCCTTCTGACCATGATGATTGCCCAGGATTGCGGGCTGAAACCGGGAGAGTTCATCCACACCACAGGAGACACCCACATCTATCTCAATCACTTCGACCAGGTCCGCGAACAGCTCTCCAGAGAGCCTCGCCCTCTTCCGAGAATGATCCTCAATCCAGAAGTGAAAAGAGTCTTCGATTTCAAGTACGAAGACTTTACCCTTGAAGGTTATGACCCCTGGCCAGCCATCAAGGCCCCTGTTGCCGTTTAACCCCATGTCATTCTGAACGCAGTGAAGAATCTATAATATGGAAAAATGCATAATAGTCGCAATAGCCGACAACCGCGCCATCGGCAAGGCCAATGCCCTTCTGTGGCATATTGCCGAAGACATGAAGTATTTCCGTCAGACCACGACAGGAAGCCCCGTCGTGATGGGATGGATGACATTCCAGTCGATAGGAGGCAAACCTCTTCCCAAAAGGGACAACGTGGTCATCTCGATCTTCCCCTGGCCTGACAAACCGGAAGGTGTCAAGGTGGCCGGAAGCCTTGAGGAGGCGTATGGAATGATCGATGAACCTGCATCCGGAAAAGTGTTCGTAATGGGCGGAGGAGAAACTTACCGTCAGGCGCTCCCCACAGCCGACAAGCTTTACATAACCCATGTCCATGCAACCATCGAGGATGCCGACACATTCTTCCCGGTAATCGATCCTGCGATCTGGAAAGTCGAATCTACTACCCCGGTAGCTATCGATCCAGAAACCGGTTACGGCTACGAATTCACCATCTACACCAGAAGGACCCCCTGTCATTCTGAGCGAAGCGAAGAATCTGCCTGATTGAAGCGAAAAGCATATTAATGAACTGACAAATGGCGGCAAAAAGAGAACATTTCGGCAGCAGGGCTGCCGTGATCATGGCTATGGCCGGATCGGCGATCGGGCTTGGCAACATCTGGCGGTTCCCCTACATGGTTGGGGAATATGGCGGAGCAGCCTTCATCCTGGTGTTCATCCTGTGCTCTTTTATCCTTTCTTTCCCGATATTCCTGTCCGAGGCTCTGGTCGGCCGCAGGACTCATTCCAATGCCATAGGGGCCATGAACAAATTGGCTCCCAAAAGTTTCTGGACGATCCTGGGCTACTTGAGCGTAATCACCCCTACGATAATTGTATCGTACTACAGCATCGTCGGGGGATGGTCGATAGAATATTTCGTGAAATCCCTGTCCCTTGATTTCGGCGAGTTCCGTCCTGCCGGATGGACTCCGCTCCTTTTCAACACCATATTCCTTGGGCTTTCGTGCATAATCGTAGCGTTCGGAATAAAGGGTGGGATTGAAAAGTTCAACAAGATTTCCATTCCCCTGCTTTTCGTCCTGATCGTGCTCATCATGGTTTATTCATTGAATATGCCAGGGGCTGACAAGGGGGTGGAATATCTCATCAAGCCTGATTTTTCCAAGCTTACGGGAAGGACCTTCGCCTTTGCCCTGGGTCAGAGCTTCTATGCGATGTCCCTCGGAATGGGGATTGTCATAACATATTCCTCGTACGTCCACAAGGATGAGAACCTGGTAGCTTCGGGAGTCGGTACCGTCGTTGCTGCCTTGATCTTCTCCGTCCTTGCAGGATTCGCCATCATGCCGGCTGTCTTTTCCGCAGGAATAGCCCCGAGCAGCGGTCCCGGCCTGGTCTTCCAGACCTTGCCTCATGTCTTTTCCAGCATGGGCGCCTCTTCCCCTATGGTCGCTACCTGCGTAGCATCCCTGTTCTTCTTCTCAGTGATCGTGGCTGCCATGACATCGAGCATTTCCCTTATCGAGGTCGGTGTGGCTTACCTGGTCGAAGAAAGGCATTTCAAGAGGTCGGTTGCCTGTCTTGTGGTCTTTGCCGTCACCTGGTTGCTAGGTCTTGCCAGCGTGTTCTCGGTTGAGGTCTTCGGAAAGGTGGATGCCTTCTCCTCCAACTTCTTGCTGACGGCAGGAGTCCTTCTTGTCGTCCTCTTCGTGGGTTGGAAGATGAAGAAGGAGGATGTCCGCGATGAGTTGACCAACAGCGGTACAATCAACCGCAAAGTCTTTGGAATCTTCTACTTCCTGGTCCGTTACGTGGCTCCGATAACAGTAATCACCATTTTCATCACCAATCTAGTGTTATGACAAACCGGGAAAATTTTGGCAGCCGGGCGGCCGTGATCATGGCTATGGCCGGATCTGCAATAGGGCTTGGCAACATCTGGCGCTTCCCCTTCATCGTAGGTGAATATGGCGGGGCGGCATTCATCCTTGTGTACATCGTCTGCTGCTTCCTGCTATCGCTGCCTATCTTGCTTTCAGAATCCATAATAGGCCGCAGGACGCACCAGAACACCTTCGGAGCCATGAGTACCCTGGCTCCAGGCACGCATTGGAAATGGCTTGGTCTGCTGACCATCGTTTCCCCGCTCATCATCCTTTCCTATTACAGCGTGGTAGGAGGTTGGTCCTTTGCCTATCTTATCAAGGCCTGCGCCCTTCAATTCAGGCCGGATAATGCAGATGAAGTGACCGGAATGTTTGCCTCTTTCTCGTCTTCGGTCTGGGGTCCTCTTGTTTGTCTTTTGATTTTCCTTGGACTTACCGCCCTGATTGTATTCTCAGGAGTGAAGAGGGGTATCGAGAAGTTCAGCAAGATTTCCATGCCTGTCCTTTTCGTACTGATCGTGATAATCGCAGTTTATTCAGTTACCCTGCCGGGAGCGATGGATGGAGTCCGTTATCTGGTCAAACCGGACTTTTCCAAACTTTCCTCGGACGCTTTTTCTGCAGCCCTGGGACAAAGTTTCTTCTCCCTGTCATTAGGTGTCGGCACTATGCTGATTTATTCTTCCTATGTCAGCAAGGAAGAGAACATCCTGGTCTCTGGGACGGGTACTGCGCTGTTTGACATGCTGTTTGCCATCCTGGCCGGTTTCGCCGTCATGCCGGCAGTGTTTGCTGCTGGCATAGCACCCAGCTCGGGCCCCGGACTCGTCTTCGAGACCCTGCCTTACATCTTTGCCAAGATGGGAGCCGGGGGACAGTTCCTCAGCGCGGCAGTGGCTATTCTATTCTTCCTGACGATCCTCGTCGCTGCCCTGACTTCTTCCATCTCCATGATGGAAGTCGGAGTAGCCTACATGGTTGAAGAAAAGGGTGTTTCAAGGGGCAAGGCTACAGTTGGGATATTCTTCTTGACCTTGGTTCTGGGAGTATTATGTTCACTTTCCTTCGGTACCCTGTCTGGCTTCAAGCTGCTTGGCAACACGATCTTCAACTTCTGTGACAAGCTGTGTTCCAACTGGCTGATGACTCTTGGAGCCCTTATGTTCAGTATCTTCGTCGGATGGAAGATGGATAAGGCTTCAGTCTGTGACGAACTCACGAACGGAGGTACCCTCAAGGCCAATTCGAGGATTTTCCCTGTCGTTTATTTCCTGATCAAGTACATCGCACCGCTCACTATAGCGGCCATCTTCATCTCCGGCTTGCTTGCTTAGCGTGAGTGGTAGCCTGTGAAGCCTTCTATGCTTCCAAGGGCGTTCTTGTCAAAGATCTCTTTGACAGATGGCTTAGCCTTTTTAAGGGAATCAAGGAAGGTAATGTTGGCCTCGCTCTTGAATAGACGTTCTTCCGATGTCCCGTATTTGATCGTTGCATTTGACGGGATCAGGGTGCGTAACCCATTTTCATTTCTTCCTTGGAGTACGTAGAAGGTGTCCCCGGCTTTATTGGCCTTTTTGAGGTTATAACCAAGCGCATCCCTTTCATAAAGGGCAGTTTCCGCCACGAGACCCGCTCCGTCGCGCTCATCCTTGTTGGCTGTGTTGAAACAGACGACAAGCTTGAGGGAGGAATATTCCGTACAGAAATGGAAGTCCCCGCCGCTGTCCATGAATCCGGCGTCCGGTCCATGACCGTAGCGTGTGACTAGGGCGTTGTTGATAGCTTTGACCTTGCCATAAGACCAGGTGAAGCTGTTCATTTCAACAGTGTCCCTTTGCCAGCGTCCTCCCGGAAGAGCCAGGTAACCAGCCGTGGAAGGATCGTATTTTGTCGGGACTGCAAGTATTCCTGTACAATATTCATGAAGGCCGAACACATCGACTGCAGCCCTCACTTGTTCTAGTTGGGAGCCGGAGCAGACCCAAACATCTATTCCATTATTCTTCAACGACTTCCAGAGATCTCTCACTTCTTCCGTTACTGAGATTCCGCTGGTCCATGAGCAAGGTCTTTCGCCTCCCCAGGTCACCGTTGATGTTTCTACATCCTTGAATGCTTCATGGGATGCCTTTGACAAGGCATAAATCTCTTCATTAGTCATTCCATGGAACCAAGAAGTCAACCAGGATATGCAGACTTCATTCGGTTCCACTTCGTAGACCAGGTTGTACATGTTGTACATCTTTGTCGCAAAATCCAGCCATTCCGGATCCTTGTGAAGGGCAGCTGTGTCAGAAGGAGCCATACCAGATGCTGAAAATGGTCCGAACTTGTTCCAAAGGGACCGGTAGTCCCAGCAGATGTCTTCGATCAGCTCTGAATAGGCTTCCGGCTTAGTCAGGTCTTCCATGAGCAGGGAACGCATATCCTGCGGTTCTATCTCGAAGGCCATCATCATGGGCTGGAATGGAACCATCTGGTACTGGATGTCGAAGATGCTTGTGGTGTTGTCGAAATCGAAAACGACATAAGGGTTTTCTGCAGGCTTGCTGCCTGAGGATCCGTAAGTTGCAATAAAGTCGTCAAGTCCGGTCCTCACGTCATCCGCCCATCCTTGCCGGAACGAAGCTGCGACAGGAAGCTTGAAATTTGTGTATTTCTCTTTTGTGACAGAGTACCAGCGGTTCAGGTGGTTATTGGGAGTCTCCAGGACGAACTTATAGAACTTTGATTCAGGCAGAGTCTTTAGATCTACCCTGAAGGACTCCTTCCCGGCTGACGTTGATCCAACGTTTATCCACTCGTCCTTGCCTCCTTCCTTGAAGTTGTTGCTTGCTGCTGCCCAGACATTTACCGCGGCCTTGGGATTGATGCATTCCCATTTCAGGTCTACATAGTTGTCGTACGGCAGGATATCCATCTCCATGATATCGACCTTGCCTATGAAAGGCATTCCGTCCTGTTCCCAAAGGATGTCCCTGGGGACCTCGAATCCCATGAAACGGCAGATTGAAGGTGCTATGTCCGTAATTGCAGATTTGCCGCTCTTCATCCTTTCGTTGACTTTCTGGTTTGTAGCCACCCATGTAATTCTCTCCCTTTCAGACTGTTTACCGTGGCCATAACCCATGAAGTCCCGTCCGTGGTCGGTGGTTACCACTATCATCCAGTCCTCATCAAAATTCTTCTCGCGGTACTTTACAGCCTCCCAGACCCTCTCGATCTGTTTGTCTGCCCTTCTTACCGCTTCGTCGAAAGTCTCTCCGTTGCCGAAGGTGTGACCTGCATCGTCCGTGTACCAGAGGTAGACCCAGCTCAGGTCCGGAGCGTTCTCCTTGATGCATTTAGCCGCCTCCTTCGAGACATGCTCGTCTATGTCGAGGATGTGGAGATCATATTCTTTGTGGGGGAAGGCTACGGTGTCCAGCTCGTATCCATCGCAGACATAGTCTATCTGCAGGTTCCCGGTCTCAGGCTTTCCTTCCCCGATAAGAACGGTCCTGTTGTCGATCCAGCTGGAAAAAATTCCTGTCTTGAAATCCATCTTCTGTTCCTTCGCTATCCTGAAAAGAGTCCAATAGTTGTAATTTGGCTCCAGATTGCTGTTGCCAGGGACGTTATGCTTGTTTACCCATGTAGATGTGAGCAGGTCGGTGTAGCCAACGGCCGAGATCGTAGGGGTTTGGTCGTAGCGTCCAACGGTACCTCCTACATAGCTTCTTCCGTATGCACCGACGCCGGAGATCTCCTTGATGGCGGGCAGATCAAGTCTTTCTATCATGTCAGCAGGGACTCCGTCGATAATGATGTAGACAGCTTTCTTCTCCTTCTCCTGCTTGCATGCGGCAAGGCTGAGAAGAGTCATCAGGATAAACAGGAACTTTTTCATTTGATAGAGGGATTAGATAGTACAAAGATCGGAAAATAATACTTATCTTGTAAGAAATTCACTCACATTATGGCATCAATAGTCTACATCATCGGCCTCGTCCTGTCGATCCTTGCAGTGCTCGACATCTTCAAGAAACCTATGTCCATCGTTGGAAAGATCATCTGCTCGGTGCTCGTCCTTATCACCAGCTGGATCGGTCTTGCTGTTTATTTCCTTTGGGCAAAGAACCACGTTACCGAGTGGTTTAAATAATCCGGACAAGGTGAGAAAATGGTTGCTTGCATCGTTGGCGGTGCTGATGGTATCGGTGTCGCCAACATGGGATTCTTATGCCCAGACGAGATTCTCGGTTGAAGACGGAGGCATGGTTTTCACAGACGGGAAAGATGTCCTGTGTACACCCAAGGAAGGCCTGTGGTCGATTGCGTCCGGCTGGAAGGATGATTGGATGACGGACTGGACACATGTAAAGGCATCCAAGGTCGAGAAAACCGGGGCATGGACCATCCTTAGAGGGACGGCGTCTTTCGAGCAGGGAGACCTTGAGTTGACGGATTCATATTCACAGACCGAAGAAGGTCTCGTGCGGTGTGTGAGGAGGTTCGAGTGGACAGGAAAAGACACGCTCCGCAATGTCACTCTTTCAGTGCGCCTCCAGGAAAAGGGGAACGGTCTCTCGCTCTTTGCTCCGGGAATAGTTTACTACGGCAACAAGAACGGAGCTTCGGTCAATCCCAAGCTGATAGCCACCTGGACAGGAACTCCAGGGGAGTTTGCCATCTTCGAAGACCATCGCTATCCGATGCCTTTCGTGATGCTCGAGAACCCTTCAACCCTTCGGGCCGTTGCAGTGCACACCACGCCGTCCCCGGTCCGTGGAGCCGTTCTTGACGACCAGTGGTGGTCGCTCGGGACCGAGGCAAGGGAAGGATGTACAGAAATAGTAATGTATTCAGGTCCTATAGGTTACAATGGCCAAAGAAGTGTGGCCAAGGCGCGCCAGCGGACGTCGATGAGGTATTCGGACACATTCATCGATATGGAGCCCGGCAGGGTGATTGAAAAGGAATACCTTATCGATCTTTATGCGATAGACCGTCCCGGGACTGGCTTCCAGAGACCCGTTTATACTTCCCTTGACCTTTACAAACCTTACGACGCGGAAAGGTTCCCGACCTTCAAGGAGATAGTGGACACCAAGTACCGTTTCGCCCTGTCCCGCTGGATGGAAAATGATATGGCGGCGGGATTCGACATGTACGATTCGAGGTATTCCAGGAAGGACATAGTGATGGGCTGGTGCGGTCAGGCAGATTCCCCTGGCTATGCCTTACAGGTCCTTTCATCCCGGCTGGGAGACCCTTCCATTCATGACAAGGTACAGAGGAGCCTTGATTTCCTGACAGGATGCAAGTTCCTGGAGGACGGTCTTTTCGCTGTCCGCTACAATTTCTTCACCGGCGAGTGGGACCAGGGGGATCCCGTTTCCTGCGGGCAGGCAATGTACAATTTCGCCAAGGCTATAGAGACAGCCAGGAAGACCAAGGAATATGATACCTCGAGATGGGAGATGTTCCTTCGCAGGGCCTGCGATGGGGTTGCGGCAAGGATCCTTTCAAAGGAGTGGAATCCTAAATCCACAGCCGAGGGCTTTTTCATCGCCCCGTTGGCGATTTCTTATGACTTGTTCGGAGTTAAGCGCTACCGTCAGGCTGCAGAGAAGGCGGCAGGGGAGTTTGCATCGCGCCATCTGGAGATGGACGGCTGTTACTGGGGAGGGACTCTTGACGCAACTTGCGAAGACAAGGAGGGAGCCTGGGCTGCTTTCCAAGGCTTCCTCGAGTGCTATGAGAGATTCGCTGACAAGAAATACCTTGATTGGGCGAAGCATGCGATGGACGTATGCCTGAGCTATGTCGTGGTCTGGGACATTCCGCTTCCTGCGGGAAGGATGGCAGACCACAATTTCAAAACTACCGGATGGACCGTAGTTTCAGCACAGAACCAGCACATAGATGTCTACGGAGTCCTTTTTGCTCCTGAAGTGTGCAAGATGGGACGTTACCTTGGTGATGACAGGCTCGTTAAACTGTCTAAGGTTATGTTCCGCACATGTTTCCAGCTGACTGATGCTTATGGTAGCCAGGGAGAGCAGCTGCAGCACACCAATTTTGCTCAGCAGGGTGACATGTCCAACGTCCATAAGTTACGTGGAGGCTATTCAGAGCACTGGACGGTCTTCTGGATAACGACTCATTTCCTCAATGCTGCCGCCCGCTTCGCCGAGGCCGGAGAAATATAGTTTTTGCATATTTCAAGATACTATTCGCCCTTGTCTCATTATGAGTATCATAGGGCGAATTTTCCATTATGTCATTGTGATAATCGGTATTGTTTACGGCATCTCTAACAATTCCGATGACTTTTCCGTCGTCATTCTTTAATTCGATTGCAAAGTGCCAGGAATAAAAAGAAAACTCCAGCCATCCTTTTTCTCTCCAAGGATCATATAAAGGATGAGGCCTTATCAGTCTTTCGTGAATCTCTGCACCATCGACATCTAAGGCCTTCAGGATGTTTCTGATCAACTTTTCCCTGGAATAGGAAGGATTCTTTCCCAAGAGCCTGCACTCTTCGATGTAGTCTGAATACAATGTCATGTAGTACGACAGGATCTTATCCTCTGCTGGCGAATTCGCAGGAATTTTGATGCACACCATAGCTCTCCTCCTCAATCCTGTCAAAAGCATCGTTCAATCTTTCTGTCATGACTTTCTTGAATTCTCCGTCATGATAAAATGAGCGTTTTTCTTCCTCGGTAAGGCGAGGAAGGTCTTCAATCATTGTTTTTGTAAGTTTCATAGTTCTTTGTATTTCTTAATTCCAAAGGTATAAAAAGCTATCTTAATTTCATACTGAATTCGCAGCCGCACCAGGTTTGGTTGTAAAGGGCGCAGGACTTGATCAGGAAGTTCCTGCGCTCTTGCAGTCCTCCCTTGCGCCAGTTCTGCGGCCACCAGATCAGCTTTTGTTCATTTTGTTTTTCTCCCTGAAACTCTAGGACGGCACGACGTCCGGCGTCGTCGACCTGGGAGAGAACCTTCCAGCGGGAGGATGCAAGTGTTGTGGTCAGAATACTGTAACCATTTGTTGCGGCGTACTCTGCAGCGCGCCTGAGGCGGAACTCGAAGCAGGCGAGACAACGTGGACCGCGTTCCGGGCCAGTCAGAACCTCTGTCGACCCGCAGCGTGACCGGACAAACTCCAGCCAGGCGCTGTGGTCATATTCATCATCCGCGACTTCCAGGCCGAAAGTGGCTGCGTAGCGGACAAGCTCGTCGCGGCGTTTGACATATTCATCAAAAGGAACGATGTTCGAGTTGCTGAAGAACAGACCAGGACGAAGTCCTTCTTCGACCATCCATTCAAGGATGGCGGTCGAACAAGGTCCACAGCAGCAATGCAGCAGGATGCGGTCCTTTTTTAGATCACATCCTTCCGGAATCTCCGGCCTGAAACTGCATCCTTCGAAATGAGTATTCATCTGCTTGCAAAGGTATCGTTTTTTGTGCAAAATGAATAGGCCTTTGGAGGAAGAAGACGCTTCTTCTGCTGTTTTTCAGAATAACCAGATAGTCAATCACTTGCCAAAAACGCATAGACAATTAATCTATGCGTTTTATAGATTTAACTGATAATGAGTTCGTTGTGAAAAACGGTCTATTTGATTATTTTTGTTATTCCTAAAAAATATAAGATGAAGCGTTCGATAATCATTTTTGCCCTCTTGGTGTCGGCCTTGGTTTATGGTCAAGAATCTAATGTCCAGTTCCAGAATCCGGAGTTCGCAAGGCTCCTGAAGGAGAACATAGCCCGCGCGGGGAACAACACCCATTGCTACGAATTCAATCCTATTCATGACACAAAGGCGCCTAAAGGTTATAAGCCTTTCTACATCAGCCACTACGGTCGCCATGGGGCCCGTTCGAACTGGGGAGAGGCCCAGTACAATGCCTTGATTGACATCTTGAAGGCTGCTGAGGAAGATGGTCTGCTGACAACTTCAGGAGACTCGCTCCTTAATGAAGTGATTCAGGTCAACGCCACCCATAACGGAATGAACGGCCGCCTCACACGGATGGGCTGCGAAGAACACTCCAAGTTAGCAGGCAGGATGTATGCCCGTTACAAGAAAGTATTCAAAAGAAAAGGGACTTCAGTCCGTGCCATCTCCAGCATAGTTCCCCGCTGCATCGTCAGCATGACTGCATTCACGGGCAACCTTAAAGCCCTGGACCCGAAAATGGACATCAGCTGGGACTGCGGCGAGACCTACCAGAAATACATCAGCAACGATCCTACCGAAGAAATCTGGAAGGAAGTCCGCAGGATAAGGGATTCCATCGATGCCACCTACCACCCTGACACAGTGCAGGTCATGAACCTCCTGTTCAACGATCCTGTCGCCGCCAGGAAGCATGTCAAGAATGTCGAGAGGTTCGAGAGGTACATCTTCGAGGCCGGAGTCGTCACGGATGCTTTCGAGATGAAGCCCATTCTTCGCTTCCTGCCTTTCGACGCGATCTACAAATGGTTCGAGCTCTCCAATATTTATCTTTATCTCGGCCAGTGCAATTCCAAGGAACTCGGTCATCTTCGAATGCCGCTTTCCGAACCTCTGGTGAATGACATCGTGACCAAGGCCGACGAGGCAATCGCCAATGGCAAACTGGCCGCAGACCTCCGCTTCGGACATGACTATCCCGCCCTTGCTCTAGTGTCCTATCTTGGTCTTGAAGGAGTCGGAGACAGGATGACTGCTGAAGAGGCCAGGTCAAACTGGTTCGCACCTTTCAACGTTCCTTTTGCCGTGAATCTCCAGATGGTTTTCTACCGCAACCGGAAGGGTGATGTCCTGGTCAAGTTCCTGTTCAACGAGAAAGAGACCCTTCTCCGTGGCCTCGATCCAGTTGAAGGGCCCTATTACCGTTGGTCCACCGTCAAGGACAACATAAAGGGGTACCTGAGATAGGCGGCCATCCTGATAGCCGACCATTTGCGACCGCATTATCCTTTGTGGTAGATGGTCTGTTATGGAAGTAATTGATATTCAATAGATAATAATATTAGACGATTGTTAATCAGCACCGTCTAATTATTTAAATACCTGATAATCAATCGCATGTGTACCAGGCGCCCTTTTTTCTTGTTAAAAACTTTTTTATAATCCATGCAAGGTTTTGGATTATTTGGATTTAGATAAATAGAAATGTTATTTTAACCCACATATTTATGAAAACTTTAAACCTAATAACCAGTCTGATGGCAGTGGCGGCTGCTGCGCTGCTGACTTTTTCCTGCGAGAAGCAGGAGGAAGAGCTGATTGTCCCTGTTGAGAATAATAAGGAAGAATTCGTTGAGGTGGTAGCGCCGGAGGAGGAGCCCAAGGTTGAAGAGCCCGCCCCAGTGCAGCTTCCGGAGACAAGGCTTTCCCTGAATGAGGAACAGATGAAGAACATCGCCCCCGGCAATGACTTCACTTTCAGGTTCTTCGAGAAGGTCTACAACCATTCGGTCTTCGAGACTCCGGGTTCCAAGGTGTCTTACGATGTTGACAATATGTTCCTGAGCCCCCTGAGTGTACAGTTTGTCTGCGGCATGCTCGGCAACCTCATGGATGACCAGGCGAGCCTGTCCAAGATGCTCGGCTTTGAAGGAGAAGGAATAGAAAGAGTCAATGAGTATTTCAGGACGCTAACAGGAGATCTTGTGAAAGAAAGGTCAGGATCCTCAATGAACCTTGCAAACGCAATAATGAGGGATGTCAATGCACCCGGTTTCCCAGAAGAATTCATCGAATGTCTGAAGAAGTTTTACTTTTCCGATTACCTTGAATTCGAGGCAAAGAGTCTTGAGGACCAGCCTGTCGGGGAACGCCCGGAGGATCTCTGGGTAAAGGATAAGACTTCAGGATTGATGGAGTCGGCTCCCCTGCCGGTCGTTCCAAAAGGCTACTCCCTTCTGAATGCCTTGTGCTTCAAGGCAGATTGGGTGGACAAGTTCGATCCTTCAAGCACAATAATGGGTCCGTTCTCCAATGGCAAGGAAGTAGTCGGAATAGTTCCGATGATGATGAAGACGAATAAATTCCCTTACTTCAAGAATGAAGATTTCAGGGCGGTCAGCATCCCGATGGGAGAGGGCGCTTACTACCTGACAGTCATTCTTCCTTCTCAGGACAAACCGGTCAAGGAGATCATCAAGTCTCTTGATTCAGAGACGTGGAACAAGATGAGGGCGTCATTGGTCAGCAAGGAGCTCCATCTTGGGATTCCGAAGTTCAACGCAGAGTTCACGCATAACAACCTGTTCGGTCTCCTGGACGAAGAATTCGTCAAGGATTACTCCATCCAGATAGAAAAGAAACTTTCTGAAGATTTCGACAACACGATCTGGTTCAACGCGCTCGCCCAAAAGTCTCTTTTCAAGATGGATGAAGATGGCGCCACGGCAGCTGCAGTTACTCAGCTTGGCTATTTCACATCTCCCGGCGGAGAACCTGACCCTATTGAAGTATTCAATGCAGACCATCCATTCGTTTATGCTATCTCCGAGGCAGGATCAGGACTGGTTCTGTTCATGGGAACATATTCAGGTAAAGGCGCTCAGCAGATCAGCTTCTAAAGAGAAAGACCTTTTGTTACATTATTACGGCCCGTACGTCTATTTTATAGAGTATGGGCCGATTTTTGTCCTTAAGGTGTTGCATTTTACAAAAACATCCGTATCTTTGCAGTGTATTAGTAAAATAATACACCAAACAGATAAGACGAAATAGTATGCTGATAGAGCTTAAAGACGTCAACAAGACATATTTTGGAGCACAGCCTCTGCATGTTCTTAAAGGAATCAACCTTGGAATCGAACGCGGAGAGTTCGTGTCAATCATGGGTGCTTCTGGTTCCGGAAAGTCCACCCTTCTGAACATCCTGGGCATCCTTGACAACTACGACTCCGGCGAATACAGGATTGATGGGAAGTTGATCTGGGATCTCACCGAGGCCAAAGCCGCAGAGTACCGCAACAAGATGATCGGATTCATCTTCCAGTCCTACAACCTTATAGGTTTCAAGACTGCGGTCGAGAATGTCGAGCTGCCCCTTTTCTATCAGGGGGTGAGCCGCCATAAGCGCCATGAGATGGCAATGGAATACATCGAGCGCCTTGGCTTGAAAGACTGGGCCGGGCACTATCCGAACGAAATGTCCGGAGGCCAGAAGCAGAGGGTGGCAATCGCCCGAGCCCTTGTGACCAAGCCTGACATCATCCTTGCCGACGAGCCTACTGGCGCCCTCGACTCCAAGACGTCAGTCGAGATCATGGAACTCCTCAAGGAACTCAATGAAAGGGATAAGCTTACAATAATCGTAGTAACCCATGAGAGCGGAGTCGCAAACTACACCAACAAGATAATCCACATCAAGGACGGAGTGATCGGACAGATTGAGGAGAACCGCGCACATGATGCGATGCGGTTCGGATCTGACGGTGTTCTGAAGTAAACCGCAGGAATATGTTCGACCTTTTTTCGGAAATATGGAGTACCCTGCGGCAGAACAAGCTGCGTACCGCCCTTACCGGGTTTGCGGTGAGTTGGGGCATAATTATCATCATTGTGCTTCTGGGGACCGGCAACGGACTCATGAACGCGCTGATGAACAATGCCTTCGACACCGTCCAGAACATAATTGCCGTCTATCCTGGATCCTCCAGCAAGCCTTACAACGGAATAAAGGAAGGTACTGTCCTGCGCTTCAATGACCGTGACATAGCCTTCTCCGAGCAGTTCAGCGAGAAGATCGACAGGGCTTACGGAAGCCTTGACTTCTCCGACACCCTGAGCCTTGGAAAGGAGGCGCTTTCATCCCAGATTATGGGTGTGGATCCCCAGCTCAAGGATGTCTGGAGGCTGAACCTTGTTGCCGGCCGGTTCATCAACCAGAGTGACATCAAGGACGAGAGTAAACACATAGTGATTGACGATAACGCTGCCACCCAGTTGCTTGGAGACGACAAGGACTATTCCAAGATCCTTGGACGCCATGTCAACATGGGAAACATCCCGTTCAAAGTCATAGGAATAGTGGAGTCCGAGGAACAGTCCTGGGGACATAATTCATATATTCCTTATTCAACGGCAAAGACAATGCGCACCGAAGGCGCGTGGCTCAGCCGGATCACCATGGAATTCCATGACCTTGAGACCAAGGAAGCCAACGAGGAGTTCGAGAAAGGCTACAAGAGGGCGATGAATATTTTCCATGGAATGGATCCCGAAGACACCAGGACGACCTATCTGAGCAACTATTACCTCAGCAACCAGGAAGTCAGCAAGGCAATCCGTATCATGCGTACCGCCCTTTGGATCCTTGGACTGCTGACTCTCCTCAGCGGAATAGTCGGAGTCTCCAACATCATGCTCATCACCGTCAAGGAAAGGATCCACGAGTTCGGCATCCGCAAGGCCCTGGGTGCCAAGCCACTCTCGATCATGAAACTCATCGTGGTGGAAAGCGTCGTGATCACCGCCTTCTTCGGCTACATAGGCATGGTGATAGGCATGCTGGCTGATTTTGCCCTTGATAAGACCATAGGCTCGCATCCCATGGACATGGGAATTATGCAGATGTACATATTCAAAAACATCGGAGTCGGTTTCGATGTCGCAATCGAGGCGACACTGCTTCTGATTGTGGCTGGAACCATAGCCGGAATCATTCCGGCCTGGAAGGGTGCCAAAGTGCGCCCGATCGAGGCCCTGAGAGCAGAAAAATAGGAGGGGGGAGCCATGAGATTCGACATTGACAGATACAAAGAGATAATCGACACCCTGGCCCGCAACCGAAGCAGGACCCTACTGACCGGTTTCGGAATATTCTGGGGAATATTCATGCTCCTGATCATGCTTGGAGGCGGCGACGGCCTGAAGTCCATCCTGAACCAGAACTTTGCAGGTTTCACATCCAATTCGGTGATAGTGGGATGCAACAAGACAACCAAGCCTTATGGCGGGTTCAAGAGGGACCGTACCTGGCATCTAGATAATAACGACATCGAAGCCATCAAAACCCTCGTACCGGAGACAGATGTCGTGACTATGATGGACTCCGACTGGGGACAGGGAATGTCTTACAAGGAAAACACCTATTCCGGAATCCTCAAGGGCCTTTCCTATGAATATACCAACATTGAAACGCCCAAAATGCTCTATGGCCGCTGGATAAATGAGGTGGACTGCGAACAGGAGAGAAAGGTCTGTGTGATAGGCAAAAGGGTGTATTCCAACCTGTTTCCCGAAGGAGGTGACCCGACCGGAGAGTACATAAAAGTCAAGGATTCATATTTCCAGGTCATAGGAGTGGATGACCGGAATTCAGGAATAAACATCAATGGCAGCCCTAACCAGAGCGTTGTCATTCCTTACCAGCTGATGAACAGGCTGAACAACAGGGGAGGCAAGTTCGACATCATCTGCATGACCCTCAAGGAGGGAGTGGATTCGGACGCAGCCCAGGACAAGGTCCGTGGCATCCTTTCAAGACGCCATTCCATAGCTCCGGACGACAGCAATGCCGTCATGATGCTGGACACTGAAAAGATATTCAGGATAGTGGACAACCTCTTCAAGGGGGTCAACATCCTGGTCATCCTGGTCGGTCTGGGAACTCTTTTGGCCGGAGCCATCGGAGTCTCGAACATCATGATGGTCACAGTCAAGGAGCGCACTACCGAAATCGGTATCCGCCGCGCCATCGGGGCAACTCCCAAGATGATACTTTCTCAAATCATAACCGAGAGTATCGGCCTTACAATATTGTCAGGAATGTTCGGAATACTGTTTTCAGTGCTGATCCTATGGGGTGCAGGCAGTATTGTGTCCTCCATGCCTGACATCGGGTCACCGGTGTCTTTCCAGATTGGCTTCTGGACAGGAATAGCCGTACTGCTGCTCCTGGTCGTACTGGGAGTCCTTGCAGGACTTGCTCCCGCCCTCAGGGCAATGAATATCAAGCCTGTGGATGCAATGAGAGATGAATAATGTCATCCTGAGTGAAGCGAAGGAACTGAATAAAAGAAAAGAAATAAAGAACGATAATATGAAAAAGAACCTTAAGTACATCATCCTGGCGCTGGTCGCCATAGTGTTCATAGGTACCTTCGTGGCCCTGTGGAGGAACTCCCGTCCGAAGGAGATCCGTTACGAACAGCTGGAGGCCTCCATCAAGGACATCCGCAAGACTTCCGTCGTGACCGGAAAGATCATTCCCCGTGACGAGGTCAACATCAAGCCACAGATCAGCGGCATCATCTCCGAGCTTTATAAGGTTGCCGGGGAGAAAGTAACCGAAGGTGAGGTCATAGCAAAAGTGAAGGTCATCCCCGAGATGAGTTCGCTGAGTTCCGCCCAGTCCAGGGTCCGCCTAGCCGAGATCAACCTCAAGCAGGCCCAGACCAACTACGATCGTGAGAAGGCCCTGTTCGACAAGAATCTGGTGAGTGCCGAGGAATATGACCAGGTGCGCCAGGCTCTTGACCAGGCCAAGGAAGAGAAGGCTGCAGCCATCGAGACCCTCGAGGTTGTCCGTGACGGTGTTTCGAAGAGCAACGCCAAGTCCAGCTCGACTCTTATCAGGTCCACGATTTCCGGTCTTATCCTGGACATTCCCGTCAAGGTCGGTAATTCCGTGACCCAGAGCAACACCTTCAACGACGGAACAACCATCGCCACCGTGGCCAACATGGGAGACCTGATCTTCGACGGCTTCATCGACGAGACTGAGGTAGGCCGTGTCAAGGAAGGCGTTCCGATGAAGATCACTGTCGGGGCCCTCAAGGACGTGCAGCTGGACGCCGTGATGGAGTTCATCTCGCCCAAGGCCCAGGAAAAGAACGGGACCAACGAGTTCGAGATCAAAGCGGCACTGACCGTTCCTGACAGCGTCACCGTCCGTTCAGGCTACAGCGCCAATGCGGAAATCCTTCTGGAGGGCGTTGAGGGAGTCCTTTCGGTTCCCGAAAGTGCGCTGACCTTCAGCGGAGATTCTTCTTTCGTCTACCTTGTCAAGGGAGAGAAAAAGTACGAGAAAATCCCTGTAACCACCGGCCTTTCCGACGGGATCAACATTGAGATCAAAGCCGGCCTGAAGGAGGGTGACAAAGTTCGTGGCAACCAGATAATCGAGAAGAATTGATGAAAGCACATTTTTTACTCATAGCTGTTTTTGTGATAGGGGCCGCCTATGGCCAGACGCACAGCGGTCCCTGGACTTTAGCTGAATGCATCAGTCATGCCCAGCAGAACAACATCACCCTGCAACAGCAGGATCTGAGAGTCAAGCAGCAGGAGATCCAGCTCGAGACTGCAAAAGGCAGCCGGCTTCCACAGATCAGCGGCAGCACCAGCGAGAATTTCTCCTTCGGCCGAGGCCTTACTGCAGACAACACTTATTCCAACACCAACACGACCAGTACCGGATTATCCCTCGGCACCTCTGTACCCATATTCAATGGCCTAAGGATCAGCAACAACATTAAGGAGTCGGAGCTGAACCTCAAGGCTTCCACGGCCGACCTTGAAAAGGCGAAGGAGGACATGAGCGTCAACGTGGCCCAGGCCTATGTCCAGATTCTCTACAACATGGAACTATTGGATGTGGCTCTGAATCAGGTGGGAATAGACTCGCTCCAAGTTGAACGTCTCTCCGCCATGCTTGAGAACGGAAAGGCTTCCCAGGCCCAGCTCTCGCAGCAGAAAGCCGCTCTTGGACAAAGCCGTCTTTCTGCCACCCAGGCAAGGAATAATCTCAAGCTATCCCTTTTGGACCTTACACAGCTGCTTGAGCTGCCCAATCCGGAGGGTTTCAGTATAGTGCGTCCTGCAGTACCGATTGACGTCCTCCTGCTCGGCGACCCTGAGGACATCTACGCTGAGGCAGTGGAGAACAAGCCTTCTATCCAGGCTGAGATGTTCCGTCTTGATGCTTCCGAGTTCTCCATCAAGAGCGCAAAGGGAGCCTTCCTTCCTTCGCTCAGTGCCAGCGGCGGAATCGGCACCAACTACTACACCATGAGTGCAGCCCCTTCGGCAGCCTTCATGGAACAGATCAAGCACAACTTCAGCCAGTACCTTGGGCTTTCCCTGAGCGTACCTATATTCACTGGCTTCCAGAACAGGAACCAGGTCCGTCAGGCCGAACTTTCAAGGACCAACCAGATGCTCCAGCTCGAGAATACCAAGAAGACCCTTTACAAGGAGATCCAGCAAGCCTATTATAACGCAGTGGCGGCCGGTGAGAAGTACCGTTCCAGCATGGATGCCCAGGCCAGTGCAGAAGAATCTTTCGAACTCGTGAAGGCGAAGTACGAGAACGGCAAAGCCAACATCACTGAATTCAACGAGTCGAGGGATGCTTACCTTCGTGCCGAGTCCGACCTTGTGCGCTCCCGCTACGAATACCTTTACTCTGCCAAACTCCTTGACTTCTACCGGGGCCGTCCGCTGGAATTTTAGATAATGGATTAAGTTTGGTATATTTGCTAAACCCCAATCCATTGTCAAAATGCTAATCCGCAAGTCATTGCTTTCCCTCTTCACGGGCCTTTGCTGCCTGCTGTCAGCAACCGCCATGGAGATAGACAGAATCGAGCCGCCCTTCTGGTGGGTCGGGATGAAGAATCCTACGCTCCAGCTCCTTGTCCATGGCAAGGATGTGGGTAAAGCCAAGGTTTCCCTGAGGTACAAAGGTGTGACTCTCGGGGAAATCACCCGTACCGAGAATCCCAACTACCTTTTCATCAACCTTGAGATTTCTCCAAAGGCGAAGTCGGGTTCATTCGACATCGTCTTTGATATTGAGGGCCAGAAGACTGTCCGGAAATATGAACTTAAAGAGAGAAGCACAACTCCCGGCGCCCAAGGTTTCAGTCCTGAGGATGTCCTTTACCTGATCACTCCGGACAGGTTCGCGAACGGCGATCCTTCGAACGACACCATCGGAGGGGCCAGACCTGACAGGTCCCGCGACGGCGGACGCCATGGAGGGGACATCAAGGGCGTGTCGGACCACATGGATTACATCAAGGACCTCGGAATGACGACCATCTGGCTCAATCCGGTCCAGGAGAATTCACCCAGGACCTATCACGGCTATGCCATCACTGACTACTATGCCGTGGATCCTCGTTTCGGGACCATGGAGGAATACATAGCCTTCGTCCAGAAGGCCCATGACAACGGCATGAAGGTAGTGATGGACATGATATTCAATCACTGCGGAAGCACCCACTGGTGGATGAGCGACCTTCCCACGGGAGATTGGCTCAATTTCGACAACACCTTCGTCCCGACGAGCCACAACAAGTGGACCGCCGTCGATCCGCATGCTGCACCTTCGGAGCGTAAGTTGTTTACCGACGGGTGGTTCAACAGGGGCATGCCCGACCTCAACCATCGCAATCCCCTTGTTGCCAATTACCTTATCCAGAACTGCATCTGGTGGATTGAATATGCCAGGATCGACGGAGTCCGCCAGGACACCCACCCCTACATGGATCCCGTTTTCGCCGCCCGTTGGTGCAAGGAGACCCTTGAAGAATACCCTGACTTCAACATAACAGGTGAGACATGGTATCCCCTGGGCAGCGGTTTTCCCGCTTGGTGGCAGGCAGGGAGTGCCCTAAACAAGGAATATGATTCCCATCTGAAGAGCGTAATGGATTTCAACCTTGCATTCATTGCACCGGAGGCATTTACCCAGGAGAGCCGGTCGGATGATGGTGCCGCAACGGGACTTTTCAACATATATGTCTCGATGGCCAATGATTTCCTGTATCCGGATCCGTCCAACGTACTCATTTTCCTGGACAATCATGACCTCGGCCGGTTCTCCCGCGTTGAGGACAAGGGACTCGACCGTTACAAGCAGGGAATAGCCTTCCTGCTTACGACCAGGGGTATTCCACAGATTTATTACGGTACGGAATTATTGTTCAAAGCCACCAAGGCCCAGGGTGACGGAGCTATCAGGAAAGACATGCCAGGCGGCTGGCCAGGTGATCAGAGGAGCGTCTTCACTAAGGAGGGAAGGACGCCTGAAGAGCAGGAAGCATATTCCTACATGCAGAAGATCCTCTCCTGGAGGAAGACTTCCAAGGCCGTGACCTCCGGTACCCTCACGCAGTACGCTCCATTCGTGCAGAACGGCAACTGCTATGTCTATGCCCGCCGGAGCGGGGACGAGACAGTCCTGGTCATCCTGAGCGGCTCGGACAAGGAGGTTGATCTCGACATGTCCCGTTTCTCGGACGTGACGGAAGGTTTCAACGCCGGAAAGGACGTGGTCACCGGGAAGGTGTTCGACCTTGGGAGCAAGGTTCACGTGCTTGCAAGAGGAGCCTGGATCCTCGAGTTATTTTCCAGATAATAAATTATTTACATAATAGATTATGAAAAGATTCTTCGTGTTTGTCACAGCTCTTTGCTGCGTGTTCTCAGCCTGGGGACAGGATGACGAGTATTCAAGGGATGAATGTACGAGCCTTGTGGTCGGGCGTCTGGCATCTGCCGACGGCTCCGTTATCACCTCGCACACCTGTGATGGAGTGTCCCGTACTTGGATTACCGTCGAACCGGCCGCCGACTACAGGCGCAAGGAGATGATGGACATATTCAAGAATACCCGCAGGACGGCTTTCAAGGGTGATACGACAGGGGTCCGCTACGCCGGTCAGATCCCTCAGGCCCGTCACACCTATGCCTACCTCAACACAGCTTATCCTTGCATGAACGAGAAGCAGGTGGCGATGGGAGAGACCACGTTCTCGGGCCCTGACACCCTTCGTAACGGCAGCAGCATGTTCCTCATCGAGGAACTTCAGAGGATAGCCCTCCAGCGCTGCGACAACGCCCGCGACGCTGTGCGCATGATGGGCGAACTTGCCGAGAAGTACGGCTATGCCGACGGCGGAGAGTGCATCACCGTAATCGACAAGAAAGAGGCCTGGTTCTTCGAGATCCTTGGTTGCGGCCGTGGAAAGAAAGGTGCGGTCTGGGTGGCCCAGAGGGTACCTGACGATGAGGTTGCAGTCTCGGCCAACATTCCCAGGATCGGAAAGATCGACCGCAGCAACAAAGACTATTTCATGGCTTCCGACAATGTAGAGGCCGTGGCCAAGGAATATGGACTCTGGGACGGCGAAGGCGACTTTATCTTCTGGAAAGCCTACCACGGCTCCTACGGTGACGGCAAGAATTTCAAGGAGAGGGAATATGTTATCCTGAACACCCTGGCTCCTTCCCTGCATCTTTCTTATGATACTCCGGACCTTCCGTTCTCTGTCAAGCCTGACGAGAAAGTGGATGTGCGTAGGGTCATGGAGATCCTCCGTGGCACTTATGAAGGGTTGGAATTCGACATGACCAAGAACCTTCTGGTCGAAGTGCCTGCAAAGGATGGAAAGCCGGCCTCCAAGGTTGTCAGCCCTGTTGCCAATCCCTGGCTCACTACAGACACACGCAACATGATCAACGGAGTGGCTCCTGGAGCCGTTGAGTTCTCCCGCACGATAGCTGTTGCCTGGTGTTCCCATTCCACTGTCATCCAGGCCCGTGACTGGTTGCCTGATTCAGTAGGTGGAATATGCTGGTACGCCCTTGACAATCCTGGTGAAAGCCCTCGCTTCCCTATATTCAGCGGCACGACTGAACTTCCCGCAGCGTTCGACACCTGTGGAATGAGGCGCTATGTTCCTGAAGGAGCTCTCTGGACTTTCCGCCGTCCGAACCGTCTTGCAACTCTTGCATGGCAGACCAACAAGGAAAGGGTGATGAAGGATGTCCAGACCATAGAAGACCTTGGTTTCGAGGGTCTTCCTGAGGTGGAGAAGAATCCTTCCACCGCGTCTCTCAACGCCTACACTGCCAAGATCTACAACGCTGCCGCCGACCTCTGGCACAAGCTGGAGGAAGACCTCTGGATGAAGCACGGCCGCGGCTTCTAGGGCAGTTCCGGGGTGAGGATGCGGCCGATGGCTTCGGTCTCGATGAGGAAGCCGTCATGGCCGTAAGGGGTTTCAATCTGGAAATACTTTGCGCCGGGGACCATCTCTGACCAAGGTTTCATATCCTCAGGAGGGAAGAGCTCATCTGAGGACATGCAGACGAAGGTACAGTCAGCCTTGAACCCGTTCAGGACCTTTTCCACACCGCCGCGGTCGCGGCCGACATTGTTGCTGTCCACCTCGTCGCAAACATAGAGGTAGGAATAGGCGTTCCAGTCCTTCACGAACTTGGAGCTCTGGTGGCGGTAATATGAGCCTGCTTTATCTGCGAACATCACGTCCGGAGAATCCTCGATCTGTTTGAAAAGACCCTCTTCGCAGCGATATGTCAGCAAGGCAATGGTACGCGCAGCCTTCAGGCCATCCATACCACCCTTGAGGCTCTTGTGCTCCTTGAATGTAGGATCGGCATAAAGCGCCATCTTCATCGCTGAATTGAAACCCGTCAGCCAAGGGGTGACCCTGGCCCCGGTGGCGATGAAGAACACCTTTCCGGTGAAGATCTCCGGCTTCCAGGCCAGCCAGTCGAAGGTCATGAATCCTCCCATAGAGGTGCTCACGATCATGTCTATGGTCTTGATTCCAAGGTGCTCGCGGAGCAGGTCAAAGGCCTTGACAGTGTCGTGGACGGTCACTTTCGGGAAGTCAAAATAGTAGGGTTTTCCTGTCTTGGGATTGGTAGAGGCAGGACCCGAGGAGCCGCATGCTGAACCGAGTACGTTGGCACAGATCACGAAATATTTGTCTGTATCGATCACCTTTCCTGGTCCCACAAGGGCGGGCCACCATTCTCCTTCTGCATCAGAGGATGCCGTCAGGGCATGGCAGAGCCAGATTACTTTCTTTCCGGGAACATATTCCCAGGGTGATGTATGATAAACGACTTCGAGATTGTCAATGCTCCCTCCGGCCTCGAATCCGAAGGATCCGGGATGTCTGTAGATGTGTCTGATCATATATTCTTGCAGAGTTTGTCCACCCAGACGGCGCTGACGATGTTGTCCGACGTGTTGAGGAGGGTCGCGGGGATGTCGACCAACGTTCCTATCACAAGCAGCGTCGCGGCAAACTCGGGATCGACTCCAAGGATGGTACAAATCAATATTTCTCCTGTCATGCCTCCGACAGGAATGGCTCCTATAACAAGGCTGGTAAGTATTGCTATTCCTATAATGTCAATACATCCGTAACCGCTGAGACCGTAGAAGGAGACCGCGAAGATTGTTTTAAGGACTCCGGAAACCACGGAGCCGTCTTTGTGGAGGTTTATTCCAAAAGGAATGACAGATTCGGCTACGGATCCTTCCGCTCCCATTTTCCTGGTTGCTTCGATGCAGGCCGGGATGGTAGCTGCACTGGAGCATGTTGAAACAGCCATTAGGGAGGGGCCTGCCATGTTTTTCCAGAAATCAGCAAGCAGCCCCGGGCCGCCTGCGCAAAGAACGTAGACTGAATTGACTACAAAGAACAGGAAGGCGGCCATGACAAGGTACAGCAGCAGACTGTTGATGTAGCTTCCGACTATCTGACCTCCAAGGTTGCCGATCATGTCGGCAAAATAGCAGCCAAGGCACAGCGGAGCGAGATACATAAGGGCTTTCAGCGCTTGCATGACCACGGCCATTCCGCTGGAAAGGAACTGCTCCATAGGCTTTCCCTTCTCTCCGCAGAGAGGAACAGCGGCTCCGAAAAGTGCAGAGAACACGAACAGAGGAAGCAAGCTTTCCTTGCTGAGGATGTGGCTGAAATCGCTGACTGTAAACATATTCCTGATTGTTTCCAGGAAGGTGCTGCCCGCAAGGGCGAATCCTGCCTCTTCCGATCTTTCCGGCGGAATCCTTGTAGCGAACGCTCCCAGCGGATTCCAGAATTTACAGAGGAGCCAAGTGAGGATTCCGGCCACAATCGAAGTCACAAGAAACACTGCCAGGGACCAGCCAAGGACTTTCCAGACTTTCTTTTCAACAGTCAACCTGCACACTGCATTTGCCACACAGAAAAAGACTATCGGCACGACGAGCACGAACATAAGGTTGAGGAATATTTCCCCTACAGGCTTGACAAAGGAGGCGTCAGGACCGAAGATGGCCCCGCAGACGGCCCCAATCGCCACACCAAGCAGAAGGAAGAGAGTCTGGATGTAGTTTTTCATGACTTTAGCTTATTTGAGGCTGAAGCGGTGAAGGACAGAATGGCGAGGCTGTTTCGGAGTGTGGAGAACCAGATAAACCCATTTGCCATGGATGTCTATCCCTTCAGGTTCGTTGACAAGCTCTGTAATGTCCTTCGAGACTATGATTCTCTTGTCCTGAAGGTCAACGATGTGGAGATAATGGTTGTAGGGCGGATAGCCGTCAGGAAGATAGGCATAGCGTCCGCGTACGAAACTGCCTTGCCAGATGTTAATCCCTGTGTCCAGCCTTGTCACGTCCAGGACATCATCGTCAGTCAGATGAACTTCTCCATTGGCATCCGAATCTGAAAGTTTCGGCAGGCGGAATTTCTTCAGCAGTTTGTAGTCTCCGTTTCGGCCGCCGTAGGTGTAGATGAAGCCGTTCTTGGCATCGAGGCACCAGTCTATCGTACCGGCATAGTCAGTTCCGACATAATAAATCCTCTGGACAACCCTGCTGCCCTCAAGGTTTATGTCCGTGACGTAGCAGCAACTGGTTCCGCCACATTCCGAGATGTAGAGGAGGGGGAACTTGGAGTCCTTGGAAGCTTTCTCTGTGCCGAAACAGGCGTTGTTGCAGTGGCCGGTGTTGCCTGGCATCATGAAGCTGTTGACATAGGCTTTCTTTTTCATGTCAAAGATGCAGCACATGCCCTTGTCATGCATTACGAAAGCATATTTTCCGTGCATCGCAAATCCCTGGGTGGAACCCTTGACTTCAACGTCCTCAGGAGTCCAGTCTGCAAAATCACAGATTAGCTCATGTTTAAGGGAAGGGTTGTAAGTTCTGTTATTCTGGGCGAAAGAGCTGACGCAGGCAAAGGTGGCTGCAAGCAGCATGATGAGTCTTGATGTCTTCATATCACAAATATACCGATTTGTTTTCTTAATTTTGTCCCACAAGATCATTTTCATCATGACAGGATATTCCAACAACGGCCTGCGGGTTGGCAACGGCTATGATGTCCATGCTTTGAAAGAGGGCCTGCCGATGTGGCTCTGCGGAATCAAGATTCCTTCCGAAAAGGGGTTCGTCGCCCACTCGGATGGGGATGTGGCCATACATGCGCTTTGCGATGCCCTTCTAGGAGCGGCCGCTCTGGGAGACATTGGACTTCATTTCCCGGACAGTGATCCGAAATTCAAGGGAATTGATAGCAAGAAGCTGCTTTCAGAAGTGGTTTCCATGCTTGAATATGATATCTTGAACGTTGACATCACAATAGCCCTCCAGGAACCCAAGCTGAGACCTTTCATTGATCAAATGAGGGAAACCCTGGCCGGGATCATGGGCGTAGAAAAAGGTCAGGTCAGCGTCAAGGCAACCACGACGGAGCGCCTTGGTTTCGTCGGTCGTGGAGAAGGTTGTGAGGTCTGGGCAACCGTGCTGCTCATGGCAAAGACAGCTGAAAAACTATAAAAATTCGAATTAATTTTGCGGATTCAGGATAAATCTCTATTTTTGCAATCCCAAACCACATCTAATGTGCGAGGGAACCATTGAGATATGGTGTAATGGTAGCACTACAGATTCTGGCTCTGTCAGTGAGGGTTCGAATCCTTCTATCTCAACTTCAGGCACGGGCGTTTGCCATCAAGCGTTCCGTGTTTTTTTAATGAAATGATGGCGGGGTAGCTCAGCTGGCTAGAGCGTCGGATTCATAATCCGGAGGTCGTGGGATCATGCCCCACCCCCGCTACTACCACAAATACTGACGATAATGCCAAACGCGTTTCATTATTCGATCGGCAGGAAGTTCATCCAGGCAATCAGTGGAGCTTTCCTGATTATTTTCCTGCTACTCCACGGAACTATCAACTTTTTCTCTGTCATTGATTCGTTCACGGGCAAATTCGGCGTCGTGGCGGATGATGACAAACTATTCTCTGCCGGTGACGGACTGTTCAAGCTTGGTTGTGACTTCATGTCAACCCCTATCATTGACATCATGGTTCCGATCCTTGCTCTCGGCTTCATCGTGCACATCTTTTATGGTTGCTACCTTACCTACAAGAACATCAAGGCCCGCGGTGGTGTGAAGCGCTATGAAGAAAAGAGCGTTGCAGCCGCTGATTCATGGGCAGCAAAGAACATGTTCGTCCTGGCTATCGTGATTCTCGGACTGTTGTTCTTCCACCTTTCCCATTTCTGGGCAAAGATGCAACTCCCAGAGATGTTCGGGATCGGCAACTTCGAGAATAACCCCTATTATCTGCTTTGCGCTACATTCGGCAAATGGTGGATGCTTGTTATCTACCTGATTTGGTTCGCCGCTATCTGGCTGCATCTCTGCCATGGCTTCTGGAGCATGTTCCAGACTATCGGCTGGAACAACCAGGTCTGGTTCAAGAGGCTCAAGGTCATCGGCATCGTTGTCGCGACCCTCATCATCCTCCTCTTCGTGGCCACTGCAGTCAATGCCTTTGTTCAGGCAAATTTCCTGCAGCCTGACATCCTGTTCCAGTCTCAGGTCCACGCATAGAAAATCACGCAGGGTATTGCATTTTAGTTTTTAATGGCTATATTTGCTATCGGTATGAGAAAGAACACGAACAATAACTTCTGGTGGCGCACTTGCAGTCTATAGCTGTAAGTCGTCCGTCGTAGTTACCAAGTTCGTAAAATATAGGGTGGCACGCTGACTTACAGCGGGCCACCTTTTTTTGTGACTATTATTAAACATTAACCCAATAAATAACGAACAGCAATGAGACAGAAAAAGTTCTTGCTCCCGGAATCAGAGATTCCTACGCATTTTTTCAACATCCAGGCCATCATGCCTAACAAGCCCCTTCCTTTCCTTCATCCAGGAACCAGGCAGCCGCTGACTCCACAGGACCTCTATCCGATCTTCTGTGAAGAGTGCGCCAACCAGGAACTCAACCAGACTGACGAGTGGATTCCTATCCCCGAGGAAGTGCGCGAACAGTATGCTGCGTACCGCTGCACCCCGCTTGTGAGAGCTTATGAGCTTGAGGAAGCTCTTGGTACTCCTGCCCACATCTATTTCAAGAATGAGAGCGTCTCACCAGCCGGTAGCCACAAGCTGAATTCCGCTCTTGCCCAGGCCTATTATGCCAAGAAGCAAGGAATCACGAACATCACGACCGAGACCGGTGCCGGCCAGTGGGGAGGTGCCCTTTCCTATGCAGCGAAGAAATTTGGAATCGACTGCGCTGTCTACATGGTGAAGGTCAGCTACAACCAGAAGCCTTACCGCCGCTCCATCATGCAGACCTTCGGGGCAGCCATCACTCCTTCCCCGTCCATGTCGACCAGGGCCGGAAAGGACATCCTGACCGTCAACCCCAATGACCAGGGATCCCTTGGATGCGCAATCTCAGAGGCCATCGAGCTGGCTGTGACCACACCTAACTGCAAGTACACCCTCGGTTCCGTCCTCAACCATGTCTGTCTGCATCAGTCCATCATCGGACTGGAGGCCGAGAAACAGATGGAACTTGCCGGTGAATATCCTGACATAGTGATCGCCTGCTTCGGCGGCGGATCCAACTTCAGCGGTATCGCCTACCCGTTCATGCGCCACAACATCAAGGACGGCAAGAAAACCCGTTTCATCGCTGCGGAACCGTATTCATGCCCCAAGCTTACCCGCGGTAAGTTTGAATATGACTTCGGCGACGAGTCCGGTCTTACCCCGCTCCTCCCGATGTACACCCTCGGCCACACTTTCAAGCCTGCAACTATCCATGCAGGAGGCCTGAGGTACCATGGTGCCGGTGTCATCATGTCCCAGCTGATGAAGGACGGTTTCATGGAGGCTGTAGACATAGAGCAGCTCGACTCTTTCAAAGCCGGAGTCCTGTTCGCCCAGACAGAAGGCATCATCCCTGCTCCGGAATCCTGCCATGCTATCGCAGCCACTATCAACGAGGCTCTCAAGTGCAAGGAGACAGGCGAGCAGAAGACCATCCTTTTCAACCTGTCCGGTCACGGTTTCGTGGACATGAGCGCTTACGACCAGTATTTCTCAGGAGAGATGAGCAACTACCATGTCTCCGACGAGGATTTGGCCAAGTACATCAAGTCAGCTGACGCCCTGAACCAGTAACTCAATTTGGCTGTTTTTTGTAACAGCTTGCTAGATAGATAGATGCAGAAAACGCATAGATTATTAGTCTATGCGTTTTCTGTAATTGCTTAGTTATTAATGGTTTCTGAAAAACAGGCTGACTATTTTGGGGCGGTGCTTAAATGTTGTAAGCCAAGTCTGCCAGGACAATTGCTGCGACGGCTTCGACAATGACAGGGGTACGTAAAGCGAAGCATACGTCGTGACGGCCTGGAACGTTCAGGCTTACTGTTTCGCCGGTCTTGATATTGAGGGTTTTCTGGGTCTTGGCGATGCTGGAAGTCGGCTTGAAGGCCACGCGGAACACGATAGGCGCTCCGTTCGTAATACCCCCGTTGATTCCTCCGGCCCCATTCTTGGTTGATTTCACACCCGAAGGAGCCAGGCCCGGCCTCTCGGAATGAAGCATCAAGGGATCATTATGCTCGGAGCCTTTCATACGGGCGGCTGAGAAACCGTCACCGAATTCGATGCCGCGTACTCCAGGAATGGAGAATACGGCATGGGAAAGAAGAGCTTCGACTGAATCGAAAAAAGGATTACCCAGGCCGGCAGGAACGTTATCAATCCTGCATTCTACAATACCGCCAAGCGAATCTCCTTCGCGGGATATTTCTTCCAGGAGGGCGTCCCATTTTGACGGATCGGTCTCTCCGCCTATTTCTTTCATACCAGCTTGGAACGAAATGTCATTACTGCCAAATTGTTCTGAAAGACTGGCCCTGCACTGTTTCTTGGCTATCACTCCGGCTGCTACCAGAGGCAGGGTAAGCCTTCCGGAAAAATGTCCTCCTCCGCGCGGATCGTTAAACCCGTTCCATTTGACGGAAGCGGTAAAATCAGCATGGCCGGGCCTGGGGACCTCCCGGAGGGCTTCATAATCGGAAGACCTGGTGTTGTTGTTCCTGAATATGATGGCAAGCGGAGCGCCCGTGGTGTGACCCTCGAAAACGCCGCTGAGAAACTCAGGTTCATCTGATTCAATGCGCGGGGTTGTGCCTTTAGCACCACTCTTGCGGCGAAAGATGTCCTCCAAGAAGTCTTCCTTGCATAAAGGCATACCAGCCTTGACTCCGTCGATGACCACGCCGATGGCCTCACCGTGTGATTCTCCGAACACCTGTACCCTGAAATTCCTGCCGAACGTATTCATATCCAATCAATGTTACTGCTAACTAACAAAGATACTTATTTTCGCTATCTTTGCATAATCTAGATTTTACGATGGATCAAAGAGAAGAAGACAAGATAATCGAAGGGATAACCTCGCAGGAGTACAAGGAGGGATTCGTGACGGACATCCGCCAGGAGTTCATTCCAAAGGGCCTGAACGAGGACATCATACGCACCATCTCTGCCTTGAAGCAGGAACCGGACTGGCTTCTGGAGTTCCGCCTGGACGCCTTCAGGAAATGGCAGAAGATGGAGATGCCCGAGTGGGGCCATCTCGACATGCCTGAGATTGATTTCCAGGATATCATCTATTATGCAGCTCCCAAGAAGGACTCTGAAAGGCCGAAGGAGATAGACCCAAAGCTAGAGGAGACTTTCGAGAAACTTGGCATTCCGGTCCGGGAACGTGAGGCGCTGGCAGGGGTCGTGGCTGTGGATGCCGTGTTCGATTCTGTGTCCGTGGCTACCACTTTCAGGGCTTCGCTGGCTGAGAAGGGCATCATATTCTGCAGCTTCTCCGAGGCAGTTAAGGAGCATCCGGACTTGGTCAGGAAATATCTTGCCAGCGTGGTTCCTTCCGGGGACAATTTCTTTGCTGCCCTCAATTCGGCAGTGTTCAGCGACGGCAGTTTCTGCTATATTCCAAAGGGGGTGAAATGCCCCATGGACCTATCCAGCTATTTCAGGATCAACGCGGCCGGTACCGGCCAGTTCGAAAGGACCCTGATTGTTGCTGACGAAGGATCTTCGCTGAGTTACATGGAAGGTTGTACCGCTCCTTTGAGGGATGAGAACCAGCTCCATGCAGCAGTTGTGGAGATCGTTGTGGAAAAGGATGCCGACGTGAAATATTCCACGGTCCAGAACTGGTACCCCGGCGATGCACAGGGGCGTGGCGGAATCCTGAACCTCGTGACCAAGAGGGGAATATGCAAAGGCAGCGGGGCCCACTTGAGCTGGACCCAGGTCGAGACCGGCTCGGCTATCACTTGGAAATATCCATCCACTATCCTGAAGGGGGATTATTCCACTTCGGAGTTCTATTCAGTGGCAGTCACGAATAACTACCAGCAGGCGGACACCGGTACAAAGATGGTTCATATCGGCCGCGGCACCAAGAGCCGTATCGTCAGCAAGGGCATTTCAGCCGGGCACAGCCAGAACAGTTACCGCGGCCTTGTGAGAATGAATTCCGGAGCCGTGGGAGCGAGGAATTATTCCCAGTGCGACAGCTTGCTGATCGGGTCGTTGTGTGGAGCCCACACCTTCCCGGACATCCAGAGCTTCAATCCGACTGCTATTGTCGAGCATGAGGCAACTACCTCGAAGATCAGCGACGAACAACTCTTTTATTGCAACCAGCGTGGCCTGGATGCTGAGGACGCTGTCGGCCTGATCGTCAACGGCTATGCCCATGAGGTTCTTTCACGGCTCCCTATGGAGTTTGCGGTAGAAGCAACCAAACTTCTCCAGGTTTCACTTGAAGGTTCAGTAGGATAATGAATTTTTTCGACATCAATAACATAGCCTTTACAATGGGCGGAGCCGGAGTCAGTTGGCTCGAACTTATAGGCGTTATCGCCGGCCTTACCTGCGTGGTGATGGCCGGCAGGAACAATAAATACAATTTCTGGGTTGGATACTTGTATAACATCCTGCTCTTCATGTTGTTCTGGCAGAGACACCTGTACTCGGCCATGCTCCTCCAGCCGATTGCTTTTGCTATCAATGCTTTCGGTCACTGGCGCTGGACCCATCCAAAGGAGGATGAAAAGAGTGCGGGAGACGCTTCAGCTCTCAAGGTCAGCCGTCTGGACATGAAAGGCTGGTGTGTTGCCCTGACTGTCGTAGTTGCCGCCGGAGCGGTCTGGGGATATGTCCTCAGCCAGTTTGGAGTGCGCTGGGGAGTCGGGACATTCAGTCCAGACCCGACCCCTTGGCTGGACTCTTTCGTGCTGATGCTGACGTTGCTGGCCCAGTTCCTCTCGGCTCAGAAGAAATGGGACTGCTGGATTGTCTGGCTGGTCGTGAACATCGCAAACATCACCCTTTACCTAAGTGCCGGCCTGGTGTTCATGCCGATCGTCAGCGCCCTGTACCTCATTAACGGAATCTGGTCGCTCTGGACCTGGTTCAAGTTGTACAGGGACGGAAAATAAAAGCGGAGAGCGTAAGGAGATACTTGATTAATAAATAGTTACATAACAGGATAATATGGCGTTTCTAAAAATAACAGACCTTCACGCCAGTGTGGGCGACAAGGAGATCCTCAAAGGAATAAACCTTGAGATAGGACGTGGGGAAATACATGCCGTGATGGGTCCTAACGGAGCTGGCAAGAGTACCCTGTCTGCTATCCTGACCGGGAAGCCGGGTTACGAGGTCACTTCCGGAACCATCAAGTTTATGGGTCGGGACCTGCTTGCCATGAAGCCGGAGGAAAGGGCCTGGTCAGGTATATTCATGTCCTTCCAGTATCCGATCGAAATCCCAGGAGTCTCCATCACCAATTTCATGAAGACGGCTATCAACTCCAAGCGCAAAGCAGAGGGTCTTGAGCCGATCAAGGGAGGGGACTTCCTCAAGCTGATGAAGGAGAAGATGGCCCTTGTGCAGATGAAGCCGGAATTTGCCAAGAGGGAGGTCAACGTTGGCTTCTCGGGAGGCGAGAAGAAACGCAACGAGATCTTCCAGATGGCCATGCTCGACCCTGTGCTGGCAATCCTTGACGAGACCGACAGCGGCCTGGACGTGGATGCGCTCAAGATCGTCGCGGACGGAGTCAATGCCCTGCACACTCCGGCAAAGTCAGCGATCGTGATCACTCATTATCAGAAACTTCTTGAATATGTCCGGCCTGACAGGGTCCATGTCCTGAAAGCAGGGCAGATTGTGGCCGATGGAGGAAGGGAACTTATAGACAAGATCGAGAAAGATGGGTTCGAGCAGTTCTAAAGAGGTAGACCACGGCAACTACGTGTCCACTCCGGTGCCTGTTCCGACGGGACCCGCGGCAAGGGTTATCATCATCGATGGCAGCCGGTCGCAGGAGGAATATTCATTCGTAGTCGGCGAAGGTGAGAAACTCGAGGAGACCTTCGTGGTGCTGCCGGGAGTGTCGGTGAAGATTCCCGTCACTGTCGACCTGGTCGGACCGGGCGCAGAAGCTGATCTTAAAGGAATATACATTTCTGACGGCTCGGACGAAGTCACGTTCGACATCACCATGCACCATAGGGCCCCGGGTTGCACTTCCCATCAGCTTTTCAACGGGCTGGCTTCCGGCCAGTCCAAATGTGCTTTCTTCGGAAAAATCATTGTGGCTCCGGATGCCCAGAAGACAGAGGCTTACCAGGAAAACCACAACATAGTCCTTTCAGAAGGGGCCAGGGTCAACACGAAGCCCCGCCTGGAGATCTATGCCGATGATGTCAAGTGCTCCCATGGCGCTACCGTCGGAAAGCTCAACGAGGACGAACAGTTCTATATGCGTTCCCGCGGCATCCCCGAGGATGAGGCCAAGGTCCTGCAGATGATTTCATTTGTTGCTCCAGTCCTGGAAGGTCTTGAGGATGAGGCTCTTGCCTCCACCATAGAATCTGCTATCCGCTCGCTGGCAAAATAGTCACAGGATAATCAGGTTTGTCCTCCGGCGAACATTCCGGCCAAGAGAACAAGACCGGACTTCTTTTCTCGTATCAGATACACAAAAGGGTGGTTAGCATGGAAAATGACAAGATTCTCCATCAGGACGTCTGACAGATCCGGGAATTGATACTTCAATCCTTTCTTATCAATGGACAAGCTGGCCTGATGGTTGACTTTTTTTCCTGCGGGAACCAAATCAACGCCATAGTAATCGTTTAGGATCGGTCCTAAATCGTACGAAGACTGGACACTCATGAGTGGAAGTCGAATTGACACAGGTCTCTTTTCCGTCGGTTCTGGGATAGGATTGTGCTTCAAATAGTCGATGACTGACGCAACTGTCGTTGGCTGATTCTCAAAACCATGAGAGGCACAGATGACCATCTCGTAGACACCGTCACCGAAAGGGAGATACACACTTGCAAACACATCATTGTAGAACAAGTCAACTTCTGGAAAAAGGTCAGACAAGAACTCGACATCGGACATTCTTTCATTTATGGCCCTGTAGAAGAAAGCTTGCACAACTCTTTTATACCCCATGCTCCATTCTTCACTGAAACCCATGGTGCTTGACACGACACAGTCCAGACCGGACTCGGATTCTATGAAATCAGACGACTCTACATTTACATGGTAATAGTCCTTCAAGAGGCTGGAGAGAGAACTGTTGATTGTGTACCCGGTAAGATTGTTCAAAGCCCAATGGTTTTCAAGATCGAGAACAGCTCTTCTGTCAATCTGTCCCGATTCTTCAATGGCTTTCCTGCAGAATGTATTTATGTTTTCAGTGTTCCTGTCCTGGTAGCCCAAAATATCACAGATCTTAGCGGAAAGATCAGCAGAGGCACCGGCATTCAACATCCCAAGGAGAATCTGAGTGTTCAAAGGCGATACTAGGAAGTCATAGGCCGTCCCTTCTCTTTTGTAGAACATGTCCAACAGATCTGCTGTCAAAGAGTAATTACCTTTGACGAAATCCTTTTCGCTCTCTGTAAATGAATATGTTACCGTCCCTTCATTTTCTCCGGCAGGCTCTTTGGAACATGACAGGGGGAGGGCTGCAACATAAAGCATTAGGAGCAAAACCTTAATCAACCTTGATTCCATGACGAGTTGATCTTGTCCGTGTTCCTATCCTCATAGCCGAGAATGCTGCAAATCTTCGCAGAATGGTCGTCCGGGGCGCAAGCATTAAGCATTCCAAGGAAAACCTGGACACTGAGAGGCGAGATAGCGAAATCATACGGGACTCCTTTTGTGCGATAGTACATGTCGAGAATATCTGCGGCAAAAGTGTTGTTGTTCTCGACGTATTCCATCTCACTTCTAGTCAAGGAGAAAGACTTTTCCTTGCCCTCGCTCCATCCAAAAGGATCCAGCGAACAGGAAACTGCAGCAACGACCAGTAAGATCGATACGAGGCAGAAACGAATATATGAAGCTTTCATGATAAAAAAGTCAGTTCAATTGACTCGTGGTTATATTGTAATGTATGACCTTGGTATAAAGATAATTATTATTGTTGACATTCCAATCTGATGAATCAAGGATGCCATAGGATTGAGCAACCGAATGTTTGTGTAGTATGTATTTGTTGTCTTTTTCCTAATGTTATTCTTTTCCCGTGAATTGACCGATAAATAGAATCGCCCCTGTGCTGACTTCGGTAATGGCATATATGAAAGGATGATCCGCGTGGAAATCAATAGTTGCGGGTTGGTAATCACCAATTCCAATATTTCTTATAAAGAGATCTGTCACGGCGGCAGCCTCACTTCCTTCTTCATTAACCACTATCCTTGTTTTATGCAAGGCTTTAGAAACGTACACAGATAAGTCTGATATCAAGGACAAATCAGCTCTCTCAGAAAAGGCTTTCTTTATGCCCATATTCGATAAATAATCCGCAATATCGGCACTAAAGCCCGCCTCAAAAGAAGGTATTTTGACATCCACTTCCCTTCCACCTTTCCCTTGAACCAGTCTTCCCCAGAATTCTGAACACAATGCACCCCTTAAATCTTTAAGAGCTGTCCCTTGATTTGGCAGGAGTATGAACATATTGAATGCTTGATTTCCATATGGGAGCACTAAAGCATTACAAATACTGTTTTCCCAATAATTAAACTCTCCTTTTTGATGCATCATGTTTACTGTGACAAGACTTCCGTTTTCACATGAAAACAGGTCTTTTTTAGAGTCACCCCTCTTAAACCGACTTGACCAAATACCCTTAAAATATGTTGCGTTCAAGATATGCAAGTACTGATCTGGATCTATTGGATCTGAAATCATTACTGGGATTTTACCTTTAGTTTTATCGCTACACCACGTGTTAATGATACCTTTGATATCCTCTTGTAAAAAATCTTTATAACAAATATTAGCATCAAAGATAGTCTTCATTTTAGAAGCATATTCCTCTTTGAGAGGAATATATCTGTTATTAACTAATAGCATGTTAGCTATTTCATAGTCCGTAGAAGGGTCTATTTCCGATGAAGAATCAATCATAGTACGATAAAAAGAATTCAATTCCTCAAGTGATTCTTCGCCATATCCTAGCACAGAATCAATCTCGGCCCGAGTATCCCCACTTGCACCGTTAACAAGCATTCCTAAAGCATATGATATACTTAATGGAGAAATCACCATACTTATATCTGTCTCATCGGATGATATTTGCTTAAAAAGTTCTATTGCAAAACTATTATTTTTCTGAATAATGGCAGACTGTGATTTTGTAAGTACGATGTCCCTCCTTGGAATCAAGGAATCAACGGGAATAGCCTCATCTTCAAAACTTATCTTATTACATGATGCTATTACCAAAACCAATATGAATATATAAGATAGTCGGCTCATAACTTTTTGTTTAGTTATCGTCAATAATACATTAAATACGTCCTTGAAAAATCAAAAAAAGTTATTTTTCGGACGTATTATTACTTCTTTGGCGATATATATATTGAAGAAATTTTGAAGTCTATTGACGACATAACTGAAGCAGAGTTGGCTTCTTTATGTGCAAAGGGAGACCGGTCTGCCATGAGGGTGTTGTATAACAAATATGCAACAAGGCTTACCATTCTCATTTATCGATATGTTGGTGATTATCAAGAAGCTAAAGACTTAATGCACGACACTATGATTGAAGTTTTTAATTCTATTGGAAGATATCACCATAGAAATGAAGGAGGATTGTATTCTTGGATTAGTTCTGTAGCGATACATACTACAATAGACTGGATTAGAAAACAAGGTAAATTAAAGTTAACCAACTTGGAAGAAAAGGAGTATTCTTCAGAGACAAATATAGCAGAGATAACAGATATTTCTATCCAGGTTCTAGAGAAATGTATCAATCAAATTCCTGTCACTAAAAGAATAATACTGAACTTATACTGTATTGAGGGTTTTTCCCATAAACAAATCGCAGAACAGTTGGGCATTTCTGAAAAGGCCTCTTCATCAATGTTGGCCAAGGCAAAAAAAATACTTGCTTCCAAACTTGAAGAGTATTCAAAAAAGCAAAGGCGTTGATCATGAAAGAGTGGACAGACATACTAAAAAGGCTCCAGAATGAAACCAGTCTTCCTCCTATTGATGACTGGGAGTTCTTTCTGTCTATTTATGATAGGCATATAAAGAAAAAACGGTCCAGAAGGTTATTATTGATATCTTTTTCAATGATAGCCGCAACGTCTGTTGCAATATTCATTATTACGACTAATACAATTACTCCAGATCGTACCATTGAAATAAAAGAAACTGCAAATACTTTTTCTCCTACCATTAATCATAATAATAAAGACTTATTGGCTACTAATTCACCAATTCAAAATACGATCAAGACTAAATTACAGGAGGATAATTACAAAAAGGATACAATCAATTACGAGAATGAAGAGATGTCTTATTTTGATAACGCAGAGGAACATCAAAAACAAAATGATAGACAAACAGACTTGTCTCCGATGACACAAGACAATGCATTTTTAATGTCTAATTATTTTGTAGAGCAATCTCCCAATAATAAGATTAATAAAATAATAAGTATAACATCATATCTCCGTGGTTATGGATCAATTAAATCAACAGAGTACTATCAGTACTCCGACCACTTAATGCAAGTTATCTCTAACCTATTTCCCGAGCCGATAAATGGTGCTGTTTTTTCTATAGACGGTGCTCACTCTATCCCGGTTTCCTTCGGAATAGACGTGAGGGTCGGACTGACGTCTAAAATTGGGTTGACCTCAGGGATCGATCTCTCGCGTTATCGGTCGCGGTTTAACTTAGGCCAGACGTCTGTGACCCAGAACGCTTACTATCTTGGAATTCCTCTCCGTCTTGATTTGACAGTATGGGAGAATGGTCCTGCGGGGGCGTGGATTGGTGCGGGTGGAAAGGTTGACCGCCTGGTTTATGGTAATCTTGGATCAGAGCGAGTCAAGGACAACTCCTTCCATTGGTCGGCGATGGCAGTTGCCGGAATCCAGTACAAGCTTTGGGATAACGTTGGAATCTTCGTAGAGCCCGAGTTGTCGTACTACTTCAAGCCCGCTGATCCTGTGATCCAGACGTACAGGACTGAAAATCCCTTGATGTTCACAGTCGGTGCCGGATTAAGAATAAACCTACAATAAGTCTGGACAATAAACCGGAGAAAAAACTTAACTTTGTGTAAAGATAAGGTTACTGTGTTGCAAAGTTATGGTTCTCCGGACGAATGTGAAACTTAACTTCGGGTTGAATGTGATCCGGAAGCGGCCCGATGGCTATCATGACATCGAGACGCTATTTGTTCCTTGTCATGAGTTCGGGGACACTCTTGAGGTTATCGCAGGTGATGATTACAGCCGCACATCCGCCTCTCTTTTCGCCAGTTACGACAATGTTGTGCAGGGGCTGTCCGAAGATGGGAAGTTGATGATCACCATCGCGAGGGCAGAGGGTGTGGATTGGGATCCGCTCAAGGACCTCTGTGCCAAGGCCTACTTCCTCCTGGCGGAAGATTTCGACCTGCCGCCGGTAAAGATATTCCTTGAAAAAGAGGCTCCTGTTGGAGCTGGACTCGGTGGCGGATCCGCCGATGCGGCCTTCACCTTGAAGGCTCTGAACGAGCTTTGCGGCCTCGGCCTTTCCGAAGGGAGGCTTTCTGAATATGCTTCCAGACTTGGCAGCGACTGTGCCTTTTTCATCTGGAATCGGCCGATGATAGGCACCGGCCGCGGGGAGATTCTGGAACCGTTTGACCTTGACCTCAATGGTTACGACCTTAAGGTCATCATCCCCGAGGGCATCAGCGTCTCTACCAAAGAAGCCTACGACGGCATCGTGCCCCGATGCTCCATCGAAGGGACTATAGGCACCGGGGACGCCTCACTTCGTTCGGCCCCACCGCTCGCTTCACTACGTTCCGCTCCGGTCCCCCCTCTTAACGTGCCGAGGGTGGCAGTGTCCCCGGAACCTATAGTCCCTTCGACAGAACCAGGCACCGGGGACTGTTTGCGGGAGTTGCTGAAGAGGCCGGTGGAAGAGTGGAATGGGCTGGTGGTGAACGACTTTGAGACGACGGTCTTCAAGCTCCATCCGGAGTTCGCTGCCATCAAGCAATCCCTCTATGATGCCGGCGCCTCCTATGCAGCCATGTCAGGCTCCGGATCTGCCCTGTTCGCCCTTTTCAAAAAATAACGTATATTTATACCATGGCCCTTCCTAAAAAAGACATATTCAAATGGATAGCGGCAGCCATGGCGGTCCTGGCGGCCTTACTCTCCTGTGTCCTGCTTCAAAGATGGGAGGAATTCACGTTCTTTTACAGGGAGCAGAACCAACTATTCCTCTATAACTGTCCCGACATCCTGTCGAAACTGGGCGGCATCGGAGGATTTGCCATGGTTGTTTCGCAGTTCTTCGTCCAGTTCTTCAAGCTTCCTTGGGCCGGGTCCTTGCTGACCGCCTTGTTGGGAGCCTGCGCAGCCATTATCCTTTGGAAAACCATTAAAAAGGTCGGAGCTCCGATTGCCGTCCTTCCACTTTGTTTCTTACCCGTTTTCTTCCAGGAAGGAGCCCTGGGCGATTCGCTCTATTATTACCAGGGATTCGTGGCCTTCATCGTGGTGGTCATATTTCTTTGGATATATGTCGCTGTGTTTCAAGAGAAGAGCAAGCTCATGAGAGTCATCGCAGGAGTCCTGATGTCGGTTCTTCTTTACTGGCTCATCGGCTCTGCTGCCGTGCTCTTTGCTGTCTGTGTCATCCTTCTCGATGCACTTTCGGGCAAAGATCAATGGTACCTCGGTGTTGCCTCCCTGGCTGCCGTCCTGCTTTTTGCCTGGGGCGCTGTACGTCTGGGATTCATCCAGAGCATGAGGCTGGCCCTGCTTCAGGATTTCTACTATGAACCTCTTGTACACCCGGGACTTTATATTCATGCATCGTGGATAGCATTGCCGGTAGTGGTTGTCTTGGCGGTGCTTGCCGGTAAGCTTAAAGGCAACGTGATCCAGGTGGTGGTGGCCTGTGCTTCCATCCTGCTGTCTTTGGTTTCCCTTATGAGGATTCCATCCCACATGGACAAGAAATACTACGACATGCTCCGACTGAACCATTTCGTGGTAGCAGAAGATTGGGATTCAATACTTTCCGACAGGACGGCAAGGCATGAGAATTTCCTCATGATGAACGTGCGCAACCTTGCCCTTTCGCACAAAGGGCAGTTGCTCGACAAACTCTTCGATTATCCCCAGAGCGGAATCATGTCCCTTGTGGCAGCAGACGACCAGAGCGACAGGATTCCCGATGTCATAGCACTTGACAGCCACATCTACTACCAGATGGGCAACGTGGCACATTCGCAGAACAAGGCGTTCGACGCGAGTGTTGGCGTCCGTTTCGGCAGCCCTTCGATGATGATGCGCCTGATCAGGACCAACCTGGCATGGGGTGCCTACGAGGTTGCCGGTAAGTATATTTCCGAAATGGAAAAAACCTGGGGGTATGGGAATGAGGCCAGTGAGATGCGGCGTTTCCTTTGGAATGACGAGGCCGTCGAGTCCGATTCCGAACTAGGTTACCTTAGGCGTTGCATTCCACCAGCTGACCATTTCGTCGGCATGGATCCTCATAAGGATCTCGAGCTGATCCTGGGTGTCGTACCGGACAATGCCGCTGCCAGGGATTATTACGTGTCCTACATGCTCCTTGCGAAGGATGTCGAGGGGCTTAAGTCTTACATCGAGAATGATCCCAAGGCCTACAATCCGGATGGATCCCTTCACCAACATCTGCAGGAAGCTGTACTTGTGTACTCCGAAGAGGATGAGGCTTATTGCAGGGAGCATGGAGTAACTGACGCAACCTTCTCACGCTACCAGTCTTTCAAGAGGCGTTTCCTTGAACTCGGAGCCAGCAACGGCAATCCGATCAGGGACATGAAGTCTTTCTCGGACACTTATTGGTACTATTTCATGTTCAAAAAGATCTGACGGCCATGAAAGAGATGAAAAGATTCTTAAGAATATTCATGGTGCCGGTACTCCTGGCCGCAGTTTCCTGCTCTTCGAAAGTTGAGGTTGCCGGGACGCTCGACGGCCAGCCAGAAGGGATGTTTCCCGACTATTCCGAAGTGACCGTTCCCTGCAACATAGCACCGCTGGATTTCACCATCGGTGGAGAAGAAAAGGCTTTCCTTGAAATCACGTATCCTGACGGCCGCAGGATCGGCGTCAAGGCGGGTGAACACGGTTTCAAGATTCCTATCCGCAAATGGCGGAATCTCCTCGAAGCCTCGAAAGGCGGAAGCCTGGACTTCACGGTGGCGGTGCGTCGTGGCGGAAAGTGGCTCTCTTACAGCCCTTTCAAGGTGAATGTCAGTGAATATGAGGCCGATCCTTATGTGGCTTACCGTCTGATCGCCCCCGGCTACGGCCTCTGGAACAAGATGGGACTGTACCAGAGGAATATAACTTCTTTCAAGCAGACTCCTATCTATGAAAACCGTCTGACGGACAACAATTGTGTCAACTGCCATTCGTTCAGGATGCAGGATCCTTCCAGGATGATCTTCCACATGAGAGCTGCCAACGGAGGCACGGTCTACATGGACGGCTCCCATGTCGAGAAGCTGAACACCAAGACGGACAAGACCATCTCCAATCTGGTCTATCCTTACTGGCATCCGGAAGGCCGCTACATAGCTTTCTCAGTGAACAAGACCTTCCAGTCATTCCATGCTGCCGACCATAGCAGGATCGAGGTATTCGATTCAGAGTCTGATGTGGTCGTCATGGACACGCAGACGCAGCAGGTCTTTTCCAATCCTGAACTGATGCGTTCAGATGCGTTCGAGACCTTCCCGACTTTTTCTCCGGATGGAAAGAGCCTTTATTTCTGCTCAGCCCCGGCCGTTGATCCTATGCCGGAAGGTTACAGAGATGTCCACTACAATCTCTGCAGGGTTGATTTCGATCCTGAGACCGGGACTGTCGGATCGAAGATAGACACCCTTTTCCATGCTGCTGATTCTTCAAGCGCATCTTTCCCGAGGATCTCTCCCGACGGGAAGACGCTGGTCTTCACCAAGCATGGTTTCGGGAATTTCTCAATCTGGCACAAGGATTCTGACCTTTATGCTGTCAATCTTTCAGACGGGGAGATCCGTCCGATGTCCGAAGCTAATTCCGACAATGTGGACAGCTACCACAGCTGGAGTTCAAACAGTCGTTTCATGGTGTTCTCGAGTCGTCGCATCGACGGGCTCTACACCCGCCTCTACATGACTTACATCGATGAGAACGGGCAGGAGCACAAGCCATTCCTGCTGCCGCAGAGGAAGCCGGCTAAGTTCTATTCAGACCTGATGTTCTCCTACAATATTCCTGAATTCGTCAAGGATCGTGTCCGCACCGACCGCCATCGTATCGGTCACACCATGCGCACCTCCCCCGGCACCTCCCTCACCTTCCGGGAATCTTCCGCCATTGGTAGTTCCGAATAGCAGACTATACCACCTGTAACCGCCGCTTCGCGGCCCCACCGCTCGCTTTACTGCGTTCCGCTCCGGTCCCCCCCTCTTAACGTGCCGAGGGTGGCAGTGGTTACAGGTGGTATAGCCTGCTATTCAGTCAGGAAAGTCGGTTCCAGATGTCGAAGAAGTGGGGGAAGGATTTGGCGACGCAGGCAGTGTCGTCGATAATGATCGGGCTGTCGGCGCCGAGCGAAGCCACGGTCAGTGCCATCGCCATGCGATGATCATGGGATGAGGAATATTCACCACCCTTCAGGAGAGTTTCATTCAGCAGGCGACTCTCGAGTGTCTGCCCCGGAACGATCATCATGTCCCCTTCGGCGAAGGCCTCGACGCCCATCTTATTCAGCATCTCCAAAATCGCCTTGCCACGGTCGCTCTCCTTGCTTGCAAGCCTCCTGAACCCAAGGATATGGCTCTCTCCACCGCAGAAAGCGGCTAGCACCGAAACGATAGGGAAAAGGTCCGGACAGTTGTTGAGGTCGGTGTCGAAGGCCCTCAAAGGAGCCCTTTGAGACGTAATTACGCCCGATTCATCCAACTGGGATAGGCTGGCTCCGGCATCCATCAGGATGTCCATTATGGATATGTCGGCCTGGAGGGAAGAGGTGTCAAGCCCAGAAAGCTGGACCTTGCCGAACACCGCCCCTGCAACCAGGAAATTGGCAGCTGCGCTCCAGTCCCCCTCGATGTCGAAGGATGCGGGAAGATATTCCTGTCCACCTTTGATCTTGAATGTAACCCCGGTGCAGAGACTCCAGTCCTGGGTCTCCATGAATTCCTCATCACCCTCCATCTCGCTGCCGATCCGGATTCCGAATTTCTTCAGAACATCCACCGTTATGAACATATAGGGGATGCTCTTTGGATCGTGGACATGGATGGTCGAATCGCCCTGGAGTAGGGGCAGGGCCATCAGAAGGCCTGAAATCAACTGTGAACCATCCTTCCCGGAGATGTCGTTCTTCCCGGGCAGAAGCGGTCCTTGCACTGAAAGAGGAACTTTGATCTCACCGGTCTGTTCGTTCAGCGGCCTCAGAACGGTTCCGAACCTGGCCATTATCTCGGAAGCTCCTTTAAGGGGCCGGCCCAGGAGGGTTCCTTCACCGGTGATGTCTGTCTTGGAGCCGGATCCCGGATGCTGCATGGCAGCCGTGAGCGGAATCATAAGGCGGGTGAGAAGGCCGGATTCACCGACATGGAGACTCGTCAGATCCTTCGCTGCGAGGTCCTTCTCTTCGCTCAGGATGACAGTGGTGTTGGAGACAGTGACATCGGCGCCAAGGGCTTTGGCAACATTGATGGCGGCTTCATTGTCGCCGCAGGGGGAGTAGCCATTGAGAACCGTTGTGCCCTTGCCGGAGCGGCATGCAAGGGCGGCGGCGATGATTGCCCGTTGGGCGAAACTCTTTGAGGACGGCATCTCAACTATCTCCTTGCCGGACAACGGTTTCCTGTTCCCGTACACTTCCTCAGTCATCTCTGAATATGCCCACTGTCCCGGGGCTGCGGCCTCCTGTTCGGACAGAGCTGCATAGGTGAACGGAGCTCCCCTTCGAAGACATTCGACACGGGATTGCCTGCCAGGGGCACCCATGGCAAAAGCAACAAGCCGGTTAGGATCGTCATGATCATAAAGGGATAGGATCCTGGCAGCATCTTCTTCTGAGCCAGCCATGCCTACCACCTTCACGATCTCTCCTCCGAATTTCCTGCATTTTTCCGCGGTTTGTAGGAGGGTTTCTTCAGAAGGAACCCCATGGAAAAAATGGCACGAACGGATCATGGTCGTACCGAACTCATTGCAAGCCCTTCTCAGGCGTTTTCCAATCTCCTTGGGAGCTTCGATTTCCAGATCTACGAAAGCAGCTCCGGCTTCGATTGCCTTCCTCAGTTTCTCTTCAGCTTCTTCCCATGATCCGCTTCCGTCTCCTGCCACCCTGCAGGTGGCTATCAGAGGTGTGTCTGAACTGGAGAACAGTTCTTCGATCCCATCCAAGTCGAGCGGGCATCGGTCAAGCCGTATTTCGGCCATCTGGATCATTGGAGAGCTGTTTTCCAGAAGGTCGAAGATCTCTTCAAGAGAGCGGTTCTGAAGAGTTGTACAGATCATGCTTCAAGTAATTTGACTACCTCTTCGACAGTGAGATCCCTGGTTTCTACATGTCCTATCGACACCGGAAGTACGAAGTGGACTATGCTTCCCTCGGCTTTCTTGTCTTTCTTCATTGCTCCGGCCATCTCACTTATTCCGAACGGACACTCGGTCGGCAATCCGCAGGCCTTGAAATCGCTTTCAAGGCGGGCTGACAGGCCAAACTCTGCAGTGCCAACTTTTTCTGAAAGCCTGGCGGCCAGGATTATTCCCATGGCCACGGCCCGGCCATGGCCGATTCTTTCTTCAGACAGTTTTTCAATCGCATGGGCAAAGGTGTGGCCGAGGTTGAGGAGGCGCCTTTCGCCGTGTTCCTCAGGATCCCTTGAAGCGATCCCGGCCTTTACCTTTGCGGCCTCTGCCACAAGCGGTCCAAGATCTCTTGATTTGCTCTTCAAGGCGTCCACCGCCTTGAAGTAGTTATCATTGTCGTTGTTGATTATGAAGGTCTTCAGCAGTTCTGCCGCTCCGGAAACCATCTGCGTATCAGGCAGGGTTTCAAGTGGTTCCGGACAGATGAAGGTGGCTTCAGGCTGGCGTATTACACCGACCATATTCTTGAAAGAGTCCAGGTTGACTCCGTTCTTTCCACCGATGGCCGCATCGACCTGGGAGAGCAGGGTAGTGGGGATGAAACCGAACTTTACGCCCCTTTTATAGACAGATGCAGCAAATCCCATGATGTCCGTCGTTACACCACCGCCTATTCCCAGGAGGAAGGCTTTCCTGTCCGCACCCTGTTCCATCAGCCAGCGGCAGATCTCAGCCACGGTTCCGATCGTCTTGTTCTGCTCCGTGGCCTCAATAATATAAACACCTTCAGCCAGGGCTCCTATCTTTTCGGGAATCCAGGAGACATTCCGGTCGCAGATTATGAACAAACCGGAGAACTCCGGAATGTGGCTTCCGACCTCCGCCAGAGGGCAGTGGACTATGTTTATCTTCGTTTCCAAACCTTTGGATGCTAGAATGAATAAAGGTTCAGTCCTGTCTCTTCGTCAAAGCGCCTGCCTACCTTGCAATGGAATCTGGTGACTACCAACTCACAAGCTCCGTTCAGCACGCAGCTGAGCAGATGGCCGCCGACTACGGTGTAGTCCCTCCTTCCGAAATTGGCATGTAGATGCAGGTAGACCTCTCCGTCCTTTTCGGAGATGTTGCCCACGAGGCTGGAGATCTCCATCTGCTCCTCGAAGGTCTTGTCAACGTATTTCTTGGTCGCGGGGTCCAGGAAACGGAGGACGGCATGGTTGACCGCTCCGATCCCGTTGATTTCGCCGCAGAGGATTCCCTGTTCCTTGCAGAAGGCGGCCAGGGCGCCCACGACCTCCTGATGGTTGTCTATGCTGACGACATACTTGTCGCCGTCTTGAACGAATGAGTACATATTCCCAATTTTTCGTGAATATAGCGATTTTTCACGACATCGTTTAGTATCTTTGTTATGCTCTAAACCATAAACACGTCATTTCAGATGTTAAAGAAATCTTTGTTCACTCTTGCAGGTCTCTTTGCCTGCTTGTTCCTTTCCGCCCAGATCGGCGATGTTGCGCCTCCGGTACCCGGAGAGAAGGTCGATCATGGTGGAATCGTCATCAATCCGCTTCCACACAAGGTAACCGTCGATAACGGTGCAACTTGCCCCCTTGGCAATGGCTTTTCCTTGAAAGGAGACAAGAAACTGTTCCAGTTGGCTGGCTTCCTTCCGACTGCAGTAGGCGGAACGTCGCTGACGTTGAAGATCAATACTTCCAAGTCATATTTCACGAAGCAGAACATTGAACCGGTCTCCGGAGCCTATCGTCTTGAGATTGCCGAGAATTCCGTCAATGTCACCGGCTTTGACAAGGCAGGTGTCTTTTATGGACTTCAGACCCTCCGCCAGGTGATTGAAGACGGTAAGGGGACGGACCTGCCGGTAATGACGGTCTGTGACAACCCGACCCTGCCGCTTCGCGGTGTGATCGAAGGCTTCTACGGACCGCCATGGCCGCACGAGGTGCGTCTTGATCTCATCGATTTCATGGGACGTAACAAGATGAATCTCTATGTCTATGGCCCCAAGGATGATCCTTACCACAGGACACCCAGCTGGAGGGAGCCCTATCCTTCAGAAGAGGCTGCGAAGATTGCGGAACTGGTGAAGGCCTGCAAGGACAACCTCGTGGAATTTGCCTGGGCTATCCACCCCGGCGGCGACATCCGTTGGGATGCTGAGGACTATTCTAACATCCTCAAGAAGTTCGACGCCATGTATGCCCTTGGCGTACGTTCCTTTGCAATATTCTTTGATGACATCAAGGGAGACGGAGCAGACGCCCACAAGCAGGCTGAGTGGCTCACCACCCTCAAGAAGGACCTCTTCAAGGCCCACAAGGACATCGCCCACCTGATCCTCTGTCCCACCGAATATGCCAAGGCACGTTCGAAACCAGGAGAGGACGGAGCCCTTGCGATCTTCGGAAAGTCGCTTGATCCGGCCTACCAGATTTTCTGGACCGGCGACCAAGTCATGTCCCATGTCACGAGGAGTACCCTTGAATATGTTGGCAGCCGCACCCGTCGTCCCGCCCTGTTCTGGTGGAATTTCCCCGTGTCGGACTACATCCTTCCCCACATTCTCCAGGGACCTGCTTATGGCTTTGATACCGATCTTACTTCCAAGGATCTTTCTGGCCTCCTGACCAATCCGATGGAGCATGGCGAGGCCTCGAAACTTGCAATCTACAGCGTTGCCGACTACACCTGGAACCCCTCCGGCTACAATCCTATGGACAGCTGGGAAAGGGCTCTTGCTGAGTTGGTTCCGGAGGACACCGAGGCCTATCGTCTCTTCGCTATCCACAACTGTGACGCCGGAAAGCGTTTCCGCAGGGCCGAGTCATGGGAGACCGGGATCATCGATCCTGACAACTATACCCCCGAGCAATTCAACCGCCTCTATGACGAGTTCCTCAGGATGGAGACCGTACCTGCCCGAATGGAAAAAGCCTGCCCCGAGATGCTTCTCAAGGAACTTCGTCCTTGGCTTGTACAGTTCGGAGCACAGGCTTCCAGATGCCGTAAGGCAATGGATGCCCTCCGTTTGTCGAAGGGGTCAGACAAAGCTGCTTTCAGGCAGGTGTTGGAAAGTGCCCGTATGAACGACGAGGAAAAGAAGGCTTATGAAGAGCACAGCACCGGTACGGTAGTGCTCCAGCCTTTCTACGAGAAGTTGATGGAAAAACTCGAAGGTATGTTATAGAATCTACTGGAGAGGATCGGACTCGTGACCAGGGTTGTAACTTGATCCCACGAGACTGAGAAACTCTTCTTTCATACTCGCAAGAAGACCGGGCCTCTCTTCGGAGAGGTCCTTTCTTTGTGCAGGATCTTCCTTCAGGTCCCAGAGGGTGTCATGGTCATTGCAGCCAAGCTCGATACCAGTTTCATTTGTATCCGCTCCTGAATATGCCGGAATGAAGGCGAAGTTATCCTTCCGAAGGGCAAGCCTTCCCTGGGCTTCCAGGATCTGGGCTTCGCGGCCTCCGGAGAGGGCTTTGCCAAGGAATACGTCAACATATTCCTCACTGTCAAGACCTTCGGGTACTGAGAGTCCCAGCATTTTTCCGAATGTGGCGAAAAGGTCCACCTGGCAGAACCAGGCATCTGAAACAGATGGTTCAATGTGTCCTTTCCAGTACACGATGAAAGGAATATGGGTTCCGGCATCATAGAGACTGTACTTTCCTCCGCGAAGTCCGTTGTCAGGATCGTGGCCTTTCTCAGTGGCGAGTTCCAGAGCCAGGTCCTGGTAACCGTCCTGGAGGACAGCCCCGTTGTCGGCAGTGAAGATCACTATCGTGTTGTCCAGGATTCCAAGCGAATCAAGACAGGCTATGGCCTGGCCTACGCACCAATCTGCTTCGATAATGGCATCACCTCTTGGGCCTAGTCCGCTGGCCCCTGCAAATCTCTCATTCGGAACTCTTGGCACATGTGGCTCATGAAGACCGTAGTAAAGGAAAAAGGGCTCATCCTGATGGTTGGTCATGAAGGATTTGACCTTGCCGAGAAAATAGTCGGCCATGGTTTCGTCATTCCATCTGGCTTTCTTGCCGCCTTTCATGAAACCGATCCTTGGAACTCCGTTGACAATCGTCCCCTGGTGCCCGTGATGCCATCGCATCTTCAACATTTCCGGATTGGTGAGCGCAGTGGGTTCTCCTGGGAAATTATTCTCGTAGTCTACTTCTATCGGATCGTTAGGATCCAAGCCTTGCACAAGGCCGTTTTCCACATAGACAGTCGGCACACGGTCCACGGTAGCCGGAATCAGGTTGGTGTAGTCGAAGCCCACGGTGTTGCCTGAAGGGGAAATCTCCTTGTTCCAGTCCAGCTTGCCATACCCCATTCCTAGATGCCATTTTCCTATGGCAGCTGTGGCGTAACCATTCTCCTGCATCATTTTAGGCAGGGTGGGAGTCTTCGGATCGATGATCAGTGGAGCATCCCCCGGAAGTATCTTTGCATCAGGATTCCGCCATGGATACATTCCTGTGAACAGAGCAAACCGGCTTGGAGTGGATGTTGCTGAGGTGGCGTAGGCATTGCGCATCAGGAGTCCCTCGTTTGCAAGCCTGTCAATGTTTGGTGTGTTGATAGTAGTGCTGCCATAACAGCTCACGTCACCGAGTCCGAGATCGTCGGCAACAATGACCAGGACATTAGGCCTTGGTGCTTGGGCTTCTTTCTGGCCGCAAGCAGTAGCGCCAAGTGCCAGTGCCGGCAGAAGGAATCGTGAAGTTTTCATATTCATCAATTATTCAGGAAGTTCTTGATGATTCCGATTGCTTCTTCCTGGACTTTGCCACGGAATCCGTGACCTGCTCCAGGCATTACCTTGAAGGCGGAGTTCCTGTAGGCTTCATGGGCCTTTTCTGAATAGGAAATCGGGACGAGACGGTCCTGGTCACCATGGATGATCTGGACCGGGCCCTTGTACCGTGCAATCCTTCCATAGACGTCCAGGTCGTACAGACCTTCCACATAGGCCCGCCCAAGCTGCATGCCGAACGAGTTTACTACCTCCGGCATGTCGGTCAGCTTAGGGTATTTGCTCACCCAGTCATCCTTTATGCAGAGTGCCGGATAGACAAGGACAAGTTTCTCTACCATCTTCGGATGGTCTCCGGCAAACAAGGCGGATACCATGCCCCCCTGGCTTATTCCCAGCAATGTGACTTTACCTTTCTTTATTCCCTTGACTTTCTTCAGTCCGGCGACCACGGCTTCCAGATCCTTCTCTTCAGAGAAAATGGACATGTCGGAAGTCTTGCCGTCTGATTTGCTCGCCCTGCCACCTCCGCAGAAATCGTAGCAGTAGACGGCATAACCAAGTTTGACCAGGGCTTCGGCATAAGGAGCTCCTGAACGATGATTGCTCCCTATTCCGTGAGACACGACCAGGAGCGGGGCCTCTTTGATTCCGTCGGGTCTGTAAAGAACTCCGTAGATCTTCTGTTCTCCCTTGTTAAGCCATATATCTTCCGTGGTAAAAGTCTCACTTGAAACTGTTTTGCCCGCTGAGCCGCAGCTGCAAAGGATGAATGAAACGGCCAAAGCCAAAAACAGGCTGGAATATGTAAACCGATAATGTGATCTGGACATATCTTTTGATAGTTCAAATTATTACAAAAATGTGGACATGTCGTAGTTTACCAGATTACCCTTGGGTAGAGAGGTTCCGTGGTTTGGTTCGCTATCTCGCGATTGCGGGCTATGGTCTTCTGCGTCTCTTCAATGGCGGCCTTATCATAGCTGGAATGAAGGAGTTCGGCCAGTTCTGCCATGAGTTTCCGGGTTTTCTTGTCCGGATTGTGAGCCAGGTTGACATGTTCTTCCGGATCCGTCTCATAGTCGTACAGCTCGATGCCTTCCCGACCTTCGTCCCATTCCGTATAGCGGTAGCGGTCAGTCCGTACGCTTCGGCCAAAGACGGTGGTATTGCTGTCGGAGAGAGCCGGATTGAACCTGAAACGTGTGCCTCCATTCAGGCCTCGCATCGTTGCATTGGCCTGGACCTGGTCTTCAGGGAACAGGGTTCGTGCCTGCTGAGTGAATGCAGGGCGGTCCCATTTAAGGTTGACGTTCTCAAGGAGGGGTTTCAGGCTTACTCCATCGATAGTGTCAGGAGCTTTGAGTCCAGCCAGGTCGGCGATGGTCGGATAGATGTCTATCGTTTCAACTATGGCATCGCAGGTCTTCCCATCTGTGACTCCTGGCGCATAAATCAGCAACGGCTGATGGGCAGTACGTTCAAAGAGATTTTGTTTCTGCCACATGCCATGGTCTCCAAGCATGTACCCATGATCGCTCCAGAAGACGATGATTGTCTTGTCCATCAGGTCAAGTTCCTCCAGGACATCCAGCATTCTTCCGATCTGGGCGTCGATGAATGAGATGGAGGCATAGTAGGCACGAACGGCCTTCTTGCACTCTTCTTCGCTGGCCCCATTGTTCCAAGATGTGTTGGTACGCGCCAGGTCCGGTTTGGTCAGCCACTCCTGCTCGAAATTCTCTGGAATCTGAACATCCGGATACATGTCGAAATACTTCTGCGGCGCGATGTAAGGAATATGTGGACGGTAGAAACCTACGGCCATGAAGAAGGGGTCAGTAGCCCTTCGTACCGGAGCATCCTTACGGGCTGGACCACTGTATGCACGTCCTACGTTGCTGTAGCGACCACGCAAGAGGCTTATTGCTACATTTGCGGAGATTCCATCCGTCATCTCGTTGTCGTTGCAGTCCAGAGCCAACCAGGTGCCCAGATGCGGATCACCTTCGAGCAGATATTCATCAGTGCGGTCACGGCCGATGGGATTGTAGGCAATCGTCCATGATGCCGGATCGTCTGAACCTGGCTGGCCGATGTCGCTGGGAACTCCTGCATGGTAGATCTTGCCAACCCTGACGGTATAGTACCCGTCATTCTTGAAAAGCTGGGACAAGGTCACGGCATCCGGCATGGCATAGCGGAACTTTCCGCTCAGATCATGTACTCCGGTGCGGTCAGGCCTGCAACCTGTCATGATTGAAGCCCGGCTGGGGCCGGAGAGGGGAGACTGGTTGTACGCCCTGTTGAATACGACTCCCATGCTGGCAAGACGATCCAGATTCGGCGTCTTGACCCTGGGATCACCAAAGGCATTCATTGCGCTGCACAGATCGTCAGAGGCAATGAAAAGAACATTCATCCTATTGTCTGAAAGCTGGGATTCCTGCTGGGGCCGGACTGGCTGCGCAGCTGCGGTTGTTCCGGTTATGGCTGCAGCAGAGAGCAGCAGGCTGGTTTTGACTCTATTCATGGCTACTGATATTTAGAAATTGAGCCTGACGCCTGCTTCGCGGAGCTTTTTCTGCAGGAGGGAAATGTCGACATCTTTAGCAGCGCAGCGGGCATTCACTGCAATGGAAGCAGCGACTCCTGCGGCCTGACCAGTCACCATACACGTTGAAATCTCACGGGCATCCCATGTGATACCCTGGTCGTAGCCGAAACAGCGTCCTGCCACGAGCAGGTTCTGTGTCTGCCTAGGAACCAGGGAGCGGTAAGGAATCTGCCAAACCGGGCGCTCCTGCCGGGTAATCTCGCGTCCCTTGTACATAAAGGGATCGCAGACACCGGACATTCCGATCACGTCAGGGTATTCAACCCACTCCATGGAGTCCTCGAGGGTCACGTTATGCAGGCTGTCGAGTACGCGAGTGACGCGGACGCCAGTAGTCGGTGCCACCTCCATCAGATAGGCGTTTTCGTAACCGTTCTTCTTTTTCATCTTCTGGACTTTATCCCAAAGTTCAAACCGACCTTGCTGCTGGTTCTCTGAAACTTTGAAGATATCAAGTCCATCCATGGCGTCCCGTGTCCCTGAACTATCAATCCTCATTTCCCGGATTGGAACAGACTCATTTGTGGCGGGGCAACCACCCACACGGCCAAGAACGGTCATGTGATAGCGCCTTGCTTCGAAGGGATCGCCAGCCCAGGTAAACACCAGTCCATCTCCGCTTGCATCCACTACCATGCGGCATTTGATTGCAAGCCGGCCGGTAGAACAGTCGACCAGCACAGACTCGATACGGTTGCCGGACATTGTCACACCAGCTGCAGTTGCGTTATAGAGGACACGTACGCCGGCATCGTAGATCATCTTGTCGAGCAGATACTTGGTGGCCTCAGGGTCTACCTGTGGGTTGAGTGGATTAACAGCCCATCCCTTGTCCAGGAGAATGTCGCAGACTTCCGCGCAAATACCCTTTACGGCCTTGTCCCAGGGCTCGTTCTTGCCCTTGCCGTGCGTGGCTAGTACTGGAAGTACGAGACCGCCGGTCCAAAGCCCGCCGAGAAAGTTTGTCTTTTCAATCAGCAAGACACTGGATCCGCCTCTTGCTGCACAGACAGCTGCGGCTACACCAGCAGCTCCGCCACCGACCACGACGACATCCGACGAAGCGACGACCGGAATCTTGTGGGAGGGTTCCCTCACATAGGAACTGACTTTGAGATGGTTTTCTACACCGTTAGAAACTGCTCCAGCTTTGCCATCGGTCGGCACGGCACCTGAAAGAATCACGCCCGCCCGCACTTCCTCAGCAAAGAGACCGGGAACTGCTGCCAGTCCGGCAGCACCGACGACTGACGATTTGATAAACTTTCTCCTGTCCATGTGAAAAATATCGATAATACCCTAAAGGTAAGCAAGTCCGGTCACAATTCCAACCTTTTCAACTATCAAATCACCACCAGGCTATGGCCGGTAGATGGAAGGTACTTTTCAAGCAGGTCCTTTGTCTTGATCTTTACGAAACAGGTTGGGGTTCCGTCCGTGCAGGCGAATACATCGCTTCGTTCAATCTCCTTGTCCATGACCAGATGCACTGTAGCGGCTTCAGGGAGAACGGCACTGAGGATTGTAGTGGCTCCGACCTCTACGCCGGTCAGTTTCCTGAGGTTATCAGGACCTGCAAAAGAGACCCTGGGAATGCCGAGCTTTCCGCAGAATTCCTTGGTTATGAATGGTTTGTCGTCAGAAGTGACATAAAGGTAAAATTCTGTCTGCTGACGGTTGCATAGGAAAAGAGTCTTGACTATCCGACAACCGATCTTCTCGTCGATCCACTGGCAGTCTTCCATTGTGAGACCCGGATCGGTGTCTACTCTTTCAAATGGAATCTCGAGTCTGGCGAATGCTGAATAAACCTCTTTCTGCAAAGGCGTAGAAAATTTTTCCGGTGCCGTGTGGATAATATCGCTGACTTTGAACATAGATGATTGAAAAAAATTAGAAACCGAATCCGACAACAACCATGATGTTATTGAAACGGGTTGTTCCAGTGATGCTATGTTCGGAATGAGGAACCCGCATGTTGCTGAGTCCGATGTTCCCTTCTATACCCCATTTGAAATGCTTTCCATGCTCGAATATCAAGCTTGGACGAAGTCCGAAGCCATGATTCCTGAACTTATGGTCACTATTCCTTGGATCCATTGGATCGGCATCAATGTAGTAGGTGTCCTTGTTTTTCGAATAGTAGAAACATGGTCCGAGGCCTAGGACTATCTTGCTTCTGTCTGATTCGGTATGGAACCTGACATCGCAGAAAGCATCCACGCAGGAATAGTCATCAACATCTCCACCAACCCAGCCCCAGTGCCGTATGTCACCAAGCATTCCGGTCGCTCCTATCCCGGGCATGATGGACCAGTTTTCGTCAAACTTGATGTCCAGGCCATAGGAGAGTCTCAGGGCAAGTCCGGGATTGTTACCGCTGTCGTAAGTGCCACTTTCCAGGAAAAGGCCTCCTCCGACCATGAATATATTCTCAAACCTTTTGATTCTGTCCTGAGCCATGGATCCGGCGGCGATGGCAAGCACTGAGATAACAGTAATAAAGATTCTTTTCATATGAACACAAAGATATTGGGCAAATGCGAAAGATGCAAGATTTTTATATATCTTGCATTTAGTATTGTGAAATCCAAAGAATAATACAATGAAAATGGTACTCTGCTCTTTTGCTGTCATTCTTTTCGCGATGGCAGTTTCTGCTCAGAATGCGGATAAATCCGGCTGGTCACCAGAGTTTTCCCTTAAGGCTTTTGTTTCCACCTATCATGGTTCTTACGAAGTGATGGCTGGCGCCCGGGTGGGAGACAACGTGTTCGGTCTCGGCAGTGGTCTGGGATTGGAATACTGGGATGCATATCCGGCGGACGTAAGAAAGATTCCGGTTTACGGTTTCTATCGCAGATATGTTCCTCTTGACCAGAAAAGGCGTTTCATGTTGTTCGGAGAAGCGACGCTCGGAGGTGAGTGTGTCTATAAGATAACAGGAACAAATGTCGACGGCAGTGAAATCGAGCATACACCCTACTGGAAATGGAGATCCACCCTTTCTCCGGGCATAGCGTTGAGATTATTCAAACACTTCAATATCTATCTTGCTCCTACAGCTGAGATCCTTCCCTCCTCGAAAGAAGTCAATGGTGGTTTGACCGCCGGCCTGATAATACAATAAGATACATGAAAGTACTGATTATCAATGGAAGCCCACGCCAGAAGGGCAACACTTCAATAGCACTTGCCGAAATCGTAAAAACTCTTGGTGAGGAAGGCATTGACAGCGAAACTGTATGGATTGGCAACAAGCCTATAAGAGGCTGCATAGCCTGTAACCAGTGCAGCAGTAAACAGGGTGCATGCATTTTCAATGACGATATCTGCAACGAAATAAGTGCGAAATATGCATCTGTTGATGCCCTTATCATAGGCTCTCCTGTATATTACGGTCAGCCCAATGGCGCACTCTTATCCATCATTCAGCGTTCCTTCTATTCCAATGGAGCAAATATTGCCGGAAAGCCAGCTGCAGCCGTAGCAGTGTGCCGAAGAGGAGGTGCTACGGCTGCATTTGAGACGCTCAACCTTCCGTTCCAGATGATGAATATGCCAGTGATAGGCTCACAATATTGGAACATTGTCTATGGACGTGAACCAGGTCAGGCCGCACTTGATCAAGAAGGCCTTCAGACCATGCGGGCCCTGGCTCACAATATGGCTTGGCTCCTGAAAGCAACAGGCGGGAAGCCTGCTCCCGGCCGTGGTGACGAGCCATGGGCCCCTATGCACTTTATCCGGTAATAATCTGATTATTTACTTTGCTTCATATTTGCCAGCCACTTTGGATGTAGATTAGATATTTATACTTATCGCTCACTTCGGTGGGCGATAATTTATTTACGAAGTATAGAAGTATTCGTTACGATTTGTATATTTGTATATCTCCATCACTAAAATAACAAAACCGACCTGTTATGGCGAGCTACAAGAAAATCCAGGACATCGTGGATTTCGATACGAGGCTACGGGTTGTCGACAGGCTTTTGAAGCTTAGGACACAACTGGCAGAGGAAGTCCCACAGAAGACCGCTACCGAAACTCTGCTCATTGCAACATGGAATATCCGCGAGTTTGGAAATAACAGACTTGACGAGAGCCTGTATTACATAGCAGAGATTATCGACCACTTTGACATCGTAGTCATCCAGGAAATCAATTCGAAGGAGCTTGGCGGTTTCAAGTCCGTGATGAAGATTCTTGGGGACAACTGGTCATATATCATCTCCGACGGAGTCTTGGGTCCTGACGGAGGGAGTGAGGCCATGGCGTTCGTCTACAACAAGAACAAGTTGCAGTTCACCAATCTGGCCGGGGAGATAGTCCTTCAGAATTCCAAGAAACTTTCAGGAGCCATCGTCGATGGAAAAGTGCAGGTGGACGGTGTGCTGGTAGACGGAAAGGTGCAGTCGAAGGTTCAGTTTGCAAGGACTCCGTTCATGGTATCGTTCATGGCCAACTGGTTTTCCTTCAACATCTGCACAGTACATATCTATTATGGCAGCGAAAAGAATGAGCAGGGAATCATAGAGAGACGCAAGAAAGAAATAGAGACGATATCATCTGTACTGCTGGAAAGGCAGAAAGAAGAGGATGTCTCCTATATCCTCCTTGGCGATTTCAATATACCGGACACGGACGGAGAGTATTTCAACGCTCTCTCCAAGAAAAAGGGATTCTTTGTCCCCAAAGAGATCCAGAAATACCCTACGGACCTGGGACAGGTGAACCATTACGACCAGATTGCATTCAAGTTAAAACTCGAAGACGAGATGGTCCTCTATGATGATGACAAGCAGAGAGCGGGAGCCTTCAACTACACTAAGTCGGTCTTCAGGGACAGTGACGAAGTGTCGGATTATAATATCTACATCAATCATTACATGGATTCATATCTTGGCGAACTTGCAAAAAGTAATGAAAAGTCGAAGGCAAAGGGTAAAGCAGAGAAGGAGGACACTGAAGAAGGAAGACGGGCTTTCTTCAGAGGATGGCGCACATACGAGATGTCAGACCATCTTCCTCTGTGGGTCGAGTTGAAAATCGATTTCAGCGACCAATTCCTGAAGAACAGGGCGGCAGAGGCTGAAGACGAGAAAGAAAGTGTGGCGAAGGAGAATGAATCATGAGATTATTCCTTTTATTATCTTTCTCGGCGTTTCTCGCGCTTTCTCACGCCTGCTCAAACCGCCATCATTGCTTGATAGTTAATTAGTTAAACTGGTCGCAAATTTGAAAAGTGACTTGGTCGCAAATACGTCGCACTTTTGGGGTTTCTTGAATAAATAAACCGCCCCAGAGAAACCTCTGAGGCGGCTTGTGGTGCTAAGGGTGATTCCGTTGGGATTCGAACCCAAGACCCACAGCTTAGAAGGCTGTTGCTCTATCCAGCTGAGCTACGGAACCATTCCACTTTCTTAAGAAAAGTGGTGCAAAGTTACATTTTTCTTTTCTTTGCGCAAACTATTGCGCGTCAATTTGAATTCTACAGGCTGATAGAAAGTCCTCCGAGAACTGTTATTCCAGGCTCAGGGAAGCCGTCCATGGTCATGTAGCTGCTGTCCAGAAGGTTTTCGCCACGGACGAAAAGGGTCATCCAGGGAAGGGCCTGCCATGAGAGCCTGCACTTAAGGTCGACATAGTCACTGGTGGTGGCATTGTCGCCGGTTGTGAGGTAGAGATCCTTGATCCCCATTGCGCCGAGGTTCACTGCGAATTTGCCGATGTTCCAGGTCCCTGACACATAGGCTTTGTGGACCGGGGCTCCTGTGTAAATGGTCCCCATGTGGAGATAGCTGTAGTTGGCATTGAAACGAAGGTTGTCAAGGGCTCTCCAGACCATGCTGAACTCAGCTCCGTTATTCTCAAACGCTCCAACATTGCGGTTTGCTCTCTTGCCGTCCACTACAGTCACCTCGATAATATTCGAGCCTTTTGTGTGGAAGAGGCTGAGTTCTGTGTCCAGCTTGCCTTCCAGCCAACGTTTCGAGACGGTGAAGTCGTAGCTCCATGCCCTTTCCGGTTCGAGGTTTTCATTAGCTACCATGTACATGTAGAGTTCGCGCAGGTTCGGGGTCCTGAAGCCTTTCGATGCGGAAAGTTTGACGCTTGTTCCGGGGGCGGCGATCCAGCTCACACCTGCCTGGGGGACCCATTCAGTGCCGTAAAGGCTGTGGTTCTCGAGTCGGATTCCGGCATCAAGGGTCAGTTTTCCGAACATCTGCTGTGCGAGCAGGTAGGCCGCTTCTTCATGGAGCTTCTTGTGGTCGGCATAGTATTCAGTCTCGGGATTGCGATAAGCATCTCCCCCGTAGTACTTGAAATCAAGGCCTCCCGTGATGGTGTTGCCATCAAATAGATGGACAGCCTGGAAAAGGTTAGCTCCGCTTTGGAAGTCCGTGCTGTGGAAAAGATAAGGCTGGGGAGAGCCTCCTGCGGCGTAACCGTCATTGATCTCATGCTTTCCGGCATTGTAGTAGAGGTTGAGGCCTCCGTCGGTGCGGTCATAATGATTCTCCAGTGAGATCCAGGACATCATCCTGGTCACGTCGGCGGTTCCCTCGAACATCGGTCTGGCCACAGTTCCAGGGTTCTCTGAATATGCCCTCATGAGGTTGACGTCGCCGCTCAGCTTCCAGGCGTCGGAAAAATCGTAGGACGCTTTCAGCATCCCGTTTGTCGAGCGAAAGGCGGAATTGGGGCGGTGTCCGTCAGTCCTGTCGTGCCCGGCATTGGCGACAAGGTAGAACTTGCCATTTGAATATTGTTCCGTGACCGAAGCCCTGGCCGTTCCGAAAGAACCTCCCATAAGCTTGGCGTTGAGGCGGTTCCCAGTGAAGTCGGGCCTGCGAGTAATGATGTTGATCGCGCCTCCCATTGCATTCGAGCCATAGAGTACGGAAGCAGCCCCACGGGTTACTTCCACCCGTTCGGCCAGGTCGGCAAGATATTCATCGGCAACGGCATGACCGTAGATCGACATGTACTGGGGATGTCCGTCGATCAGGATCAGGGTCCTTCCGCTGGCAGCGCTGAATCCGCGGAGGGATATTCCTCCGGCTGCTCCGGCAGAGACTCCGTAGCCGGTCACACCTCGGGAAGTGACGAAGAGGCCGGGGACTTCTTCCATAAGCGAAGGCATGAGGGCGCTTTCATCGCTGCTTTCTATCTTCTGCCTGCCGATGACGGACACGGGTGCAGGAATACGGAACCTGTCCATTTCGACCCTGGTTCCGGTCACTACGGAGCTGCGCAGGGTGTCCTGGGGAGTGGCTTCCTGTTGTGCCCAGGCATTCTGTCCGGACAGTAATGCCGCAATTGAAACGAGTGGAATGATCAATCTTCTCATCTTAAGTTCGTTATTTTCTGCAAAGTAAATCTAACTCAGACAATAACAATTGACTGAAAAGTCCAAATAATTTGACTGAAAAGTCCAGATTATTCTTAATTTTGCAGCATTATGGAAGGATACATCAGAACCAACCAGTCCGGGGTTATCTTTTCCCGGGTAGACAAGGAAGCCGTCCGCGGCCCCCAGCACATCAAGGAGCACACCCTCCTCTATATCACTTCAGGCAGCGCGGAAGTGACTTTCAACGGTCGCAGAACCAGTCTCTCTGCGGGTGATTGCGTTTTCCTGCGCAAGGACTACAGGGTGGTAGTTGATGCATGGTCTCCACAGGACGGGGCTCCTTTCCGTTCGATAGCCTTGTTTTTCTGCCGTAAGTTCCTACTGTCTTATTTCAAGAGCCTGCCGCAGGACAGCCTCCCGCTCGATGCGACACCACTCGAAGAAGCAGTCCTGAAGATTCCTGCCGGACCGGACCTCGAGAGTCTATTCCTTTCTCTCACACCTTACCTGGATTCGTCAGACACCCTTCCGCAGGAAATCGCATGGATGAAAAGAATCGAAGGGCTCAGGTGTGTGCTCGCGACGGATCGAAATTTCTACGCATCCTTGTTCGATTTCACCCAGCCATGGAAGATAGACCTGCTTACATTCATGGAAGAAAACTACATGTTCGATCTTTCCGTTCCGGAACTCGCACGATACACAGGACGGAGTCTCTCTTCTTTCAAGAGGGATTTCAAAAAGGTTAGTGAGCTGACTCCGGAGAAATGGATAATCCAAAGGAGGCTTTTGGAAGCAAGGAGATTGTTGTCTGAAGGCAGTTGCCGTGTGAGCGAGGCAATGCTTGAATCCGGTTTCAAGGATCCTGCATTTTTTTCGAGGGCCTACAAGAAACAGTTCGGCTTCTCTCCGAGGGAGACTCCTGCAAATTAATCGGAAGCCTTTCCGGATTTCTTTGATAGAAGCTCGAGGGCAAGTACCAGTCCGGCACCTATAACTGCCCAGACCACGGCACCGAAGACGTGGAGTTCACTTTCCGGCACTCCGTTCAGTACGTTGGCTGCCTGGCAGGCTGCCTTGTCAGCCCATGGCCAGACTTTCACGAGGGCTCCGATGGTGAAACCTATCAGGACAAGGAGGGTTTGTTTCTCATATTTCCCTATCAGCCAGTGCAGGAACTTTGAGAAGGCCACGATGCCGATCACACAACCAAGTGCGAAAACCAGAAGCACCGGGATGTTCAGTTCGCTGACTGCCTTCATGATGAACTCGTACTTTCCGAGCAGGACAAGGATGAAACTTCCGGAGATTCCAGGAAGGATCATTGTGCAGATGGCTATGGCGCCGCACAGTGCTATGAACCAGAGGTCAGACGTCGTTTCAGTAGGGGAGAGAAGGCAGATGAATGCTCCCAGGGCAACTCCTCCTATCAACCAGCAAAGGTCGCTTCCCTTCCATCCCTTGATGTCGGAAAGCATGAATATGGCGGAGACAATTATAAGGCCGAAGAAAAATGCCCAGGTCTGGACAGGATGATGCGCGAGGACATATTCCATCAGCTTGGCAAGGGAGAAGACGCTTAGCAGGACTCCTATTGCAAGCCATAGCAGGAAAGTCCCGTGGATGGTTCTCCAGAATTCCTTGAAATCTCCTTTCAAGAGCAATTTCCAAGTAGAGATGCTCATGAGGGAGTTAAGGGCTTCGATGAGTTCATTGAATATTCCTGTGAGCAGGGCGATAGTGCCTCCGGATACTCCCGGAATGACATTCGCCGCGCCCATGGCGAATCCCTTGAGCGCGACGATAAGGTTCTTTATAATGTCTGTCATCTGTTATCTAATCTTTCCGAGATAGTTCTTGATGGCACCCCAACTCTCCAGTTGGGAGATGTCTTTCCCTGCCGGGTCATTGATGACGAGGTCGAAAAGGTTGCCGTCCATCTGCTTGCGTCCGATCTTGAAGCGGGCCTTTGATGTCTTTGTCATGTACTCGATTGCGAAATCCGGCTCTTTTATCAGGGAAATGAACAGGTCAGGATTCTGCTCGTCAAGCACGCCCAGTTTGTATTTGTTGGGTCTTCCAAGCCAGTCCAGATCCTTCTTGGTGATCGTGGTCTGGATGCTGGTGATCAAGCGGTCTTCACTCCCTATCTTGCGGAAATCCTGGAAGAAAACCGATCCGCGGATGTCCATGCTGCGGAAATAATTCAAAATTGCCGACTTGCAAGTGTCGTAAGTGGTGTCCTCGACATCGATTATCGCAACGTATGACTTGATCTGGCTTAGCGGTAGGATCCCGGTCGGGACCGTGCTCGCATGCTTCTTCAGACTGCTTTTCCTGAAAATATCCTTGACAAATTCAAACATAACCTATTGATTGACAGATGCTATCAGTTTCCTAATCTCGGCTTTTGCGTCCCTCCAACGGGGCACGTCGATCTTGGTTCCGACAACTTCGACCACCTTTGCCGCAATTATCGAGCCGACTTCTCCGCAAACCTTCAGAGGCATTCCAAGGGAGTGGGCATAGAGGAAGCCTGCGGCGTAGGTGTCTCCGGCTCCGGTTGCATCGATTGTGGCTGCCGGCCATGCGGGGATATAGTGATATTCATTACCCTGCTTTACCATGGAGCCGTCTTTCCCGACTTTGACAACGGCTATTTCGCACTGTGAAGCCAACTCGTCGATTGCGGCAAGAGGCTCTTTCTTGGTGTAGGCACGAGCCTCGCTTTCATTGGCGAAGACGATGTCTATATACTTTTCCACGAGATTGTGGAAGAAGGCATCATTGGATTCGACCACGTTGTAGGAGGCCATGTCGATGGAAATCTTGCATCCGGCATCCTTGGCCATCTGCACGGCCTTGCGGATAAGATCCTGGTTCTGGACGAGATAGCCTTCGATATGGAAATAGTCGAAGCCTTCGAAATATTCAGGTTTCAAGTCCTCCGGCACGAGTTCGAGGGCTGCACCCATGTAGTCCGCAAAGGTCCTTTCGGCATTGGCTCCGGTGATGAAGCACATGGCGCGGCCGGATCCCTTTGTACCTTCCAGAAGCGTTGTCTGGACTCCGAACTGTTCCAGGGTACTCTTGTAGAGATGGCCAAGCTCGTCATTTCCTATCTTGCCTATGAAGCAGGAAGGCATTCCGAAGATCGAAGTGCAGGTAATCGTGTTTGCCGCAGAACCACCGGGTACGTATTTGACACCGTATTCCTTGAGTTTCGACCAGATGCTGTCTCCGGTTTCCAGGTCCACATGCTGCATGCTTCCCGGAGGAAGGTGGTACTCACGGAGCATTGAATCGTCAGGGAATACCGCCAATATGTCCGTCAGGGCGTTCCCGATGCCTAAAATAGATTTCATAACTCACAAAGTTAATTATAATTTGCTTAAATTTGTTACCATGAACAAGAAGGTCGGGAATATTCTCAAGTACTCTTTGTCCATCCTGCTTGCCGTCGCACTCCTGTATTTCGCTTTCAAGGACGTCGATTGGTCTGAGTTCTGGACAGCTCTCAAAGCATGTAGATGGGAATTCGTAGTTCTTTCCATGGCCTTCGGTACCCTGGCCTTCTTCTGCCGGGCAATGAGATGGCGTCAGCTCCTGCTTCCAATCGACAAGTCAACTTCTGGCCTTACCTGTTTCAATGCAGTCAACATTAGTTACCTGGTGAACATGGTCCTGCCACGCGTCGGGGAAATTGTAAGGTGCGGTTACATCACGGCACATTCCAAGAAAGTCCAGGACGATGAAAGCGGACAGCCCCACAGGCTTGCAACCTTCGACAAGGTACTTGGTACGGCAGCCCTTGACAGGATGGTGGACATCATCATGCTGCTGCTGTTCCTGTTCACATTCCTGCTTTTCACATGGAAGCGTTTCGGAGGCTTTTTCTCCGAGAAGATAGTCGGCACAGCATCCGGCAGTGTCACTGCTGCCAAGGTGACTGTGGCCGTGGGTGTCGTTGTCTTTGCGGTGCTTTTCATTTGGATGATAATCCGTTATGCCGACCGGTGGAAGCCCCTGGGCAAGATCAAGGACTTTTGCGTGGGACTTGGACAGGGTTTTGTCAGCTGCCTGAAGATGGAGAAGGCCTGGCAGTTTTTTGCATGGTCACTGGCAATCTGGATTTGTTACTGGATGATGAGTGCAACCATCCTGTGGGCCGTCCAAGGGATTGACATCTCATCCGTTCCCTCCGACATGGCATCTGCTGTTTCCCTCGTAAATGGCCTTAACCTGACGGATGCCATGTTCCTGATGCTTGCAGGAAGCCTTGCTTCAATCGTACCGGTTCCCGGTGGTTTCGGTGCCTTCCATTTCATTGTGGCCGGAGCCTTGTCCTACACTTATGGGATACCCTTCGGATTCGGAATGATCTTCGCCACATTGTCACATGAATCCCAGGCCATCAACCAGATCATCTGGGGAATGATTTCCTACATCAGCGAACATTTTAGAAAAAACAATAATGAAGTCTAGCAGAATCATTTTGATCACAGCCTTGCTCCTTGTCCTGCCTCTGGCTGGAATGACGCAGGCTCAGACCAAGCTCTCTTCAAAACAACTCTACTCACAGTTCCAGAATCCGGACAGCCGTTACAGGCCTTTTGTCAGATGGTGGTGGAACGGCGACCGTGTCAAGGCCGAGGAATTGGTGCGAGAACTGCACATCCTCAAGGATGCCGGAATAGGTGGAGTGGAGATCAATCCGATCTCCTTCCCGTCCGGAGCTGACACCCTTGACACAAAGCCTCTCAAGTGGCTGAGTGACGAGTGGATCGACATGCTGAAGGTGGTCTTTGACGAAGCCGACAGGATCGGTCTTCAATGTGACCTTATCATAGGTTCAGGATGGCCTTTCGGAGCTGAGGACCTGCCAAGGGATGAAAGGGCGGAAGTTCTTCTTACCTATGCTCTTCCGGTCCCTTCAGGAGAGAGGCTCGAGATGTCGACCTTCCACATATTCAAGGAGATCGATCCGGGGGTAACTATAGTAAACCCCCGCCGTACCCCCGAGCTGGTGTCAGTCTGCCTGGCCCCGGATCCCATGGGAAGCCTGGACGATGCAATCGACCTGAGCGGAAACGTCAAGGACGGCATCATCTCCGTTGACGTTCCTGAAGGCAAGTGGCAGCTCTATGCCATGGTCAAGTTCGAGTCTTTCGCAAGCGTCATCAACGGAGCTCCCGGGGCTGCCGGATCCATCCTCAACCACATGGATGCCACTGCCGTCAGGCATTATCTCGACCATATGGCTGATGCCATCGAGGCCAAGCTCGGCCCCCTTTCCGGTCACCTGAGAGCCTTCTTCGTGGACAGCATGGAGCTTGAAGGGAACAACTGGACGGCTGACTTTGCTACAGAATTCAAGGCCCGCAGGGGTTACGACCTTCTGCCCTGGCTGCCTTTTACCATGTTCGAAGTAGGACGCCTGGGTGATGTCAAGAGTTTTGAATATGGTTCAAAGAAAACTCCGAAATTCCAGGAGGAAGTGGACAGGGTCAGGTTCGATTTCGAGCTCACAAAAGCCGAACTCCTTCATGAGCGCTACACCAGGACCTTCCTAGGGTGGTGCAAGGAAAAAGGCGTGAAATCACGTGCCCAGGCCTATGGCCGTGGTTTCTTCCCTCTTGAGAGTTCCCTCGGATATGACATTCCGGAAGGGGAGTCCTGGACCACCAACTGGCTCAAGCACAGGATCGGTGAGGAGATGGGTGATGAGGACTACCGTCGCGGACGTGGCTACACGATGATCAACAAGTACGTCTCTTCAGCGGCCCATCTATCTGGCAACCGCATGGTCAGTGCCGAAGAGATGACAAACACCTACAAGGTTTTCACCACCTCCCTGGAATTCCTCAAGGTCGGATCGGACATGAGCGCTATTTCCGGTGTCACCCATTCAGTGTGGCACGGATTCAATTATTCTCCACTTGAGGCTGAGTTCCCGGGTTGGATCCAGTACGGAACCTTCCACAACGAAAGGAACACCTGGTGGCCCTATGTAAAGAATCTCAATGACTACCGTGCCCGGCTTGCAAGCCAGCTCCAGAATGCGGACATGTACACCGACATCGCCATCCTTCCGGCCAACTACGACATGTGGACCACCATGGGCGTGCAGACCGAACCGTTCCCGGTGAAGCTTAACATTCCCTACACCTCCCTCATCTGGGAGGCCATCCACAAGACAGGAGGCGGAGCCGACTATGTCAGCGAGACCATACTCAAGGATGCTACAGTCAGGAAAGGCAAGCTCTGCTACGGTCCCAAGGAATATGGAACCCTCTTCATCGTAGAGGTCACCGGAACTACTCCTGAGGTCATCTCCAAGCTCGAGGAGTTCGTTAAGCAAGGCGGAAGGGTTTTCTGCGTCGGCAAATATCCTCAGAAGTCTCTTGGATTCAAGGATTACGAAGCTCGTGACAGGGAGATAGCTGCAGGAGTAGAGCGCCTCAAGGCGTACCCTGGCAACTTTATCCTTCTCCAGAAGCCCGATGACGGGAAATATCTCGAGTGGTACGAGGCTGTCATGGAAAAATATTCCCTGCCTCATTCCATCACTGTTTCAACTCCGGACCGTTTCCTGCTCCAGAATCGCTATGTCACCGATGACGGCAGCAACATGTTCCTCATGATGAATGCCCACATGAGCGAACCTCGTGAGACAGACGTTACTTTCCCCAGGTCAATCACTTCCGGCAAGCATGCTTGGGTGTATGACCCGGCGACAGGCACAAGGACTGCCCTCAAACTTGACAGCAACGGGAAGGTCCATTTCCGTTTCGGTCCTTCGGAGACCTGCCTGATAGTCTTCAACAAGGATGGCCGCGCCTCATCAAAGAGGAACCCTTCCCCTGTCATCCTGAGCGCAGCGAAGGATCTAGGCACAGCGACCGGCCCCTGGACACTGACTCTCCACCAGCCTCAGCTCGACTCTACCTGGACTGCCACACTTGACACCCTCCAGGATTTCAAGGACATGAAGGATTCTTCCTTTGTGAACTTCATGGGAACGGTAGTCTACAAGACAGCAGTCACCCTTGACGGAAAGAATCTTCCCAAGTACATCGACCTCGGCAAGGTCGCCGACATCTGTGAACTGAAGGTCAACGGCAAGGATGCCGGAATGAAATGGTTCGGAGAAAGAATCTACGACATATCCCCTTATGTCAGGGGAGGAGAGAACACCATCGAGGTGAAAGTCACTACCTTGATGGGTAACTACATCCAGACTCTAAAGGACAACCGCGCTGCCCAGCGTTTCGTGCTGAGGCGTAACCAGCCTTATGTGTCTGCAGGATTGATTGGACCAGTAAAATTATACAAATGAAAAAATTCCTGAAACTTGCAGCCGCAGTGCTGCTTCTTGCGGGAGCCGGCCAGACGCTCGGAGCCGCAGATTACTTTGCGAGGGACTTCGGTGCAGTCCCTGATGGCGTGACGCTCAACACTGTGAGCATTCAGGCTGCCATCGACTTCGTGTCCGCGCACGGAGGCGGTCGCGTTGTCCTTGACAATGGCGACTATGTTTCCGGATCGATTTATCTCAAGGATGGAGTGACCCTGTGGATTGATGAGGATTCCTCCCTTCTGGGCTCGCTGAACCCATTCGACTACATTAAGGACCCTGATGCCAAGTGGACAGCACTCATCTTTGCAGTCGGCCAGAAGAATATCGGCATCGAGGGTGGCGGTACTGTCAACGGACGCGGTTTTGAGATCGCCACCCGTTTCATCGACTTCGTCCACCTTGGTGTTTTCACTGATCCCCTGGGGAACGACCGTCTACAGGAAGGCAACCGTCCGGAAAACATCCATTTCCTGAAATGTGAAGGAATAGTTATCCGTGACATCACGCTCAGGGATCCCGGTTGCTGGAACCAGCAGTACGACAAGTGCCGTGACATCCTTGTGGAAAGGGTCCATGTCGATGCAAAGTCCTATTGGAACAACGACGGAATCGACATCGTGGACAGCAGCGACGTGATCATCCGCGATTGTTTCTTCGACGCAGCTGACGATGTGTACTGCTTCAAGAGCCACAGCAACGATGGCATAAGCGAGAATATCCTTGTCGAGAATTGCGTCGGACGTTCGAGTGCCAACGGCATCAAGTTCGGAACCTACACCAGGGGCAAGTTCCGCAATTTCAAGTTCAAGAACATCAAGATCTACGACACCTACCGCAGCGCAATCACTATCGCTACAGTCGATGGAGCCACGATCGAGGATGTCGAGTTTGATGGAATAGAGAGCATCCATACAGGCAATCCCATATTCCTTCGTACCGGAACCCGCCACACCCTTGACGATCAGAAGCCATATCTAAGGAACATCACGATCAAGAACATGTATGCCGAGGTTCCGCTTGAGAAACCGGACGCAGGCTACAGCTACGAGGGTCCTGTCGAGGATCTCCCGCGCAACGTCTGTCCCAGCATCATCGCAGGTGTTCCCGGAATCAGGATCGAGAATGTGAAGCTTGAGAACATCGAGATCGTCTATCCCGGCCATGCCGACCCTGAATATGCCTACACAGGATCTTCCAAGGAGGAACTCGCTGCTATCGAAGAGCAGGAGACCCGCTATCCCGAATTTTCCAACTGGAAGGAGCTTCCCGCATGGGGCTTCTGGATCCGTCACGCTGACGGGATCGAGTTCAACAACGTAAAGATTACGGTTGCCGGCGAAGACTACCGTCCTGCCATCATTACCGACGATGTCAACGGACTCCGCCTGAAGAATGTCGAGATCAATCAAGACACTGCTCCCAAGGGCAAGAAGCAGATCATCAACAAGGACACCAAGAACATCAAGAAGAAATGAAAAAGTTACTCATCATAGCTTCCTTGCTGCTGGTTTCGCTGGCGGGAAGCGCTCAGGACAAACAGCCGGTTTACAAGTCCTCTTTCTTCGGAATCAGGAGCAACGGCACTACCGACAACACGACTTCTATCCAGAAGGCGGTTGATTTCATCGCTTCCAAGGGTGGCGGTACACTTGAATTCAGCGTGGGACGCTACCTTACCGGAGCGGTCCAGTTGAAGTCGGGAGTGGACATCTATCTTCGTGAAGGTGCAGTGATCGTCGGATCATCGAACATATATTCCTATGGCGGCCACAAGGGAGTCTTCTGGGGAGAAGGGATCTCGGATGTGACGATTTCCGGCAAGGGGGTCATCGACGGCCGTGGTCCTGAACTTCTCAGGAACATCGATGGCCAGATAAAGATGAGGCATATACCGGATGACACCACGGTCCCTACCCTTGTCTACCTCAAGGACTGCAAGAATGTGAATCTCAAGGACTTCATCCTCCGTTATCCCGCAACCCGCGACAACCTCTACATAATCGAAGGAGGAGATGTGAAGGTTGAGGGTTGCTACACCGACACGAAATGAGAAATATATTAGCGACAGCCGCCCTGCTCCTGTGCCTTTGTGCGGGAGCAGGAGCGGAAGAGTATTCCTGGAAGGCAAAATGGATTTCAAAGGAGCAGCAGGTCAGTGAAACCAACTCCTGGATGGCTTTCCGCAAGGACGTTGAAATCGAGAAGGTCCCTTCATCGTTGGTGGCGAGGATAGCGGCCGATACCAAATACTGGCTTTGGATCAATGGTGAGCCTGTAGTCTTCGAAGGGGGACTCAAGAGAGGCCCTTCCATCGGAGGAGGCTATTACGACAAGGTTGAGATTGCTCCTTTCCTCAAGCAGGGCAAGAACAGGATTTCAGTCCTGGTGTGGTACTTCGGGCGTTCCGGTTTCAGTCACATGAGCAGCGGCACCCTGGCCCTTCTTTTTGATGCCCAGTGCCCAGGAATCGAGATCCTTACCGACAAAAGTTGGGAGGCCTCGGTGCAGCATGGTTACGGCACCGCTTCCCATCGCAAGCCCAACATCCGTCTCTCCGAGAGCAACATCCGCTACGATGCCAATGCCTACAACTATTTCTGGTTCAAGGAGGATGATCCCCAATGGCTGGGGTCTGCCCTCGAGCTTCCATTCAAGCCGGGCGATGCCCCGTTGGGTGAGCTTGTAGAGCGTCCTATCCCTCTTTGGAAGGATTACGGGCTCAAGGAATATCCTTCCACCCGACAGAGCGGAGACACTCTCTACTGCAAGCTACCCTACAATTGCCAGTTCACTCCCTGGCTCAAGGTTGAGGCTCCGAAAGGAAAGGTTATTTCCATCTATACCGACCACGACATCGTCACCGGCGAGAAATGCATCAGCGCTGAATATGTCACCAAGGACGGTGTCCAGGAATATGAAAGCTTCGGTTGGATGTCAGGAGAGGAAGTCTTTTACATAATACCAAGTGATGTCAAGGTGTTGGATGTCAAGTTCCGTGAAACGGGCTACAATTCTGAATTCACCGGCACCTTCTCCTGTTCGGATCCCTTCCTTAATGACTATTGGCAGAAAGCCCAGAGGACCCTTTACATCTGCATGAGGGACACCTACTACGATTGTCCGGACCGCGAAAGGGCCCAGTGGTGGGGAGATGAGGTGAATGAACTCAACGAGGCCTTCTACCTTCTGGACCGTAAGGCTGACAACCTCGCCCGTAAGGGTATCATGGAACTTGTCCGCTGGCAGAAGCCGGATGGGGTTATATACTCTCCTATCCCTTGTTCCAACTATTTCAAGGAACTGCCTATGCAGATCTTGAACTCCATTGGCTGGTACGGTTTCAGGGGATATGGCTTTTATTCAGGGGATTTCTCGTTCGTAAAAGATGTCTATCCTGCTGTCCACAAGTATATCCATGAAGTCTGGGAGCTTGATTCCGAGGGACTTCCGATCTACCGTACAGGTGCTTGGGACTGGCCGGACGCCGGTTCCCACCAGGATAGGTACGCCCAGCTTCATCTGTGGTATTACCTGGCTCTCAAGGCAGAAGCTGAGTTCGCGAGGATGCTTGGAAAAGAGGCAGATGCAGTTAAGGACGAGGCCATGATGGCAAGGATAGCTGCTGTGCTCAACACAAAGTACTGGAATGGAGCAGCATACATTACTCCCGGCCACACTGACAATCCTGACGACCGTGTCCAGGCCCTTGCCGTGATCTCCGGAGTGGCTTCAGCTGATAAGTATCCTGCTTTGAAAAAAGTGTTTGCCGAGCGCTACAATGCGACGACCTACATGTTCCCTTATGTCCTGGATGCCCTCTACACCATGGGCGAGTCCCAGATGGCCCTGGACAGGATGAGGAAGATGTACCCTACCATCATGAAGGACTCTTGCAGCACCCTCTATGAGCACTGGAATTTCGACGGTTCCTGTAACCATGCATGGGCCGGAGGCGGGGTGATCTCCATGGTCCGCCAGTTGGCCGGAATCGATGCCCTTGAACCTGGTTACAAGTCATTCAGCCTCAAGCCGCAGATGGGTGACCTCAAGTGGTTGAAGACTGGTTTCGAAACCAATTATGGCCGAATCGAGGTATCACTTGAGAAGAAAGGCCGCAGGATCGACGCCACTGTAACTGTTCCTGAAGGTACAACCTGCAAGGCAGGAGGCAGGATTCTAGTTCCGGGCACCCACAAGGTCAGACTGTAGAACGAGTTTTTTCTTTCTGTCTATCCCCCATAGATTCCCTTCTTCGTCCAGGGCTATACCCTGTCCGTTGAAGGGAATATCTATTGTGTCTGTCCAGCGAAGTCTCATCCCATAGGGAGGGAATTCAAGGATGAACAGCTTTCTGGCATCGTGGCCTGTACAATAGAATTTCCCATCGATGAATAATCCGCCCGACAAGCTCATCGGACGGATTTCTTCGATGAGTTCAGGAGGGAGGATCCATCCCTGAAGCTTCCGCCAATCCTTGTCATATTGGACGATCTGGGTCCATGACGCGTCACGGATAACCTTCCCGTCCACGCTCTCTCCGTTATTGTCGTAATGGGCGAAACAGACATACCAGCAGTCCTCTCCAGGGACAACCCAGGTGCAGGAACCATATTCAATCCCAAGGCTGATGGTCCGGACGTGTTCCAAATTCTCCGTGTCGAACACTTCGATGGAACTTGCCATCGGGACCTCCGGGAAATTGGAATGGGAACAGTAGAGCAGTCCGTCAACTACAATTCCTCCGTCAAAATGCCTGATCTGCCGGGAGTCGGTTTCCTTCCAGGTAACCAGGGAATCTCCGTTTTTTGAATATTTAGTAATCTGCTGGGAGCCTATTCCGTAAAAACAGTTGTCGTCCACGGCTACTCCCTGGTTCGCGCCCGGGGCGCTGAAAGACCGGATGATCCGGTAACCCTGCGCATTGCAGACTCCGGCGACAAGGAGGAATGAAATGAGAAATGACAGTCCTTTATTCATTATTCTGAAACTGCTTTATAGTCGAAATAGTCGAATCGGGCTTCACCACCGACAGCGTACATGCCCAGGGTCACTCCGGTGAAACCACCGACTACTTCGCTGCTGAGCAGTGATGTGTTGAGGTTGCCCAGGGGTTTTCCATTCACAAAGAATTCGTACTTCAGGCCATCCTTGGAGCAAATCCTGACCACGGCCTCATTGTTCTTAACGGCAGCTTCTCCTATCACTGTGTCAACGGACTTCAGCTTGAGGTGAAGTCTGGCCTTGCCTCTTTCCACTCCCACCGAGGCGAATCCGTCAGGACTCTGGTACAGGACAAGGCCGGCTTCCGCTGAAGGATCTTTGATCCGGACTTTGGTCTCGACGGCGATGGTCGGATCCTCCTGACGTACTCCTACGTAGGTCGGATGGTCATTCTCATGAAGGGGCTTGTAGCCTTTCAGAGTGAGTTCACCCCCAGAGATTGAGTATCTTGAAGAATCAGGATTCTGGAGATATATCCATTTATGTCTGAGAGGGCTGTCGAATTCCTCCCTCCAGGGCTTGACGACAGGAGCTTGGGCAGTCCAGCTCGCAGGTACTTCCATCTCTGCTTCCACAGGATTGCCGCCGTTGATGACAGGCCAGCCGTTTTCCCATGTAACTGGAGCGAGGAAGGTTTCCCTTCCAAGATGGTGATAATCTCCTCCGTAGCGGCGGAAGGCCAGGAAAACTACCCACCAGGAACCGTCCGGAGCCTCCACGAAGTCTCCGTGACCGGTAGCCTGGATCTGGTTATTCTCGGCTACGCTGCGGAAATGTGACAAAATGGGATTAGCAGGATTTGATTCGTAAGGCCCCCAGATGTCACGGCTCCGCGCGATGGTAAGGTTGTGTCCCATCTCCGTACCTCCTTCTGAGATCAGGAGATAGTACCAGCCGTCTTTCTTGTAGATATGCGGGCCTTCAGGATAGCGTCCTCCCGTGCCCTTCCAGAGCAGTTTGCTCTCTGTAAGCTGCTCTCCGGTCACCGGATCTATCTCGCAGAGCCTTATTCCGTTAGGATTTGAAACCATGTAGCATTTCCCGTCTTCAAAGAGGAATGATGGGTCTATTCCTTCCTGTTTCAGATATATCGGTTCGGACCATGGACCGGATGGATCCTTTGCGGTCACGAAGAAGTTGCCTCCATTGCCGACATTTGTGGTTATCATGTAGTACGTACCCTCATTGTAGCGGATCGTCGTAGCGTAAATCCCTCTTGCCGAGTTGGCTTTCTCCAGGGGGATCTGGCTTTCCCTGTCAAGGACATTCCCGATAAGCTCCCAGTTGACGAGATCCTTGGAGTGATGGATCGGAACACCAGGGAAGTATTGGAATGAAGAATTGACTATGTAGTAGTCATCCCCGACACGGCAAATCGATGGATCCGGGTAATATCCCGGAATCACCGGATTGTGGATAACGAGGGTCTCAGTCGGCTTGACGGCCGGAGTGCTGTTGTTGCATCCGGTTATACCGGCCATGGCCACCAGAAGGCCAAGGAATATAATTCTTTTCATGGCGTGAATCTATTTGGCTGTAAGGACACAGTCGCGTCCGGGTTTCATGGTGATTGTCGTAAGGTAATAAACTCCGTCACGCCGTGTGCTGGCAGAAGCTCCTTTGACCTTCACCGGCACGTCGGTACGGACTTTAATTCTTTGCCCTACCTGCTCGTTATGGAGCACGGCGGTCTTCAGTTTGCCGGCTTCCCAATCCATGTCCACGCAGACAGCTCCGCGCGCCCTCAGGCCTTTGACTGAGCCTTCTTTCCAGGCGGAAGGAATGGCGGGGAGGAGGTGGATCTCTGAGTTCTGGCTCTGGAGGAACATCTCGGCTATTCCTGCGATTGAGCCGAAATTACCGTCGATTTGGAACGGCGGATGGGTGTCGAAGAGGTTCGGCAGGGTAGACTTGCTGAGAAGTTCGCGGTACATCTTGTAGGCGTGGTCGCCGTCCAGGAGCCTTGACCAGAAGCAGATCTTCCAGGCCTTGCTCCAGCCTGTTCCTCCGTCACCCCTGACTTCCAGGGTCTTGACTGCAGCCTTTGCCAGCTGAGGAGTCTTCAAAGGGGATATCTCGTGACCCGGGTGAAGTCCGAACAGATGGGAAACATGCCTGTGCTGGGGATCAGTGTCCTTCCAGTCCTTGTACCATTCGACAAGGTTGCCTGCTGCACCAACTTGGAGAGGATGGAGGTTGTCACGGTAATGCTTCCACTTTGCCCTGAGGTCCTGATCGAGTCCGAGTTTCTCGCTGGCCTCGATAACGTCGGTAAACAACTCCCAGCAGATTTCAAGGTCCATGGCTGAGCCGATTGTGACTTGACCTCGTTTTCCATTTTCATCGATGAATCCGTTTTCAGGTGAGGTGGAAGGAGAAGTAACATATTTCCCGTCTTTCTCGACAAGCCAGTCCATCAGGAAATCAGCAGATCCTTTGAGAAGAGGATACGCAGTCCCGGAGAGGAATTCCTTGTCGCCGGTGAACAGGTAATGCTCATAGAGATGGGTGCAGAGCCATGGTCCGGCCATAACGTAGTTTGTCCATGAAGGACTTCCGGCCTTTTCACCGACCGGGTTGGCTGCACACCAGATGTCGCTGTTGTGGTGGACAGTCCATCCGTTCATTCCGTACATGTTGCGCACTACTTCGGCTCCTGCCACTGAGCAGTTTTTGATGAATGTCATCAGCGGAATGGCACATGAACTGAGACCCAGAGGCTCAGCCGGCCAGTAATTCATCTGTACGTTGATGTTGGTGTGAAGGTCGCTTCCCCAGGCGGGGTGGCGGTCCTTGCACCATATTCCCTGAAGGTTGCAGGGAACTTCGCTGTCTTCGCGGGAGCAGGAGATAAGGAGGTAGCGGCCAAACTGGAAGTACAAGGTCTCGAGATACGGATCCTCCCCGCCCGCAGCATAGGCTTCCAGGCGCTTGTCTGTTGTCATTGAGGGCACTTCGGCTGATGTGAGCGAGAGAGTGACCTTATTGAAAAGGCCTTGATAGTCAGTGACATGGTCGTTCCTGAGAGCCTCAAGGCTCTTACCTTCAGCCTTTGCGATGAAAGAAGCCGCCAAGGCATTCTCGTCGCGTCCCTCGGTGTCAGGCCTCTTGTCGAAACCGTTGAAACTGGTGGCTGCACTGACAAGGATAAGCACGTCAGAAGCTTTCGCTACATGTATGCAAGGAGTTGTGTAAACCTGGCCGTCACAACGTACCACCTTGACCCTGAACTGGTAACGCATGCCCTTTTCTCCATTGGGACCCACCTGCCACTGTGAGAACGGCTCTTCCCATTTCGTGCTCTGGTAGTAACCTACCTGGCCCTTGACAAGATACTCGTTTGCAGAAAGGCTCTGTACGCTGCTGCCGTCCCACATGGTCGAACCATCAAGGTCGAACTCCAGCTTTGGTTCGGAGGCCGTGAGATGGATGACCATTACCCTGTCCGGGTGCGAGATGAACATTTCCCTTGAATAGTCCACACCGTCGTACTTGAAACTTGTCCTTGTGATGGCGCTGTCCAAGTCGAGGGTACGGCAGTATTCCTCGATACCCGGTTCCTGAGATAGCTTTTGGGCGGGTGCTATAGTTCCGCTGTAATTGGTTGCCTGTCCTTTGTCCGTACCGAATGTCTGTCTGAGATGCAGGCTTCCCATCGGTAGGAAGGAATTGACGTACTTACCTTGCAGACCTTTCACAAGTTCTTCTGCACCGGACCAGTCTTCCTTTTTCAGGGTGGCTCTTACCTTTGCCAGCAGCTCGGGACCGCCGGTCGGAACAGGATTGTTGTCAGGATTGGCGCTTCCGCCCCAAAGGGTCCCTTCGTTCAGCCAGATAAGGTCGTCTGCAACTCCGCCGTAGACCATTGCTCCCAAGTGGCCGTTGCCGATAGGGAGTGCTTCTTCGAATTTCGAGGCCGGGCGGTCATAATTAAGTACAAGCCTCTGTCCGGAGGCGTACAATCCGGCCAGCAGTCCGGCTGCAATCAGTATTGCCTTTCTCATTTCTATCATCGTATTATTCTAATCAACAGTTAGTGTGATGCATTGAAGGTTTTCGTCGGCGGAGGAGGAGCCGACCATGATGGTGAAGTCGCCGGGTTCTACGGACCAGCGGTTGTCGGCACCGAAGCATTTGAGCATGTCGGGGGTAATTTCAAAAGAAACCTCCTGGCTTTCACCGTTTTTCAGGAATATGCGTTTGAAGGCTTTCAGTTCCTTGACGGGGCGGGTCACGGAGGCATATTCATCCCTGATGTACAGCTGCACCACTTCAGCACCATCGTACGGTCCTTCGTTGGTGACTGTAATTGAAACAGAATAATCGATCAACTCCGGTGCTGAATACTTAAAACTGCTGTAACTCAGGCCGAAGCCAAAGGGCCAGAGGGGACCGGTCTCATTGGTGGCGAAGAGGCGGGAGTACTGTGAGTGCTTGTGGTTGTAGACGGTAGGGACCTGACCTACGCTGCGGGGCATCGTCACAGGCAGTTTGCCGGACGGATTGACCTTGCCGGAGAGGACCTCTGCGATGGCCTGTCCCCCCATCTGACCGGGCTCCCAGACGTTCAGGATTGCATCCACGTTATCCTTTGCCCAGGCAATGGAATTGGCCCTTCCGGTCATGAGCACGAGTATCGTAGGTTTTCCTGTAGAGGCGATGGCCTCGAGGAGTTCTTCCTGCATTCCTGGGAGGTCGAGATCGTCGCGGTCACAGTTCTCGCCGCAGGTCCTGCCGAAGGCTGAATATCTTTGCGAGTTCTCACCTGCAACGACTATGCACACATCGGCCGCCGATGCCTTGTGACGGGCCACGGCGATGCCTTTGGCATCCACGTTGGAGATCATTCCTCCGAAGCATATCGTGTCGATAGTAGTTCCAGGGAACTCAGCTTTCAAGCCGTCCAGGACCGTCATCACCAGGCTGTCCGGCTGAGGCGCCGCCCAGTCTCCCAGTATCGTCTGGCTGTCAGCATTCGGCCCGGTCAGAAAGATCCGCCTGACGGCAGTTCTTTCGCCAGGAATGGCGGGATTTGCCAGTCCGGATGGCGAGACCACTGCCACCCTCGGCACGTTAAGAGGGGGGACCGGAGCTTCGCTTTGCGAAGCGAGCGGTGGGGCCTCGCGCAGCGAGGCGGTCGAGCCGCCGGAGTTGGTAATACCGCCATAAGGAGACAAAGGCAGCACACCATCATTCTTCAGGAGAACTATTCCCTCGCGGGCGGCCTGAAGGGCAGTTTGACGATGTTCTGCTGCGTTCTCAAGAGGATCCAGTGAAGGCAAAGGAGCCTCGAAGAGTCCGACGGAGAATTTCATCTCCAGGATCTTTCCGGCAGCCTCGTCGATCCTCTTCATCGGAATCCTTCCCGACTTCACGGCCTCGATCACTGCTTCGAAATAATTGTCACCCTGCATGTGCATGTCGATTCCGGCCTCTACCGAACGCACGAAAGCCTCTGTCGAATCCGGTGCCCAATGATGCATGGCATGGAGCCTCTCGATGTCCATCCAGTCGCTCACCACGAACCCGTCGAAACCGAGTTCGTCCCGGAGCAAGTCTTTCAGCAACCAGGAGTTGCCGTGGCAGGGAATGCCGTTAACTTCGTTGTGGGCTGCCATCACAGTTCCCACATGGGCTTCTTCAACGGCAGCGACGAAAGGAGGAAGATAGATCTCCCTTAACTGTCTTTCCGACACATCCATCGGGGCGGCATTCAAGCCACCGAAAGGTTCTCCTCCCGCAATCAGATGCTTGGCGCAGGCGATCACATGGCCTTCGTCGAAGTTCCTGTCAGGACCCTGAAGTCCCAAGATGGAGTGCTTTCCCATCTCGGTCACAAGGAAAGGATCCTCGCCGTAAGTCTCACCCATGCGGCCCCAGCGGGCGTCGCGCGCCACGTCAAGGTTGGGTGCAAAGGTCCAGTAGAGACCCTTCTGACGCATCTCCAAAGCTGTTTCGGCTCCAATCTTCTCCATAAGATCAGGGTCGAAGGTAGATGCCATGTTGATGTTTGTGGGATAAATCGTGCAACCCTCTATAAGGGCATTGCCGTGGATGGCGTCTATTCCTATAAGCAGCGGAATGCCCAGCCTGCTCTCCTTTGCCAATTCCTGCAGGGCAATAGCTTCCTTGGTGGTCATGCAGTGCAGGAAGGATCCGACTTCTCCGCGGCGGATCTTGTCCGCAAGGTCCTTGTTGCCGAGATTTTCGTCAGTGGCGTCTATGTTTTTGTAGGGGGAACCCTGGCCCGGAGGAACGTAGCATGGGGCGACGTACTGGCACATCTGCCCGACCTTCTCCTCCAGGGTCATTTCCTTCAGGAGAAGTTCCGCCCTGCTGGCAGCCGGCAGTGATGCATCCCGCCAGTCGCCCTTACCGCAGGAACCCGCAAGCAGGATTAAAGCAATTAATAGATACTTCCTCATTTGATATCAATTATTACCTTCTCGGAGATAGAGACAGGGTCAAGGGAGAAGCGGATCATGCCGCCCTCATATGTCCAGTCCTTCAATTCCTTACCGCCGACAAGCACCGAGGATGCCTTGCCGTCGTTCTGGACGGCGAATGAATATTCCCTCGTGCCGGGCATGCCTTCGTAGCTTCCGGCAACCGGATTAACGATGATCTTGGAAGCGCCGCCCTTCTCATGGCATTCCACGAGGGTCTTGGCTATGGCGCCCTTCTCGTAACCGTAAGTTTCACCGTCGTCGTCCATGAGGGTGAACTGTGAGTCTCCGTGAGGATAAACATTCAGGGTAATCTTCTCGAACGGGCGGGTGCCGATGTAGGAAACGTCTCCCTGGGTGGGGATAATGGCTCCGTCGCGGATGAACAGCAGTCCGGCGCGGTCGGCAGGATATTCACGAGTAAAGGTCTCGCCCTTGCTGACAATCCTCTCTCCGGTCCAGGCATCTGTCCATGTGCCGGCGGGGAGGTAGATTTCGTTTGTGAATATTCCGACGCAGTACCAGGGACCGAATATGTACTGGTAGGTCATGTCGTCGCACTTGCGGTCCTCGGGGAAGGTAAGTGGCATCGAGCGGACTATAGGCATGCCGTCCTGGGTCGCGCCGAGGGCCATTGAATAGATGTACGGGGCCAGGGAATAGCGCAGTTTGACGTAGAAGCGGTAGATGTCCTGCTCGGGCTTGTCATAGTAGAACGGCTGCATCATCGAGAACCAGCTGTTGATCTGGACCCAAGGGAGGAAAAGACCGAAGTGGAGCGAGGGCATCTCAAGGTCGCGTGGAACGCTCATCACGTCGCATGAAGTGTTGAGGAAGCCGCTCATTCCGAGGTTCAGCTGGTCGTAAAGGGCAGTCTTACCGCCACCGTTGTCGCCGGAAGTCGAAGCTGTCCAGTGCTGGGTGCCTGACCAGCCGCCGCAGTAGTGGTGCCAGGTGCGCTTGTTGTTGTAATTCCTACCGAGCTCAGCCATTTGTTTGGGCAGCAGGATCTGGTTGAGGTTGTGCATCACATCGTCGGTACTGCCGTTGTAATACTTCCAGTCGGGATGATTGTCGATGGTGCGGGCGGGATCGAGCTTGAAGCCTTCGACACCCTGGTCCATGAAGTTCTTGAGGTGGTCCATCCAGTGCTCCTGACCGGAAGTGTCGCGGCCCTCACGGAGAGCGATCAGGTCTTCCTCGACAAGACTGAGGTCATATTCCTCGCAAAGCCAGAGGCCAAGGTGGAAGCCCATGGAGCGGAGCTTGCCGATGAAAAGCCTGTGGTGGAGCTGCTTGGGATACTGATCCTGGACCCAATAGGGTTCGGGAGAGAATCGGTCGTAGTTCCAACGCTTCTTGGTCGTGAAGTCGTAGCGCTTGGCCATCCACTGGGGCTCGAGCCAGAACACGTCGCAGGGGACGTCGATCTGGCGGAACATCGCTGCGTCGTGGAGGATGTCGAACTGCTCTTCGCGCATGTTGGGGCCGAAGCAGAGGCCGTAGGCCCACTTCGGGAGCACGTAAGTGCGGCCGGTCACTGTGGTGTAGGCGTTGAGGACAGCGGGCATGTCCTTTCCTGCCATCAGGAAGAAGTCGGCCTCGTCGTAGGAATTGACGATGTTGAACAGGTCCTTCCGGACGCTTCCCACATCGAAGAAACTCTTGCGGGTGGTGTTGTCATATATTCCCCAACCCCTGGAACTCATCATGAAGGGCATCGGAATCTCTGTATGCTGGTAGGTTGTCCACATCCTGAGGAGCTCGCCTCTGTGCTGGATGTGGTCGCGGCTTGTACTGCCGCCGCCATAGAAGCGCTCTCCGTCTTCCATCTTGATGGAGATGGTGCTTATCTTCATCGCTCCCGGGATCTCCCTCTTGTCGACGTTGGCCAGTTTGCCTTCGTCGTCACCGATAATCCCGCCGTCGTTCTTTACAACATTAAGGTCCTCCCATTTCTTGTTGATGGTCTCGCGGAGGTTGTCGCAAAGTTTGTCGCCGTTGTCGAGGAGCCTTATTTCCCGGATGACGGAATTGCCCTTGGCATCCTTGAGGGCGATGACTCCCGTCTTTTTGTTGACAGTCAATGAATATCCTGTCGTGGTCACGGTCCATTCGCTGCCCTTATTGCTTTCAGTAGCCTTGACGGGGGCCCAGTCGGTCTTGATGCAGCCGTAGCGTTCCATCAGGGATTCTTCGAATTCCTTCCTCGGGGAAATCCTCACCCTGAAGATTCCCTCATCGCACACGTCTACCTGGAGATTATTCTTATCTGCCAGTGTCATCCTGAACGAAGTGAAGGATCTACCTCCGGCATAACTCAAAGAAGATACGGCCAAGCAGGCCAATGCTAGCATGAACTTTTTCATATAGTGTTTGTATATGATTATCTGACATTCCGTTTAACGACTTGCTTCTTGCCCTTGGAAGAAGGTTCGTCGGTCTTGAGGTTCTTTATCTCCAAGCCTTGGACGTCATCGGCTACTATTGCAGGACGATAATCTTTGGCCCCTGCAACGAGATGGACATTATCAAGGGTTATTCCCTTTGCATGGCGGATGAAAAGGCCCCAGGCTGGCAACTCCTTGAACTGTGAGAACTCCGGATAGACGTCGATCATCTCAGGAATGCTGTCCAGATCCTCGTCCGAGGTACCCCTGAAAGCATATAGTTTGTTTCCACCGCCCGGGTAGATGATCTCGACATTTCTCAAGATTATGTTCTCGACCGGCATTCCGGGGATACCGACGATGCCGGCAGGGGAGATGTTCCTCGGGAGATCCTCGATCGGACCCTCATAGCTGTAGCCTGCATCCGGTTTTTCGAGTGGAACTTCGACTTTTATGTTGGACAGGGTGATGTTCCTTAGATATCCTTCCTTTGCGCCTCCCCATCTCTTGCCGGTACGGAGATATATCGCATTGCCGGTGTTGACAGCCTCAAGGCTGTCCACGACTATGTTTTCCACCTCTGCCCCGTCCACTGACTGGATCGTAATTGCAGAGCGGTAGGTGTCGAATACCTTGTTGTTAATTATGCGGATATTCTTGAAACCGCCACGAGAAACAGTGCCGAACTTGAATCCGCTGGCGCTTGAACGGGCGACGCAGTTCCTGACTTCGATGTCCTCGCAGAGGTGGTCGTTCGAGTGGGACTTGAAACAGATTGCATCATCGGAAGCGTCTATGAACGAGTCCTTTATCAAGACATGGCGGCAGCCCACGATGTCGAGTCCGTCGTTGTTCCAGTAGTTCTTGCTATCCATGAGGATCCCACTGATCGTTAGGTTCTCGCACTGGTCGGTGACAAGGGTCCATTCGGCAGAGTTCCTGAGGTTGAGTCCCTCGATGGTGACGTTTTCACATTCCCTGAAATAGATAAGTTTGGGTCTTTTTGTGACCCTGTCGTACTTGGTCGTGTCTTCGAGGAATCCCAGATGGACCTGGTTCAGGAAGTTCAGTGCGCAGTCGGCTCCGCGTCCGTCGATGACACCCTTTCCGGTGACGGCAATGTTCGTCTGACCTTTTGCGAGGAGGAGACCGTAGTTGCCTTCGACCATTTCATAATCATAGGGATTGGTCGAACCGACCAGGACGGCACCTTCTAGCAGCCGTAGTTCGACGTTGGATTTCATGAATATGCTTCCGGTCAGGTAGCGTCCAACTGAGATTTCCAGGACGCCTCCACCATGACTGCTGATGAAGTCAATGCCAGCTTGGATCGATCTGGTGTTGAGGGTGACGCCATCGGACTTGATTCCGAAAGATGAGGCCTGGTAGATCTTGGCCTGTGCTGACAGTACCGTAATCAGTGTTGCGAAAAGGAGCAGGATTCTTTTCATCGTCGTTATTATTTATTTGACTTTTACATCGGTGCCGGAAGATTTGCGCAGAACATCAGTCAGGCTGCGCTTGCTGACGGAGACCTTGTTCGTCGTGAATGCCGGAAGGTTGTAGGATTTCATCAGCCTCTTGTAGTACTTTGCCGGATCTTTCTGTGGCAGCAGGAACGGCTTAGTGGCATTGCCTTTGGAATCCACATGGGTGAAATACGGTTTCGTGTAGAGCCCGTCGTCCCTGCGGCTGCTGAACACCATCCAGTGTCCGTCTGCGCTCCAGGTGTGGAAACTGTCCACGTCGTCGGAGTTGACGTTGCCCATCGGCCGTACAGAACCGTCCTTCAAATCGACCAGCCAGAGGTCGGCATCCTTGTGCCAGATTGAGAAATTCCCGTACCCGTGGCGGGTGAAGCAGAGGAAACGTCCGTCCGGGGAGATGCGCGGGAATGAGACGCTGTACCCCTCTGCAGGGGCATCGTAGACGCATTCCAGACTGTCTCCAAAAGCCATGTTTTCCTCGTTGAAGGCTATCCTGTACAGACCGTAGCGGACTTCCCTGTGCTTTTCCGGCATCGGTTCCAAAGCCTGGGCCGAGCAGAAATAGAGCCACTTCCCGTCAGGAGAGAAGGTCGGGAAAGTCTCGAAGCGGTCTTCCGACTTCGTCAGCGGGGACCAAGCGATCTCATAGGTATTCACATTGTAGACCACTACGTCGGAAGCCTGGTCGTAGACTTCTATCCTGTTGGGGTCGTGGTTGTAGAATGCCTGAAGGGTCTTGTTGACGGAGAAGGCTACATATTCCCCGGAAGGATGCCAGTAGGGGTAGACGAGGGCGCTGATGGTCGAGTCCGTCTTGGTATTGAGTTTCTCGACCTTGCCGTCGCTAACCATCACGGTTCCTCCGAAGGTGGCACGTGCATGGAAGACCATCTTGGACGGGTCACCGTTACGGTACGTATGGCAGTTCATGCAGTTGCCGCCCGTGAGGTTGTTCGTGAGGATCGCCTTCTCTGAATATGTTTCCAGATTCCTCTGGTAGATTCCCATCTCCTGCCAGCCCTGGTAGCCCGGAGGAATCAGTCGGTAGGAGAACCAAGGATCGATCCTGTCCTGGCTGACATGAATGCTGAATGGCCTGTAGGATTGCCATTTCCCGTCCTTCTTGGTGAAGACGGTCATTTCTATCGCTCCGCCGTCGGTACAGCTTTCCAGCAATTTACGCCATTTCCCTGGAGAAAAACGGAAAACTCCCCGGCGTGACTTGATGACCTTGTCACCGGCGAGCAGGACCGCCTTCTTTTCTCCAAGGACGGAGAAGTTCAGCGGAGCAATGTTTGCCGGAACGGTAACGTCTTTATAATCAGGGAATATCGTGGCTTCCTCGTCAATCTGCGATGCTCTTTCCGGCCTGCTGGTGCATGAATATGCCGCCAGAGCGACGGTCAGGAAGATGAGTATGGTGGTGATTCTGTTCATTCTCATGATGATTGTCCGTCAAATCTCCTTGTGAACCAAATAGTACCAGTAAGTCTCGCGGAAACGTCTCAGGGCAGAGGAGCCGGCAACGGCCGCCTTTTGGTACTCCTCGAAGCGTTTCACCGTTTCCGGCTGCACTCCATGCTCGTAGCACCAGTCCAGTCCGAACGGCTCCATGCCTTCCATATTCCTTGAATATTCACTGTAGAACACCATGGCTTCCTGGGCTATTCTTGGCAGTTCCGGGGAACCAGGCGAACTGTAATAGTCCTCTATGAAATGCTTGACAGAGTTCAGGTCCTTGGCCAGAAGCAGGTAGCAGAGGCCATATTCAAGAGTCCTCCTGTCGGTTGGGTTGGCATCGAGGATAGGGAACAGTTCCGTCATGGGGTTGGTGTACATGATGAAGTGGTTCTCCGCTTCAAGGTTGCGTCTTCCGCTTCCCAGAAGAGGATCTGCCTCCACCGCTGCGTCGTCAAACAGGTATTTACGATGCACCTTTGCCCATTTACGGTAGTGCGGAGCCTTTTCCAGAAGTGAAAGGTACTTGTCCGCCACTTCGTAGCTCCCTCGCATCAGTTCTACCTGGACGTTGATCTTGAGCATTGCAGGACAGAATCCATGAAGCGACGAAAGGGTGTTGAAGGCTACGTCCTGTGCTGCAGCCACATTGCCCATCGCGAACATTAGATGCGCCTGTACCACGTCCACTGCCCTGTCCTTTGTGGTCATCACGAGTCCGTCGGGGCCGTGCTGGTCGTATTTCAGAAGATTGTCGGCCAGTTCGCCCTTCCAGGCCAAGGCCATATTCAGATAATTGGCGGTTCGGGGGAGCCAAGGAGCTTTTTTGCATGCCTTGATAAGCCCGTCCCAGTCTTCGTTGACTGTGAAATGTTCGAAGATAGCGCCAAGATTCGGCTGTCGTTCGTTGATTTTGTCTGCGAATATCTTGGCTGGAATAAATGCGAGCAAGAAAAGGACCATCCCGGAGGCAAATGCGGGCCAGAGCTTCCAGCTAAGTCCCTTTACCAGCTTGCAGACCAGGACCGAGATAAGGAGACTGATCCAACCGCCCCAGTGCACGAGCGGCATGGTAGCATCCAGATCGTAATGGAAGACCGGGGTGAAGGCTTCTGCCCAAGTCGGGACAAGAGCCGTGAGATAAGCTATAATTCCGCAGGCCGCGGCTACTGCCAGGTAGCATAAAGACTTGACGGACTTCTCGCTGATCGCTGCGCAAAGTGCAAAAAGGATGGCGGCCGGCCCGGCTGTAAAGTAAAGGAATATGGTCAGCTGTGCTCCCCATAAAAGCCGTTTTGACTTGATGCCCTTGAAGATCAGCAATCCGGCCTGAATCAGGAGTATTGAGGTCAGGAAGTCGAAATGGAGGCTGTTGTCAGAGATGGAAACTCCGATGAAAACAGCCGGAATAAAGCTCAGAGGCAGTGTTTTCCAGTCTTTCAGGGATTCCCTGACATAGGCCCATGTCATGTAGACCGACAATGCCAGTAAGACAATTGTCAGTACAAGAGCCGCCTTAGGATTCCAGAAAAATTGGACGATGAAACGAGCGAGCAAAGTGGACAAACCTCCCACTTTGAGAAGTGTCCCGAGGAGATAGGTCCTGTCAAAGATGAACAACTGCTGCTGTTCGCGGTATGCCAGTGCGTAGGGGTTCATTGTGTCAATTCTTTCTAAGCCAATCCCTGAAAATCAAATCGGTTATCTGTTTCCGGCTGCCGTTGTCGCTTATGAAATTATTCTTTTTAAGAGCAGAACATGCAGTTTGGATTGAACTAGTAGGGCCGATGCTGTATCTTGTCATGAAATCCTGCGACGTGACAGAGGCACCCTCTTTTCCTTCCCTGGCAATGGCCATCAGCAAAGTCTTCTGTTTTTCGGAGAAGCGAGAGAACAGTTCCCTGTACGAGAAATCCTGCTGGGTGATTATGGCCTCATAGACCGAATCAAAGCTATCTTCGTCTATTGTCTCCCCCCCTTCGGTCTGTGCGAAGGCTTCGTTCATCAGCAATTGGTTGTACCAGGTGATTCCGTCAAAATAGTCATAACACTTGTAGACCAGTCCTTCGTCTATGTCTTTACCGTAAGAACGGAACATCCTTTGTGCAAATTCACGGTAGACTTCCCGGTCTATCACGTCAATCGTCATCATGACAGCGCTGTTGTAGAACGGCTTGTCCGGCGACTTAAAGATGTTGTTTATCGAATGATTGATGCTGCCGGTGTAGATGAACAGGCATCTTTTGCATTTCTGGAAGGCTGTCCTGAGAAACGCTTCCACATTGCTTTCCTTGAAATTCTGTATAGTCTGGAACTCGTCGATGGCAATTACCGTGGGTTTCTTCAGCGAATCCAGAACGGCAAGGATTTCTTCGAGGGATACCTTTAACGGTGTGGAACTCGAAAACACCTCTTTTGCGAAAAGAGAGGTCATTTCTTTCAGACTGCCAGCTGAATATATGTCTACAAGGAAGGTGTTGAAATTATCCTTTATCTCTTTCTGTTCGAAGCAGTGGCGTATCAATCCGGTTTTACCAAGCCTCCTGTCCGCGAACAAGGCCACATTTCTTCCATTCAGGATGTGCTTGCAGAGAAGAGCAGTCTCTTTTCCCCTGTCGCAGAAATATTCTTCCGGCACGAAAGGTGTCAGGATGAATGGGTTCTTAACGCTAGCTGCCATTTTATGTTAGTTTACGTTATGTAATTTTACGTAACGCAAATTTACATAAAAAATTAGCAAATCCAAATGTTATGGTTTCTATTATAGACCAGGTCCATCCACCATGTCGCCCATGGCGAGATATTGCTGGTAGAGGTCGGTTCCGCCTTCGTCCATTTTCCTTTTGAAATCCTTGATTTCTTTTCCTGACATGTAATCGGCACCCCTGACAGCTTCATAAAAAGTAGGTTTTCCGCTGATTGCACTGACAAAAGAATCCTTCACGAAAATGTAGCGGATAGATTCTTTGATTAACTGGCCCTCTTCGTTCTTTCCGACGGCATGTCCCTGGAATATGCATAGACTGTCACAATCGTAAATGAGTTTAAGGTCTTTAATTTCAGAATCTCCGACAACTCCGAGGAAGGTTGACATTTCCTCATTCACTTTGGATTGGAGATGCTTTTGGGCTATTGGTGCGAGTCCTCTGCCGCCGCATGATAAAAGAATCAGAGCGAAAGGGAGTAGTATAAAAAAGTTGTGTCTCATGGTCAATAAAAAGACCGGCCCCTTGCCGGAGCCGGTCGATCTGGATTTATCAGCTATTAATAACCTGCATTCTGAGGGATCTCCTTGTCCTTGTTGGACTTGATGATCTGAGCAGGGATAGGGAACACATAGTTGTGAGGCTTGAATGCACTGTAGTGACGGGTCTTGCCATTCACATCGGTGTAGGACTCACGGGAACCAGGGGCGTTCTCATATCCAAAGCCATACTTACGGACGCGCTCATACATGTAGTTGCTGGTAACTGCATCCTGGGTAGGGTACTTTGAGGTCACATAGGTGGCCTTAGGGTTGCAGGAGAGACGGCTGAGGGTGACCCAGCGGTGCTCTTCTCCGAAGAGCTCGCGAGCACGCTCATCCATAATGTAGTCGATGTCGATATCGCTGGCTGAACAAGGCTTTTGCACCGGCACGCTCGCGGATGACATTGATGTCAGCTGCAGCACCGGCGAGGTTGTTCTGTGCAAGACGTGCCTCTGCCCTGAGGAGATAGGTCTCAGGAAGACGGATCATATAGAAGTCGCAGTCGTACACATTGTAGCCAAGTTCATCAAACCAAGGATGCTTGTCATCGGAGAACTTCCAGAAACGAGGAGTGATGTTGAAAGTATCGGATGCGGAGACTGTGTAAAGTCCGGCGTCGACACGTGCTTTGATCTCCTCTTTGACCTCTGACCACTTCTTTCCGGAAGGAGTGTAGTAGTCACGCTGAATCATGGTTTCAGATCCACGGAAGTCGTTAGGATCATCCCACACGCTGCCGAGAGGATCACCAGCCTTGCGGGTCATGTACTCGTTGGCGAGAACAACAAGACCGAAGTGTCCATTGTTGACACCCCTTGCACGGCAAGCAAGTGAGTCGGTGTTCATGCTGAGGCTGTAAGCAAGCAGACGGCCTTCGGCTTCAGGAATATCCTTTGGAGGAGCACCTGCGTTCTTGACGTTCTTGCCAGCAGGGAAGCAGGTTGCATCAGCTGTGAAGACATAATACTTTTTGCCATCAGAACCTACACGCTGTCCATTCTTTCCTCCCATAGGGATCCAGGGAGCCCATGCACCTTCAACAGGTGCTGCATGGCATCTCCACCATGAGTCACCGGAACCACCAAGAGGATAGTTGTCGGTGCTGGGTGAGAAATCATACTGGCAGACCCAGATAGCCTCTTTGTTGCCCGGATCATTAGGGTTGGAATCAGTGGCCACGCTGCCATCAGACTTGGCAGAACTGCGGAACAAATCCCAATAAGGGTTGAGATCATTGCCGTAACGGTCCTTGGCCTGATCGGCGCGGTTACCGAAGCGGGAGGTCATGATTGAATAGTTGCCGTCGTTGCCATTGATGACACGGCTGGCGGCATCTTCTGCCTCCTTGAACTGACCGAGAGCAAGATAAGTCTCAGCAAGATAATGGGCGGCTGCAGCCTTGGTTACAGTTCCCATAAGCCTCGGGGTGGTGGGGAGGTTCTCCTCTGCCCATTTGAAATCCTCGGCGATCTTTGCCCAAGCCTCTTCACGGGTGAGGAGCTCGTAGTCGTAGCGGGCCTCACGGGTCATGTGCTCAGAATACATGACACCGCCGTACATACCTGCAAGAACCCTGTAAGCCCAAGCACGCATGAATATGGCTTCTGCACGAAGTTCATTCTTTTTGGTGGCGGTGGTGTAGTTGACGTTTTCAGCCTCATCGATCATGTCGATGACGGTGTTAGCTCTGTTGGCGAGCTTGTAGACATAGTCCGGCCAGTGGCGGGCGTAGCCGCTTTCCGGTGTCATAGCAGCCCAGTTGGCCAGCTGGTCAGTGGCGCTGTTGGCGGAGAAAGTGTCCAGTCCGATACCCAGGAGCATCCAGGAGTGGTTCTGACGCAGGTTGCCAAGCATGAGGTACTGGACCTCAGAGTAGCAGGAGGCAAGTCCGATCTCCATAGCCTGCTCTGACTGGTAGAAACCGGCAGAGTCGTTGGAGTAGGATTTCTCCACCAGGAACTCATCGTCATTGCAGGCGGTGAAGAGAACAACAGTTGCTGCGAGAGCAGCGATTATTTTATTGATCTTCATAATTCCTTACTGTGTTATTATTAGAAAGTCAGGTTGACACCGACGGTGATGGTCTTGTAGGCACCGTTGCTTCCGTAACGGTCAGATCCAGCGTTGGCGGCGATGGTACCGGCGTTCTCAGGATCGATACCGGACCAGTTGGAGATAGTGAATAGGTCAGTAGCGGCAACGTAGACGCGGGTGGCGTTGAGGCCGATAGCCTTTGTGACCTTAGGATCGATGTTGTAGGAGAACACTAGATCCTTGAGCTTGAGGAAGGAACGAGAGTTCCAGAACTGGTAGTTGAGTGACTTGGCAAGAGTGGTGTTTCCCCAGCCGTAACGAGGGTACCTGTCGCCGTCGCCCTCTGCCTGCCAAGGCTTCACAGCTGCAAGCTGAGCACCGCCGGTCATAGAGGTTCCGAAAGCGTTCGGGTCGAACCAGAGGAAGTGGGTCTTGTCACCCTGTGCCCAGCGGAAGCTGAAATAGAGTGAGAATCCCTTCCATGCAAGGGTGTTACCAAAGTTGACAGTGAAGAGAGGATCGGGAGAACCGATGAACTGACGGTCGTCAGCAGAGATCTTTCCATCATTGTTGTGATCCTCGAACTTGAAGTCACCAGGCCTTGTTTCAGGCTTGTCGGCATTCTTTCCGATAGGCTGGATCAGGTTTGTCTCACCGGTCTTGGGATTGGTCCATGTGTAAGCCTCGATTTCTGCCTGATTCTGGAAGACACCGAGTTTCTTGACATCGTAGGCTGAGCCGAGCGGGTGGCCGACGAGAAGTGCATAATAGGAATCAAATCCGTAGGATGTTGCATTGGCAATGTCATCAGCTTCCTTGCCGTCAAGACCAGGTCCGAAGAGGGAAACGAGCTTGTTGGCATTGGAGTCGAACACGAAGTTGGTCTCCCAACGGAATGAGTCACGACCGTCACCATTGATGTTGATGGAATTGAGAGTGATCTCAACACCCTTGTTGGTGATCTTTCCTACGTTGTCCCACACATCGGTGTAACCGGAGAAGTAAGGAGCGCTTCGCAGGACGAGCATGTTGGTTGTGCTGCCAGTGTAGACATCAACGCTACCATTGAGGCGGCTGTTAAGGGTCGAGAAATCAACACCGAGGTTGATCTTTTCAACAGTTGCCCAAGTCAGGTTGGGGTTGGGCACGTTGTCAGGAGCCATACCGAGGGTTGTACCATCACCGAGCCAAGTCATGGTGTTGTTACCATTGTTGGAGGTACTCTTGCTGACAGTAGCCTGGGTGGCGCCGGGAGTGACGGAACGTGATCCGTTCTGACCCCAGGAAAGACGGAGCTTAAGGAAATCAAAAACGTTCATGTTCTTGATGAAATCCTCGTTGGAGAGAACCCATGCAGCAGAAGCACCGAAGAAGTTACCCCACTTGTGGTCAGCACCGAAGGCTGAATAACCGTCACGACGGAAGTTGAAAGTGAGATAGTACTTATTTGCCCAGTTGTAGTTTGCGCGGGCAAGATAACCAATTGCAGAAGACTCTACGCGGGAGCGGTTAGGAGTCCATGAATTTGCTGCAGAGAGGTTGTACTGCTTAAGGGTGGTAGGGGTGTCGAAACCGCTGTAACCGATAGAGAGACCGTTGCTGTTGGTGTGCTCACGGGTGTAACCAAGCATGAAGTCCATGTGGTTCCTGCCGAAATCCTTGGTGTAGGTAAGGATCTGGTCGATGTTCCAAGCAGCATAGTTGGAAGTGGATGAAGTACCGCTTACCTTATTGTTGAACTGGGCAGGATTGTCCATGTCGGAAACCCTTTCAGTGTTGACATTAAGTTCGGGGCGGTTGAATACATCTGAATATGATGCATTGCGCTAACCCTGAAGGGTGATCTTATAGGAAAGACCGGAGAGGAACGGGAAGTCGATCTGAGCATATGCAACACCATTGAGGTTGGCGCTCTTGCTCCCGCGCTCTGTCCAAAGGTTGGAATCGTTGGTTCCGGCTCCCCAGTAAGGACTGGCAGTGTTGCCGTCAGGAACGCTGTTGTACCAGTTCTCGTAGCCAGGCTGAAGTGCATAGACATAGGAGAGAGGGGACATCCAGAAGGCGTTCTGGATCTTTGCGGTCTGACCCCAGCTGTTGGACCAGAGGTAGTTGGCCTTGGCTCCGACAGTGAGCCAATCAGTGACATTGATGTCCATCTTGCCCATTACACCGGCCTTCTCGTAGTCGTCACCCTTACGGATGCCCTGCTGGCGGGTGTAATCGGAAGAAACGTAGTAGCTGATGTTCTTTGCTCTTCCACCTACGCTGACGTCATACTTCTGGCCGACACCCTTGCGGGAGATTTCCTCCAACCAGTTGACCCACTGACCGTCATTCCAAGCCATCTGCTCACGAGCGCTCAGAAGGTCTGTTGCGGCGGCGTTGAGGTCCTTGTAATCACTCCAGTTAGCATTCATGTAACGGTCAACATCGTTGCCCTTTTGGCTGTAGAAGCGGTTCTTAAGGAAGGTCTCCTTGTCAGAAACCATCTTAGGCATACGGCTCCAGTCAGACATGCTGAGGCTTGCGTTGAAGTTGACGACCGGCTTCTCGCTGGTTCCACGCTTGGTGGTGATGATGATAACACCGTTAGCAGCACGGGATCCGTAGATAGCGGCAGCGGAAGCGTCCTTCAGGACGTCGATGCTCTGGATGTCAGCGGTGTTGATCGAGTTGATCGAACCATAGGAAAGGACACCGTCGATAACGAGCAGAGGCTGGTTGATGCTCTGGGCGCTTGAGGAGATACGTCCTCCGGTAGGGATGGCGTTCTTACCACGGATGGTCATGGTTGCAGTGTTGTCTCCACCTGCAGTGCTGGTAGGAGCATAGCTGAAACCAGCCACGCGGCTTGACAGTCCGGAGAGGGCGTTAGGGTTAGGGAGCGAAGTGATGTTCTTGTCATTGCCATAGTTGACACTGGCAATAGCACCTGAAACATCCTTCTTACGTGCTGTACCATAACCGACGACCACAACCTCGTCGAGAAAAGCAGCATCGTCCTTGAGCTGGACGTTGATGTTGCGCTGTGATCCGACAGTCACTTCCTGGGAAGCGAAGCCGATGCTGGAGAAGACCAGGACGGCGCCCTGCTTGAGGTTGGACAGGGTGTAATTTCCGTCGAGATCCGTCATCGTTCCGTTAGTGGTGCCCTTTACGAGGACATTCACTCCGACGAGAGGTTCCCCAGAAGCGTCTGTGACTTTTCCTGTCACATTCGACTGGGCAAATGCTGATATTCCGATAGTTAGGAACACGAGCAGAGCCGTAATGAAACGTTTACTCATAAACAGAATGGTTTTTAAATAAAACAGATGTAGTTTTTTTTATTAAATGTCTTGTTTAGTAAAAAATAATAAGGTTTGTCCGTTTTTCGATAATGTTTTAAAATAATTTCAATTAAAAACAACTTGGTTAATTTTTAATGTGATAACTGACAAATATAGTAACAAATGAAAAAATATACAAAATATCGCCAATTGTTTCTGTATCAATATATTGCAATGAATGTATTTTTGCAAATAGTTGATATGTAGCGCATTAGGTATATTTTGCGCAATTACTGGCGTTTTCCTCTAAACAGTTGATTGTATGGCCGGAGCAGTGTCCGAAAGTTCTGGAAAAATGGTTCCGAACAGTGGACTCACGACCGTTGCTAAACAAGACATTTAACAATCAATCAGAAAGTTATAAACCATTTTAAATCTTCTGTTTATGAGTAAACGTTTCATTACGGCTTTGCTGGTACTCCTTACTTTGGGAGTACAGGCATTTGCTCAGTCTGCCGTGTCCGGTAAGGTCACGGATCAGTCTGGGGAACCACTTGTCGGAGTGAATGTCCTCGTAAAGGGCACCACTAACGGCACAATGACGGACTATAACGGAAATTATAACCTGAGTAACGTCAGGCAGGATGCCGTTCTGGTCTTCTCAAGTATCGGTTTCGCCGCACAGGAAGTAACTGTCGGATCTCAGAGGACTATCAATGTCCAGTTGAAAGAAGACGCAGCTTTCCTTGACGAAGTCGTGGTCGTAGGTTATGGTACTGCACGTAAGAAAGACGTGTCAGGTGCTATCGCCAGCGTTAACTATGGCAATGACGACAACCTCGTCAGCCTCCCTAACCCTAACGCCCTCGCCGGTCTGTCCAGCAAGGTTGCGGGTTTCAGCTATGCTCCTACCAGCAGTGCTGGTGGTGACAACACCTCCACGATGACTATCCGTGGTATGAACGTGATTCCTTCCGGTGGATCCAAGAGCGCCAGCGCACAGAGCCTCAACAAGCCTCTGATCATCGTCGACGGTGTGATCTTCGGTGGATCGATCAATGAGATCAACACCAGCGACATCGCAACTGTCGATGTCCTGAAGGATGCTTCTGCAGCTGCTATCTACGGATCCCGTGCTGCTAACGGTGTTCTCATCATCACCACCAAGACCGGTTCATCCGAAAAGCCGACCGTCCGCTTCAACGCTTCGGTCAGCCTCTCTGACTGGACCCGTACTCCCAAGTACGTGACCGACGAGACCACTTTCTTCCGCAACAGGTTCTACGCCAAGGCCGCAGGTGATGCTTCCATCAGGGACCTCAACTGGGAGACCTATGACAAGAACACCCTCTTCGTCTCCGATATTGAGAGGCAGGCTTACAGCGCCGGAAAGAACGTCAACTGGATTGACGAGATCTCCCGTACAGGTGTCGGCCAGAAGTATGATGTTTCCGTGTCCGGAAAGAACAAGAGCACCAGCTACTATGTGTCTTCTGACTACACACGCCAGCAGGGCATCCGCCTTGGTGACGACTACGAGAAGTTCACCTTCATGGCTAAGTTGGACTGGGACCTCACCAGCTGGCTCAAGGCCGGTGTCAAGGCCAACTATCTCGGCTCTGACAGCTGGGGTACTCCCGCCCGTATCCAGAATGCAACCTGGATGTCTCCTTATTCATACATCATGAACGAGACCGTCCCGGGTTACACAGACTGGTACGCTTCCAAGCCTGACGGCAACACCATCAGCCCTCTTTGGGGAACCGGCTCCGGTGACTCCTACCTCTGGACCACAAGCAAGAGCAACTCCAACAATATGAACGGTGTCGCTTACGCCCAGATCGACTTCCCGTTCCTGAAGGGTCTCTCTTACAGGATTACCGCACAGGGAAGGCGCGGCTTCGGCTCCAGCGATTCCTTCAGCTCTGCAGAGATCTGGATAGACACCCAGAACACTGCCCAGATGGATGATCCCAATTCTTATTACGGCACTAACGCAGGAGGTTCCTCCAGCTCCTCCAACTCTGCCTACTGGAACATCGACAACATCCTTACCTACACGACCGACTTCGGTCTTCACCATGTCGATCTCATGCTCGGTTACACCAGGGAGCGCAGCAAGAGCAATTCCCTTGGTACCACCTACACCGGATTCAGCAGCACTGACTTCATTTGGTACGCCCAGGATGAGGCTGCCAACCAGAGCATTAATCGTGGTGCAAGCGAGACTTCTGCAATCGCTTATCTTGGCCGAATCAACTACAATTTTGCCAATAAGTACTATCTGACAGCAAACGTCCGCCGTGATGGTTATTCTGTGTTTGCCGACGGTCACAAGTGGGGTAACTTCTATGGAGCATCCGCCGCTTGGGTCCTCAGCAACGAGAACTTCATCAAGGACAACCTCAGCTGGGTAGACTTCCTCAAACTCCGTCTCTCCTATGGTGAGAACGGTAGCCGTACCATCGGTGCCTACGCTACGACTTCTTCCGTCGTCTCCACCCAATCCAACTCTGGAACCAGGACTTATGCTTGGCTGGGCGGTCAATCCGCTTTTGGTGTGAAGGTCAACCAGCTGCCTAATTACACCCTTACTTGGGCAAAGGTCACCAAGGGAGATCTCGGTCTCGACTTCAGCTTTGCAGGAAGCAGGATCAACGGTAGCATTGACGCCTACATCGGCGAGACCTCCAACATGCTCGTAGCCCGTTCTGCTCCCTACATCACCGGTTTTGACAGCGTGAATGCCAACGTCGGCCGCGTAACCAACAACGGTCTCGAGGTCGTCCTCAACACTGTCAATATCAACGGTGACGGTTTCAATAACCTCCGTTGGGAGAGCAACCTTGTGTTCGACACCAACTCCAACAAGCTCAAGAAGCTCTATGACGGAACAACCAGCGACGTAGCCAGCTACCTCGTGACCCCTGAAAGCAACTACGCTCTCGTCGAGGGTTACTCAATCGGCGCAGTCTACGACCTCAAGATGCTCGGCATCTTCCAGAACCAGGCTGAAATCGACGCCCATGGCGCACAGTCTGACGCAGTCGTCGGTGACATCAAGTTCGAGGACCATGGTGGCAAGCTCGATGCAGATGGCAATCCTATGCCTGATGGCAAGATCAATGATGATGACCGCTATGTCATCGGAACAATGGATCCCCTCTTCACCGTTAATTTTGGTAACACCTTCAGTTGGAAGGGCTTCTCCCTCTACTTCAACTTCCGTTGGATGCAGGGTGACAAGACCCACTTCCTCGGTCTCAACCCTAACTACTACACAGCAGGCCAGGGCAGCGGTGCCCAGCTCGCCGGTGTTGACAAGTGGGTTGATGAGCAGTACTACCAGAACCTCACTAACGAGTTCCCTCGTCACGGTTACAACAACGAGACCTATAAGTATCAGTGGTGGAACAACCGTTCCTTCCTGAAACTCAAGGACCTTTCCTTCTCATATACCCTTCCTCAGAACATCGTGAAGCCCGTCGGGCTCAGCAATGTCCGCCTCTATGTGGCAGGAACGGATCTTTTCACAATCACCAAGTGGACCGGACTCGATCCTGAGACCGGAGGTACCATCGCTGCTAACGCTTCATCAAGCCGTTACGGTGCGAACGGAACCTACAAGACCGTCACCTTTGGTGTTAACCTGACTTTCTAATCGCATAAACTGTATTGAATATGAAACTTTCTAGAATATTTTGCGCAGTTGCGATCGCCGTCATGAGTGCAGCACTCGTCGGATGTAACGATGACGAGTTCCTCAAGGAGAAGTACTACACCTCAAGCGACGCTACGTATTTCAGTTCAGAGGCAGCGGTAACCTATTCGCTCAACTCCTGCTATTCCGAGATGGAGTACCTGATGGCAGGTAACTCCCACGGCCAGCACTCCTGGATGCTCCAGGGCATGGGTCTGGACACTTTCACCGGTACCAGTGGCACAGCTGAATGGGCCGCCAACTGGACTTCCATCAACACCAGTAACGGTACGACCCGTCACTGGTATGACTATCTCTACCAGCTCATCGCACGTTGTAGCACGACTATTTATTATATCGACAATGGCGAGGACATAAAGTACGAGACATCTACCAGGAAGAACGAACTTCGTGCAGAGGCAGTGTTCCTTGAGGCCTGGGCCTACAGGTGCCTTGCCGGCATGTTCGGAACCGTTCCGATCCTTGAAGAGAGGGTTACTGAGCCGAAGTATGACTATGTTCCCAACACTCGTCAGGAAGTCTGGGAGTATGAATATGAACTCCTCACATGGGCGCAGGCCAACCTGCCTACCACCCCCCGTCTGACCGGTACCGTCACCAAGGCTGCCGCTGACACCTATCTCGCAGAGGTCTGCCTTGCCCTTGGCAAGTTCGACGAGGCCGTGGCTGCTGCCAACCGCGTCATCCAGGGACAGGATGGTGACTATCATATCATGACAACCCGCTTCGGTTCTCGCGCCAATGAGGCTACCGACCGTTACGGCAACTCCCTTGCTGCCCCTCAGGGTGCTTACTGGGATCTGTTCCGCGAAGGTGGCAACCAGGACCTTGAGTCCGGCAACAAGGAGGCCATCTGGACCGCACAGTACAACTACGGTACATTCGAGACCGGTGGTGGTGGAGATTCTTGGTGGCGTGTCCACTCTCAGGCTACTGAAGCTGCCTGGATGAATGGCCTTATCGTCGGCAACCAGGGAACATTCTCTCACCCTGACGGAACCACCCAATACAAATACGGTGACAACATCGCCTGCTACCCTGTCGGTTCAAATGCTACAAGTTCTGTCAGTACTGTAGGTACAGCTGCTGCGGCAGGCCGTAAGGTAGCAAACATCGCACAGGATTCCATCGGTGCTCGCGTTTCCTATCTCGGACAAGTTTGCGTCGCTACTCGTTATATGTGGGATACCTCCAAGGGTGACGAGTTCAACCTCTGGAAGGACCAGAACGACTTCCGTGGATCCGAGGTCATGATCCAGCGCAACTGGTTCACCCCCGGCGGAACCCGCTTCTTAGATGAGAAGAAGGCCATGTACGAGCGCCAGGCTGCAGGTATCTACACCCTCACAGCCGGTGACACCATGAACACATTCCAGCCCCGCTGGTGGAAGTTCTCCGATGACAAGCACCCCGTGGAGAACGGTGTTGCAAACAACAAGGCTTATGACCAGGAGCTCTACATGATCCGCGTGCCTGAGGTCTACTTCCTCCTTGCCGAGGCTTACCTCGCAAAGGGTGACAAGAACCAGGCTGCGACTGCCCTCAATGTTGTCAGGGCTCGCGCAGGTGCATCTCCTTGCACCGCTGCCGAGGTCAACATCGACTACATCCTTGACGAGCGCGCGCGTGAGCTCATGGGCGAGGAGCATCGTTGGATCACCTTGAACCGTCTGTCAGTCAACCCGAACTGTACTTACATCTCTGACTGCTACCCGACCCAGGACGAGACAACCTCGAACACCCTCTATGCCCGTACAAGGAAGTATGGACGTGGCTTCGAGAATGATACCGCTAACGATTCGGGTCGTCGCCAGAAGAGGACCGACGGTTACGAGCCTTACTACAGCAACATCCAGCCGCATAACTACCAGTTCCCGATACCTACCCAGGTCATCGAAGCCAACAGTGGTTATGACTATCCTCAGAACACTGGTTACTAGTAGAAAACCTGTTTACAAGAAAGGGGGAGCCTGCTTGGCTCCCTCTTTTTATAAAAATCCTAACAGATGAAAAGATTCTCGAGTGCTTTCCTGCTGCTGATCCTGTTCCTGCCCCTTTCCTGCGAGCGGCATTACGCAATTGAAGAAAGGGCGAAAAAGCAGATAATGGTTTCGATGGAAGACGAGCTGGAGTCTTTCAGTCCAGGGATGACCGATTGGTACGTCGAAGGACTCAAGACGGTCTATGCCAACGACAGTATCTGCCTGCTGCAGTGCACGGCAAGGTTCCATGATGCAAAAGGAGAGAAAAAAATGCGGGATTACCGCTACATCTACCTGATAGACACCGGGATGAGTCATGCCCTTGGGAAGATGGTCTTCAAGGAAGAGTTCCGCAATATCCTGTGCCTTCCTGACAAGCTCATCAAGAAGAGCAGGAAGGAAGTTTGGAGGAATAATGAAAGCGTCTACGAACAATCCTTTGGCAGAGCCTTGACAGTCAGGAAACCGTTCGATGACGTTTAATCTACAGTTTATTTCTTGAACGCTCCCTTGACGGGTTTGCGGGACATTTCGAAATGAAGCTTGGCTCCATCCTTGATCTGGTCGTACCGGATGACGGGGGAGTCGAGCTTCTTTCCGTTTATGTAAGCCGCCTTGATGTAGGTGGCGTCCTTGCTCCAGCCCTTGGTGGTCATCTCGATCTTCTTCCCGTTGGAGAGGGTAACGCTCATCCCAGGTACACAGGGAGAACCGACGTAGTACCAGTCTGCTCCGGGGCAGAATGGATAGAATCCCAGGCAATTAAAAAGGTACCAGGCGCTCATCTGGCCGCAGTCGTCGTTGCCGCTGAGTGATTCCGGCTCGTTGCCGTAATAATTCTCGGCCACGTAGCGTATCCATTTCTGGCAGTTCCAGGGCTCTCCGAAATAATCATATAAGTAAGCTACGTGATGGCAGGGCTCGTTGCCGTGCCAGTAGCCTCCGATTCGGCCCCAGATGTCGTGGGCTCCTGGGATGTCCTCTGGAAGCTCGATGGTGAAGAGTTCGTCGAGATATTTCTTCAGCCTCTCCCTGCCGGCCAGCTGGACGTAACCGTCAAAGTCGTGGAAGACGCTCCAGGTGTACTGCATGGTGAAGCCCTCGGTGATGTCGCCCCAGCCGTTGACAGATCCGGGACCCTGGTAGGCTATTGGAGCGAACGGGTCGCGCCATGCGCCCTTTGAGTCCTTACCGCGCATGTAGCCGGTCTCGGGATCCACAAGGTTCTTGTAGTTCATGGACCTGTTCAGGAAGAACTTGTAGTCCTCTTCATGGCCGAGTTTCTTCGCGACCTGGGCTATGCACCAGTCGTCATAGGCATATTCAAGGGTCTTGGAGACGCTTTCCTTCTCGAGGTCGAAGGGGACGTAGCCGATGGAGGTATATTCAGGGATGCAGTCGTAGTGGGCGTTGGTGGCGGTGGTCTTCATGGCCTGGAAGGCCCTCTCGTAGTCGAATCCTGGCACGTCCTTGAGGATCATGTCGGCGAGGACGGAGCAGGAATGGTAGCCTATCATGCACCAGGTCTCACCTCCGTAGAAGGACCAGTAGGGGAGCATGTGTTCGGCGCTCTTGTCGAAGTGGGCGAGCATCGAGTTTGCGATGTCGGCCTGCAGGGGACGGTTGACGAGGTTCATCAAGGGTTCGAAGGCCCTGAACGTGTCCCAGAAGGAGAAGGTTGTGACGTTGGTGAAGCCTTCAGCCTTTCCGATGGTGCCGTCGTGCTCGCGGAAGCGGCCGTCGGTGTCCTGGAAAACGAAGGGATGGAGCATGGTGCGGTAGACGCTGGTGTAGAAGGTCTCGCGGAGGACCTTGTCCTCACTTTCCAATGAATATGTTCCCAGAGCCTTTTCCCAGGTCTGTTCGGCTTCCACCAGGACGGTCTCGAAGTCCTTTCCGTCTAGCTCATTGAGGTTCAGCAAGGCTCCGTCGGTCCCGACTCCCGACACAGCGACTTTCACTTGCAGGTCTTTGACGTCCTGGTAGCGGACGATGACCTGAAGCTTCTTTCCCCAGGCCTCCAGGGAGCTGCGGAAGCGTTTGGTGTTGTATATCACAGGCTCTCCGTCCTGCAGGATTGTGAAGTCCTTTATGGGTTCGGAAAACCTTGCAGCAAAATAGACATATCGGCTTGGATTCCACCCGGCAACGACCTTGCTGCCGATGATGGTATGTTCATCAAGCAGTTTTACGGTGGACCACTCGCAATTCCAATAAAGTGTATGGTCGAGGTCGATCATGACATAGGCTCCTTCCTTTTCGGGATAGGTGAACTTGAATATCCCGGAGTGCATGGCAGCCGTCATCTCAGCTTTCACACCGCTGTCAAGAGTAATACCGTAATATCCTGGGTGGGCGCTTTCCTTGCTGTGGTCCAGTTTGGAAGGTTCGATCCTGTCGCCCATGCCGGGGAGGAAGAGGAAGTCGCCAAGGTCGGGGATTCCGGTGCCGCTCAGGTGCGTCAGGCTGAAGCCCTGGACATAGGGCTTTGAATATTTGTACCCGGCAGCGCAGTCATAATCCTTGTCGTCGCAGTCAGGACTGATCTGGATGCCACCGTAAGGCAGCTGCGGTCCCGGGTACACGTTCCCGAACCCGTCCGTCCCAACGAACACGTTCACATCGTCGATCAATCTCCGCTTCACTCCGGCAGTATTGCCCTCCCCAAAACCTTCGGGCCTGAAGGCCCTCGTCCCACCACCGGCTCCGCCGGCGGTCCCCCCGTTCACGTGGCCACGGGCGGCCACGGTTTCTGGGAGGGCAATACTGCCTGAAGCTGGTGAGACGGAAAGGGTTATTGATGTGAGGGCCGCAAGGGCCAGACCTTTGAGAATATTCATGACTGTTAGTGTTTATTCCGTTATCATCACAAATATAATGATTCCAGGGAAAATGGTTAACTTCGCCGGGTATGAACCCCGTTACAGCAAGATTGTTGAGCCAGCAGCTTATCTCGCCGCTTTTTGAGGATCCGGCAGAGGTGGTGTCTTGGTTCGGAGCGATCCAGGCCCAGGACTACAGGGCAATGCGTTGGGCCGTGGCGATGCGGACTTCCAAACCCTCAGTCATAACCTTCAGAAAGGCCTTTGACGAGGGGAAGATCATCCGTGCCCACTTGCTGCGATGCACCTGGCAGTTGGTTTCTGTTGATGACTATCAATGGATGAGGTTACTTTGCTATGACAAGGCCCTGTCCACTATGAAAGGCTGGACTAAGTCCCTGGGATTCTCTTTCGAAGGTAATGAGAGAAGGGAAGCCTTGTCAATCATCGAGAAGACTGTCGGCGACTTGGGCGAAACAACTGAAGATGTGATCGGAAAGGCGCTTCTCGAAGGTGGCATTCCGGAGAGCCATCTGGTGTACAACCATCAGCTGCGGATGGCCGAACTGGAAGGAGTAGTCTGCAGCGGGACACTCGGTCCCAGGAATACTTACCGTCTTGTCAGTGAGCGCATTCCAAAATCATCTCCGTTGTCCAGGGAAGAGGCTTTGGCAGAGCTTGCGAGAAAATATTTCCGTAGCCACGGTCCTGCTACCCTTGAGGACTTCGTCTGGTGGTCAGGATTGAATTTGAGGGATTGCCAGGCCGGAGTGAAGTCTCTGGGTAACGAACTTTCAACTGAAAGATTCAAGGGCAGAGATTTCTTCATCCACAAAGACATCCGTACACGAGGATTCCGCTCAGGGACGCTAACTCTTCTCCCGGCCTACGACGAGTACTTGATCGGTTACAAAAGCCGGGACATAGTTCTTCATCCTGACCACGCCCATCATGCCCACAATAATACCGGAATCTTCAAGTCAGTCGTGTCCTTCGACGGAGAGATTGTCGGAAACTGGAAACCCTCAGCTCCCGATGGGGGAGTGAGGGTTTTCAAGGAAGGAACCGAAATTCCTCAGGCTATTGTTGCCAAACAGGTTTCTCTCTATCGCAAGTCGATGGAAAGATGATATGGGAACCTATTTCCCGGTCATTGAGTAGGGCTTGTCTGCGGGTTTCTGGCCACGGGCCTTGTTGGGCCTGGCGGCCATTTCGAACTCGAGCGTTCCGCCCTGGAGGATATCGGCATGTGTCAGGTACAGCTTTGTGTATTCCTTGCCGTTGAAGAGGACCTTCTTGATGTAGCGATTGGTGTCGCTGACCTTAGGAGCCTTGACAGTCAATGTCTTTCCGTTGGGCAGTTTCACTGAAACCTCCTTGAAGAACGGCGCACCGATCACGTACTGGTCGCTTCCGGGACAGACGGGGTAGAATCCCAGGGTTCCGAATATGTACCAGGCGCTCATCTGGCCGCAGTCGTCATTGCCGCCGAGGCCGCGGATCTCCGGACGGTACATGCGGTTAATGATTTCCCTCATCCAGTATTGGGTCTTCCAGGGCTGTGATGTCCAGGCATAGAGATAAGGAATATGATGGCTCGGCTCATTGCCGTGGACATATCCTCCGATCAGGCAGTCCTTGGTGATGTCTTCGTTGTTAGCGTAGGCATATTCAGGAAGATCGTTGTAGAAGAGTTCGTCCAGGGCAGAGATGAATCTCTTCTCGCCGCCCATCAGGGACATGACTCCGTAGACGTCCTGCGGAGCATGGAAGGTGAAATTCAGCGAGTTGCCTTCGATGAAGCCTTCGCCTACGGTCTGCATGATGTCGAAATCCTTCTTGAAAGTGCCGTCGGCGTACTTAGGGCGGCAGAATCCGAGCTCGGTGTCGAAGACATTGGCGTAGTAGCGCGCGCGGGGGGCATATTCTTCGGCGGTCTTGGTATCACCTGCCAGTCGGGCGGTGTTCCAGATCGTCCAGTCGTCGTAGGAATATTCAAGCGTGTTGCTGGCAGCTGTGGCGATGTGGTCATAAGGGACGTAACCGAGTTTCATGTAGTCCCCCAGGCCACAGTACCACTCTTGCTTAGAGGTGGTGACCATGGCTTCCAGAGCTCTCTTCTTGTCAATGTCCAGCCCCTTGGCAATGGCGTCAGCCAGGACGGGTACTGCATGGTAGCCGCTCATGCACCAGTTTTCGTTGGCCATGTGGCTCCAGACAGGCAGCATGTGCAGGACGTTCTGGTCGTAATGGGCCAGCATGGACTCGACCATGTCACGGTCACGGTCCGGCTTGAACAGTGCGAGGAAAGGATGCTCTGCCCTGTAGGTGTCCCAAAGGGAGAAAACAGTGTAGTTCGTGAATCCTTCAGCCTGGTGGATCTCATGGTCGAGCCCGCGATAGGCTCCGTCCACGTCCATGTAGACAGAGGGGTTGATCATCGTGTGGTAGAGAGAGGTGTAGAACATCTTCTTCTCGCCATCTGTGCCTTCGATGTCAATCTGGGACAGTTCCTTTTCCCAGGCCTTTTCAGCTGCGGAAGCTATCTGGTCGAAAGACTTTCCTTCCGCTTCAGCAAGGAGATTCTTCAGCGCTCCTGTGGTTCCGGTCGATGAGAGAGCGACCTTTACAGTAAGTTTCGGGCCCTTGGCTATGTTGAACTTGAACCAGGCTACGAGCTTTCGTCCGGCCATTGCAGGGAAGTTCCTGCTCGTGTCGAACTTGCTCCAGCCACCCTTGTAGTCGACTCTCTGGCGATCCACGTAGCCATATTCAGTGATGGGCTGGGAGAACTCGATTGCGAAATAGGTGTAGTTGGTACGGGCCCAGCCGTCGGTGATGCGGTAGCCGGTGACGGTCCTGTCGTCCAGGACCTGGACTTCTGCCCAGAGGGTCTTGCCATCGTAGTCGTAGATGCCATGGATGAGGTCCAGGATGACTTGTCCGGATCCGTCGCTGCGCTCAGGATTACAGAAGGTATATTCATGGACACCGACCCGGGTGGTGGCGGTGAGGCGGGCCTTTATGTCATAGTCGTCAAGGGTGACTTGGTAGAAGCCGGGTCTTGCGTTCTCCGTGTCGTGGCTGAAGCGGCTGCGGAAGCCTCCGTCAGGATTGTCGGCAGTTCCGGGATTAAGCTTCAGGGGACCGGTGGTGGGCATTATGAGGATGTCTCCCAAGTCGGAATGGCCGGTGCCGCTGAAATGGGTGTGGCTGAAACCGACGATTGTCGGATCATTGTAGCGGTAGCCTGCGCAGGTCTCGTAGACCTTCGGCTGGTATTTTCCGTTTATGTTGTGCGGAATGGTGTCAGTGTCAGGACTCAGCTGGACGCCTCCGAAGGGAACGCAGGCCCCGGGGAAAGTGTGTCCCATTCCGTCAGTTCCGATGAAAGGGTCGACGTAGCCGGTCTTGGTCTGACCGAAAGCTGCAGTGCATGCCAGCAGGAGTGCTCCTGCCAGTAAGGAATTGAGTTTCATGAGTGTCGGTTATTTAATTCCGTATTTGCGGAGAATCTTCATGACGGGCTTCTCGATGGACTCGGCCCAGAGCTGGTAGCCCTGGTCTGAAGGATGGATGCCGTCCTGGGTGGTCTCGTGATCCTTAGCGGTGGCGCTGGGATGAATGTAGTAGACGTCCTTGTACTTCTTGCAGGCGATCTTCATCAGGCTGTCGGCAAGAGCTATCCTGCTGGATTCGAAGTCATTGCTGCCGTTGTTGAAATTACGGTTCTCCCTGTAGATGGTCCTCTGGAAGATCAACGGTTTGCCGGGATGGGCTGCCTGGACCTTCTCGATGAAGGGGAACAGCCTTTCGCTGATCTGCTCGAGGGAAGGATTGGAGAATGAATCGAAGATGAAGGCGTCGACATCTGCTGCGGCAAGCACGTTCGCGAAGTAATCCTGAAGCTTGCTGTTACCGCTGCATCCGAGGCTGAGGAGCTGGAGTCCGGTGTCCCTGGTGAAGTTGGCAGGATAGGTCATGCCGGCCCTGCTGGTCGATGTGCCATGGGTGAAGCTGGAACCGAAGATGCCGATCCTGTAGCGGAAAGGATTGGGAAGTGCTTCAAGGGTTGAGCCTTCCTTGACACCGATCTTAATGGAATATTCTTCACTGAACAGAGGAAAGTACATAAGGCATTCCTTCATCGTTCCGTCCATGTTGTCAACGATGGTGATCGGGTTGTTTAGTGCAGGATCGTCAGCTGTCTTTCCAGATGGGGCTTTTGATCCGGCCCAGAGCCATTTTCCGTCCTTCTTGATGTAGAGGTCGTAGCCCCTTGCGGAGAATCCTCCCGTGTTGCTCGGAAAACCAACCTCGCCGAACTTGGTGACGACAGAGATTGAAGGAGAATTAGTCCTGAAGGCGACACCGATTCCAGAAGACATGCGTACTTGCGAATTCTCAGTCTTGGTAAAGCCTTTGAACTGCACAGTGTCAACCCTGTGATAAGGGTTGGGAGTGTTCATCAGCTTGCCGGTCAGGGTGAGGGACGACGCTTCGGTGTAGACGATATCTTGTGCTTGTGCCAAAATAGGTAAAACCGGGAGTAAAAGAATCAAGAAAAGACGAAAATACTTATTCATAATCGTGATTTTTATCTAAAATACAAATGTATAATTTTCTTTGGAAAACTATGCATTGACCGTTAACTTTGCAATCATGGTTAGTATTGTCAAATTTATCGGATTCTCCTTTTTATCTTTGTCGTTGACAATTGCAGCATGTTGCTGCTCAGTGAATAAGGATGTCAAGGATGCAGATGTTTTCAAGTTGGAAGGTACGACTGACACCCTCTTGTTCAAGCAGGCTCCTTTCCAATGGAGGGTAACTCCGCGGTACGATTATTCAAAAGTGTATGTTACCAAACTGTTCCTCTGCCAGTCCGAGTACGATAAGGAATACCTTGGCGCCTACAAGATGAGGGACAATGGCAGCCAGACTGTCTACATGACTTGCGAACAGGCTCTGGAAGCCATCAAAGGGATGGATGCTCTCACTCCCGGTCTTCAGAAGATAGTCTATCTGGTCGGATGGCAGTACAATGGTCACGACTCGAAATATCCTGCTTTTTTTGAAGGGAATATGGGGATAAAGAGGGAAGACGATGAGGATCCCCTGGACAGCGTGAGATGGCTGATGGAAGAGGCCAGGAATTACAACACGGCAGTAAGCCTTCACATCAATCTTTTTGATGCCTTTGACGACAGTCCTCTTTTTGAAAAATATGTCAAAGAAGATGTCCTGGCCAGGGACAAGGACGGGAAATATATCCTCGGAGATTGGGCTTACAAGGTAAGCTATGCAGCTGAATGGGAGAAGGGACTCGTGCAGGAAAGGCTGGACAGTCTTTGTGCGCTGCTTCCTGTCCAGAAGGCGGGCACCATCCACATCGATGCTTTCCATAATGCAGTCCCGCGTCCTCGTATGGTTGACGGCAGGCCAGTCATAAGGATGGAATCTCCGATAAGTCCTTGGCACGGACACACTGCCGAACAGGACAAGGAAGCCAAGGCAAAAATCGTGGGCTACCTGGATTCCAAAGGTATAGATGTTACGACAGAGGGTGCTGACATGTACATCGGAGATCTTTCAGATGGTTGGTTTCCTATGTACTGGCATTTCAGTTCCCGCGAGCATGCGCTTTCGCTGTCCGCCTCCCAGGCATGTGGAGGAGACACAGGTGGCCAGCTTAGGGCATTCTGTAACAATGTCAACGGAGAGGAAGTGTTCAGGAGGGCCCCTAATCTTTCGGAGGCTTTTGAGAGGTTCAAGGAAGGCTTTTGTAAAACCACGCTTATCACCCTCTATCTCAATAGTTTCTCCCGTAAGGCGCTCATAAGGGGCGAGGGTGGAAAAGCGATCGGAGTGTTTGAGGACGGTTTGAGGACATATCTTGAAGATGGAGAGGTGGATGTGGCCAAGGACGGGAATATGCTCGCAGAAAACGGGAATATCTTCATGCCAGCCTTGTGGATAGGAAACAGCTCGGCCATAGCATTTTCGGAGAAAGGTTATTCCGAAATGACTTGGACAGTCCCTTCGGGTGTGAAGATTTCAAGGAGGGCGGAAGGTTGGACTCTCGAAGCCTCGGGACGCAGAGAGTTCAAGAACTTCAAAGTGAAAGGAGACAAAGTGACCCTCTCCCTTTCTCCTGGTGAGATGGTACTGATTACTGATTGATGGAAGGAGGGCCCCGGTTATGAAGAATAAAATCGCAGCTGTTTTGATCCTGGTTTTGTCGGCTGTTTCCTGTGGTACCCCAAAAAACGGATTCTTTGACGATAAAAGGATTGTCCTTTCCCTCGGAGTTGTCAGCGACGTCCACATCAACACAGGTGTTCCGAAGACTTCTGAAAAATGGACTGTAGCCTTGGAGCAGTTAGTCGCAAAAGCTTCTGAAAATGATCCTGACGGTCTAGACGGGGTTCTCGTCGCCGGAGACTTGATTGATAATCCCAACGAGAAGTTCCTCGGAGAATTCAAGAGGGTTTATGAATCAGTCCTTGATCCGGTCAAAGTGCCGCTCGTTTATACGGTTGGTAACCATGATGTCCCGAAATACAGATGGGATTCCACCATGGTTTCGGATGCGTCGTACATCCGCAGGCTTCTTGGGGATGATTATTTCCGTACGGATGTCGATAAGGTTTCCGGAGAAGGCCTTGAGTGCAGGCACTGTCAGATAGACGGTTATGACGTGATAGCTATTTCTCCGGACGGGACAAGTCCGGTGATCTATAATCCCAAGGCCCTTGAATGGCTGGATTCAACCCTGTCCGGGATCACGTCCAAGGATCCTTCACGCTATGTGATAGTGATCACCCACCCGATGCTATACGATACTGTCTACGGCAGTCTCCTTGGTGAGGCCGACGGAATCTGGAAGTCGTCACTTCCCGGATATTGGGCGACAAGGGAGTTGCCTGAAATCTTGTCCCGTTACCCCCAGGTGGTGGCGTTCGGAGGTCACCTGCATTTCCCCTTGAACGACCCCAGAAGCATTTGGCAGGGCGGTTTCACTGCACTCGGCTGCGCATCGGTCCGCTACATGGCCCTTGAGGCCGGGGGGTATGAATATATGGCCGGGCAAACTGTGATGAAGGATAAGGACGAATTTTCGCAGGGAAACTTGCTTCAGTTCGACAGGCGGGGCAACATGAGGATCCTCAGGATGGACTTCTACAATGAGGCAGTGATAGGGGAACCTTTGGTCATGGCCAGGCCTTCCAAGGGCGGGAAACATCTCCAGGAATATTCATTCTCTAGGCGCAGGGCCCTGAACACGCCACCGTCCCTCTCTTCAATGGATCTCTCTTTGATGCTGGCTCCGGTTTCCGAAGGTGTCAAGTCCGGGACTGAGGCTGCAGGCATATCCGTGAGTTTTGCTTCCGGGACAGATGATGAATTCGTCCATCACTACGAGCTGACTCTTTCACGTGACGGGAAAGTCTTGGCTACCAAGAAGATACTTTCTGATTTCTACAAATGTCCCCTTCCATCTGGAATGAAGCGGTCCTGGACTGTAGATTTCGGTCCGGAATCTGCAGAAGGAACTCTCGGAACCGGAAGATATACCGTCACTCTCAAGGCTTACGATTCATGGGACGCAGAAAGTGAGTCTCTTGTAAAGGAAATAGTATTTTAGAAATAGAGCCATATCATGAAATTCATCAGCTGGAATGTCAATGGCCTGAGGGCCTGCGCCGGGAAGGGCGATTTCGACAAGGCTTTCACGGCCCTTGATGCCGATTTTTTCTGCCTTCAGGAGACAAAGATGCAGCCCGGGCAGCTCGATCTTGAGTACCTGGGTTACACCTCTTACTGGAATTCCGCCGAAAAGAAAGGCTATTCGGGCACGGCCATATATTCAAAGCACCAGCCCCTGGATGTCACTTACGGCATTGGAGTCGAGGAGCATGACAACGAGGGAAGGGTCATCACCCTCGAGATGCCGGAGTTCTTCCTTGTCTGCGTCTACACTCCCAACTCCCAGGATGGCCTTAGGAGACTCGATTACCGGATGACCTGGGATGATGCTTTCCGGGAATATGTCCTTTCGCTCAAGGCTCGAAAGGGAGTGGTCATCTGCGGCGACATGAATGTCGCCCATGAGGAGATCGACATCAAGAACCCCAAGTCAAACCGCCGCAATGCAGGCTTCACTGATGAAGAGAGGTCGAAATTCTCCAAGCTGCTGGAGGCCGGTTTCGTGGACACATGGCGCACCCAGCATCCAGATGAAGTGAAGTACTCCTGGTGGTCGTACCGTTTCCGGGCTCGCGAGAACAATGCAGGTTGGCGGATCGACTATTTCCTTGTCTCCGAAGACCTCAGGGACAGGATTGTTTCAACAGAAATCCACAACGAGGTTTTCGGCTCCGACCATTGCCCTGTGGAGCTGGAACTTAACTTTTAATATTTGAATATTTGTCGTATATTAGCAAACTGCGTAGAATGATTTGAAACGGGGCGATTTGTAAACATAAAATAACACGATAATGAAACTTCAGAATCTATTTTTGACGCTTTTCGCCGCTGCCGTCATGATGGTCGGCTGCGGTCCTAAAGAAGATCCTCAGCCTGCTCTTCCTGTCCTCAATGTCGGGCAGACTGAACTCACCTTCGAGCAGGGTGGCGGTACTGCCACTCTTACCGTGACTTCCAACAGGCCCTGGACGATTACTTCCGATGCTGACTGGATTGCTTTCAATCCGTCCAGCGGATCGGCTGCCGACGCTCCAGTCAACGTGACTGTCACGGCCCTGGCCAATTCATCCACTGACAGGACTTCTTCATTCAGGGTAAAGACTGACTTCGACTACAAGACCGTCAGTGTCTCCCAGAAGGGTTCAAAGGGTGAGGATCCTAACCAGACAGCCACAGGATCTGGTACTGCGAATGATCCTTACAATGTTTTCGCTGCAATCCAGAAGGCAAAGTCCCTGGTAGCTTTCAATTCCGGCGACGAGGCCAATTCCGAGAACTCTGCAAATGTGTACACCAAGGGCAAGGTCGTCAGTGTCGAGATAGATCCCAGCTACGGCAATGCCACTTACTACATTTCCGCTGATGGAACGACCGAGACTCAGCTCGAGGTCTACAGGGGCAAGTACATCGATGGTGCCAACTTCCTCATGAAGGACCAGCTTAAGGTCGGTGACGAAGTGGTAGTGTACGGAACCATCGTGAATTTCAAGGGCAACACTCCCGAGTACACCACCGGCAGCAAGATAATCTCGATCAACGGTAGCACCGAGGCTCCTGCGATTGATTTCACCAAGTTCGAGCTCATCACTGTCAAGTCCTTCATCGACAAGGCTGATAACGGTCAGTTCTTCAGGCTCAAGGGAACCGTAAGCAAGTTCAACAAACAATACTGCAGCTTCGACCTGACCGATGAGACCGGTACCATCTACGTCTACAGCGTGAACAACAAAGATGACTGGAGCGAAAAGATCTCCAATGGAGGTACTGTGGAACTCGCCGGACTTTACACCTATTACGAGAAGAATGAACAGCACGAGGTCGTCAGCGCCCAGATCCTCTCCTTCGAGCCCGGTTCAGGCAGCGGTGACCACAGCGATGCGGTTGCCAAGACAGTCAAGGACTTCATCTCGACTGCTGACAACAATACTTATTTCAAGCTCACCGGAACTGTCAGCGGATTCAATTCCCAGTACTGCAGTTTCGACCTTACTGACGAAACCGGCAAGATCTATGTCTACAGCGTGGCCAATAAAGCAGATTGGAGCAGCAAGATTTCCAATGGCGGTACAGTGACCCTGGCTGGTAAATATCTCTACTATGAATCCAAGGACCAGCATGAAGTTGTGGATGCTGAGATCATCTCCTTCGAGGCAGGTTCAGGTGGAGGAGACCACAGCGATGCAGTAGCCAAGACCGTTGATGAGTTTATCAAGGCGGCCGACAAGGATAACTTCTACAAGCTTACCGGAACTGTCAGCGGATTCAACTCCCAGTACTGCAGTTTTGACCTTACGGATGCAACCGGCAAGATCTATGTCTACAGCGTGGCCAACAAGGACGCCTGGAGCAGCAAGATTGCCAACGGCGGCACAGTGACCCTGGCTGGAAAGTACGACTATTATGCTACCAAGGAGCAGCACGAAGTCATTGAGGCTGAGATTCTGTCCTTCACTCCAGGTGAGACTCCTGATGCAAAGGCTGCGACTGTTGCTGAAGCTATCACTGCTGACAAGGATGCTGTCCTGAAGGTCGGCCCTGCAGTGGTTGTTGCTTCCGCTTCTGCAGGTTTCCTTATGGAGCAGGATGGTGCAAGGATCTATGTCTATGGAGGAAGTGCCGTTGTCGGAGATAATGTCACTGTGACCGGTACCAAGGCTGAATATGGTGGGGCTCCCCAGCTGACAAGCCCGACCGTAACTGTCACTTCAAAGGGTACCAAGGTAACTTATCCTGATGCAAAGGACATTACTTCTACAGTTGATTCTTACAGTTCAACTACCAGGGAATTCGTCACTGTCAAGGGTAAACTCAGCATCTCCGGCAATTATTTCAATGTCGAGATCGGTGGTGCAACCACTGTCACGGGAAGCATCGTGAAGCCCGTTGAGGACATCGAGGCCCTTAATGGCAAGGATGTTACGATCAAGGGATATTATCTCTACCACACCAGCAACGGTAAATATCTCTATGTCATCGCAACCGACATCAACGGCACAGCCATTACCGGTGAAGGCGGTGGTTCCCAGGGCGGAGGCGGATCTGAAGTTGTCGGCAACACCGAGACCATTGATTTCTCGGCTCAGGGATATGAAAACGCTCAGGCCATTGCTTCATTCAAGGGTACTGATGTGACGATTAGTTTTGACAAGGGGTCAAACAATAACAGTCCTAAGTATTATAACACCGGTACTGCCGTCAGGGTCTATGGTGGCAACAACTTCACAGTTTCATCCAGCAAGACTATTACGGCGATTAAGTTCACTTTCAGCAGTGGTGAAGGCTCAAATGAAATCTCCGCTGATAAGGGGAAATATTCAGATGGAACCTGGACCGGTTCTGCGACTTCCATCAAATTTACAGTTGGTGGCACTACAGGTCACAGGAGAATCAAGACTATAGCAGTCACATTCGCTGAATAGGAATGTCGCTTTCCCGGCATATTCGTTTATTCCGTCCGCTGGCAGTGCTTTTAGCGCTGTCAGTGGCGGTTTTTTCCTGTAAGGAGCCTGTGAAGATCGAGCCGGCGGTGCCTCCGGTGCTGACGGTAAAGACGCAGACTGTTGAAGGAGAGGCCGGGAGTCAGTTCATTACTATCAGTGCGACTGGGGACTGGACCATTTCCACTTCGGCTTCTTGGCTTACCGTCAATCCTTCCAGCGGCTCAGGGAACAACAACATGGTCGTCCTGAGCTACTCAGAGAACACTGATGCTGTCAGGACAGCGAGCATAACGGTTACCGGGGCTGGTGGGACCGTTTCATCCAATGTCACCCAGAAGAAAAAGGATGTTCCCGTCGATCAGGAAAGTGAGAGAGGCTACGGAGCCAAGATAGCCAGTGCAAGATGGCTGGAGTTGCCCCAGACATTCGAGAATGACGACAAGGAATTTTTCACCCATGACATGACTGTAGGTTCTACCAAGACCAGGAATTATTCCTTTGATTGGGACTATGGCAATCTTATAGCCGCATGGGTCGCCTATCCGCTTTGTACCTGGAATATAGGCAATGGAAGCCGTTCCGATGCATGGGGCCTGGATCCCCTCCTCCCTGAATCCAAGCAACCAGTCCTTTTCAATGCCTATTCAGGATTCGGTTCAAGGGGGCATCAGATCCCCTCAGCCGACAGGCTTGCCAGAGCGGCAAATGTCCAGACTTTTTATTTTACGAACATGACTCCGCAGGACTATGACTTCAACGGAGGTATCTGGGCTAACTTGGAAAACCAGGTCCGGACATGGGCTAAGAAGACAGGAGCTGTGGCTGGTACTGACACGCTCTATGTGGTGACTGGATGCTACATCGGGAAGTCTGGCAAAAAGGCCTACGACAATAAAGGCAAGGCTGTCACTGTCCCCGAAGGGTATTTCAAAGCCCTGCTCCGTTACAAGAACAACCCGGAAGTGGGACATGACGGTTTCATGGCCTGTGCATTCTACTTCGAGAATGCTAACAAGTACGGAACCAAAGTCTCCAAAGACCTGTCCATGTCCATCTCCAAACTGGAGGAGAAACTTGGCTACAAATTGTTCGTCAACCTGGAGCAGAAAGTCGGAAGTGAAACTTACAAAAAGATAAAAGACGAAGATCCATCCACTGTCGCATGGTGGTGGAATTAAGCATAAACCACAGATTATGAAGAGATTTTTCAGCATACTTCTTTCCCTTCTCGTCCTGGTCCCGTTTGCCGGAGCCCAGAAGGTCCAGAAGAGCCATGTGATTGGTTTCTACAACCTTGAAAACCTGTTTGACACCTACCACGACGAAGGCAAGAACGACTACGAGTATCTTCCCGACGGAGCAAACCAGTGGACCGAGGTCAAGTACCGCAAGAAACTCCACAACATGGCCGAGGTCATCCGCGCCATGAAAGAGGAGAACAAGGTTTACCACACCATCCTGGGCGTCAGCGAGATTGAGAATCGCAACGTTCTCGAAGAACTGGTGATCCAACCCGAGATCGCAGAGGCAAATTACCAGATCGTCCACTATGACGGACCGGACAGGCGCGGTGTCGACTGTGCACTGCTTTACCGTCCGGACCAGTTCACCCTCCTGGGGAGCAGGTCGATTCCGTTCACTTTCGATTCCCAGTCGATAAAGTTCTCCATGACTCCGGAGGAGCAGGCTGATTTCAGGACGAGGGACATCCTTGAAGTCCGTGGTACCATCGATGATGAGATGTTCGCTTTCTATGTAACCCACCTTCCTTCCAGGATCGGAGGCAAGAGCGGAGACCTCAGGAGCCGCGGAGCGGAGATCATCTATGAGAACGCCATGAAGCTCATGAATGAATATCCCGGAATCAAGATTGTCGTGATGGGTGACATGAATGACGATCCGTTCAACGAGAGCATGGTCACCTACCTTCATGGAAAGGAGGATACAGACCAGGTCGGACCGGAGGATTTCTTCAATCCTTTCCTTTCGATGGTCAAGGCCGGGTTCGGTTCTCTCGCCTATCAGGGAGTCTGGAGCATCTTCGACATAATCATGGTCAACAGCAACCTCGTCAATCCCGAAAAGGGTACCTTCAGGATCAAGCCTATCGTGAACAAGAAGTTCTATGGCAGGGTGTTCCAGCAGCCCTTCATGACCCAGCAGGAAGGCCAGTACAAGGGTACGCCGAAGAGGACGATGTCCAACGGTGCCTTCATCAACGGCTACAGTGACCACTATCCCACTTACATCGTAATATCAACCAAGTAAAATGAATATTATCAAGAAATCAGCTGCAGCATTGGCAGCAGTCTTGATCGGTGCAGTCCTTTCTGCGCAGGTTCCTACCGGCGGAGTCAAGGGAACTGTCATCAACAGGGCTTCCAGGACACCCGTCGAGGGTGCCAGCCTGGTTCTCAAGTCCGGTGCTGTCGAGATCGGGACTATCAAGACCGACGCCCAGGGCAATTTCCTTCTCGAGTCGCTTGCCGATGGCATGTACGATCTTGTCATCGAAGCTCCGGGATATCTTCCCACGACCGTGAACGTGACTGTCAACGATGGCTACGTCAAGAATATGTACAACCTGAGTCTCTCTCCTTCAGTCATCAGCAACGATGTTGATGATTCTTCTTTCGGAGAGTTCGACCTTGACGGAAACGGCTACGAAGACACCCCTACGATTCTATATGACCAGAACGACGTGTTCAATAATGCGGCAAGCTACAATTTCAGCGCGGTGCGTTTCAAAGTCCGTGGTTATGCCAGCGAGTCGCAGGATGTCTATGTCGCAGGAGTCAAGATGAACGATGCCCTGACTGGATATTCACCGTACTCACTTTGGAGCGGTCTCAATGAGGCTACCCGTTCCAAGGCTTCCGTGATAGGTTCCGAGATTTCGCCTTACGGTATCGGAGGTTACAACGGACTGACCAACATTTACGGAACCCCTGGCCAGGTCCGTCCCGGAAAGAGATTCAGTGTCCTGACGAACAGTGCTCTATATCGTCTCCGTCTCATGGGGACCTATGCAGCTCCTGAGAATGACAAGGGTTGGTCCTATGCTGTCAGCGCTTCCGCCCGTCTCGGAGGAAACGATTGGGTACAAGGCGTTTACTATCGCTCGTTTGCCTATTATCTCGGAGTGGAGAAGAACTGGGGAGACGTCCATCGCCTCGCCCTTGTCACCTTCGGAGCTCCCGGACAGCGTGGTGCGCAGAACGCTTCCACTCAGGAAGTCTATGACCTCATGGGTGACAACATGTACAACTCCAACTGGGGCTACCAGAACGGAAAGATGCGTAACGCCAGGAACAGGATAACTTTCGAGCCCATCACTTTCCTTAAGTACGATTTCACTCCTTCAAAGGAGTTGGAGGCTTCCGCTACCTTGCTTTTCAGGACCGGAAAGAACGGTTACACGGCACTTGACTGGTACGATGCTCCGGATCCCAGGCCTGACTACTATCGCAACCTGCCGAGCTATTACTACATGCCCAACGAGGACTACAACCGCCTGAATCCCCAGAAGGCTGCCTGGGCACGTGAAGCCTGGCAGACACATCAGGCTTCCACGGCCCACGTGGACTGGGACAGGTTCTACTATGTCAACAGGAATTCCGAGGGAGGACGTTCGAAATACGCTCTCGAGGAGAGACATGTGGACCAGAATGACCTCAACCTGGCGACCAGCATTAAATGGCGTCCCAACCCCAACACGATCCTGACGGCTGGTTTCAACGCCAAGTACAACAAGACAGAGTACTACAAGTCCATCAACGACCTTCTTGGAGGAGAGTACTTCCTGGATGTGGACCAGTTCGCGGAGAGGGATTATTCTTCATCTGCTTTCAGGGTCCAGAACGACCTGGACTATTACCTGGGCCATGGAGAAGCACGCAAGGTCAAGGTAGGCGACAAGTACGGTTATGACTACTTTGCCAACTTGCTGAAGGGAGAACTCTGGGCCACAGGAAAGTTCGCATTCGGTGGTCTTGACGTGACTGTCGGAGGACGCTTGGGTACCAGTACCTTCTGGAGGGAAGGTATGGTGAGAAAGGGTCTTTTCCCTGGACTGGATGACAACGGCCAGCCGATCATGATCGGTGATGACATCTACACTACCTATGACCAGGACGGCAATCCTATTACTTCGAAGGGATCTTCCGAGAAGAAATCCTTCACGACTTATGCCGGGAAGGTCAATGTCGCATATTCATTGACGGGCGGCCACAGGTTCTTCGCGAATGCCGGCTATTTCAGCGATTCTCCTTATTTCGACAAGTCCTTCGTGGCCCCGAGGACAAGGAACACCTACATCCACAAGCTTGACAATGTCAAGTCGCTTTCGGCCGATGTCAACTACATGTATGCAGCAAACGGCTACAGCCTTCGCCTGACTGGCTTCTACACCAACATCACTGACCAGACCGATGTGATGAGCGTCTATTACGACCTCAACAACTCTTTCGGAAACTTCGCCCTCAGCGGCATCGACGAAAGGCATGTCGGAATGGAGCTTGGTTTCGAGGTCCCCACTCCTCTTAGCGGTCTGTCGGTCGTGGGTGTGTTCACTACCGGTGAATATGTCTACACCTCGACTCCTCTGCTTACTGCTACGGTGGACAACAGTGCGGAGCCTATCTATGACGAAATCCCCGTTTCCTACTGGAAAGGAACTCCTATGACCGATGGCACCACCCAGAAGCATTATGTGCCCAGTACTCCCCAGCTTGCTGCAAGTCTCGGTCTTTCCTATTTCTACAACTACTGGTTCATCGATGCCGACGTGGATTACTTCGCCAATTCCTATCTTGACATGAGTCCACTGAGCAGGACTGACTATGCGACTGCAGGCCCTGACGGAGTCATCACTCCTGAAGAAGTTGAGGCAATGACGAGACAGGAGAAGTTCGATCCGGCCTGGCTGGTGAATTTCAGTGTCGGCAAGTCGTGGTACTACAAGAGGAAGTACCAGTACGGTTTCTCCCTCAATGCAAAGAACATCCTCAACAAGACGGATGTCAAGACCGGAGGTTTCGAGCAGACCAGGATGGTGGATAACACCGTCAGCAAGAGCCGCTACTACAACTTCGATCCGAAGTATTTCTACATGCAAGGATTCAACTACATGCTGAACCTTTATTTCAGATTCTAACGCCCGGAGGAACGATTATGAAAAAGATATTTTATTCGATAGCGATAATCCTTTCGTTGGTAGCGGCTTCCTGCGAGGAGTGGGAACCTGTGTTCGGCAATCAGGGTGAACCTGACGTAAGCACTCCCCAGCCCCAGCAGGTCAACACTACGATCGCACAGCTCAAGGCCCTGTACGATGGGAAGCCCTTGCATATTGATAACGACCTGGTCATCGGTGGGAAGATCATTTCTTCCGATGCTTCCGGAAACATCTACCGTTCGCTTTACATCCAGGACGAGACTGGTGCAATCGAAGTGAAGATCGGCAATTCAGGTCTCTACAATGACTACAAGCCCGGACAGATGCTTTACGTGAAGTGCCAGGGACTTGTTCTCGGCAATTACGGCGGTATGCTGCAGATCGGAGCCGACGATCCGACCGGAGAGTACGAGACGGCTTACATAGATGTGAAGAGCCTTATCAGTTCGCACATATTCAAAGGCGAGACCGGTTCTCCTGCCACTCCGCTGGTGGTTTCCGAGGATGAGCTCAAATCGGCCATAAAACTGGGCTACAAGAGTCCGTACTTCGGCAAGCTGGTGACCTTGAACAACCTGACTTACGCCAAAGAAATATTTGTCCTTATCTATCTCAACAGCAACCTGGACAAGAAAGCTTCTTCCAACCGTCTCTTCCTTTCTGACCAGCAGTGGGGAGTCGACACCTGGGCTTTCAGCGCCAACAAGATGAAGGAATACCTGTTGTCGGGAGTGTGGAATTCTGCCAAGATCGGTAATTCCGGCGACTATAACTACGGTACCGTCGAGGATGCTTTCAAGGTGCTGTACGAAAATGCGGCAGCCTACGCTGTCAGCCAGTATTTCAAGATGCCAGGAGGCACGGAAGTCCAGGTGCGTTCCAGCGGCTATGCCAAGTTCTCCGACCAGAAGATTGATTCCAGGATTCTGTCCGGAGATTCGAGAATCAACCTGACTGGCATCCTTACCAACTACAATGGAGCCGCTCAGTTCACCCTTATAGATCTGGACGGTGTGAAGATAACCAACTAAACATACCGTCATGAAAAAAACTGTTTTAGCTTTGGGAACTATCGTGATGATGAGTGCATGTACCCAGACAAAGAATCCTTTCCTTCAGGAATGGGACACTCCCTACGGTATTCCGCCGTTTGACAAGATTACACTTGCCGATTACATCCCTGCGGTCAAGGCCGGAATAGAGCAGCAGGAGAAGGAACTCCAAGCAATCCTGGACAACCAGGAGGCTCCGACTTTCAAGAACACCGTCGAGGCTTACGAGCTTTCAGGAGAAATTCTCTCGAAGGTCAATGGTGTCCTTTTCAACCTCCAGGAGACTGAAGGAAGTGATGAGATGGAGAAAGTGGCCGAAGAAGCCACCGAGCTCCTGACGACGCATGAGAACGAGATTTCGATGAACCGGAAGTTCTTCGAGAGGGTCAAGGCTGTCTACGACGCTGACCAGAGCGGTCTCACGAGGGAGCAGCAAATGGTCCTCAAGAATCTCTACAAGAGCTTCACCCGCAACGGAGTGGATCTGGATGATACTTCCCAGGCAAGGCTCAAGGAGATCAACGTCAAGATCGCTTCGATGCAACAGAAGTTCGGTACAAACCTTCTTGCCGAGAACAACGCCTTCAAGGAGAAATTCGGGATTCCGGTTTCTTCCTACACATCTGAAATGACTTCCTGCGAAGACAGGGCACGTCGCGAGGAGATGTTCAAGGCTTACTCCTCCAGGGGAAACAACGGCAATGAATATGACAACAAGGCCCTCTGTCTTGAGATCCTGAAACTGCGTGCCGAGAAGGCCCGCATGCTCGGGTTCGACACCTTCGCAGCCTATGAACTGGACGAACAGATGGCCCATGATCCTGCAACTGTCGATGCCTTCCTGGATCAAATACAGAAGGCTTCGAATGCCAAGGCCAAGGAGGAAGTCTACGACATGCAGAAGATCATGGACGAGGACATCGCTGCCGGCAAGCTTGCAAAGGGATCAAGGATCCAGCCTTGGGACTGGTTCTATTATGCTGAAAAGGTCCGCCAGCGCAAGTATGCCCTTGACGAGGAGCAGACGAAACCATATTTCAAGATGGAGAACGTCCGCAAGGGTATTTTCACGGCAGCCCACAAGCTTTACGGGATCAACGTGGAACCGCTCGACGGAGTGCCCGTCTACAATCCGGCAGTGGAGACTTTCAAGGTTACGGATGCCGACGGCAGCCTTCTTGGAATATTCATGACTGACTATTATCCTCGTTCTTCCAAGAGGGGAGGGGCCTGGATGAACGTCTTCCGCGACCAGTATGTCGACAAGGATGGCAATGAGGTCCGTCCTATCGTTGTGAACGTAGGCAACATGGCCTCTCCTACCGAGACGGAACCCGCTCTCTTCTCGATCGACAATGTTGAGACGGTCTTCCACGAATTCGGCCATGCCCTTCACGGCCTCCTGACCAAGTGCGCCTATCCTTCCGTGAGCGGCACCAGCGTCAAGCGCGACTTCGTTGAGACATTCTCACAGTTCAATGAGAACTGGGCCTTCCAGCCTGAGATCCTTGCTGAATATGCAACCAACTACAAGACCGGTGAGGTGATTCCCGATTCGCTTGTCGCCAAGATAAACAACGCCAGAAAGTTCAACCAAGGTTTCATGACCTCAGAACTCTGCGCTGCTTCCATCCTGGACATGAAATGGCATGAACTCACTCTTGAAGAACTGGAGAAGATGAGCGAAGGTGACCAGGCGGCCAACGTTGCAGCCTTCGAGGAGAAGGTCTGCAAGGAGATGGGTCTCATTGACGAGATCATCCCTCGCTACCGCACGACCTATTTCAACCATATCTTCAACAGCGGTTACTGTGCAGGATACTACAGCTATCTCTGGGCAGAGGTGCTGGATAAGGATGCCTTTGAATATTTCCAGCAGCAGGGACTTTACGACCCTCATGTGGCGGACAAGTTCCGCCGTACATTCCTCGAAAGGGGAGGCAGCGAGGAGCCCATGGTCCTGTACATGAGATTCAAAGGCTCGGAGCCTGATCCGGGCGCGCTTTTGAGGGCGAGAGGACTTGAATAATCAAAACCAATAATCTTTATAGTATGAAACGAATCTTATTGATGGCTTTGGCATGCGGACTTGCACTTGCTTCCACGGCAAGGGCGGATGAGGCCCGTTTGCTCAGGTTCCCGGCTACCAACGGGACCGACATCGTGTTCTCCTATGCGGGAGACCTTTTCACGGCACCTCTTGTCGGCGGTGAGGCCAAGCGCCTTACCTCACACATCGGTTATGAGATGTTTGCAAAGTATTCCCCGGACGGAAAGACTATTGCCTTTACCGGTGAATATGACGGCAACCGCGAGGTCTATATCATGCCTGCAGGTGGTGGTGAGCCCGTGCGCCTTACCTACACGTCAACCAATTCGCGTGATGATCTTGGAGACCGCATGGGTCCCAACAATATCGTCATGGCATGGACTACCGACGGCAAGTACATCATTTTCCGCAACAGGACCGGTGACGGTTTCCCTGGCAAGCTTTGGAAAGTGTCTGTCAACGGCGGTATGCCTGAGGAACTTCCTCTTCCGGAAGGTGGCTTCTGCAGCTATTCTCCCGATGGGAAGAAGTTGGCTTACAACCGCGTGATGAGGGAGTTCAGGACATGGAAGTACTATCGTGGAGGCATGGCTGACGAGGTCTGGGTCTACGATGGCAAGAGCGTTGAGAAAATCACCGACAATCCCGCCCAGGACATCTTCCCCATGTGGGTCGGCGATGAGATCTATTTCGCTTCCGACCGTGACATGAACATGAATATATTCGTGTACAACACCAAGACCAAGGCAACGACGAAGGTGACGAATTTCAATGACTTCGATGTCAAGTTCCCCAGCACCAACGGTAAGCTGGTGGTCTTCGAGAAGGGTGGTTTCCTCTATAAACTCGATCCGTCCACCAAGAAGGCTGAGCAGATCCACATCACCCTCGCCTCCGACCTTGTCTATTCCCGTCCTGAATTGAAGAAGGTCTCCGGAAGGGGATTCAGCGTCTCGGCTGATGGCAAGAGAGCCGCTGTCACCGCCCGCGGTGAGGTCTTCGACGTTCCTGTGGGCAAGGGAATCACAAGGAACATCACCCAGACTCCAGGAGCCAACGAGAGGACTGCAACTTGGAGCCCCGACGGCAAGTACATCGCCTACATCAGCGACAAGACCGGTGAGAACGAAGTCTATCTCTATGAGGCAGCTACCGAGACCACAATCCAGGCCACCAAGGGTAATGACACCTACATCAGCAACTTGATGTGGGCTCCGGACAGCAAGCACATCTATTACACTGACCGTAAGAACCGCCTCGTGGAGGTGGATCCTGCCACAAAGGCAAAGAAGGTCGTCTTCTCGAGCCCCGAAGGAGGACTCTATGGCGTTTCCTTCTCTCCTGACAGCAAATGGATTGCCTACACCAAGCGTGCTTCCAACGACATGAGCATCGTATATGTCCAGAATCTCGCTACCGGTAAGGAATATCCCGTCACCGAGAAATGGTACAGCTCAGGCTCGCCTATGTTCTCCTCTGACGGAAAATACCTTGTTTTCACGGCCAGCCGTGACCTCAATCCGATTTACAGCAGCATCGAGTGGAACTATGCCTATTCAGGTATGTCAGCCACCTACATGGCCATGCTTGCGAAGGACACTCCTTCACCCCTTCTCCCTAATGACAGCGAGTCAGCCCCTGCCAAAGAGGAAGACAAGGCAGCTCCTGAGCGTCCCGGTGCTCCTGCAGGCCCCGGCGCAAAGCCTGGCGAGAAGCCTGCTGAGAAGAAAGTCGCTGAGACCAAGATCGACCCCGAAGGCCTTATCGACCGTGTCGTCAAGCTTCCGGTCAGCGGCAGGGTTTTCTTCTGCGATGGTAAGAAACTGTGGTTCATGGGTGGAGCCAACGGTGGCGGCCGTGGCGGCTTCGGTGGTGGATCCGGTGTGAAGACTTATGACTTCGCTTCCGGAAAGACCGAGGACTGCACCGACGGCATGATCAGCTACAGGCTTGGAGACAAGAAGGCTATCCTTAATAGCCGCGGCAAGAGCACAGTGGTCAACTTCCCTTCACCCAGGGTAGCCGGAGGAGAAGAGATCGATGCTGACAACATGTACGCCATGGTAGATTATTCACAGGAGTGGCCTCAGGTCTACAACGAAGTCTGGCGCGCTTTCCGTGACGGCTACTATGTCGAGAACATGCACGGACGTGACTGGAAGGGAGTCAAGGCAAAGTATGAACCCCTCCTTCCTTATGTAAAGACCCGTCTTGACCTCAACTACCTGCTTGGTGCAATGATCTCCGAGCTGGCCAGCGGTCATGCTTATGTCAATCCCGGACCCTACCCGAAGCCCGACCGTATCCCTATGGGTCTCCTCGGAGCCAAGGTCAGCAAGGACAAGGGCTATTTCAGGATCGACCACATCTATGCCGGCGCCACTTACAGGCCTGAGCTCCGCAGCCCGCTGACTGAGCCCGGAATGGATATCGTTGAAGGTGACTATATCACTGCTATCAATGGCCAGTCCCTCAAGGACGTGGACAACATCTACAAGTGTCTCATCGGCAAGGCTGACAAGCTCATCGAGCTTACTGTCAACAAGAAGGCAGCCGAAGGCGGCCGTAAGGTCGTGGTAAGGCCGATCGACAATGAATATCCTCTCGAGCACTACGAGTGGATCCTGAAGAACATCAAGACCGTTGAGGAGAAATCCGGCGGTAAGGTCGGATACATCTACATCCCTGACATGGGTGCCGAAGGACTCAACGAGTTCGCACGTTACTGGTATCCTCAGCTCGATAAGGAAGCCCTTATCATCGATGACCGTGAGAACGGTGGCGGAAATGTTTCCCCGATGATCATAGAGCGTCTCCAGAGGGTGGTTTACAGGATGAATGCCGGTCGCGGATCCAACCGTGTCAGTACCATCCCCGACGGTGCACATGTCGGACCCAAGGTCTTGCTGATCAACAAGTACTCCGCTTCAGACGGAGACCTCTTCCCTTGGGGCTTCAAGGCCAACAAGCTTGGAACCGTGATCGGTACCAGGACATGGGGAGGCATCGTCGGCATCGGTGGTTCACTTCCTTACATGGACGGTACTGACGTCAGGGTTCCTGGTTCTACCAGCTTCGATCCCTACACCGGAGAGTGGATCATCGAGAACTACGGTGTCGATCCGGACATTGTTCTCGACAACGATCCCATCAAGGAGTACGCCGGCACAGACGAGCAGCTTCTCAAGGCTGTCGAGGTCGCCCTCGAGCAGATCAAGACCCAGAGGTCCCATAAGGATCTGCCAGGCAAGCCACAGCCCCGTACTTTCAAGGATCTTGGCCTTCCCGAGATCAAGTAATCATTAATGAGGAATATATGAAAAGATTTTTAACTACGATTGCAGCCATTGTCCTGGCCCTGGCCGGGACAGGCGCATATGCCCAGATTTCAGATATCGAAGGAAAGTGGAGTGCAGGAGGAGGATTCTCTGCCTTCAGCCTTGCCGGAACAGGAGCAGATCAGGTTGAAAAGCTGGGTTTCCCCAGCCTGGTGCCCGGTTTCTACTTCGGAGCCAGCCTGGACTATGCCTTTTCCACCATACAGGGCCTGACAGTTGAACCCGGTGCCTACATCTACCATTATGGAAAGAGCTTCGTTTTCGGCATCAGCGATGACAGGAAGGCGAAATCCTACCACGCCAACTATCTCAGCGTTCCAATCAACCTGAAGTATTCTTTCACAAATGGTTCAGATTTCGGTCTGGCAGTCTACACGGGTCCTCGTTTCAATCTGGGGATCGGAGGCAACATGTTCAGTACAGGTAAGACTTATCCTAGCCTGAGGCCAATCGAGGCCCAGTGGGGAGTCGGACTTGCTGTCACAATCCAGGATGCAGCAATCATCCGCGCCGGTTATGACACAGGATTGCTCAGGGGCATCAGGGATAACAAGGATCTCGGCTACGATGATGTCCAGGCTCATAGGGACGTCTTCTCCATTGGATTAAGCTTTATCTTCTAGCATGCTTAAGCACCGTCTAATCTTGTCAGCGCTGTCGGTCATGGCAGCGCTGACCTTTATGGACTGTTCCAATTCTCCCAAGCGTCAGACTGAAGTTTCATGGGAGATTGAAGAAGAAAAGGTCCCTCTTGCAGATCCTTATATCCTGCTGCATGACGGCACTTACTACGCTTATGGTACCGGCGAGCCAGGTTTCAGGATCTACACATCAACCGACCTGGAACACTGGCAGAAGAAGGGTATTGCCCTCGAGATCGACAAGTGTTGGGGTACCAAGCAGTTCTGGGCCCCTGAGGTCTACTATATCAAGTCCAAGGATAAATTCTTCCTTTTCTATTCTTCGGAAGAACACATCTGCGTGGCCACTTCCGACAGTCCGGAAGGACCCTTCACCCAGGATGTCATTAAGCCCATAAGGGAGGAGAAGGGGATTGACACTTCACTTTATATCGATGATGACGGGACACCTTACCTTTATTTCGTGCGTTTCACGGGGGGGTAATGTGATCTGGGTCGCAGAGATGACTGAGGACCTTCTTGGAATAAAGGATGAAACGCTCAAGGAATGCATAAGTGCCCAAGAACCCTGGGAACTTGTCGACGCCAGGGTCACCGAAGGACCTTCAGTGTTCAAGCATAAGGGGACGTACTACATGGTCTACTCAGCGAACCACACCCGCAGCCAGGATTATGCAGTGGGTTATGCCACTGCCCCGTCTCCTTGCGGACCATGGACGAAGTATACAGGCAATCCTGTGTTCAGGAGGGATTCCCAGAATGCCGGAGGGTTGGTCGGAATCGGCCATGGAGCTCCTTTCAAGGGCGAGGACGGCAAATCAATGTATGTCTTCCATGCCCATCAGAACGACTCCACGATGTATCCCCGTACCATGTACATCAACACGGAACTGAAGATAGCCAAGGACGGCACTCTCAGCATGCCCGGCGATGTAATCCACCCTGTTGTCGTTAATTAGGATCTGATCAATTCCTCGTCTTGAGATAGTTTTCTATACGGGGATAGTAATAGTCTTTTACATCCTTCCAGTGGTAGAATGGCCAGATGTCAGTCTCCACTGGAATGTGTTTTTCTTCTTCCTGGAGAAGGAACTTTACAAGGATGTCATCACTTCCAGGTTTCCTGAAGAAGACCAGTTGGATGTTGGAGGCCATTGGAATGACCTGGAACAGTGAGAAATGGTCACAGACATTCATAAAATCAGCGGGGACTTCCCTGCATCCGTCGAATTCAAATGCCCTGGTCAGCAGGATGACGAAGCCGTCGTGGCTGAAACGGAGGAAGGCTCCGTTTTCTCCGGCATCAATGGCAGCCTGGGCATTGTCAAACATGTGCTTCATTGGAAAATACCCTCTCTTATAGCCTGGGGTCATGCCTTTGTAGTAACCAGGTGAAATCAGCCATGAGATAGAGTTGGAAAGGAAAATGGTGTAAAGCTGGTCCTTCGTGAAATACTTCCTGAATGTACGTTTCATTTTCAATTCAGGAATGCATTGCATGTCTTCTGCGATGTCGTAGAGGTCTTCGGAGAATTTGGCCGGATTGCCTCCGTTATAGTCCAGGATCAAAGACCTGTCCTTGATGAACTTCCCGCTGATGTCGACGGTTTTCCTGAGTGAATCGCGAACGAAGCGTGCACGATCCTTTATTGCATCTGACCCGGGGACCACCGTTACGCTGTCCGATGAATTGCTCATGTACCATTTGTCTTCGGGATGGTAACCACCTTCGATGTCCAGGGAAGGATTCCTTCGTTTGAGTTCTCCCACGAAATGCTCCATACTCTCGATGCACCGATGTGAGGAGGTAGAGCGTGTGATGACTTTTGCTTCGTTGTCAAAGACGGCGGGATAGCGTGTGAACGCCCTCGCTGCAATGCCTTCATGCTCCCGTCCTCCAAGGGCGGAGAGTTCTCCGGCCTTCCCTTCTGCATCCGCATAGGCCTTGCGGAGATCCCTCAGCAGTACCTTGCCTTTATGGGTCAGGGCATCAGCTGAATCCGCTCTTTCAAGTAAGCCTATCGTACGATGGTAGAAACTGTTGGAAGTGAGGTACCGCGACCCATGCCTTCCAAAGTGAGTGATGTAGAATGCCTCATATCCTTCGGGCGGAGGTGTCTGGGAATACTTTGCCCCGGGATAGGAATAATAATTCGATCCTAGCTTGTCTATGTCGGACCAGAGTTCTTTTTTTGATACCTGTGCAAGGGCAGACGTACATGCCAGCACAAGCGACAGGCATGCCAAGACTGTTCTTCTATTCATTATTTGCGAGTTTATCCATTCTCAGCAGGGTCTGGATCGAGGCAACGCAACAGTTGATCCAGAAGAAAGTGTTGTATTCCTTCATCCTTCCGCGGAACTCCAGCAAGGTAGGGATCCTTCCGGTGATCTGGTCCTGCACGACGGTGAGGTTGTCAATAAGGGCCTTGCCCTTTGCGTAGGCAAGCTGGTCCCCGGTCTCTTCATAAAGGGAAAGATAAGCGTTGGCAACATTGCATGAGCTGTTGTCTACTGCCATCTCGTACTTGTACTGCTCGAACACGCAAGGTGCGCAGAAAGGCTTGATTCCGTGCTTGTCCGGCAGGAAATCCCAGTAGACGAACTGGTCTTCGCTCAGGCGTATCAGGTCGATGGCATCGGCAAGGTCCTCGGGAGAGACGACGTCCTTCCCGAGAAGGTACCTGGCATAGGGGGCGGCAGTGCAGTTTGTGAGGTTCTCGTACATGTGAAGTCCGAGGACGGAGACATCTTCGAACTGGCCGGTCAGGTTGAATGTCGAGACGGCAACTTTCCTCATCCATTCCTCGGCCGAGGTCCTCATTTTGTCATAGTCATTGACCCCATAGTCCTTTTCAAGCCTCTGGATCACCGAGACGAGAGGTCCCAGCATTGCACCGACATCGTTGACAGGTTCACCGGTGATGAAGTCTACCTTAATCGGAAGGGAACCGTCCGGGCGCTGGAGCTTCTGAAGGGTGTTCATGATTCCGATCGCCTGATTGAAATACCGTTTTTCCTTCGTCTCGTCGTAAATGGTCAGGAACACATCCACAGCCCGGCATGCTTCCATGGTCATTGTCTTGCCTTTGTTTTCATCCCTTTTGGAAGAGACAAGTTCCTGGTAATATGTCGGAGGTATGAATGCCAGGGGATCACCTTCGGGACGACTCTGGGCAATGAGGAATTCCGCTGCATTGCGGGCCATTGTCAAGGCCTCTTCCCTAAGTGAGGGAATCTCCTTCGCTACGATGCATTCGTTTATGACGGTAGCCCCTATGATCTTGGTAGCGTAGGTGTTGAGGTTGTAACTCATGTCAGGCTCCGTGTGATCCAGCCAGTACTGTACGGAGGGCATCTTGTGGATGAAATAGGCTGCCTTGATGGCTGACTCGCGGTAGGGGAGGGTTGCTCCATGGTATGGTCCCTGGAAAGGGAAATCCCGGAAGAATTTCCTTGTGCCTGCCGTGTCAAGGACCTGCCCCTTGTCTCCTATTGCCAGGACGGCCAGCCTGATGTCCCCGACTGCCACATCATTCCACACCGGACTGAGTGGAGCCCATGGCTTGTCTGCGCTGAATGACCATGTCTTTCCGCTTTCAGTGGCCTTGAGATCGAACCTGTATTCCTTAGCTCCTTCTACTTCCTTGAAATCGAAGGCGGGGGCATAGGTGAACTTTTTGGCATAGATGTTCCAATACGGATTCCGTCCTTCGTAGCCAGGGCGGATGGGTTTAAGATATTCATCTGCGGCCTTGGAATTCAACTTGCTCCAAGCTTTTTCCGGGGTTTCTGTCTTGCACCCGGCAAGTGTGGCCATGATGATGACCGCGGCTGCGATCATGTGATTCTTATTCATTTTCTTTCATCCTTTGAGTCAGTTCGTGCATTCTCATGAGCATCTTCACATCCGCGAAGCAACAGTTGATAGTGATCTGTGTCTTGACGTCCCTGTCCACAGGACGGAACACCAGGGCAGTAGGGATTACACCACTATTCTGGTGCTGGACGATGGTAAGGTTGTCAACGATGGCCTTGCCTTTTTCAAAAGCGAGCCTGTCACCGGTCAGTTCAAAATAGGAGAGCAGCGGATTGGCAACATTACAGGAACTGTTGTCGATAGGTGTCTCGTACTTATACTGTTCGTGAACAGCAGGTGCGCTACGAGGGCGTACTCCGTCAGGTCCGTACTGGTAGTCCCAATGGATGAACTGGTCTTCGCTAAGCCTCATAAGGTCCACTGCATTGGCTATGTCCTCTTCAGTGGGATTCTCTTTATTCAAAAGATAATCAGCGTAGGGAGAAGCAGTGCAGTTTGTCAGATTTTCGTACGGCTGCAGTTTCATGACAGACACGTCCTCGAACTGCCCGGTCATGTCGAAGGTCTTGAGTGGTACGGCCATCATCCACTTTTCTCCAGCCTCCTGCATCTGTTTGAATTCTTCGATTCCATACTGTTTCTGGAGCCTTCTCAGGAAATTGAGAAGAGGATGGAGCATCGCTCCGGTTTCGTTCACGGCCTCTCCGGTGATGAAATCCATCTTGATGGGGAAGGAACCGTCCGGTCTTTGGATCTTCTTGTAGGTACGCGCTATGGCAATCGCCCTGTCGAACCAGGCCTTGTCTCCGGTCAGGTCATACAAGTCCAGGAAGGCAGGTCCCGGCCCCTTGGCAGCCTCCATAGCCATGGTCTTTCCGTTATTCTCATCACTTTTCTGGAGGTCTCCCTTGTAGTAGGTCGGGGGAAAGAAAGCCAGAGGAGCATCTTCCGGCCTGCTCTGCGAGACAAGGAAATTGGCAGCCCCCAGTGCAATAGCCAAGGCTTCCTCTCTTCTGGCCGGAATCTCCCGTGCTATAAGGCATTCATTGCTGATCAGGGCTCCAATCACCTTGCAAGCGCATGAAAAGTGCGGATAAGTCTCAAGGTCCGGCTCCATTTCGGTAGCAAAGCGCTTGACAAACGGGAGGGTGTGGATGTAAAGGGCGGCCTTAAGGGCAGCTTCCCGGTAGGGGACAACAGCATTGTTGTATGGACCGTGAAAAGGGAAATCCCTGAAGAATTGCCTTTTGCCGGCGGTGTCCAGCACCTGTCCCTTGTCCCCCAGGGCCAGGACGGCGAGTTCAATGTCTCCGACACTGATCTCATTCCATACGGGACTGAGCGGTGCCCAAGGTTTGTCTGCTGTGAACGACCAGGCCTCTCCGCTTTCAGGAGCCTTCAGGTCGAACCTGTATTCCTTTGCTCCTTCAACCTCCTTGAAGTCGAAGGCCGGAGCATAGAGGAATCTTTTAGCGAATACATTCCAATAGGGATTCTTGCCTTCGTACCCTGGCCTTAGCGGCTGGAGGTATTCCTTGGCAGCTTGAGCGTTCAGGGCTTCGAATGCATCTTTGTCCTTTTCCTGGCAGGATGACCCCAGCACCAGCAATAAGCATGTGAAAAACAGTAATCTTTTCATTGATCTTATGATCAGAGTTGGTTATTCAAAACAGAACCGTCATTAATTACCTATAAAAATACTAATTTTGTCATAATTATAATAACCTTCATCATGTTATCAGCAATTATCTCCACTGTCTTGCTAAGCGCTACGCTTAATGTCATTCCTGCACCAAAGGAAACCAGGCTGAACGGTAAGGAAACACCGGTCACCGCTATGGACCGCTGCCGTGTCAGGTTCACCAAGAAGCTGAAGGCGGAGGAGTACATCCTGAAGGTAAGGCGCAAGTCTGTAAGGATCAAAGCCGGAGGTCCTGCAGGAGAGTTCTATGCCCGCCAGACCCTTGCCCAGGAGAGAGACAACCAGGGCGTGCTCCTTAGAGGTACCATCAAGGATTCGCCCCGCTTTGAATGGAGAGGTTACATGCTTGACGAGTCCAGGCATTTCTTCGGCGAGGAATTCGTCCTTAAGACTCTTGACCTGATGGCCTACTATAAACTCAACAAGTTCCACTGGCACTTGACCGACGCCCCGGGATGGAGGATCGAGATAAAGAAATATCCCGAACTTACGACTGTCGGGGCGACCGGATGCTACACTGATCCCCAGGCATCGCCTCGTTTCTACACACAGGACCAGATCAGGAAGATAGTAGCTTACGCTGCCGAGCGCCATATCGAGGTCATCCCTGAATTCGACATGCCAGGCCATGCGTCAGCCGCATGCCGGGCCTACCCCTGGCTGATGGGAGGAATGGATCCGGCGGATCCCAATGCCCAATTCACCTTCAATGTTGGCAGCGAAAGGGTCTACGAGTTCATTTCTGATGTGCTTGACGAAATTTTCTCCCTCTTCCCCAGTGAATATATTCACATCGGGGGAGACGAGGTCAACTTCGGCAGTGCCTGCTGGAACGACAACCCAGACATCCAGGCTTTGATGAAACGCGAAGGAATAGAGGACCTGAAGCAAGTCGAAGGCTGGTTCTTGAAGAAGATGGCGGGAGTCATCGCGGAAAAAGGCCATAAGCTGATCGCCTGGGACGATGTCCTTGACGGAGGAGCCGAAGTCAGGGATGCCGCCATCATGTGGTGGCGCCATGAGCGTCCGGACCATATTACTCAAGCCCTGGACAATGGCCAGAAGGCCATCCTTACCCCTCGCAGGCCCCTGTACCTGGATTTCGTCCAGTATCCCGGCCACACCCAAGGCCGTTCAAGCTATCGTGGTGAATATGTCTGCTCCACCTTGAAGGACATCCATGATTTCCCGGAAGTGAATGTGGCGGGAGTGGAATTCACGCCTGAACGCTTGGCCAATGTCCTTGGCATCCAGGGTAATCTTTGGACCGAGACAGTCAAGACTGAGGAACGGGCCGACCACATGAGCTGGCCACGTCTCTGCGCTATTGCAGAGAGCGGCTGGACAATACCTGAGAACAAGGATTTCGCCTCATTCGAGGCCAGGATGGACGCTGCGTATAAGCACCTGGAAGACAAGGGAATCCATTTCTTCGACAACCGCGACCCCGAGCGCTTCCCTGAGGTCCAGGCTCCATAATTATTCACTGATTCAGTCGCACATCCTAACAAATTCACCGGGAGTGTGGACAATCAGATTAGTGTGCGGCTTGAAATGCTGGACATTCGAAGTTATGATGGCCTCACAGAGGTTGTCCTCGGCGCATGCAATCAGTGCGGCGTCTTCCAAATCCTGGCATGGACTTGAAAGAGCTTTTGAAAGATGATCCTTTGTCACCGGAAGGATTTCGACGAAAGGAAGGATTCTTTTGAGAGCGGCTCTGAATACATCCGAAGGTTTCTTCCTCGCTATGTAGGCACAGTCGGTTATCGACTGGGATGAGATACAGACTTCCAGGCAGCCTTCTTTTGCGGCTTCGAAAACGATTGCAGCCTGCATGAAATTCTCCCTGGAACTGTCAAGCAAGTCAACCAGGACATTGGTGTCAAGAAAGACTCTCATTTCGAAAGCAGATAAGCAAGACGTTCATCTGCCTCGATTTCCTCGGCAGTGTAATGGGGAAGGGTCTCTCCCAATGATAGGATCTCTTCTGAAACCTTAAGCTCCGACAGTTTGGGATAGTTGGTGGAAACGGCCTTTGAAAGAATCCATTCCACATAGTTATTGAAGGACCGGCCTTCCATCCTGGCTTGGGTCTTCAATCTGTCGCATAGTTCAGGCTCCAGCCTGATCCCTGTCTGTATTTTTGAAACGGCACTTCTCATTTGTTGTCATTTTTACAAAAATATAACAAAATGACAACAAACCAAAAAAATGATAACAAATCTACTCGATGAAACTCGTGAGGCAGGTCATTGGACCATCGGGGTGGAACTCGATGGTAGAGGAGGTGGCGGGTACAAGGACCGTTTCACCTTGATGGAGGCTGACCCGGTGGACGGAACCGTCTCCCTCGTTGTCGACAAGTTCTCCCTTTCCACCGACGCACATTACAACGACGAATGAATCCAGGGCCGAAAGGTTCTTGGAGGAAGGTTTGTCCAGGTCGAACAGTGTGGTAGTGAAATACTTGCAGCTGACAAGGGGGGTCTCTGCATTCTTGACCGGGGAATAATCGGTCCTATAGTCAGGGAAAACCGTGTAGTCGATAGCCTCCTTGGCCTGTTCTATGTGGAGTTCGCGAGGCCTTCCGTCCAGACCCAGGCGACCATAGTCATAGATCCTGTAGGTTATGTCGGAAGTCTGCTGGATTTCTGCGACGAAGGTTCCTGCACCGATGGCGTGGATCCTTCCGGCAGGAAGGAAGAACACGTCACCAGGATGTACGTTGTAACTGGCAAGGACGTCTGTGATCGTGTTGTCCTTGACCTTCTCTTCATATTCCTCGGGAGTGATTTCCTGGGTCAGGCCGCTCAACAGGCGCGCCCCCTTGTCGGCACCTACCACGTACCACATTTCAGTTTTTCCCTTGAGGCCAGGACCGATCCTTGAGGCCATGACATCGTCAGGATGGACCTGGACTGAAAGGTTGTCCTTTGCATCGATGAACTTTATCAGCAGGGGGAACTCCGTTCCGTTCTTCTCGAAGACCTTTCGTCCGACCAGGGCGGATCCATATTCATTTACCAGTTCAGTGAGGGACTTGCCGGCAAAGGGGCCTTCCGAGACCACTGAGACATGTCCTTCCACTGCTGAAATCTCCCAACTTTCACCGATCCTGTTGCGGGTGGTGTAGACGCCCTTGAAGGCGGCGATTTTCTCTCCGCCCCAAACCTTGGAACAGAGATATGGTTTGAATTTTAGGGGGTACATATTATTGCTTGTCAAGTTCCGAGAGGGCAAATGCATAGGCTCCGAGGGAAATGGCCATGCTGGCTCCGATCTTCGAACGCATCACTCCGATTCTCTTCTGCGGATCATAGACCACTTCCTTGTCGCTGCCGTAGACTTTCAGCTTGCGTGCTTCTCCGCGCGCAAAATCGACGAATTCTGAAGGGTTGTCAAGGTTGTAGACCTTCATCTGGACCCTGTTCAGCTCTTCTCCTGTGAGTTGGTGCATCTTACCGCGCATTGAACGGAGGATGCCCGGCATGAGATATTCATGATTGTTCATGATGCCTCCGCCGATCACGACCAGGCCGTCGATGAGGGTAACTGCAGTGGCAATCGCGTCTCCAGCAACCTCGCCCATCTTGTCGAAAGCCTTTATGGCGGCTTCCTTGTTGCCGGGAGCCTCGCCCTTTGCGATAGCGCCTATCTCCTTTGGCTCGAGTCCGTGGTCCTTGTTGCCTGAAAGATCACCGTAGACCCTCTTTATGGCTCGGACGGCAACTCCATCCTCGACGATGATGTCAGGCATGTCGGGATGCTTGAGGCAGAAGGTCTCTACGCAGGAGTTGTCTCCCCTGTTGAGGCGGCCGTCGATTACGGTTCCGATGCCGAATCCGGTTCCGAAAGTGTAGCCGATCAGGTTGTGGTAACGCTTTGCGCTTCCGGCTTCTTCCAGCCTTTTGTTGATCTCGGGGAGGGCTCCGCCGAGAGCTTCTCCGTAGGCATAAAGGTCACCGTCATTGTTGATGAAGACAGGGATTCCGAATTTTTCCTTGAGAAAGGGTCCGAGGGCGACACCGTCCCTGAAAGAAGGGAAGTTGGGAAGGAAACCGCCTATGATGCCGTTGGGATAGTCGGCAGGACCAGGGAAAGCGAAGCTGATCGCGACAGGTTTCTCGCCATCGAGTCTCTCGATGATCGTTCCGAAACCCAGGACCATGGCCTGGAGGCACAAGTCAAGGTTATTGGCATTTGATGGCAGAGTGATGGTGTTGCCATAGTACTCACCTCCCTTCATGGCTCCGAAGACCATGTTGGTTCCGCCGGCGTCCAGGGTGAGGACGATCCTGCTGTCGTTTTTGATGTCTGACATATCTGGGGATATTTAGTTATTCATGCCTTATGCAAAGATAGTACGGAATTTGCTAAATTTGCAGTGTTATTAGTATTAAGAGATGAAAAAATCAAACAAGCGCCAAGGTGGTGCCAGGAATGGAAGACAAGCCCTCAGGAAGAGCCGTGAAAAGCAGTTCGGATCAAGGCAGGGCGGAAAGCGGAAATTTGAAGAAGTGACCGGAAAGGTCCACATGAGCAGGGACGGTTTTGTCTTCGTCGTCCCGGAGGGGGATGTCAAGGATAATGACGTCTTCGTGAAAGCATCCAAGACTCGCGGAGCCCTTAACGGCGACCTTGTCAAATGCGTCATCACAAAGGAAAAACAACCCAAGGCCCCGACTTTCAAAGGCAAGGGAAAACCTGCACCCGGAAGGGATGGCGGCCGTCGCCGCGAAGGTGAGATCATAGAGATCATCGAGAGGAGCAAGACTCCGTTTGTAGGAATACTCCATCTCGTCGGCAAGCAAGCCTGGGTGCTGATGCAGTCCAGGACCATGCCTTACGACATCTCAGTCGACTTCGACACTCTCCCGGAGGGAGCCAAGAAGGGAATGAAGGTGGCTGCTGTCATCGACCGGTGGGATCGTGGCGAGCCCAATCCGCACGGGTACATTTCGGATGTACTCGGCGAACCCGGAGCCAATGAGACCGAGATGCATGCTATACTCGCTGAATATGGTCTCCCGTACCGTTTTGAACCTGCAGTCGAGAACGCTGCTGATGCAATCAGCGAGGAAATCACAGAAAAGGATCTTAAAGGGCGCAAGGATTACCGCAAGACTCTCACGTTCACTATCGACCCGACCGATGCAAAAGACTTTGACGACGCGCTTTCCCTTAAAAAGCTTGGGAATGGCAATTACGAGGTCGGTGTCCATATTGCCGATGTGTCCTACTACGTAAAGCCCGGTTCCCTGATGGACCAGGAAGCCCAGGCGCGTGGTACGTCCGTTTACCTTGTGGACAGGACTGTTCCGATGCTTCCCGAGAAGCTTTCCAACAAGCTTTGCTCCTTGCGGCCCAATGAGGATAAGCTCACATTCTCGGCAGTTTTCGAGATGACCCCGGAGGCGCAGGTGGTTGACCGCTGGTTCGGCAGGACTGTGATCTGCTCGGACTACCGTTTCGATTACGAAGGAGCCCAGAAGATCATCGAATCCGAAGGCAAGGAGCCGGAGGATCCGGCAATCACCCAGGAGATCCGCGATGCAGTCCTCGAGCTTAACAAACTGGCCTCAATCATGCGCAAGAAGCGCTTCTCAGCTGGAGCTATCAGTTTCGAACGTCCTGAGATGAAGGTGGAGGTCGATGAGACCGGGAAGCCTGTACGGGTCTATGAGAAGATTACCAAGGAGGCCAACTGGCTGATCGAAGAGTTCATGCTCCTGGCGAACAAGAGTGTGGCTGAATTCATCGCCACTTCCGGCAAGATGAACGGCAAGGAGGACAAGAACGCCAAGACTTTCATCTACCGTATCCATGACGAACCGAACTCCGAGAAGATCGCAGGCCTGGGACGTTTCGTCGGCAATTTCGGTTATAAACTCGGACCTACCGGTACAGGCCGGGACATTGCCAGGTCCCTTAACAGCCTTCTCGTCGATGCCAAGGGCAAGCCTGAATGCGACGCCTTCCAGATGATTGCCCTCCGCTCCATGGCCAAGGCAGTATATTCAACGGAGAACATCGGCCACTACGGCCTTGCTTTCAAGTACTACACCCACTTTACCTCTCCTATCCGCCGTTATCCTGACACGATGGTCCACAGGCTTCTGTCGATGTACCTCGACAACCGTGAGAGCCAGAACAAGGAATACTACGAGCAGCAGTGCCAGCACGCCTCGGAGCGCGAGCAGATTGCAGCCAACGCCGAGCGCGACAGCATCAAGTACAAGCTCATTGAATATATGGTCGACAAGGTGGGGCAGGAATATGACGGAACCATCTCCGGCCTGACGGAATGGGGCATGTACGTGGAGATCAAGCCGGAGATGATCGAAGGTATGGTTGCCCTACGCGACATCCACTCCGATTTCTTCGACTTTGACGAGGAGAACTACCGGATCGTCGGAAAGCACACAAAGAAAGTCTTCCGTCTCGGCGATCCCGTCAGGATCCGTGTGAAGTCAGCTAATCTCGAACAGAGGCTGCTGGACTACGAGCTGGTTGAAAATGACAACTCTAATCACGATTAATATGATCAGAATCAATTGTTTCTTCAAGGCCGCTCCTGGAGAAGCCGCCCTCAAAAAGGCCCTTGAGGCCGCAAAGGCATTAACTGGCAAATCCCTCGCACATGAAGGATGCATCGCCTATGACACATTCTGCAGCGCTACCCGTCCGGATGTGTTCATGATCTGCGAGACATGGAAGGACCAGGCAAGCCTCGACAAGCATTCCGCAACTCCTGAATTTGCCGAATATGTCGGTATTATCCAGGAGAACGGCACCCTCAAGATCGAGAGTTTTGAGTTTTAGTTAAGCTTCACGCTTAGATTTCGACCGGCTTGTACTTAGGAACGAGGATCCTCATTATAGTCCAGGCAAGCAGGTAGGCGATTCCGCAGAAGCAGAACACGATGAAGTAGCCGGCAGGTTTCCCTTCAAATCCAAGGAAGTGGAAAGCTGAACCGGCATTTTCGGCGTATGTGAACAGGTTTCCGGCCACTTTCTGGATGATCATAGATCCGACACCGCCGGCCATTGCGCCAATACCTGTGATAGTTGCTATCGCTCCCTTGGGGAACATGTCTCCTACTGTTGAGAAAATGTTCGCTGACCAGGCCTGGTGCCCTGCAGCGGCAAGGCCGATGAGGATAGCCGGCCACCAAGGAGAATTGAAATGGACTCCCAGCGGCTGGGCGAACAGCGAGCAAAGCGGGAAGAAGGCAAAGATCAGCATCGCCAGCATACGTCCGGAGTACGGGTGCATGCCCTTCTTCTCAACAAACAGTTTCGGCAGATAGCCGCCGAATATCGAGACTACCGTGACAATCAGGTAAAGGGTGAATATCAGCGCCTGTCCCTTGAAAGAAGTGGCGGGGGCGTTAAACTGGTTGCTGAAATACGAAGGAGCCCAGAACAGGAAGAACCACCAGACTCCGTCAGTCAGGAACTTGCCGACAATGAAAGACCATGTTTGGCGATACTTGAAAGCCTGGGTGAAGGGGATGGATTTCTCCTGAGAAAGAATCGCCTTTTCGGCAGCTTCCTCAGCATCGTCCTGGTGGATATATTCCAGCTCTGCTTCGTTCACATGTTTGCTCTTCTCGGGCTTTTCATACATATAATTCCAGAAGAACATCCAGATAAAACCAAGTCCACCGATGATGATGAACGCCCATTCCCAGCCGAGAGCCTTTGCCAGCGGCGGGATGCAGAGAGGAGCAGCAAGAGCTCCGACTGATGCTCCGGCATTGAAGATCGAAGTGGCGAAAGCCCTGTCCTTTTTCGGGAAATACTCTGCCGTCACCTTTACCGCGGCCGGGAAGTTACCAGCTTCTCCGAGAGCCAAGATGCCACGACATAGCATGAACAAGTAGACCGAAGTGGTCGATACAGCCAAAGCTGCATTGCTTCCGGCTTCAACGGCTCTCATGGCGGCAACTGATTCAAAACCACCAAGATGTGCGGTTGCCCATCCGCAGGCGGCATGCATCACGGCACCTGACGACCACACCCCGATCGCAATCAGGTAACCCTTTTTGGTGCCCATCCAGTCTACGAATTTACCGGCAAAGAGGCAGAAAATTGCGTACAGGATGGAGAAGAAGGATGTGATCGTACCGTAATTGGCATCCGACCAGTGGAATTCCGGTTTGATGAATTCCTCATAAGTCAGGGACAGAACCTGCCTGTCGAGGTAATTAACGGTTGTTGCTACGAAAAGAAGGCTGCAGATCCACCATCTCCAATCGGTCATTAGCTTTTTCTGTGTTGACATATTATTTCAGTGATTTTATGATTTCCAGGGTTTCGGCACAAAGTTCGGTAATTTTCTTCCATTCGCCAGCTGCCATAACGTCTTTGGGAAAGAGATTTGACCCCATTCCTACGCATGTCACACCTGCCTTGAACCATGCTTCCAGGTTCTCTTTCGTAGGTTTTACTCCACCGGTGACCATGATCTGGCTCCAAGGCATGGGAGCCTTGATCCCTTTCACGAATGCAGGTCCCAAGACGTCTCCAGGGAAGACTTTGCAGATGTCGCATCCTGCCTCCTGTGCAGCCCCGATCTCGGTTGGAGTCGCACAACCTGGACAATAAGGGATGAGCCTCCTGTTGCAGACAGGTGCAATTGCAGGGTTGAAAAGAGGTCCGACCACAAAGTTGGCTCCGAGTTGGATGAACATGGCGGCTGTTGAGGGATCCACCACCGATCCGACACCCACGATCATCCCTGGAAGGTCTTTGACTGCGTATTTTACAAGTTCTCCGAAAACTTCCTGGGCAAAATCACCGCGGTTGGTGAATTCAAAAACTCTTACACCTCCGTCGTAGCAGGCCTTGAGGACCTTCTTGGAAGTCTCAACGTCTGAATTGTAGAAAACAGGAACCAATCCTGTTTCTTTCATCGCCTGGATTACGCTAAGTTTGCTATAGTTGGCCATATTGGAATAATTATTAACGTGACACGCGTCCGGAGCCGTCACCTTTCATGAGGTTTTCGACCTCGGCTACCGTGACTTGGTTGAAGTCTCCGAAAATTGTGTGTTTGAGACAGGATGCTGCTACGGCAAAATTCAGGGCTTTCTGATCGTTCCCTTCATAATTCAGCAAACCGTAGATCAGACCTCCCATAAAGCTGTCGCCTCCTCCTACGCGGTCCACGATGTGGGTAATATCATAGCGCGGCGACTGCCAGAGAGTCTTCCCGTCCCATAAGACACCACCCCATGTGTTGTGGTTTGCATTTATTGATCCGCGTAAAGTAAGTATGACCTTCCTGGCTCTGGGGAATCTTGCCATCAACTGTTCACCAACGCTTTGGAACCTTTTCTGGTCGATGGCTCCTCCTGCGGAGGTTGCATCGAACCCTTCAGGCTTTATCCCGAAGACTTTCTCGGCGTCCTCTTCATTGCCGAGTATTATGTCACAACCTTCCACGAGGGCAGGCATAACCTCCGAGGCCTTTTTCCCGTATTTCCAGAGATTCTTGCGGTAGTTCAGGTCGCAGGAGACTGTGATTCCGCGCCGATTGGCAACCTTGATGGCCTCGAGGCAGACATCTGCAGCTCCCTGGCTGATAGCGGGGGTGATTCCTGTCCAATGGAACCAATCTGCTCCTTCAAACACCCTGTCCCAGTCTATCATTCCGGTCTCGATGGTGGAAATCGCAGAATTGGCCCTGTCGTACACCACCTTGCTCGGGCGGGCGACAGCCCCGGTTTCCAGAAAATATATTCCAAGACGCTCTCCACCGAAGATGCAGTAGTCAGTACCTACTCCATAGGAGTGCAGGTCCCGGATGCAGCATCTGGCAATGTCGTTGTCCGGAAATCTGGTGACGAATTGAACGTCCATCCCGTAATTTGCCAGGGACACCGCCACGTTGGCCTCTCCTCCGCCAAAAGTGGCGTCGAATTGCCTGGCCTGAGAGAATCGCAGATATCCGGGTGTTGAGAGGCGGAGCATTATCTCTCCAAAAGTGATTATCCTTTTCATGATGACTACATTATCTTTTCTCCTTCTTTCTCAGAGAAGATTCCCTGGCCATGACTTCCATCGACACCACGATCTGGCCCACATTGGATTCCGGCTTCAATGAAGTCAGGAATGCCTGGGCAGCCCGTCTGCCAATCTCATAAGGATGTTGAGCGATCGAACTGATTGCAGGTGACATGATTGTAGTGAAAAACTCATTGGCGGTTCCGATTACTCCGAAATCCTCTGGTATCCTGATACCGCAGTCCTTTGCCGCGAGGTACGCACCTAATGCAGAAAAATCTCCAGCACAATACAGAGCATCACAACCTCTTTCGATAGCGGTTTTACCAGCCTTGTAACCACTTTCTTCCACGATGGAATCATAGAAAATGATGTTTTCATCAACATCGATCCCCATGTCCGTCAAAGCTTGTTTGTAACCGTTCAGACGGTCCAGGTAGGCTTCAGTGTCCATGAATCCGGCAATATGGCCGATTCTTTTGTAGCCTTGTTCAATCAAGTGATGTGTGCCTTCATAAGCGCCATGGAAGTTGTCATTGACGATTTTAGGACCAGGAAGTTCGCTGAAGACGCGGTCGAATTGCACGAGAATCGTTTCCGGCCTGATGTTTTTCATGATGTGGTCGCCGGATGGTGAGGAACTGGCGTGAGAAATCAGAACTCCGGCAACGCGGTTGCTCTTCAATGTCTTGAGGGCTTTGATCTCATCCTCCATTTTCTCATGGGCCTGGCAGATGATCACTGAATACCCATGTTCGTTGAGCACGGTTTCAGCTCCGCTGATTGCACTGCTGAAAAATGCCCTGTTTATCCTTGGTACAACTATTCCGACAACATTGGAGTGCCCTTTTCGTAGGGAAGAAGCGGGCTCATTTCGCTCGTAGCCCATTAACACAGCAGTTTCTGAGATTGCTTTGCGGGTAGATTCTTTAACTCTCGGACTTCCAGCAAGAGCCCTTGAAACAGTTGATGGCGTAACCCCTAGGGATTTCGCAATGTCGGAAATTGTTACCATACTGATAGTAGATGATTCTCAAAGATACAAACGTTTGTGATAAAAAGCGAATTATTTTGTGTTTTTAGCGAGTTCAAAACATTTGGAAGCCATTTTTTTTGAAATAATGCTGGATTACTATTGTTTTTAAATACAAACGTTTGTATCTTCGCTACCGATATAAAGTGTTTTATAGCATGAGTAGTTTATTTTCTCTGGAAGGTAAGAATGCCTGGATCACAGGCGGGTCTTACGGAATAGGATTCAATATTGCGAAAGCTTTCGTTGCAGCGGGAGCTAAGAATATCATTTTCAATGACATCAATGATGCTGCTCTCCAGCGCGGACTTGATAATTACCGTGAAGCAGGCATTGAGAACGTACATGGTTACGTCTGCGATGTCACGGACGAGGTGGCGGTAAAGGCTCTCGTAGGTAAGATTCACGAAGAAGTCGGCCAGATAGACATCCTTGTCAACAATGCCGGAATAATCAAACGGATTCCCATGCATGAGATGGAGCGTAAGGAGTTCCAGCAGGTCATAGATGTAGATCTTGTTGCTCCTTTCATCGTTTCTTCGGCTGTTTTGCCCGAAATGATGGAGCGCCGGGAGGGAAAGATCATCAACATCTGTTCAATGATGTCGGAACTTGGCCGGGAAACGGTCTCTGCTTATGCTGCGGCGAAGGGAGGTCTTAAGATGCTGACCAGGAATATCTGCTCTGAATATGGTGAATACAATATCCAGTGCAATGGCATAGGCCCTGGTTATATAGCCACCCCCCAGACAGCCCCTCTGCGCGAGATACAGCCGGATGGCAGCCGTCATCCTTTCGATACTTTCATCTGCGCCAAAACTCCTGCAGGCCGTTGGCTGGATCCTTCAGAGCTTGGCGGCCCGGCAGTCTTCCTTGCATCCCATGCATCCGATGCCGTCAATGGTCATATACTCTATGTGGACGGCGGTATTTTGGCCTATATCGGCAAGCAACCCAAATAATCAGATACCAGTATGAGAATTAATTGTGAGGTCCGGCAGGCATCCAGCAATTTGGATGCGAAGCATTATGACACGGAGCGCATCCGTAAGGAATATCTGGTTGAAAAGGTAATGGCACCTGACGAGATCAACATGGTGTATTCCATGTTCGACAGGATTATTACCGGAGGAGCCGTACCTGTCAAGGAAGAGTTGATCCTGTCTGCACCGGAGATCCTTAGGGCGGAATATTTCACACAAAGAAGGGAGGTAGGCATTATCAACGTGGGTGGTCCTGGCATAGTGAAGGTGGGAGATGAAGATTACCATCTGGATTATAAGGAGGCTATCTATGTGGGCCGTGGAGACCGTCATGTAATATTCAAGAGTGATGATCCTGCTGCTCCGGCACATTTCTATTTCTGCTCTGCCCTTGCACATCGCGAAACCGGAATCAAGAAGGTCACTAAAAAGGATGCTGTTGTCATGCACCTCGGTTCTCTTGAAGAATCCAATGAGAGGACTATCAACCGTCTCCTCGTTAAGGAGGTGGTGCCTTGCTGCCAGCTCCAGATGGGCATGACTGAACTTGCGCCCGGGAGCACGTGGAACACCATGCCCGCTCATACCCACGACAGGCGCATGGAGGTCTATTTCTATTTCGAGGTGCCGGATGATGCAGCAGTCTGCCATTTCATGGGAGAACCTCAGGAGACTCGGCATATCTGGATGCATAATGGGCAATCAGTCATTTCTCCCCAGTGGAGCATCCATTCCGCATGCGCGACCCGTAATTACACTTTTATCTGGGCCATGTGCGGGGAGAATGACGATTACAATGACATGGACTGGTGTGATACAAAAGATTTGAAATAATGAAGCTAGCCTTACCAATCGCATGTGCTGTTCTTTTAACAGTAGCCGGATGCAAGGATAATCCTGATCCAAAAGTGATGGCCCGTGAGGTTCCGGAGAGGGCGGATGATTTCGTGTTTGAGAACAACCTTGTCGCAGGACGGTTCTATGGAAAGTCACTGGAGGGCGATCCTACGTCCCCAGGGCTGGATGTCTGGGTGAAACTCCCCGGGAGGCTTGTGGCTGACGAATGGTATGCCGGAGCAATGGAGGATGGAAGCTACTACCACCATGATCACGGAGGCAAGGATTGCTACAAAGTAGCTGTAAGCCTGGGGGAGGGGCTTCTGTTCCTTATTTAGACAATCGTTTGCGCTGGCCGGTGACCAATTACCGGACCAGTACCATACTTGAAAGAACAAAGGATAAGATTGTCTTTGTTCTCGGCTATCCTGAATGGGAGGCTTCAGAGGGTATCATGGTAAAGTTGGAGAAAAAAGTTACTGTCAAAGCGGACTCTTATTTTATAAAGGTAGAAGATACCTATGATTTCACAGGGACCGATACCCTGACTGTAGCTGCCGGTTTCAAATTACATGGAGAGCAGGACACTGTGGTGGAGCGACTGGAAGAGCCCGGAAGAATTGCGATCTGGGAAAAGGCTTCGGATCAAAGCGTGGAACCTGAGGATGGCTTTATCGGAGTTGCCATGATAATGCCAGATGCCGATTCTCAGGTATTCTCCCCTGAGCAGGACCATGCCTTGCTGTTAAAGGACATCCATCCAGGGCAGACGATCTGTTATGAGGTCGGATCTTGCTGGTCGAAAGGAGAAATCAAGGATCATATCACTTGGTTCGAAACGGTCAAACAATTCAACATATAGCAGAAAACAACTAATACTCTTTAAACCAATTATTTATGAAAATGAAACGAATTTTAGCTTTGTTGCTGACTGCAACCCTCGCAGCGTTGTCCGGAGGGTTGGCCATGGCAACGGACAGTTCGGCTGTCATTCAGCAGGACGGTAAGAAGCACGTTTCCGGTGTTGTCAAGGACAAATCAGGAGCTCCTGTTCCGGGTGCCTCCGTGATGATCCCAAACACAACAGTAGGAACCATTACCGGTCCTGATGGCAGTTACTCCTTGGATGTTCCTTCTGGTACTACTGTACTTGAAGTTGTGAGCATGGGTTACACCACGGCCCAGATAACCCTGGGAGCGGCCTCCATTTACAACGTAGTGATCGAAGAGGATACTGTCTCCCTTGATGAAGTTGTCTTCGTCGGTTATGGTACACAGAAAAAGGTCAACCTTACAGGAGCCGTGGCAACGGTCAATTTCGAGGAATTGGCAGAGAGCCGTCCTATCGCATCCGTTGCTTCAGCCCTTGCCGGTATGAGTGCCGGTCTTTCTGTCCGCACGACATCTTCGGATCCTGGAAATGAGGCCAACACCATCAGAGTGAGAGGAACTGGAACGCTTAACACTGCTGTACCGCTCTATATCGTTGATGGTATCGAGAGCAATATCAGCTATGTCAATCCCCATGACATCGCGACGATCACGGTTCTTAAGGATGCAGCTTCCTGCGCTATCTATGGTAACAGGGGTGCTAACGGAGTAATCCTCATCACTACCAAGCAGGGAACCGAGGGGAGCGTAAATGTCACCTATAGTGGTAGCGTTTCCTTCAACAGTCCTATGCATCGTCTAGCATTCATGACTGATTATGCCGACTACATGGAATTGATCAACGAATCAAGGTACAATATCGGCCAGTCTGACAACTTCCAGCAAGCGACCATCGAGACATGGCGTGCTGCCAAGAAGAATCCCAATGCCATCGCAGAATCTGGCTATCCCAATTATGTGGCTTATCCGAACATTGACTGGCAGGATTACATGTATCGCAATGTAGCATCCCAGGATCACAATATCTCCGTCATCGGAAGGGACAAGAAGGCCAGCTACCTTATCTCCGGAAACTACGTTGACAATCCTGGCCTCATCTCCAATACAGGTGCAAAAAAGTACCAGATGCGTGCCAACGTGGATGTCAAGCCGGTGAACTGGCTTACAGTCGGAATGCAGACTTATGGTTCCATTATGAACAAGAGGCCGGGTGATTATTCTACCGCTATCAACTACATGCCTCAGTCGACCCCTGGTCTCTATCCTTACTATGATGGCTACTATGGATTCCCTGCCGCCAACGAAGAAAGTGCTACGGCAAATAACCCTCTTGCCAATGTAGAGGCTGCTGATGCCATAAGGACTTATTCCAGAATCAAGGCAGCGGCTTATGCCAAGATTGATTTCCTGAAGGATTTCTCCTTCAAGTCCCTCGTCAACTTCGGTCGTTACTGGTATGACAACCAGTCCAAGCCGGTCATTCCTCAGCAGGTGAAGATGAATTTCGCTACTGGAAACCAGATGACCACGGCCGCCCTTCCCGAGAACCTCAGTACAAGTTTCAACTCCAATGGCCAGTGGGATTACACTATCCAGGAGACCCTGAACTGGGGGCACACTTTCGGTATCCATGAGGTCAGCGCTCTTGCCGGTTATGAGGAGTTTTACAGCTTTACCTATAATCGCAGTGCTTCCAAGAAGGGTCTGATCGATCCCAGCATCTGGACTGCCGACACTGCTACAGAGCCTGTAAGTATCGGAGGTTCCGCTTCTGACTATTCATCCCGTTCTTTCTTCGGCAGGGTGAATTATGTCATAGCCAACAAGTATCTCTTTGAAGCCAACCTCAGGTATGATGGTTCTTCCAGGTTTGCTTCTGATACCCGTTGGGGAGTTTTCCCTTCATTCTCGGCCGGTTGGCGTATCGACCAGGAAGGATTCATGCGAGGACGCGGATTCGACATGCTCAAGCTCAGGGCATCTTGGGGTAAACTTGGTAACAACAGTATCGGAAACTATGACTACCAGTCAACCTACAATGCTCGTAATTACAGTTTCAATAATGTCCTTACCAACGGTCTTGCTATCGGCGCCCATGCCAATAACGCCCTTCGTTGGGAGACCACAACTTCCACCGACCTTGGTCTTGACATCGGTGTCCTCAATAACAGGCTTACCGCTGAAATCGACCTTTACAACAAGGTTACTGACGGTATTCTCTACAGGCCGACTATCTATCAGACGGCTGGAACTGCAACCGCCCCCCTGCAGAACATCGCAGAGGTTACCAACAAGGGTGTAGAGTTGACCCTCGGATGGCGCAACCAGGTGAATGACTTCAGTTACAGCATCCGTGGTAATGTTGCCTATAACCACAACAGGGTTTCCAAATACAAGGGAGAACTGAAGGAGTACTGGCAGGACAATCCTGATGGTACACGAACCTTCATTTCCAACCTCGGAGATGTCTCGACAGGTTCTTCAACCCGTATTCTCGAAGGACATACTATTTCAGAATACTACATGCTCACTCCTTATTCAGGAAACGGCACTTACTTCAACGGTGGTACGGTTGATCCGAACGGAGGTCCTAAGGATGGTATGATCCGCACTGAGAAAGATATGGAATGGCTCCAGGCCATGGTGGCTGCAGGACATACCTTCCGTCCCCAGCAAGGAGTTTCCAAGGACAAGATCTGGTACGGTGACTATATCTACGCAGACGAGGATGGTGACGGTATCTACGGAAATACCTATGACAATACCTTTACCGGAAAGTCCGCAACGCCGAAGTATACCTTTGGTTTCCAGGCCAGTGCAGCATGGAAGGGCTTTGACATACAGATGAGCTGGGCCGGTTCGGCAGGATTCTGGCTTTATTGGAATTCCACCGGATCCAACAGCACCGGAACCCGTATTGGTTACAACATCCTTTCCTACATCGCTGACGATCATTACTTCTATGATCCTGCAAATCCTTCAGATCCCAGGACCAACACGACCAGCAAGACTGCCCGTCTGACTGCGAATGAGCAGAGCAACCAGCAGGGAGCCACAAGTACCCTCCATCTTTACAAGGGAGATTACCTGAAGCTCAAGAACCTGACAATCGGCTACACTGTTCCTGAGAACATTGCGAGGAAAGTCTTCATGAAAGGACTCAGGGTCTATCTCTCC